>Ga0075363_100000576_pt1 | contig 12044 bp, 8 predicted proteins | sample EndMetdeltDD1763_FD_71470 | JGI IMG/M metagenome (GOLD analysis project Ga0075363, IMG submission 71470) | Populus endosphere microbial communities from Tennessee, USA - Endosphere MetaG P. deltoides DD176-3 | ecosystem: Host-associated > Plants > Roots > Endosphere | place: USA: Tennessee...
TGACCGAGCTCAAGGGAACCGAGTACTACAGCGTCCGCGACGACGACGATGACGACCCCGTGCTGGTGCATCACCCCAGCAACACCGAAGTCGACACGTGGCGCGAGGGCTACCCGTACGGCGAGCGCATGACACGTCACGAATACGAGGAGCAGAAGCGGCTGCTGCAGATCGAGCTGCTGAAGCTGCAGAAGTGGAGCCAGGCCCACGGCCACCGGCACATCATCGTGTTCGAGGGCCGCGACGCCGCGGGCAAGGGCGGCACCATCAAGCGATTCATGGAGCACCTCAATCCACGCGGCGCGCGCGTCGTCGCCCTGGAGAAGCCGACGGACCGCGAGCGCAGTCAGTGGTATTTCCAGCGCTACATCAACCACTTCCCGGCTGCGGGCGAGATCGTGTTGTTCGACCGGTCCTGGTACAACCGCGCAGGTGTGGAGCGGGTGATGGGCTTCTGCTCGGCCAAGCAGCACGCGGAGTTCATCCGGCAGGTACCGCTGTTCGAACAGATGCTGGTCAACGACGGCATCAGCCTGACCAAGCTGTGGTTCTCGGTGTCGTCGTCCGAGCAGCGCACCCGGTTCACGATCCGGCAGGTCGACCCGGTCCGGCAGTGGAAGCTGTCGCCGACCGACCTTGCGTCGCTGGACAAATGGGACGAGTACACGTCGGCCAAAGAGGACATGTTCGCCTGGACGGACACCGAGATCGCGCCGTGGACCGTCGTCAAGAGCAACGACAAGAAGCGGGCACGCGTCAATGCCATGCGTTACGTCTTGAGTAAGTTCGACTACGACAACAAGGACCATGAGGTGGTCGGCAGACCGGACCCCCTCATCGTGGGACGCGCCCTGGCCGACTGATTCGTAGCCCGCGTCCTCCGACCGCCCTCGGCGGCGACATCCGGCCTGAGAGGAGGACGCGTGCGGTTCGTCGCGACCATGTTCCTGTGGATCGTCACGACCGCCCTGCTCGCTGTGGCGGTCCCGACGATGTGGATGCAGCGCAACGTGGTGAGCGAGGACGGTTATGCCGCGTTGGCGGCCGCTGCGGCACACGATCCGAAACTGCAGCGCGCTATGGCGTCGGAGCTGACCACGCACATCATCGAGTTCGCCGCCGCCAACGGATATCGCACCCTCAATCGCGACCTGGTCTCCGGTGTCGTCACGTCCTACACCGGCAATGACGGCTTTCCCGGCCAGTTCGCGCAGGCCAACCGCATCGCCCACCGGTGGATGTTCACCGACTCGGTCCAGCCGGCAGACGGTTCGGACAATCGCTGGCTCGTCGACATCGCCCCGATGCTCAACGACCCGTCGATCAAGCAGACGCTCGGCGATCTCGACCTGGACGTCCCGCAGACACTGACGGTGCCGATCGCGGTGCCCGAGGCCTCGTCCTTGCAGCCGGGCCAGCTGAGGTGGTTGTCGACCTGGGGTCCGTGGGTGAGCGTCGGTTCGACGATTCTGGCGGGCATCTCGGCGTTGTTCATGCTGGCGTCGACTCGGTCGCGCGGTAAAGGGCTTGTCGCGCTAGGTGTTTCGGCGCTCCTCGTCGGTGCTGCCGGGTGGGCGGCGCTCGAAGTTGCGCAGCGCTACGTCGACAACGCACTGAACCAGACGGCCGGTGACATCAGACAGGTCGCCGACGTCATGGTCGCCCAGGCCGACCTGAGCATGCACCACTGGCTGAACCTCACGCTGGCGGCGGGTGGTGTCCTCGTGGTGTTCGGGGTCGCGGTCTCACTACTGGGCGGTCTGCGCCGCCGGGAACAAGGCGTCTGAGCGCCGCGGGTACCGTTCTGACATGCCATTCGTCTCGGACATCAAGGGCCCGCAGCAGCCCGTCCGGACACCGGCGACGCTGGTCATCGGTTCACTGCGCCGAACCAGCACCATCGACACACATCCGCCCGGCCCCGGCGAGTCCGACGTCGACCTGCGCGCGCGCGATGTGGTGGCAGGACAGGACGGCGTCGAGGTCCTTGCCCAGATGCGGGTTCGGGCGCACCTGGCCCAGCGTTTGATCGACGAGATCAGCTCCACGCCGGACGACCCACGGCTCGCGCAGTTGCGCGGGTGCACGGTCGGCCCAGGGTTCCGCTCGACGGTGAACAGCGAGCTTCCCGGTGAGGCGCAGCGTGCCAGCCTGCTCCACCTCCTGCTCGACGACTGGGTCGGGGCGGCGCTGGTGTCCGGCTACTCCGTGCAGCACGCGGCGATCACGCTGGGCGTCGAGGAGAAACTGCCCGCCGGAACCGCCGACCGCATGGCGGGCATCTGCGCCGGGTTCGCGCCGGAGGCCTCACTGATCGGTTACGCGCGGCGCAACGGCACCATTCCTTCGGTGCACGGTCCGCAGGCTCCGCCGCTGGACGGACTACACCCAGTCGAACCGCTGCGGCCACACGGGATGCGACGGTTTCGTCGGCTCGATCTTCTACCGGCAGAGGCCGATTCGGTTGCTTTCGACGCGCACTTCCGAGACTCGCACGTCGACGATGACGGTGTCGAGACGATCGTGCACGAGTACACCGTCGCCGGGTCGGTGGATGCGTCGTCGCGCACGATCACGTCGGTCACAGCCGACGTGCGGGTGCTGCCATGGCAGGAATGCCCCGGAGCCATCGGCAGTGCCGATCGGGTGCGGGGGATGACGCTGGGCGAGTTGCGGGACCGGGTACGTGGCGAGTTCGTCGGCACCACCACATGCACGCATCTCAACGACACGCTGCGCAGCATCGCCGACCTCGATGCGCTGATGGACCTGCGCGCCGGACTCTAGGGCTCGATGATGTGCGACGGGTCGGGTCTGCGTTCCGGTGGTGCCTGGCTGTAGTCACCCCATGGTCCGTCGCGTTGCTCGACGGCGGCGCGGACTCCCTGTGCCCCAGCGGTTTCGATGAAGGTGAGCGCATCGGGAGTGTTACGCATGAGCCCGTCGAGAATGCCGCCCAACGTCTGAGTGGATGCCAGCCCCATGTTCTCGTAGGCCTGGTTGACGATCAGCTTCTGGGCTTGCAACTGAGACAACGGGATTCGGGCGAGCTTGTCCACGATCTCCTTGACGCGTGCCTCCAGTTTTTCGAACGGTACCGACTCGTTGATGAGTTCGACTGCGGCGGCTTCCTTTCCGGTCAACGGTTCACCGGTCAGCGAGTGCCACTTCACCTTCGCCAGGCTCATGCGGTAGATCCACATACCGGTGAGATAGGCACCCCACATACGTGCGTACGGGGTACCGATGACGGCGTCGTCGCTCGCGATGACGATGTCGGCGCACAACGCGTAGTCGCTCGCGCCGCCGACGCACCAGCCGTGCACCTGGGCGATGACAGGTTTGGATGCGCGCCAGATCGCCATGAACTTCTGCGTGGGACCGGTCTCGCGAGAGCTGACCATCGCGAAGTCCTTGCCCGGGTCCCAGCGGCCGTCGGTGTTCATCGCCTCGCCCCAGTGCTCGAAGCCGCCGCCGAAGTCGTAGCCACCGGAGAACGCGCGACCGGCGCCCCGCAGCACGATCACCTTGATCGCGGGGTCGCGTTCGGCCAGGCCGATTGCTTTCTCGATCTCGTCGGGCATCGGCGGAACGATGGTGTTGAGCTGCTCGGGCCGATTCAGGGTGATCGTCGCGATCGGCGACTCGGCCTTAAAGAGCAGGGTTTCGAACGTCGGCATAGCTGCAGTGTGGCAGCCTTCGCGCATGGCCGATATTTAGGTGTGCCTACCCTCCGGCCTGGGGGAATGCTATGTTTTGCCTCTCCTAACTTAGAGGTGCAAATGAATCGCTTTATCGCTTGGTCGGTGCCGGTCATCGCCGTGAGCCTCATCCTTGCGGGCTGCTCCAGCAACAAGTCCTCCGAAGAGACGTCGTCCGCCAGCGCGACGACCACCTCTTCGAGTGCGGCACCCGCGGCGCCCGATCCGCTCGCCGTGCAGGCGGCAGCGGACTACAAGACCTACGCGATCGGCCAGATCGATGAACTGGTCGCCAAAGTCAAGGTGTTCACCGACGCGGTGCGAGCGAACAATCTGCAGGCCGCACAGGCCGCCTATGAGCCGTCCCGCGTCCCGTGGGAGCGCATCGAGCCCTTGGCGGGCCTTGTCGAGGACATCGACGGAAAGGTCGACTCCCGGGTCGACGATTTCGAGAATGTCGACGATCCCGAGTTCACCGGCTGGCACCGCCTCGAGTACCTGCTGTTCGAGAAGAACACCACGGAGGGTGGTGCCCCGTTCGCCGATCAACTCGACAAGGACATCGCGACGCTCAAGGGAGAGTTCGCGACTGTCGAGGTGACACCGCTCGATGTGGCCAACGGCGCGGCCGAGCTCATCGAGGAGGTCTCCGAAGGCAAGATCACCGGCGAGGAGGACCGCTACTCGAAGACCGACCTGTGGGACTTCGACGGCAACCTGCAGGGGTCCCAAGCCGCGATCGAGAAGCTCAAGCCCGCGCTGGAGAAGTCGGATCCGGAGTTGCTCGGCAAGATCGAGACCGGATTCGCCGACATCAACGCCACACTGCAGCCGCTGCGCCGCGGCGACGGCTGGGTGCTCTACTGCACCGAGAACGATCCGTACCCCTCGCCCCGGTGCACCGGTGTGACCGTTGATCCGCCGACCATCGACAAGCTCAAGTCGCAGCTGGCCGGCTTGTCCGAGAACCTGTCTCAGGTTGCGGGCGCGCTGAAACTGTCGTGACCGAGCAGCCGTCGCGCCGGGGCATTTCGCGACGAGGATTCGTCACGGGTGCCCTGAGTGCGGGCGCGGGCGCCGCGGTCGGCGCCGGTGCCACGTACGCGTTGACGGGCTCCGGGCAGCGCCAGGCCCCCGCGTCCGACCGGCCGGAGGTCTTCGTCCCCTTCGAAGGGGTGCATCAGACGGGTATCACCGCGCTGCCGATACCCGAACAGGGCCTGGTCGCGTCGTTCAACGTGCAATCGAGAGGCCGGGCCGGGCTGACGGCGGCGCTGATGGAACTCACCGAGGAGATCCGCGGGCTGATGGCGGGCAAACCGCCGGAGACGCGGGATGGCGCCTATCCGCCGGTCGACTCCGGACTCCTCGGTGAAAAGCCACCCGCAGATAACCTCGCGATCGTCGTCGGAGTTGGGGCGTCGTTGTTCGACGACAGGTTCGGCCTTGCCGATCGAAAGCCCAAGGAACTGGTCACCATGCCGTTTCTGGCCAACGACAAGCTCGATCCCAAGATCTCCCACGGCGACATCTCGATCATCTTCGAGGCCGGACACAACGACACGGTGCAGTTCGCACTGCGCCAGGTGATGCGGCGGACGCGCAGCGATCTGGTGTTGCGGTGGATGATCGACGGCTACGCTCGCGGCATCGGCGCGGGCGTCGCGTCGGAAGCGGCAACGCCTCGAAACCTGTTGGGCTTCAAGGACGGTACGGCCAACCTGGACGTCGACGATGCAGCGCTCATGGACCGTCACGTGTGGGTGAGCTCCGACGACGGCGAACCAGAATGGGCGGTCGGCGGTTCGTATCAGGCGGTCCGGATCATCCGCAATCTCGTCGAGTTCTGGGACCGTACCCGGCTGACCGAACAAGAGCGGCTCATCGGGCGTTCCAAGATCAGCGGCGCACCGCTGGGACTGACGGGGGAGTTCACCGATCCCGACTATCCCTCAGACCCCGAGGGCAAGCGGATCCCGCTCGACGCCCACATCCGGCTGGCGAACCCGCGTACGCCCGAGACCGACGAAAACCGTATTCTGCGACGCGGATTCAACTACTCGCGTGGCTTCGACGGTGCGGGCAGGCTCGACCAGGGCCTGGCGTTCGTCGCCTACCAGCGAAGCCTGGAGAAGGGTTTCCTCACGGTGCAGCGCCGCCTCAAGGGCGAGCCGCTCGAGGAGTACATCCTGCCGGTGGGCGGTGGCTTCTTCTTCATGCTGCCCGGTGTCACGGGACCGGACCGCTTCCTCGGCGATCAGCTGGTCAAGTAAGCATCTTCCACAAGTACTGGTAGATCAGCGCGGATTTGAACGCAGTCTGAGCGTTGTCCGCAGCACCGGCATGACCGCCTTCGATGTTCTCGTAGTAGTGCACCGGATGCCCGAGTTTCTCGAGCGCCGCGGTCATCTTGCGCGCGTGTCCCGGGTGCACCCGGTCGTCGCGCGTGGATGTCGTGATCAGCACCGGGGGATATCGCCGGTCACCGGAAATGTTCTGGTACGGCGAGTATTCGGAGATGAAAGCCCAGTCGTCGGGATTGTCGGGATCACCGTACTCGGCCATCCAGGATGCGCCTGCAAGCAGCAGGTGGAAACGACGCATGTCCAGCAGGGGCACACTGCATACCAGCGCGCCGAACAGTTCGGGGTACTGCGTGAGCATCACGCCCATCAACAGGCCGCCGTTGCTGCCGCCCTGGGCGCCGAGCTGCTCGACGGTGGTGATGCCGCGCTCGACGAGATCGGATGCCACCGCAGCGAAGTCCTCGTAGACCAGATGCCTGTTCTCACGCATCGCCTGGGTGTGCCACGTCGGTCCGTACTCCCCGCCGCCACGGATGTTGGCCAGCACATAGGTGCCGCCGCGGGCGAGCCACAGCCGGCCGAGCACACCGGCGTAACCAGGGGTGTTGGCCACCTCGAAGCCGCCATACCCACTGAGCAGTGTCGGTCCGGGCCCGGTCGAACTGCGATGACCCACAACAAAATACGGGATCTTCGTGCCGTCGGCGGACGCCACGAAATGCTGGCTCACCTCGATGTCGGATGCGTCGAAGAACGCAGGTGCGCTCTTCACACACGTGACCTCGGTGCCCGCGCGCCCCCACAACAGCTGCGACGGAGTTGTGAAACCGCTTGAGTCCAGGAATATCTCGTCGCCGTACTCGTCGATGTCCACCAGGACGGTGTTGGTGTTCGCAGGGATACCGGGGATTGCTGACCGCTCCCAGGTCCCTGGCGTGGCCAGTTCGACGTGGCTGGTCACGTCGACGAGCGTGACGAGCACCAGCCGATCACGCGTCCACGCATAGTTCTCCAGGCTGGAATGCTCGTCCGGTTCGAAGACGATGGCGAGTTCGTAGGTGCCGGAGAGGAATTCGTCGTAGCGAACCGCAAGCAGCGAACCCGGCCGATAGGTGGTCGCACCGACCGTCCATTCGGTTCGCGGACGGATGAGCAGCCACTCTCGGTGTGTCGACATGCCGGCGTCGGTGGGCACCTCGATCGGAATCAGGTCGCCGTCGCGCAGTTCGTAGCGATCGCGGTTGAAGAAGTCGAAGGACCGTGTGATGAACAGCCGCTCAAAGCCGGGCGTCGGGTCATAGCCGCTGCCCACGCTGACATCGGAGGACTCACCCTCGAACAGGGTCTTGGCATCCTCGAGTGGTTGCCCGCGCCGCCACTGTTTGACGATCCGCGGGTAGCCGGAGTCGGTCATCGCGCCGGGTCCGAATTCGGTGCCGACCAAGACCGTGTCGTGGTCCTGCCAGGTGATGCTCGACTTTGCTTCCGGCAGCTCGAAGCCACCGGGGACGAATTGCCGTTTGGCCATGTCGAATTCGCGTACCACGGTGGCGTCGGCACCACCTCGGGAGAGCTCGATCAGCGCGAGGGAGTGATCGGGCTCGATGACGTCCGCACCGGCCCACACCCAGTTCTCATCCTCGGCTTCGGCCAGTGCGTCGACGTCGAAGATCACGTCCCAGTCGGGCTCGTCGCTGCGGTAGCTGTCCAAGGTGGTGCGCCGCCACAGGCCGCGCGGGTTGTCGGCGTCCCGCCAGAAGTTGTAGAGAAACTCGCCACGCCGTCGGACGTACGGGATCCGCGCGTCGGTGTCGAGGATTTCCAGCGCCTCGGTGCGCATCCGCTCGAAGTCGGTTCCGCCGAACGCGGCGAGGGTGGGTTCGTTGTGCGCGCGCACCCAGTCCAGCGCGTCGTCGCCGGTGATGTCCTCGAGCCACAGGTAGGGGTCCGTCACCCCGTCATTGTCGCTGTCCGTCCAATCCGCAGCGCATTTGCCCTCGGTGCGTGATCATTGCTGTATCGGAGCTGTCCCACCTGAAGAGGAGGTCCGCCATGCCGGAACCAGAGATCGTCGAAGCCGACGAGAGTCAGGACGTAGAGCAGCAAGAAATCGACCTTTTGCCTTCCTGATGGCTGACGACTCATCGACCACTCGTCACGTCGGTGAGATCGAAGAGTTCGGTTACACCGTCGTCGAGGGCGTGCTCGACGATGCGGCGGTTGACGCCTACCTGAGTGATACGCGTCGGCTCGAACGAGAACTGCCGACCGTGATCGCGAACTCGAATACCGTCGTCAAAGGCTTCCCGAGACCGGGGCAGCGACCGGTCACCGGGGCAGATCACGACTGGGTGAGGATCGACAATCTGCTCCTGCACGGAGCCAAATATGAAGCGCTGCCGGTGAACTCACGATTGTTGCCGGTCGTCGAAGGTGTCCTCGGTCGCGACTGTCTGTTGTCGTGGTTCATGACGAGCAATCAGCTGCCCGGCGCCGTCGAGCAGCGATTGCACTGCGATGACGAGATGTACCCGATTCCGCGGCCCCACCAACCGCTGCTGTGCAACGCACTGATCGCGCTCTGCGATTTCACCGACGAGAACGGAGCGACCAGGGTTGTTCCGGGGACCCACCGGCTGGCGGCCAAGCCGTCTGAGCCCTACCCGCCGAGCACCCCGGTGGAGATGAAAGCCGGCGACGCACTGGTGTGGAATGGCAGCTTGTGGCATACCGCCGGAGCGAATCGGACGGACAAGCCGCGGCCCGCACTCACCGTCAACTACTGCGCGGGGTTTCTGCGCCAGCAGATCAACCAGCAGCTGAGCATTCCCCGGGAACTGGTGCGACGCTTGGACCCGCGGCTACGCGAACTCATCGGCTACGGTCTGTTCGCAGGGAAGATGGGCCGGATCGATTGGCGGCCACCGTCCGACTATCTGGGCTCCGACGAACATCCTTTCCTCGATTCCGTGCGCGACCGTCTGGAGCGGCCCGTCACGATGTGACGGGCCGCTGTTCGGGCAGCCTGAACGCGATGATCAGCGCGACCGCCGTGATGGCGGCCGCAACCGCGATCGTCGCTTGCGCACCCGTCGAGACGGCCGCCGTCAGCACATGCGAATCCGCCGACGGCGTTACTCGCTGATGTGACGGGATCGCTGCATCCAGTGCAGGACGGCCGGCCACACCGCTGAAGACCGCGGTCAACCCTCCTGCGCCGAGAGCTCCCGCCAACAGTCGCAGCGCACTCTGCACACCGCCCGCTACTGCTGAGTCCTGTTCCGGAACTTCGTAATAAGACGCTGCCACCAAGCGTGCGTAGGCGATTCCCCACCCCGATCCATAGGCGACCAGCACGGCGCCGACGGCCGCCAACGGCATGTCTTTCCAGATGAGCACAAGCAGTCCGAGCAACAGGAGAGGTAGTGCCGCGAGCGCGGACATGGCGACCGTGCGGTCGTCGAGCCGGCGGGCAAGCAGCGCTGTCAGCGGGCCGCTGAGCACTGCTCCTACCCCATAGCAGGCCAACACGACTCCGACGCCGAGTTCGCCGACCCCCAGAACAAACCCCAGAAGAAGCGGTAACGCGAGTTGGAATCCGGTGTCCCCGACGGACATGAATGCCGAACTGAACGTGGCCAAGCGAAATGATCGGTAGCGAAACAGGTGCGGCGGCGCAATGGTCTCCTGCCGTCGTCGGATGCGCCCACGCTGCACGGCGGCGAAGGCGGCCCCAGCGGCGACGCTGACTCCGAGAAGCGCGGCCGCACTGCCCACGTGGTCGCGGAATCCACCGCCGACATCGACAGCCAGAGCGAGGCTGCCCGCACTCGTTGCCAGCAGGAGTGCACCCGCGACGTCGAGGTGGGCGAGGCGGTTGCGCCGGCCTTCTGCGAGGGTGGCGCCGATCCCGGCCGCAGCGAGCACGCTGAGCAGGGCTGAGCCCAAAAAAGCCCAGCGCCAACTGATCTCGGTGTCCGCCGCTGCGCCCCCGATCAGTGGTCCCATCACCGCCGCCAATCCGATGGCCGCTGCCCACCAGCCGAACGCGCGCTCGCGCCGCGGCCCGGGTGTGGGATACAGCGTGTTCAGTATCCCGAGACCGCTGGGCAGTGTTGCGGCCAATGCCAACCCGGCGAGTACGCGGCCTGCGAAGAAGGACGGCAGGTTCCAGGCGATGCCGCTGACCACACTCCCCGTGATGAAGAGGCCGGTCGAGACCAGCAGCACTCGGCGACGCCCGATGACATCCCCGAGCTTGCCGAACAAGACCATGAAGGCCGCGGCGGCCGCGAAGTACGCGGTGAACGCCAGACCAAGATCGTCCACGGTCAAACCGAGATCGCGCACCAGGGATGGAATGACGGCATCCGCGATGGTGAAGTCACTGATCGCCAACGTCACCGCCAACAAGACGAACCCGTAGCTGGTCGAGGTTCGCGGGTTGCGTGTGCCCTGTCCGACCGCCGGTGACGGATCCACCGGCTCATTGTGGCGGCTGGGCCGCGTGTTCGGCGGTAAACGCCGACCAGCCGTGCTGGCGCGCCGATGTGTTCGAGAGCACAATCGGCCATGAAGCGGAGTCCGTCGGCAGCAGAACCGGGCCGTTCGCACGTCTCAACGAGGAGGAAATGATGACTGTCTACGCACGCCCAGGTTCCGCAGACGCCTTGATGTCGTACGAGTCGCGATACGGCAACTTCATCGGCGGGGAATGGGTGCCGCCGGCGTCAGGGGAGTACTTCGAGAACCCGACTCCGGTGACGGGGCAGCCGTTCTGCGAGATTCCGCGGTCGACCGACGTCGACATCGACAAGGCGCTCGACGCCGCCCACGGTGCGGCAGGCGCGTGGGGCAAGACCGCCGCGGGCGAACGCGCGAACATCCTCAACAAGATCGCCGACCGTATCGAAGCCAATCTCGAACCGTTGGCACTGGCCGAGGCGTGGGACAACGGCAAGCCGATTCGGGAGACGCTGAACGCCGACCTCCCCCTGGCCGTCGATCACTTCCGGTATTTCGCGGGAGCCATCCGCGCGCAGGAAGGCTCGCTGAGCCAGATCGACGACGACACCGTTGCGTATCACTTCCACGAGCCGCTCGGTGTGGTCGGCCAGATCATCCCGTGGAACTTTCCGATCCTGATGGCGACGTGGAAGCTCGCGCCCGCGCTCGCTGCGGGTAACGCCGTCGTCCTCAAGCCGGCCGAGCAGACACCGGCGTCGATCCTGTACTTGATGAGCCTGATCGGCGACCTGCTGCCGGCCGGGGTCCTCAACGTCGTCAACGGATTCGGGTTCGAAGCGGGCAAGCCGCTCGCATCGAGCAATCGCATCGCCAAGATCGCGTTCACCGGTGAGACTACGACCGGCCGGTTGATCATGCAGTACGCGTCGCAGAACCTGATTCCCGTCACCCTCGAACTCGGGGGCAAGAGCCCCAACATCTTCTTCAGCGACGTGATGGCGGCCGGTGACGACTTCCAGGACAAGGCGCTCGAAGGGTTCACGATGTTCGCGCTGAACCAGGGCGAGGTGTGTACGTGTCCGTCGCGCAGCCTGATCCAGGCCGACATCTACGACGAGTTCCTCGAACTCGCCGCGATCCGTACCAAGGCCGTTCGTCAGGGTGACCCGCTGGACACCGAGACGATGATCGGTTCGCAGGCGTCGAATGATCAGCTGGAAAAGGTGTTGTCCTACATCGAGGTTGGCAAGGACGAAGGAGCCCGGGTCGTCACCGGCGGTGAGCGTGCAGAGCTCGGCGGCGACCTGAACGGCGGCTACTACGTGCAGCCCACGATCTTCGAGGGCAGCAACAAGATGCGCATCTTCCAGGAGGAGATCTTCGGACCCGTCGTCGCCGTGACGTCGTTCTCCGACTACGATGACGCGATCGGCATCGCCAACGACACGCTCTACGGTCTCGGGGCGGGGGTGTGGTCGCGCGACGGCAACGTCGCCTACCGGGCCGGGCGCGACATCAAGGCGGGCCGGGTGTGGACCAACTGCTACCACGCCTATCCGGCGCACGCGGC
>Ga0075363_100000580_pt1 | contig 12038 bp, 7 predicted proteins | sample EndMetdeltDD1763_FD_71470 | JGI IMG/M metagenome (GOLD analysis project Ga0075363, IMG submission 71470) | Populus endosphere microbial communities from Tennessee, USA - Endosphere MetaG P. deltoides DD176-3 | ecosystem: Host-associated > Plants > Roots > Endosphere | place: USA: Tennessee...
CGGGCTTTCCATTTCGACGGTGGCCTTGTCGGTCATCACGTCGGCAAGCCGGCCGTCTTCCTCGATGCGGTCGCCGACCTTGACGTGCCAGGCCACTATTTCCGCTTCGGCGATGCCTTCGCCGATGTCGGGCAGGCGGAAGGTGAAGCGACCCACCGGCTCAGCCCGCCATCAGCCGGTCGACAGCTTCCCCGATCCGCACCGGTCCAGGAAAATAGGCCCATTCCAGGCTGTGCGGATAGGGCGTGTCGAAGCCCGTCACCCGCTCGACCGGCGCCTCAAGATGGTAGAAGCATCGCTCCTGCACCAACGCGACCAGTTCCGCACCGAAACCCGAAGTGCGCGTCGCCTCGTGTATCACCAGGCAACGCCCCGTCTTCTTAACAGAGTTCTCCACAGCCTCGATGTCGATCGGCACGAGCGTTCTTAGATCGATTATCTCGGCATCGATGCCCTTCTCGGCCAGCACCGCCTCGGCGACATGGACCATGGTGCCGTAGGCCAGGACGGTCAGCGCAGATCCCTCGCGCACGATCCGCGCCTTGCCCAGGGGTATCGAATAATAGCCTTCGGGCACGATGCTGCCCGGATGCTTGTTCCATGGCGTCGCCGGCTTGTCGTAATAGCCGCCGAAGGGGCCGTTGTAGATCCGCTTCGGCTCGAAGAAGATCACCGGATCGTTGTCCTCTATCGCCGCGATCAACAGCCCCTTTGCGTCGTGCGGCGTCGCGGGAATCACGGTCTTGAGGCCGGAGACGTGAGTGAACAGCGCTTCGGGGCTCTGGCTGTGGGTCTGGCCCCCGAAGATACCGCCGCCGAACGGCGATCGCACGGTAATCGGCGCGACGAATTCGCCGGCAGAACGATAGCGCAGCCGCGCCGCCTCCGACACCAGCTGGTCCAGCCCCGGATAGATATAGTCGGCGAACTGGATCTCGGGCACGGGACGCAGGCCGTAGGCGGCCATGCCGACGGCCACGCCGATGATGCCGCATTCGCTGATCGGCGTATCGAACACCCGGGTCTTGCCATAGCGCTTCTGCAGGCCTGCGGTGGCGCGGAACACACCGCCGAAATAGCCGACATCCTCGCCGATGATGACCGTGTTGGGATCGCGCTCCATCATGATGTCGAGCGCATCGTTGATCGCCTCGATCATGTTGAGCCGCCTGGTCGGCGCATCGGCGAGCGACACCGGCGATTCCTCCAGCCTCGTCACTCTTTCCACTCCGGCCATTTGGTTCGCCGTTCGCGAATCGCCTGTTCGGCCTGTTCCTGCAGGTGCCAGGGAAGTTCTTCGAACACGTCCTCGAACATCGTCTTGAACGGGTGGTGCATGCCGTGGCCGAGGATGCCGTTCTTCTCCGCTTCCTTCGATGCCGCCCTCACCTCGTCGGCGACTTCTCGGTCCATGGCTTCCTGCTGTTCATCGGACCATTCGCCCAGCGCAATCAGGTGGTCTTTCAACCGCGCGATAGGATCGCCGAGCGGCCAGTCGGTGCTTTCCTGCGCGGAACGATAGGAACTAGGATCGTCGGAGGTGGAATGCCCCTCGGCGCGATAGGTGAAATGCTCGATCAGGGTCGGGCCGAGATTCGCCCGCGCCCGGTTCGCCGCCCACTGGACGGCGGCATAGACCGCCAGCGCGTCGTTGCCGTCCACCCGCAGGCCGGCGATGCCATAGCCGATGGCGCGGGCCGCGAATGTCGTGCGCTCCGCCCCGGCAAAGCCCGAAAAGCTGGAGATCGCCCACTGGTTGTTGACGATGTGGAACACGACCGGCGCATTATAGACCGCTGCGAAGGTGAGCGCGGAATGGAAGTCGCCCTCGGCCGTCGATCCCTCGCCGATGAAGCTCGTTGCGATGCGCGTGTCGCCCTTGATCGCGCTGGCCATCGCCCAGCCGACCGCCTGCGGATACTGCGTGGTGAGATTGCCCGAGATCGAGAAAAAGCTGTAGTCGCGCGCCGAATACATTACCGGCAACTGCCGCCCCTTCAGCCGGTCGGCGCGGTTCGAATAGATCTGGTTTATCATCTCGACCAGCGGATAGCCGCGCGAGATGAGGATGCCCTGCTGACGATAGCTGGGAAAGACCATGTCGTCGTGCGCCAGCGCGAAGGCGGAAGCGATGGAAACGGCCTCCTCGCCGATGCACTTCATATAGAAGCTGGTCTTGCCCTGCCGCTGGGCGCGGTACATCCGGTCGTCGAATGCCCGAGTGAGCGCCATCGCACGCAACATGCGCCGCAGCGTTTCGGCATCCAGCCTGGGGTCCCACGGACCGACCGCGCGATGATCGTCGCCCAGCACGCGAATCAAATCCATGCACAGCGGATGCGTGTCCGAAGGAAGACAGGCCTCGTCCGGGCGAGGCTGCGCGCCGGCGGGCGGTATGGCGAAATCGGCGTAATCGACCTTGTCGCCGGGGCGATACTTCGGCTCGGGGACATAGAGGGACAGGGGCGCCAGATTGCCGCCCGGTCGATCCCGGGATTCCGACGATTTGCCCATCAACCAGCCTCTCTAGGCAGACGCGACGTTACGCATGATAGAACCAAAATTCTAATATGTTATTATATTATTTCAATATCGATTTGTCCATTCACACCGCGACGGGCGCCGCGATGGCCGCCTGAGGCGCATATTCGCTCACCTGGAAATCTTCGATTCGGTAATCGAAAATCGTCTCGGGCCGCCGGACGATCTCCATCCGCGGATCGCCGGCTGGCCTGCGCGAAAGCTGCTCCTGAACCAGGGCAGCGTGATTGAGATAAAGGTGCACATCTCCCCCAACCCACACCAGCTCGCCGGGTTCCAGATCGCATTGCTGGGCCAGCATGCGAATGAGCAACGCCGCCGACCAGGCGTTGAACGCGAAGCCGAGGCCAAGGTCGCAGCTGCGCTGATAGAGCAGGCCCGAAAGCCGGTTGCCGGCAACATGAAACTGATAAGTCTTGTGACAGGGGGGCAGCGCCATCGAATCGAGCTCGGCAACGTTCCAGCCTTCGACGATATGGCGGCGGCTGCCGGGATTGTTCTTCAGGCTGTCGACCAGTTCGGCCACCTGGTTCACGCCTTGCGGACGCTGCCGGAACAGTCCGTCGCCCACCTTTTCGTATACCGGCCAGTCGACCCACTGCTTGCCATAGACCGGGCCGAGATCGCCCCATTGCATGGCGAAGCGTTCATCCTCCACGATGCGGCGGGAAAAGTCGGCGCGCGATATCTCGGCCCCGGTCTCGCGACGGTAACGGTCGAGCGGCCAGTCGGTCCAGATCTCCACGCCTTGCGCGCAAAGCGCCCGGATATTGGTCTCCCCGGTAAGGAACCACAGCATTTCGCGAGTCGCGGTTTTCCAGAAGACCCGCTTGGTGGTGAGCAGCGGCATGCGGCCGTCCGCCAGATCGAAGCGCAGTTCCGCGCCGAAGATCGACCGCGTGCCGACGCCCGTGCGATCCACCCGCTCGTCGCCATGCTCCCAGATGCGCCGCATCAGGTCGAGATATTGGTATTCCCAATGGCTGGCCCGATGGCCGGCATCGGAAGCGTGGGGCGAAGAATCGAGCTGGGTCTCGGCAGTGGCCATGCCGATATCGTAGACATGCGATTGCGCGCTTGCCACCCCGTGCATCGCTGACTATAGGCCCGCTCCTGCCTAGGGCGCCCAGCGCGTCCATGCACGGTCGGGGAATAGCTCAGCCTGGTAGAGCACTGTCTTCGGGAGGCAGGGGCCGGAGGTTCGAATCCTCTTTCCCCGACCAATGCATTTTCTAGCGTTTCCGGTATCTTGAATATCCGCATGTTAAGCGGAAACCGGACATGGCGCTCCGGCGTTCAACCGCCGCGCAGCAACTGAACACCCCAGTCCCGCTCGAACAGGTAAAGCAGCAGCCGCGCCGCTTCGCCGCGTTCTCCGGTCAACCCGCCCCCATCTTCCCTGACGGCGCGCTCGATCAGCAGGCGGGCGTCATCGTGGGCGATCGGCAGCAGGCGCTGTATCTGTTCCAGCGTGGCGATGCGGAACGGCGTGTCGCCCGACTGACGCGTTCCCAGCAGTTCGCCGCCGCCGCGCAGCCGCAAATCTTCCTCGGCCAGCCGGAAACCGTCCTGCGTCTCGCGCATGAGGGCCAGCCGGTCGCGCGCGGTTTCGGAAAGCCCGCCGCCGCGCAGCAGCAGGCACGTCGATTTCGCGGACCCGCGCCCCACCCGGCCGCGCAACTGGTGAAGCTGGGCAAGCCCGAATCGCTCGGCCTGCTCGATCACCATCAGCGTCGAGTTGGGCACATCCACGCCCACTTCGATGACCGTGGTGGCGACCAGAAGCTGCGCCTCGCCGCGGGCGAAGCGCTCCATCGCGGCATCCTTGATCTCGGGCCTGAGCTGGCCATGCACCAGCACCGCAACGTCACCGAAACGCGCTTGCAGCGCAGCGTGACGCGCTTCGGCCGCGGCGAGATCGTCGGTCTCGCTCTCGCGCACCATGGGGCAGACCCAATAGGCCTGTCCGCCGCTCTCCAGGTGCCGAGCCACCGCCCCGACCACATCGTCCATGCGCTCGATGGCGATCACCCGCGTATCGATCGCCTGGCGGCCCGGCGGCATCTCGTCGAGCCGTGAGACGTCCATCTCGCCATATTGGGCAAGGGTCAGCGTGCGCGGGATCGGGGTGGCGGTCATGGCCAGGCAGTGCGGGGTTCGCTTGCCCTTCTGCGTCAGCATCAGCCGCTGGCCGACGCCGAAGCGATGCTGCTCGTCGATCACCACCAGCGCGAGGTTCTTGTAGGCCACCGCGTCCTGAAAGATCGCATGGGTGCCGACGACGATGTCGATGCTGCCGTCGAGCAATCCCATCAGGATCGATTCTCGCGCCTTGCCTTTGTCGCGGCCAGTGAACAGCGCGATCGAAACGCCGGTTCCGGCCAGCATGCGGCTCAACGTAGCGTAATGCTGGCGTGCGAGGATCTCGGTCGGGGCCAGCAGCGCCGCCTGTGCGCCTGCCTCCACCGCGATCAACATCGATTCGAGCGCGACCACCGTCTTGCCCGAGCCGACGTCGCCCTGCAGCAGCCGCAGCATCGGCGATGTCTGCGCCAGGTCGCCCTCGATTTCGGCTATGGAACGCTTCTGCGCGCCGGTCAGCCCGAACGGCAGCGACAGCTTCGCCCTGAGCCGGCCGTCGCCATGCAAGGACGCGCCGGACTTCGCACGGTTGGCGTTGCGCACCAGCATCAGCGCCAGGCTGTTCGCCAGCAATTCGTCATAGGCCAGCCGCTCGCGCGCCTCGGCATGTTCGCCCTTGTGCGCCAGCGTCAGCGCGTCGCGCCAGGCGGGCCACTTCATCCGGTCCATCAGGCCCGGATCGATCCATTCGGGAAGCTCGGGCATCGCCGCCAGCCCTTGCTGCACCAGCGCGGCGATCCGCCCCTGCGTAAGTCCTTCCGACAGGGGATAGATCGGCTCGCAGACCTGCCCCATCGCTTCGTCGCCGGCGTCCGAGACATGATCGGGATGGACGATCTGCAGCATCTGGCCGAACTGGTCGAGCCGTCCGGCGATCCACCGCGTCTCGCCCAGCGGCAACTGCTTCTTCGCCCAGCCGCCGTTGCGGCCGAAATAAGTGAGCGCGCAGATATTGCCGATGGCGTCCGCCGCCAGCACGCGGAACGGCCCGCGCCCGGCCGAACTGCGATAATCGGTCGGCGTCAGGGCGATCAGGATGTTCTCGCCCACCCCGGCCTCGTCCAGGTTGCCGACCACCCGGCGCTGCACGAAGCGATCGGGCAAGTGATAGGCGAAGTCCTTCACCCGCGTCAGGCCCAGCTTGTCGAGCGGCTTGGCGAGTTGCGGCCCCACGCCTTTCAGGTTGCCGGCTTCGGCGAACAGCGGGTTGAGACGGTCGGGGCGCATGGGGGGGATATATAGCCACCGCCGAAACAATAAACCCGTCGCCCCTGCGCAGGCAGGGGCCTAGATGACGGCGCGCAATGTGGGCAGTCGCTTTGAGAGCGATAGGTTATCTAGGCCCCTGCCTGCGCAGGGGCGACGATACTTGTGCCGGTTTGTGTAATCCCCTACCCGCCCCCGATGACTTCAGACCGTCTAAAACGCCTGCAATTCCGGGCCTGGCATCGCGGCACGCGCGAGGCCGACTATATGATTGGCTGCTACTTCGATCGCTTCCACGGCGAATGGGGCGAGCCGGAGATTGCGTGGTTCGAAGCGCTGATCGAGGAAGACGATGTCGAGATCATGGCCTGGGCGCTCGGCACCGAACCTGTGCCCGAGCGTTATGCCGGCAGTCTGATGACCCGGATGCAGCAACTCGATTATGTCGACATCCCGCGCTGACCGCCGCTTGACCGATCGTGCCTGACATTTCCCGCATCCTGACGGCCAAGACGCCGCTGACGCTCGCCGCCGTTTCGCGCGGGAGCCAGCCTCTCGTTCTCGCCGATCTGTCGCGTGCGGCGAAAGGCCGGGCAGTCTTCGTCGCGCCCGACGAAGCGGCGATGCGATCGGTCGCCGATGCCGCCGCATTCTTCGCACCCGAACTGGAAGTGATCGAATTCCCGGCATGGGACTGCCTGCCCTACGACCGCGCCAGCCCGGCGTTGTCGGTGAGCGCCCGCCGCCTGTCCGCGCTGCACCGGTTGCAGGGCAAGGCAACAGGGCCGCAACTGCTGGTCACGACGATCAACGCCCTGCTCCAGCGCGTATTGACCCCGTTCCGCATCCGCGAATCGGTGCGCCTGCTCAAGCCCGGGCTGGAGATCGGGCGGGAAAGCCTGATCGCCCTGCTCCAGCGCCAGGGCTATTCGCGCACCGACACAGTCGTCGACGCCGGCGAGTTCGCCGTGCGCGGCGCGATCTTCGACATCTTTCCCTCGGGCCTCGACCAGGGCCTGAGGCTCGACTTCTTCGGCGACGAGCTGGAAACGCTGCGCCTGTTCGATCCCAACAGCCAGCGCTCCACCGGCTCGGTCGATCAGCATCTCCTGCTGCCCGCCAGCGAGGCGCTGATGGACGAGGACAGCGTAAAGCGCTTCCGCGGCGGCTATCGCGAACTGTTCGGCGCCAACGCCACGTCCGATCCGCTGTACCAGGCGGTCAGCGACGGGCGGCGTCTGGCCGGGGTGGAGCACTGGCTGCCATTGTTCGAGGAACGGCTGGTCACGTTGTTCGATCACCTGTCCGCCGACGATCTGATGGTGATCGACAGCGCGGCGCAAGGCGCGGCCGAAGAGCGCCTGACCGATATTGCCGACTATTTCGCCACGCGCGGCGAAACATCAGGCAAAGGCGCCGGCAGCTATCGCCCGCTCAAGCCCTCCGCGCTCTACCTCACGCGCGAGGAGGTCGACGGGAAGCTGGCGGAATGGCCGGTCCACCGCGCCGATATCTTCGCCCAGCCCGAAAGCGCGAAGGTCATCGATTTCGGTTTCGCCAGCGGCCGCGACTTCGCGCCCGAACGCGCGCGGGGCGACAATGTCTACGAAGCGGCGGCGGCGCACCTCCAATCGGTCGCCAAATCCGGCCGCAACGCGATCATCGCCGCCTATTCCACCGGCAGCCGCGCGCGCATCTCCGCGATCCTCGGCGAGGCAGGGAAAGTGGAGCCGGTGCTGGCCGACAGCTGGCAGGAAGCCTTGGGGCTTGCGGCGAAAGGCCGCCCGGCTGCGCTTGTGCTGCCGCTGGAAACCGGTTTTTCCAACGGCGAACTGGAACTCGTCACCGAGCAGGACATCCTCGGCGACCGGCTCGTGCGCCGCAAAAAGCGCAAGAAGAACGCCGACGCCTTCCTGGCCGAACTCTCGGCGCTGACGCCCGGCGATCTCGTCGTCCACATGGACCACGGCATCGGCCGCTACGAAGGCCTGCAGTCGATCCCGGTGGGCAAGAGCCCGCACGACTGCGTGATGCTGACTTATTCCGGGGGGGACAAGCTCTACATCCCGGTCGAGAACATCGACGTCCTCTCGCGCTACGGCAGCGGCGAGGAAGGCGTGGCGCTCGACAAGCTGGGCGGCGAAGGCTGGCAGAAGCGCAAGGCGCGCCTCAAGGAGCGCATCCGCGAGATCGCGCACGAACTGCTGCGCACCGCCGCCCAGCGCGCGCTGCGCCAGGCGCCGGTGCTGCTGCCCGAACAGGCGTCCTATGCCCAGTTCGCCGAACGCTTTCCCTGGGACGAGACCGACGATCAGGAACGCGCCATCGAGGACGTGCTGGCCGATCTTTCCGAAGGCAAGCCGATGGACCGGCTGGTTTGCGGCGACGTTGGCTTCGGCAAGACCGAAGTGGCCCTGCGCGCCGCTTTCGTCGCGGCCATGGCCGGGCAGCAAGTGGCCGTTGTCGCCCCCACCACGCTGCTCGCACGGCAGCATCATTCCGGTTTCGTCGCCCGGTTCCAGGGCTTCCCGCTGGAAGTCGGCCGCCTGTCGCGGCTGGTGCCTGAAAAGGAAGCGAAGGAAACCCGCGCGCGGATCGCCGACGGCACGATGGACATCGTCGTCGGCACTCATGCCATGCTGTCGAAAACGGTCAGCTTCAAGCGGCTCGGCCTCGTCATCGTCGACGAAGAACAGCGCTTCGGGGTGAATCACAAGGAGCGGCTCAAGCAGCTACGCAACAACGTCCACGTCCTGACGCTCACCGCCACGCCGATCCCGCGCACCTTGCAGATGGCCATGTCGGGCCTGCGCGAATTGTCGACCATTCAGACCCCGCCGGTCGATCGTCTGGCCGTGCGCACTTACGTGATGGAATGGGACGACATGGTGATGCGCGAGGCGCTGCTGCGCGAGCATCATCGCGGCGGGCAAAGCTTCATCGTCGTGCCGCGCATCGCCGACATGGCCGATGTCGAGGAATGGCTGCGCAAGACGGTGCCCGAGGTAAAAGTCGTGATCGCCCATGGCCAGATGGGCGCGGGCGAGGTGGAAGAGCGGATGAGCGCCTTCTACGAAGGCAAGTACGACGTGCTGCTATCGACCACCATCGTCGAAAGCGGCATCGACATCCCCAGCGCCAACACGATCATCATCCACCGCGCCGATCGCTTCGGCCTGGCGCAATTGTACCAGTTGAGGGGCCGCGTCGGCCGTTCGAAGCTACGCGCCTATGCCTATCTCGCGACGCCGACCGACAAGCAATTGTCCGAAGTCGCGGAAAAGCGCCTGAAGGTGCTGGGCGATCTCGACAGCCTGGGCGCCGGCTTCCAGCTCGCCAGCCACGATCTCGACATTCGCGGCGCGGGCAACCTTCTGGGCGACGAGCAATCGGGCCAGATTCGCGAAGTGGGCTTCGAACTCTACCAGTCGATGCTGGAGGACGCGATCCTGGCCGCCAAGGCCGGCGACATCGGGTTGGAGCGCGAACGTGCGGCGCTCAGCCCGCAGATCACCGTCGACGCGCCGATCATGATTCCCGAGGAATACGTGCCCGATCTGGCGGTGCGCATGGCTCTATACCGCCGCCTCAATGATGCCGAGGATCAGCAGGAGATCGAGTCGCTGTCGGCCGAGATGATCGACCGCTTCGGCCCGCTGCCCGCCGCCACCGAGAACCTCATCAAGCTGATCGAGATCAAGCGCCAGGCGATCGACGCGCATATCGCCAAGATCGACGTCGGCGCGAAGGGATCGCTGGTGAGCTTCCATAACGATACCTTCCCCGACCCCGCCGGCCTGATCGCCTATGCGCAGCGCCTGGAAGGCACGGTGAAGCTGCGGCCCGACAGCAAGCTCGTCATCACCCGCGTCTGGGGCGATCCCAAGTCGCGCCTGAACGGGCTGTTCCAGCTCACCAAGGGGCTGAGCGCCATTGCCCGCAAGGCGGCGTAGGGCGGCGTTGCGGCTTCAAGCCTCTGACGATGCAAACACCGCGAAGGCCTTCGCGGTCATCGGCGGCGCGCGCAGGAAGCCCTGGTAGAAGGCGCAGCCCTCGTCGGATATGCGCATGCGCTGCGCCTCGCTCTCGACCCCTTCGGCGATCACCTTGAGGCCCAGCGCTCCGGCCATGGCGACGATAGCGCGCAAGACGGCAAGGTCGCGCGGGTCGCTGGCGATGCCGTCCACCATCGAACGGTCGAGCTTCAGGTAGTCGAGCGGCAGGAGCTTGAGGTAGCGGAAATTGCAGAATCCCGCGCCAAAGTCGTCGAGCGCGATGCGCATTCCCATCGCCGAGAACGCACCCAGCGTTTCCGCCGCGAGGTGGATGTCGTGCAGGAGCGCCTGCTCGGTGACTTCCAGCGTCAGGCGCTCAGGCGGAAAGCCGCTGGCGCTCACGATCTGCGACAGTTCGCCCGCATAGCTCGCCACGGCAAGGTCGGCGGTGGTGACGTTGAGCGAGAGCCGCAAATGACCCGGCCAGTGCCGCGCCTGCTCCAGCGTGCGGCGCGCGATATGGCGCGACAGCGGCGCGACGTGATCGGTGCGCTCGGCGATGCCGAACAGCGTGCTCGCGCCGATCCGTCCCAGCCCTGGGTGGTTCCATCGGGCCAGCGCCTCGGCGCCGGTCAGGGAATCGTCGGGAAGCGAGAACTGCGGCTGAAACACCATCTCGATCTCGTCGCGGTCGATGGCGACCAGAAGGTCTGCCTCAAGCTCCGCCGCGGTGCGCCCCGGCCGCGTCGCTTCGCCATCCGCCCAGACCAGCCGCCGCCCCTGCTGACGCTGGGCGGCCGCCAGAGCCTGGCCGAGCCGGTCGAGCATCGAACCCGCGTCCTCGTCGCTCAGCCCGCGCAGGAGGCCGATACGGGGCGACAGGCGCAGCATCCCGCCCGAGATAGCGAAAGGCCGGGCAATGGCATCCGCCAGCTGCTCGCCGAACAGCTGCCAGCGCTCGCGGCTGCAGGCTTCGTCGGCGATGAGCAGGAAATTGCCGCCGCTGCCCCGCGCCAGCAGCCAGGGGCCTTCAAGCTCGCTGCCGGCGAATTGCGACATCCGCGCCGCCACTTCGGCCAGCGCAGCGTCGCCGGCCGGTGCGCCATAGGCGAGATTGACCGCGTCGAAGCGGCGCAGGCCCAGCAGAATCGCATGGACGGTGGCGCGCTGCCTGCCCTGTCCGCTCTGCCCATCTTGCCCGCCTTGCGCTCCATCGGCCAGCCATTGCGCCAGCCGGGCGCGAACGGCATCGATGCCCGGCAGGCCGGTCAACGGATCGCGGAGACGGTCGGAATCCGGATTCCCGGGCGCGTACATCTGTTCCCCTTATGCCCAAAGCCTTTGCCAAAGCGTCAACGGCTCCATATCAGACCGTTCAAGGATCGGAGTGTATCATTTTATGAGCACGGACTTGCGGCTTGCCCTGGTTGCATCCGAAGGATCGCGCGCGCAGGCGGCCGCGGCCGCGCTCAAGGACGCGCATCCCTGGGTCGACTATGCAGAGGCCGACGCGGTGGTCGTGCTGGGCGGCGATGGCTTCATGCTCCACCTGCTTCACCACATGCTCGATGTCGGCAGGGTCATGCCGGTGTTCGGTGTCAACCACGGCACCGTCGGCTTCCTGATGAACAAGGTGAAGAGCAGCCGCACCATCGGTGAGCGTGTCGCCAAGGCGCGATCCATTGCGGTCGCCCCCTTGCAAATGACAGCGTTCACCAATGCCGGGACCGAGCACAGCTTTTACGCCATCAACGAGGTCTCGCTGCTGCGCGAGACGCGCCAGACGGCGAAGCTGGAAGTCGCGGTGAACGGCAAGGTGCGCATGGCGGAGCTTGCCTGCGACGGGGTGCTGGTGGCGACGCCCGCCGGCTCCACCGCCTATAACCTGTCGGCCAATGGACCGATCCTGCCGCTGGGATCGAACATGCTGGCGCTTACCCCGATCAGCCCCTTCCGCCCGCGCCGCTGGCGGGGCGCCATCCTGGCGGACAAGGCGCACGTCTCGTTCCGCGTCCTGGAGCCAGAGAAGCGCCCGGTCGCCGCCGTCGCGGACCAGAACGAAGTACGCGACATCCGCGACGTGCGCGTCGCCATCGCGCGCGACAAGCAGCTGACCTTGCTGTTCGACCGGGGCAGCAGCCTGGACGAGCGGAT
>Ga0075363_100000581_pt1 | contig 12029 bp, 11 predicted proteins | sample EndMetdeltDD1763_FD_71470 | JGI IMG/M metagenome (GOLD analysis project Ga0075363, IMG submission 71470) | Populus endosphere microbial communities from Tennessee, USA - Endosphere MetaG P. deltoides DD176-3 | ecosystem: Host-associated > Plants > Roots > Endosphere | place: USA: Tennessee...
CTTCGACCAGTCGCATTCGAGCTCTTCGGCGACGAGCTGCGCGAGGCCGGTCAGCGTGCCCTGGCCCATCTCGGAGCGCGCGATGCGGATCACCACCGTTTCGTCAGGGCGGATCACCACCCAGGCGTTGATTTCGGGCGAGCCGTCGGCGGCGCGCACCACTTCGGGGCCGTACGGCAGGCTCATGCCGAGCGTGAACCCGCCACCTGCGGCGGCTGAGGTCGCGAGGAAGGTGCGGCGATTCATCTTCGGAACGAAATTCATGTGCCCCCCCTTACGCGCTGGCCGCGGCGTGGATCGCCGCGCGAACTTGCTGGAAGGTCCCGCACCGGCAGATGTTGCTGATGGCGTCGTTGATGTCGGCGTCGGTCGGCTTCGGCTTCTCGGTGAGGAGCGCCGTCACCGCCATGATCATGCCGGACTGGCAGTAGCCGCATTGCGGCACGTCGTGTTCGACCCAGGCCTGCTGCACCTTGGTGAGCTTGTCGCCCTGCGCCAGGCCCTCGATGGTGGTGATCTTCTTGCCGGCCGCGTCGCTCACCTGCATCGAGCAGGAGCGCACCGCCTGGCCGTCGATATGCACCGTGCAGGCGCCGCACTGGGCGATGCCGCAGCCGTATTTGGTTCCCGTGAGACCGACTTGTTCGCGGATCACCCACAGCAGCGGGGTGGTCGGATCGACGTCAATATTGTGAGACTGCCCATTGATGGTCAGCGCAACCATTGAATACTCCTCCCGCTCACTCGTCAGTGAGCCCTTCGTCGCCAACCGCGCGTGAAGTCTTCTGTGTCGGCGAGGTTTTCCGCAGACGCGCGTCGGCGCGAAGCCTAACGATTCTAAACAAGGCGGGTCATCGCAATTCCGTGATCGGACGCCGTGTCACAGGTGGGCAAATAATTGCGGACTGAATTAGTCTACAATGATTTCGCGACATGAATTGTGCGATTCTGCGCGGCTCGCGACTTCGCGTCCGCGCGTCACGGCTCTGTTCGTCCGACTGTGCACTGGAACGGCACGTCCTTGGGCCGTTTCTCGAACACCACCATCGAGTCGTAGAACGAGATTCCGAGCGTCATCCGGGCGAAAGCCTCGTCGCGATCGGCGGTGTCGTCCTCGATGTACCAGGCGTGCAATTGGTCGACGAGGCTTTTGGAATACTCGATGAACGTACCCGCCTTGCGATAGCCGCCCTGGTACCGGCTCCAGTACGCAGCGCGCGTATCCTCGCAGATGTAAACGCCGTTGGCGTCCACGAGCGGGTAGAGCGTCTCGAACGAGGCAATCTGGTCGATGCCGATATGACTGGCGTCGTCGATCACCACGTCAACGCCGCCCATCTGTTCGACCAGGCGCCTGAGCAGATCGCCGTCGGCCTGGCTGCCGGCGTGCGGCACGATCTGCGCTTCGGCAAACCGCTCGCAGCCCGGATCGATGTCGATGCCGTGAATGATCGCGTGTTCGCCGAAATAGGACTTCCAGATTTGCAGCGACCCCCCGTGCCAGATGCCGAGTTCGAGGATGCGCACCGGCCGGCCGCGGAAGCGGCCGAGATGACGGTCATACAGTTCGAGATAGTGATGCCATTTGTGGGCCACGCGGCCCTCGTGGCGGTAGTAGATCGCTTCCAGCGGATTGGCGGCGCGCGCCAGCATCTCGTCGCGGTCGATATCGTCGATATGGACGCGCCTGAGCTCCGCCATTGGCTGTTTCCGCCCACCTGTCGCGTTTGGACGGCCGCTGTTTCGGGGCGGCCGTGTCGCGAAATGCTAGTGGAGCGGCAGACGTGGCGCCAGCGCCCGGACGGTGAGGGCCGCTAGTTCAAGCCCTTCTTGCGCTTGGCGGCTTCATCGACGAGCGCGATGTTGTTGGCGATCGTCGGATTCTCCGGGTCCTTGGCCTGCGCTTCGGCGAATTTGGCCCGCGCGCGCTTGAGGTCACCGCGCAGCATGTACGAGTAGCCGATGTTGTTGATGACCTCCGGGCGCGGCCCGAAGATCGACAGCGCCTCGCGATAGGCGCGGTCGGCAAGCTCGTAACGCTTCAGCCGGTCGTAGGAGGCGGCGAGCCCGAGCCAGGCCTCGCCGTCGCGCGGCAGCTTCTCGACCGCGCGGCGGAAGTGCTTTTCGGCAAGGCCGTAGTTGCGCTCGCGGTAGTGCTTCTTGCCGAGCGAGAGATCGTCGTTCGGATCGCCGCCCTGCATCGCGTCCTTCACGGCGAGCGGGTTCTCTGCGTCTGCGATGCCGCGACCGACGCTGCCGGTCACCTCTTCGCTGGCGGGCATAATGCTGCCGGTCACTTCATCCCTGACGGGCTTGGACGCGATGCTGCCCGTGACCTCGGCCTTGCTGCCCGGAGGTGGTGGGGGCGCATCCTCGCTGCCGCCCGGCATCAGGGACGCAAGCTTGAAATTGTCTGGAGAGGAAGAGCAGCCGGCCAGCGCGAGCACACACGCGGCCACGGCCAGAACGCGCAACGTTCCGATACGCATACAACTCACCCGTCCGGCAACCGCCGGCGTTACGCAAGACACACGGGAGCGCGAACAGAGTTCCCCCGAGGCGACCATGCGACGAAAAGGTTAAGGGAGCGTTTGCAATTGCGCGGGACGCGCTAACGCTTCGTTCAGGACTGCGGGCCGCTCAGTAATTCCCGACCTTCAGCCGCACGTAGACCGGCAGCAGGATCACGATGATCACCACCGGGAAGACGCATAGCGTTAGCGGCACCGAGAGCTTGGCGGGCAGGCTGTAGGCCTTTTCCTCCGCGCGCGAGAGGCGCTTGTGGCGCATGTCGTCGGAGTAGACGCGCAGCGCCTCGGTGAGCGAAGAGCCGAGCTTCTCGGACTGCTGCAGCAGCGTCGCGAACGAGCGCGCTTCTTCAAGCCCGAGCCGGTCGGCCAGATGATCGAGCGTCTCGCTCAGCGTGCGGCCGGCGCGCATCTCCAGCGTCGCCATGTGCACGTTGGCGGAGAGCGAGCGATAGGAGTCCGAAAGTTCGCGCCCGACGCGGTCGAGCGCGGCCTCCATCGAGAGCCCGGCGTCCGCGCACACCACCAGCAGGTCCATGAAGTCCGGGAAGCCCGCGCGATGCTCGACCGCGCGGCTCGCGATGCGGCGGCCGAGCACGATGTTCGGCACGAAGTAGCCGAGGATGCCACCCATCAGCACCATCGGCCAGAACATGGTGCTGCCGTCGGCGAGGTACAGCGGCGCGAACAGGAAGGCCGCGACCGCAAGGCCGATTGCCACTACGGCGCGGGCGAGGAAGAAGAATGCCGGCGCGCGCGGATCGAGGAAGCCGGCCTGAATCAGGCGACGGCGCAGTTCCTTCACTTCCGTGGCGTTCTCGCCCGAGTAATGCTTGGCGGTGTAGTCGATCAGGCGCTGCGTCGCGACCTTGCTGGCGTAGCGCAGCGAGCGCGGATCGTTGTCGTCCGCCGCCTTGGCGTCGGTGCCGATCTCGGCGGCGCGGCGCTTGACCGCGAGCCGCACGTTCACCACCGCCATGATGCCGAACGCGAGCGCGGCCGCCGACATGAACACGAACGCGCTGATCACGAGCGTCGAGTTGCCGTCCGCCATCTCGCCGATGAATGAGAACACCTGATCCATGTCAGATCCGGAAGTTGCACATTTTGTACATGACGATATTGCCGGCGATCATCCATCCAGCGGCGATGCCAAGCCCCCACTTGGTCATGCTCTCGCCCCACACCGACGAATAGAAGTCGGGCGCCACGATGTTGAGCAAGAAGAAGATCGCGACCGGCAGGCCGGACAGGAACAGCGCGGAGAATTTGCCCTCGGCGGCGAGCGCCTTCACCTTGCGGCGCATCTTGAAGCGCAAGCGGATGACGCTCGAGAGGTTCGAGAGAATTTCGCTCAGGTTGCCGCCGGTCGAGCCCTGAATCGCGACCGCCGTGACGAACAGCGGCAGGTCTTCCTGACCGACGCGGAAATAGAGGTTGCGCATCGCGGTCTCGACGTCTGCGCCATAGGTGATCTCGTCGGCCGCGATGCCGAACTCGGTGCCGATGGGATCGGCCAGTTCCTGCGCCACCAGTGCGACTGCGACCGGCACCGGATGACCGGCGCGCAAGCTGCGCACGATGATGTCCATGGCGTCGGGGAACTGCTCGGCGAACTTGCCGTGACGGCGCTTGCGCATCACCAGCAGCACGATCATCGGCGCCAGCAGTGCGGCCGCAAGGCCCGCACCGCCCGCTTCCAGCATCTCGGGCCGGAACTTGAACACGCCGGCGAACACCACACCGCCCGTGCCGAAGCCGATCAGCGCGAGCATCATCAAGCCGCGCGTCATGCCGGATTCGATCAGCAGCCGGTTGAACCACTGCACGCCGAAGCGATACATGCCCTCGCTGGTCATGCCGCGCTCGCGCCGCAACTGCACCAGGATCGCCTCGCGATCCGGCTGCGAGCTGGAGATCTTCAGGCGGCGGTTGACGTTCTTGCGGTAGGATGCGGTCGAGAAGCCGAGCAGGTACACCGCCTCGGCGAACAGCACGACCGAGATCGCCGCGAAGATGACGATCAGCGTGGGTGTGTCGAGTTCGAAGGGCATGGCCTAACTCGCCATCACAGCGGCTTCGACGGGTCGAAGTACGCGCCCGGAATGTTGATGCCGCGCGCGGTCAGCTCGGACAGGAAGCGCGGGCGAACGCCGGTCGCGACATAATGGCCTTCGACGCTGCCGTCCGACGCGGTGCCGGTGCGAACGTATTTGTAGATGTCCTGCATCTGCAGGATGTCGCCTTCGAGGCCGGTGATCTCGGAAATGTAAGTCACCTTGCGCTTGCCGTCGGAGAGACGCTGAAGCTGCACGATCAGCCGGATCGCCGCCGCGATCTGGCCGCGCGTCGACGCGATCGTCATCGGCATGCCGGCCATGCCGATCATCTGTTCCAGACGCGAGATCGCGTCGCGCGGTGTGTTGGCGTGGATGGTCGCCATCGAGCCTTCGTGGCCGGTGTTCATGGCTTGAAGCATGTCGAAGGCTTCTTCGCCGCGGCACTCGCCGAGGATGATGCGGTCGGGACGCATACGCAGCGCGTTCTTGACCAGTTCGCGCTGGCGGATTTCGCCCTTGCCTTCGACGTTCGGCGGGCGCGTTTCCATGCGGCCGACGTGCGGCTGCTGCAATTGAAGCTCGGCCGCGTCCTCGATGGTGACGAGGCGTTCCTTGTCCGAGATGAACGCCGAGAGCGCGTTCAGCATCGTGGTCTTGCCCGAGCCCGTGCCGCCCGAGATGATCGTGGTGATGCGCGCATTCACGGCCGCCGCCAGCACCTCGCTCATCGCGGGGCGCAGCGCGCCGACGTCGACCAGCTTTTTCAGGTTGTAGGGTTTTTTGGAGAATTTGCGGATCGACACCAGCGGGCCGTCGACCGCGATGGGGCGCACCGCAATGTTGATACGCGAGCCGTCGAGCAAGCGCGCGTCGCAGAGCGGCTGCGTCTCGTCGACGCGCCGTCCCACTGCCGAAACGATCTTGTTCACGATGCGCAAGAGGTGCGCTTCGTCCTTGAAGCGCACCGGCGTCGGCTCAAGCATGCCGAAGCGCTCGACGTAGACGCACTCGTGGCCGTTGATCAGAATGTCGTTGACGCTCGGGTCTTTCAGCAGCGGCTCGATCGGCCCGAGGCCGGTCATCTCGTCGATGATCTCGTCGACGAAATTGTCGAGCTCCTGCGCGTTGAGCGCGATGCGCTCGGCCATCACGTATTGCGACACGAGCGCGGAAATCTGCCGCCGCACTTCGCCTTCCGAAACCTTCTCGATCGCCGAGAGGTTGATCTCCTCGATCAGCCGGCGGTGCAAACGCACCTTGGCATCGAGCAGGCGGTCGCGCTGCGGGGAGGGGACGGATACAGGCTCAGGGTTGGGTTGGAGCTGAAGCTTCGGCAGCTCCTGCACCATTTGCAGCGGCGGCGCTTCGCCCTCTGGAATCGACGGCAGCGGCTCGGCCGGCACCGTCACGGCGGCGGGCGGCGGCGGAGGAGGCGCGAGCGCGACGGACGCCGCGGCCTTGGCGGCGGCTTCCACCTCGGCGATGCGGCGCGAAGCCGTGAAGCGTCCGAACATGCGTGACCTCAGCGGGCCAGCGCGAGGGTGCGATCGCCCGTCGCGAGCGCCGGCTTGGTGCCGGTCTTTGCGCTCTTCGACGGGACGACCACCTTGCTCAACGCCTGCGAAATGTTGTTGCCGCTCTTCACCTCATCGAGCGGCACGCCGCGGTCGATGGCTTCCGAGACCAGCCGGAAATTGTTCGGGATCGTGCAGGCGAGCGAGTCGCCGAGCGCCTGCTCGATGTCGGCGCGGCGCAGCCCAGGGCCGAACAGCCGTTGCTCGAAGCGGTTCACGATCACTTCCGCACGAGGGCCGTCCACGAGGCGTTGCTGAATGACGTTGACCAGATGCCGCGCGTGCTTGAGGCCCGGCACGGTCATCTCGGTGACGAGGAACAGGCGGTTCGAGCCGAGCAGTACCGAGTCGGTCCACGCGAACCAGGTGCGGGGCACGTCGATCACTACGTAATCGAAGTGCGCGGCGACGAGGTCGAGGAGGCGCGTCACGACCTCGAAGTCGAACGAGCGCATTTCGGCCGGGCGGCTCGGCGCCGCGATCACTTTGAGGCCCGAGGGATGCTCGGACATCATGACTTCGAGCAGTTGCCGGTCGAGGCGGTCCGGGCGCGGCTCGATCTCGTCGAGGTCGAGGCGCGGTTCGAGGTCGAGATAGTCGCAGCACGAACCGTGCTGGAAATCCAGATCGACAAGGCAGGTGTTGGTCCTGGTGCCGCCGTCACCCTTGAGCAGCAGCATCGCGGTTTCGATCGCGAGCGTGGTGAGCCCGACGCCGCCGGCCGCTGGAACGAAGGTGAAGATCTGCGATTCGACCGTGCTGGCGCTCTTCGTTGCTTGAGCTGCGCGCGCACAGGCGCGCACGAGGTCGAGCGGCTGCACCGGCTTCACAACGAAGTCCGAGACGCGCATCTGCAACAGTTGCCGTGCGACCGAGACATCGAACGCCGGAATAGCGACGATCACCGGCACGGTGGAGAGCCGCTGTGTCAGCGAATTGAGCGCGTTGAAGTCGGCTTCGCTTGCCGGATCGATGTCCACGACCGCGATGGTCGCGCCCGCGAAGTCCAGCTTGCGCACGATCTCGGCGAAGGGGCCAATCGCCAGCACCAGCTCCACCCGGGCATCCATGCCGAAGGTGGAGCGGACCAGGCGTTCGAAATCGGCGTCGCGGCACTGGGCCACGACGCGCGTTTTCTCCGGCTCCGGGGTACTGCGATTGAGCATTCCGTACTCGTCCGCTTACTTGTTGGCGCTGCCGCCGATTGAATCGACCTTCACCGAAGAGGTGCTGAAGCCGTTCAGTGGCGTGACCTTGTTGGTGCGATAGCGTTCGCCCGCTGCCGCCATGCGTTCGCCGTTCGCCGGGATGTCGCGGTCGCCCGAGCGGGCCGGCCACGGATCGATCATGTGGGTGACCTTGTTGGTGGCGACGGCGTCGCCGGCCTCCAGGCTCACCGTGTCGCGGCGGTCGAAGTAGATGTCCGAGGAGCAGCCGCCGAGCATCGCGGCCACGGCGAGGAGCGCGAGCGTCGCGCGGCGCGCATTATTTCGAGACATAGCGAGCCCCCTTGGGAACGTCGAGGATGTGACCGATGTTCGGCGCGCTGCCATCGGAGATGCCCTTCAGGCGGCGGTCCATCGGCGCGGTGATCTCGGCCTGGCCGAGCAGGTAGTACTCGGCATCGTTGGCTGGCTTTGAATTGTCGAGCGGCGTGCGCAGCACGTCGCCGGGGCGCGCCGGGCGCACGAGGCGCGGCGTCACGATGATGACGAGGTCGGTTTCCTTCTTCTGGTAGGCCGCGCTGCGCGCGAGCGCACCGAGCACCGGAACGTCGGCGAGCCAGGGCAATTGCTTCTGGTCGGTCGAGTTGATGCTCTGCAGCAGGCCCGCGATCGCGAAGCTCTGTCCGTCGCGCAGCTCCACCGTGGTGTTGGCGCGGCGCACCGTCAGGGCAGGGATCTGGATCGCGCCGATCGAAATCACCGTGGTGGTGTCGATCTGGCTGACCTCCGGCTCGATTTTCAGGTTGATCACGCCGTCGCCGAGCACGGTCGGCGTGAAGGCGAGGCCGACGCCGTATTTCTTGAACTCGACCGCGATCGAGCCGTTCTGCGAGGCCACCGGGATCGGGAACTCGCCGCCCGCAAGGAAGCTTGCGGTGTCGCCCGAGAGCGCGATCAGGTTCGGCTCGGCGAGGCGGCGCACCACGCCGCGCTCTTCCAGAGCACGCACCAGCACGTCTGCCTGCACGCCGTTGCCGAGCACGCTGCCGACAATCGAGCCGAAAGGGGCCGCACCCGAGACCATGGCGGACAGTCCGGCGGCCGCCGCGATGCCGTTGCTGCCGGTCGCCTGCAGCTTCTGCTGCACCACGTTCCAGTTGACGCCGATGTCGCGGCTCGCGGTGCGCGAGGCTTCCACGAAGCGCACCTCGAGCATCACCTGCTGCGGCGCATTGACCTTCACGGTGTTGATCACGTCGGCGCCGAACTGCTTGGCAATCGTGAGCGCCTGGTCGACCATCAGGCCGGTCGGCGCGGTGCCGCCCAGCATGATGCGGCCGTTGACCGAGGAGACGCGGAAACGTGCGTGCGGGAAACGCTGCGCCAGCTCGCTGCCCAGGCGCGAGGTGTCGTAGGACACTTCGACGTCGAACACGCCGACGATCTTCTTGCCTTCGCCGTAAACCGAGACGCGCGCATTGCCGATCTTCTTGGCGAGGATCGAGAGCGAGCGGTCCGACATCGGGATCGCGTCCGCGATGTCCGGATCGCTCACGACCACCTCGGCGAAGCTCTCGCCGGTGCGTACGCTCTCCGATTTTCCCATTGTCATCTTCACGACGGCCGACGTGCGGCCGGCGGCGAGTTCGATGTCGCGCGCGAAGCTTTGCGTCGGTGCGAGGCTCAGCGTGAGCGGCAGCGCCGTCAGCATGAGCGCGGCGGTGCCGTAGAGCCAGCCGCGCGGCGCGGCCGTCCCTTCAGAGCGCTTTGCGCCCTTGTTCGTCAGTATCCCCATCGTCCAACCCCTTCCCCAAATGTCCTCAACGCCGCGCCGCTTGCGCATCGGCGCCCCCGCGCCAATCCGCCTCTTCCGACGCAACGTTGTATTCCTGCCGATTTCCGCCGCGCGTCACCGCAACCTTGGTAAAGCGCTTTGCCTCGACGACGGCCTTCATCACTTCGGTCTGCGTCAGATCGCTGACCGTGACGCGGCGCGTCATGTCCTGGTGTTGCTCGCCGGCGCGGCGCAGCATCAGCGAGAGCGTGCCGAGCGACGCCGAGAGAGCGATCTTCTGCGCCGAGATCGTGTCGACCTCGAGTGTAACGGCGCGTGCGACCGTCGGACGATCCGCCGCATCGTCGGCGAGCTGATCGACCGCGAGCACACGCGCATTTTGAATGACCACGTCGTTCATGCCGGCCTTGCGCTCTTCCTGGCGGGTCAGCAGCACGTCGACGTGGTCGCCGGGCAATACGAAGCCCGCGACGCCTTCAACATCGTTCACGCGCACAGTCACGGCGCGCATGCCGTCCTGGATCACCGCCGAGAGCGTCGCCTTCTGCCCTGGCCCGGTGATCTTGGAGCGGAGAATGGGTTCATTGCGCTCGATCGAAGCGAGCACGATACGCTTGCCGTTGGACATCAGCTCGGCGATCGACGAGAAAGTCCCCGCCGGGATCGCGGCTTCGGGCCACGCGACTTCGCGCAGATTGTCGGTCGAGACGTGTGCGCCGAAACGCATCGGGCCGCCCGCGACGACGATCGTCTTCGTGGCGATCGCCTTTTCGGGCGCCGCAACGACGGTCTTGCGCGAGAGCTCCGCCTGATAGGTCAGCCAGCCTTGCGCGACGAACACCGCGAGGAGCCCGAACACGACAGCGATGCCAACCATCACGATGGTATTTTTACGCACGCCCGACCCCGAAAGGTTCTAACTGCTTCGTTGGGAGGACGTTGCGCCGCGAAACTGAATCCTTCCTGAAATTCGAAATGCGAATGCGCCTATGTTGAATCCGCTGTGAAAGCCTATCCTTAGCGCCGGCTTAAGTCGGACTGCGCAATGCGAGCAATCATCCGTTTACCAACGGATGTGACCCAGCGTCGATGTGTCGACTTGTGCCGGTGGCGCAGTGTTTTTCGCGACACGGGCGTTGTGGTGCGCATTTCGTTACCGCGCGCACATGCGTAAAACTTTACGCTAACTGCATCGCTCGCTCTGACCAAATCTCAAAACCTGCGCGCCATGGTGTTCCCGGGCGGATCAAGGGGCAACAGGGCTGAACACGCATGTGGTCACGTTTCCTGAACGACCGGCGCGGTGGCGCCGTGCCGATGTTTGCGTTCGCGGTTGTTCCGCTCATCGGTGTCGTCGGAGCAGCAGTGGATTACAGCCGCGCCAGCGCGGCACGCAGCGCGGTGCTCGCGACGCTTGATGCGACCGCGTTGATGCTCTCGCGCGATGCCGCGAACCTGACCGACGCCCAGATCAGCGCCAAGGCAGAGTCGATGTTCAAGGCGCAGTTCACGCGCACCGACGTTTCAGGTCTCACCGTGACGGCGCTCAAGACCTCGCCGCAGGCCGGCAGCTTCACGCTCACCGTGTCGGCGGCAGGCACCGTATCGACGACGTTCTCGCGCCTGCTCGGCAAGGACAAGACGGATATCGCCTCTTCCGCCGACGTGAAGTGGGGCGTGAAGAAGCTCGAGCTCGCGCTGGTACTCGATAACACCGGCTCGATGAGCAACAACGGCAAGATGACCGAGCTCAAGAGCGCTTCGAAGAACCTGCTCACCACGCTGCAGGCGGCCGCCAAGCAACCCGGCGACGTCAAGGTCGCGATCATTCCCTTCGACAAGATCGTGAATGTCGGCACGACGTATGCGTCGAGCGGGTGGGTGAATTTCGCGGCCAACAACATCCAGCAGTCGAGCTGGCAGGGCTGCGTGCAGGATCGCGACCAGCCCAACGACGTGCAGGACACCGTGCCGGGTACCAGCTCCAGCACCAAGTTTCCGGCGGTGAACTGCTCCGGCATCACCTCGATCATGACGCTGACCGACGTGCTCGACACGACCGGCTTCACCAACCTCAACGCCAAGATCGACGCGATGAACCCATCCGGCAACACCAACGTGACGATCGGCCTCGTCTGGGGATGGCACGCGCTGACGACGGGCCTGCCGCTCGATCAAGCGAGCGCGCCAGCGCCCGACAAGGACAAGGTGATCGTGCTGTTGACCGACGGCGACAACACGCAGAACCGCTGGACCACCAGCGGCTCCTCGATCGACGCCCGCACCGCGCTCGCCTGCACCAACGCCAAGGCGGCGAACATCAAGATCTACACCGTGCGGGTGATCGACGGCGACGCCAACCTGCTGCGCACGTGCGCCAGCAAGACCAACATGTATTACGAGGTCAATCAGGCGAGCGAGCTCAACAACGTGTTCTCCTCGATCGCGCAGAACCTCGCGAACCTGCGGATTTCGAAGTAGTCAGCCGGGCAGGAACGCCTGCTCGCCGGTCGCCGGATCGGTGAGCCGCCGCACCGGCGCGCGGTAGAGCGCGGTGAGATTGTCCAGCGTCAGCACCTCGGCGATCGGCCCGTCGGCAACGCAGCCGCCGTCGCGCAGCAGGAATGCCCGGTCGGCGGCGCGCAGCGCGTGGTTCGGGTCATGCGTGGTGAACAGGACGCCATGGCCCGAGGCCGCGAGCGCGCGGATCTGCGTCATCACCTTGCCCTGGTTGCCGAAGTCGAGGCTCGCGGTCGGCTCGTCGAGCACGACGAACTGCGGCTCCTGCGCCAGCGCACGCGCGAGCAGCACCAGTTGCCGCTCGCCGCCGGAGATCATCGTGTAGGGCCGATCGGAGAGATGCGCGATGCCGAAGCGCTCCAGCATCGCGGCCGCGACATCGCGAT
>Ga0075363_100000582_pt1 | contig 12025 bp, 11 predicted proteins | sample EndMetdeltDD1763_FD_71470 | JGI IMG/M metagenome (GOLD analysis project Ga0075363, IMG submission 71470) | Populus endosphere microbial communities from Tennessee, USA - Endosphere MetaG P. deltoides DD176-3 | ecosystem: Host-associated > Plants > Roots > Endosphere | place: USA: Tennessee...
CGGCGGTCAGATCGGCGAAATCGAGTCCCTCGCGGCTGAAGTTGCGCGCGAAGTCGCTCTGATACCCACCGAGGATCCAGACATTGTCGCCCACGAGCCGACGGTACTACAACTAAGAGAGTGACTCCAGGAAGCCTCCGGAGCGGCCCCGCCGGCACTCAGGTCTGAACCGGCGGAACCTCGGCTATACGTAGAGGTCGACCACCACGCGAGCCTCTACTGTGTCTGCCCGCTGTGTGAAATGACAAACGTTCGTGTACCGGACAGCCGGATAGGGAAGGCTGTAACGATGGATCAACTGGCAAGCCACGAGCTGGCGCATCGGATGGCCGAGTTGGCGCGTGCCTCGGCGTCCCCGCGGAGTGTCGAGGACGTCCTGTCCGATGTCACTGCTACGGCCAAGGAGCTGATTCCGGGTGTGGACACCGCAGGCGTGCTGCTGGTCGGCAAGAACGGCAAGTACGAGTCCTTGGCGGGCATCACCGAACTGCCCCACAAGCTCGACGACCTGCAGATGACCTTCGACGAAGGACCGTGCGTGCAGGCCGCACTCGACGACCTCATCGTGCGGACCGACGATTTTCGGACCGAACAACGGTGGCCCCAGTACGCGCCCGCGGTCATAGAACTCGGAGTGCTGAGCGGACTGTCGGTCAAGCTGTACACCGCGGAACGCACTGCCGGCGCGCTGAATTTGTTCGCCTTCAAACCGCACGCGTTCGACGCGGATGACGAGACGATCGCGACGGTGCTCGCCGCGCACGCCGCCGCAGCGATCCTTGCCAGCCGTCAGGGCGAGCAGCTGCAGTCGGCATTGTCGACCAGAGACCGCATCGGCCAGGCCAAGGGCATCATCATGGAGAGATACGGCATCGACGACATCGCCGCGTTCGACATGCTCAAGCGTCTCTCGCAAGACAGCAACACCCGGTTGACCGATGTCGCGCAGCGGGTCATCGACACCCGGAACACTCACGGCGGGTAAGCAGTCGGTCACTTCAGACGGTATCCGGCAGCCCTACCTCCTGAACCCCGCTGCAGCAGCACTTTTCCAGGGCGCACTTGTCGCGGCGACTTGTGTGCGACAGTTGCCTGCGTGACAACCGTGCGATGAGGGGGCCCACGTGCACGCAGTGGTAGTGCTGCTGGCATTGCTGGCCGGGTTCTGTGTTGCCGTCGGCATGGTCACTCAGCACCGCGCGACAACCGCAGTCCCCACCGAACGGGGCATGACCTCGGATATCGCGGTGGCGATGGCCCGGAGTCCGCTGTGGTGGGCGGGCATGGTGACCACGACCGCCGGCTACGGATTCCAGGCGCTCGCCCTCGCCTGGGGATCGCTACTCGTAGTTCAACCGCTGTTGGTGTCATGTTTGCTGTTCGCGCTGCCGATGAGTGCGCGTCTAGGGCACCGGCGGGTCACGGGGAGTGAATGGAAGTGGGCGCTGCTGCTGACCGGCGCGCTGGTCGTCTTCATCGTGCTGGCCCGCCCGGACCCGGTGAATCGACCGCCGATGTTCTCCTGGGCTGTCCTGGCGATCGCACTGGCTCCGGTTCTCGGCGTCTGTGTCGCGGCGGCGGCGCGCACGGACGGACGGCGGCGCGCGGGCCTGCTGTCCGTGGTGGTCGCAGTCCTGATCGGCATAGTCGCGGTGCTGACCAAGGTCTGCCTCGACGAGTTGGCCGCCCGTGGACTGTTGGCAATGTTTTCGATCCCGGCGCCGTACGCGCTCGTCGGACTCACGTTGGTGGCGACGCTACTCAAGCAATCGGCCTTCAACGCTGGGGCACTACAGGTTTCGGTTCCGATCATCTTGGTCGGCGAGCAGTTGATCGCAGTCGCGCTCGGTCTCACGATCCTTGGTGAGGACCTCTCGCTGACCCTCTCTGAGGGCGCTGTGCTCTTCGTCGCGATCGTCGTGATGATCTCTGCCACCATCGCACTGGGTCGTCGAGAAGGCGCCGTCGAAGAAGAACTCGATGCCGCGACGATGCGGCACCGCACAGGTGTCGACGACCAGACGAGCCGATGATGTTTCTGCTCAGAGGTTTTGACGCCAGTACGCAGTGGCAGTAACGCCGCGACCTCAACGGATGGTGCTCGCCGAAAAGTGGGCGGTGTAGCGCTGACGGTGAAATACTGCGACGAGTCGTCGGGACTGAGTCCACGCGGAGGTACGGCCATGACCGTTTCATCTGTGCTGTTGTCAGCCGATGCCCAGGAAGCGACAGCGCCGAAGTATTCCCTTCTCCTGTCCACCGACCCCGTCCACATCGAAGCAGCACAACAGCTGCGCTATCAGGTGTTCTGCGCGGAGCCGGGGTATGCGCTTTCGGCTTCTGACGATGTCGATCACTTCGACCAGTACTGCGACCATCTACTCGTCCGCGACGACGACTCCGGCGAGCTGGTCGGCTGCTATCGGATGCTTCCTCCGGCAGGGGCGATCGCGGCCGGAGGCCACTACATGGCCACCGAGTTCGACATCTCGGAGTTGGACCCGCTGCGCGATTCGCTGGTGGAGACGGGCCGAGCCGTAGTCCGCGGTGACCACCGCAACGGTGCTGTCATGCTGCTGATGTGGGCGGGAATCCTCGCCTACCTGGACCACTGCGGCTATCCCTACGTGGCGGGTTGCGTCTCGGTACCGATCGAAGGGATTGGCGCGCCTTTCGAACAGGTTCGGGGTGTGCACGACTTCGTGATGAAGCGGCATCGGTCGGCATACACCGTCCGCCCGAACCGGCCGGTCTCGCTCGGCGACGTCGTGCCCCCGGCGCGCCCGATTGTGCCGCCGCTGATGCGCGGGTACCTCAGGCTCGGTACCAAAGTGTGCGGCGAGCCCGCCCATGATCCGGACTTCGGCGTCGCCGACTTCCCGGTCCTGTTGGACACACGCGAAGCCGACTTGCGCTACCTGAAACGCCTCCGGTCGGTCGCGGCTGCGAGCGAAATGGCCGAGGACATCAGGTCATGATGAACGCGTGGGTGCCAGTGGCTCCTTGCGACGAGAGCTGCGTGCGTGACGATCCGGTCGGCGTCGCTGGTCGCGTCGTGCGGTTCACGCGTGGATGCGGACGCATCGCACTGATCCTGTTCGTGTTGCCTGCCATGCCGCTGACGGCGATACCGCACCCGAGACAATCCCTTTGCGTAGGGCTGTACAGCCGGCTTCTGCTGACCTGCTGTGGCGTCCAGATCAAATTGTCCGGCAACAAGATTCGCGATATGACCGGGACATTGGTCGTCAGTCCGCACATCTCGTGGATCGACGTGCTGGCGATCTGGGCGGTGATGCCGGGGCTCTTCGTCGCGAAGGCGGACATGGTCAAGTGGCCCGGGATCGGTTTGATGGCCCGCCTTCTGGGCGTCGTGGCGATCGATCGCACGAAGTTGCGGCCGCTGCCCGGCATCGTTTCCGAGCTGGCGGCGCACCTGCGCTCAGGCCGGACGGTCGTCACGTTCCCAGAGGGGACATCTTGGTGCGGAATGGCTTACGGCCGGTTTCGCCCGGCGATGTTCCAGGCCGCCATCGACGCGCAAAGACCCGTGCAACCACTCCGGTTGAGCTATCAGCACGCCGACGGCCGGCGCTCGACCGTCCCCGCCTTCGTCGGCGAGGACACCCTGACGCGATCGATCTGGCGGGTGGTCGCGACGCGGTCGACGATTGTCGAGATCTACGTCGCGGACCGGCAGCTGCCCGATGTCGATCGCCGCGAGTTGGCCCGCCGCTGCCAGGCTGCGGTCTGCGACTCGCTCGATCTGGAAGCGGTGGCGACCCGCGTCCACGTCGCCGCCTGAGGTCCTTATTCGGTTGGCGTCGCGCCTATCTGATCCGCCGCCGGTTCCGAGAGGCTGCGGCCCGGCCACCGCAGAATCTGTGTGTTGGCGTCTTTGACGTACGGACTCTTGCGCATCAAAGCCATGACGCCGTTGCGCACAACCGTGCCCGGAAACCGTTGCGGCCGTGCCACATGCATCATCAACACGACGCGAGGCTCGTCGGTGTCGTTCCAGGCCTCGTGCATCCGCATGTCGTCGAAGACGAAGACCTCACCTTCCGTCCAGCTGTAATCCTCGCCGTCGACAGTGATGTGGCAGTGCTCGCGTCGCTGCGGAACGCGCAGACCGAGATGTCCGGTCAGGATCGCCTTGGTGGCGCCATTGTGCAGCGGGATGTGGGTGCCCGGGGTGAGGATCGAGAACAGTGCGGTCTGCATCCCCGGAACCTGCTCCACGAGCGCCGCCGTGCGCGGGCAACGACTGCAGTTCGGATCGACGCGGACGCCGTAGCCCCACAGGAAAAACGAACGCCACTTGTCGTCGATGGCAATCTTGTGGTGATCGTCGGACAGGCGGCGTAGGGGCGGTACAAGGTCTGCGTCGCGCAGGATCACTTCCGCCTCGTCCCGGATGGTGCGCCAGTTGCGTTCCAGTTCGGCTGCCCACGGAAGTTCAGCGGTCTCGAAGCGAGCCGGGTCTCCGAGCAGCGAATACCGCACCAAAATCTTGTCCACGGCGGTCAACGCCACGATTCCGAGGCGAATCGTCAGCGGGCGCAGCCGACCGAACAAGTCCATGAGACGCTCCCGATGACGACAAGTGGGCAGAAACTAGCACACGGGCGCGGTGCGTTACGGGCAAAGAGATGTCCGAATCGCGTACGTGCTCTAGGTTGACTTCATGGTGGGTCGCAACCAGCGCACTGCCGGTCTCGAAGACACTATGGGTCGGCCGGGACTGGTGAACCGTGCGCTCAGCGCGATGGTGGACTGGGCCGAGAATCTCAACCGCAAGTACGCCACGTTCGGCGACCGCCCCGTCCTGGACGTCGCGGACTTCCCATGGGCCGCCGACATCGAGCGCGAATGGCCCTTGGTGCGCGCCGAACTCGATCGGCTGCTCGTCCGCAAGGAGGAGTTGCCCGGATTTCACGAGATCATCAGCGAGGTCCGGTCCATCAGCGCCGACCAGGGGTGGAAGACCTTCCTGTTCACCGGATTCGGCGCGACATCCGACGAGGCGGCCAACCTATGTCCGGAGACCTGGCGCGTGTCCAACAACATCCCCGGTTTGAAAACCGCGCTGTTCTCGATTCTCGAGCCGGGTAAACACCTGCAACCTCACCGCGGCGCCTACAACGGCGTCCTACGCCTGCACCTCGGACTTCTTGTGCCGGAGGCCAATTCCGACCAATTGGGAATCCGGGTCGGTAACGAGGTCTGCCAGTGGCAGGAGGGCAAGGCGGTGATCTTCGACGACTGCTTCGAGCACGAGGCGTGGAACCGCACCGACCAGGTCCGTGTGGTCCTGATGATCGATTTCGTCAAACCGCTGCGCTTCCCCGCCTCGGCGGTGAACTGGCTGATCCTGCACCTCGCTCCGTTCACCCCGTACATCCGGGAGGCGGCCAAGGCTCAGAAGCAGTGGGAGCGCAGGTTTCTACAGCCCGGCCCGACGGACGCTACGAGGTCCTGAGGCGGATCCGCCAGCGGACGAACGCGGCGTACAGGAAGCACAGGACGAACAGCATTCCGATGTCCAACAGCCAGGCCGACTGCTCGTGCTTCCAATGGGAGTCCTTCGGCGACATGGGCCCGGGCGTCAGCGCCCACATGTCGACCGTCGCGGCCGTCGCGGCATAGCCCCACCGGGCCGGCAGTAGCCACGAGAGTTGGTCCAGCACAGGCCTGCCGGTGATCGTGATGGCCCCCCCGGAGAACACCAGCTGACACATGACCGTCACCACCAGCAGCGGCATGATCTGTGAGTTCGTCTTGACCAGTGACGACAGCGCCAGGCCCACCATCGCCGCCGCCACGCACGTCATTGCGACGCCGAACCACAACTCCAGCGCCGGACTGCCCAGCACGGTGGCCCCGCGTTGGGGTCCGCCCTTGCCGATCATCATGATGCCGATCATGATCGTCGCCTGGATGACGGCGACCACCGAGAAAACGCAGATCTTGGCCAGCAGGTACGCGTTCGTGGACAACCCGACTGCCTGCTCACGCAGGAAGATCGCGCGTTCACCGATGATGGTCCTGATGGTCAGCGTCGTCCCCATGAGCAGGGCGCCCATGTTGAGCATCACCAGGATCGTCGGGGCCTCATTGGCCGCCTCACCGTTGGGATCCTTGATCGCGAACCCGGCGTCGCCGGGCGCGGTGATGGTCAACGCGCCCATGATGAACGGCAGGAGCGCGAGGAAGATGAAGTACCCGCGATCGGCGAGGAGCAGGCTGAACTGACGCCGCGCGATCGTCGAGAACTGCTTCACGAGACTGGATTTCGGCGGACTGCCGAGATCTGATGGTGCGACGGCGGGAGGCGGCGGCTGCGCGGGACCGTGTCGCTCGAGGAAGCGACGATGGACGCCATCCGGATCATCGGCGACCTCGCTGAAGATGTCGGCCCAGTTCTTCGTGCCCATCGCCGGCTCGATCTCGCTCGGCGGTCCGAAGAAGGCGGTCTTGCCGCCCGGCGCGAGCAGCAGTACCTGATCGCAGATGTCGAGGTAGGTCAGCGAGTGCGTCACCACCAGCACGACGCGCCCGGCGTCGGCGAGCTGGCGCAGCATCGTCATCACCTGTCGGTCCAGCGCGGGATCCAAACCGGTGGTGGGCTCGTCGAGGATCAGCAGAACCGGTCCGGTCAACAGTTCCAGCGCCACCGACGCACGCTTGCGCTGACCGCCGGACAGCTTGTCGACACGGGTGTCCGCGTGCTTGGTCATCTCCAACTCTTCAAGGACCTCGGCGACGACCTTGGCGCGGTCGGCTTTGGTGGAGTCCGGTGGCAGCCGCAGCTCGGCGGCAAATCCCAGCGCCTGGTTCACGGTGAGCTGGGAGTGCACGACATCGTCCTGGGGGACCATGCCGATGCGGGTGCGCAGCGACGCATACTCCGCATGGATGTCGTGTCCCTCGAAGGAGACGGTGCCCGCGGTCGGATGGGTGTATCCGGCGACCAGCTTCGCAAAGGTCGACTTGCCGGCGCCCGACGGGCCGATCACGGCGGTCAGCGTGCCGGGACGCGCCGAGATCGAGATGTTGTCGAGTAGTTTCTTGCTGCCCTCCACCGTGAAGGTGATGCCCTGGACCTCCAAACCCCCTGTGCGCGTGGTGGGGTCGGTTTCGGCTCGCCGGGCAAGGGTGCCGTTCTCGAATACCAGGTCGACGTTGCCGACCGTCACTGTGTCGCCCTTGTTGAGGTAGGCCCGGCTGACACGAACGCCGTTGACGAAGGTGCCGTTACTGCTTCGTTCGTCCTGGATCTCCATGACCCCTGGACCCGGCAGCAACGTCGCGTGCAGACGCGACACCAGCACATCGGGGATGACGATGTCGTTGTCGCTGTCGCGGCCGATGGTGATCGCCCCGACCGGGCGGGATCTGATCGTCGAGCCACCGAGGATCCGGCGGACGCCGGTCCCGCCGCGGCGGACCCCTCCTCCGCGCAGTTGCGTCTGCGCACCGCGACTCACCGGCGCCGTCGGCGGACGCGCCGCTACGGGCTGCGGGCCGCTCGGGGGACGCGTCGGGGGCCGTGGCGATCCGGGTGGAACCTGCATCGGGCCGCTCGGCGGAACCTGTATCGGGCCGCTTGGCGGCGCCTGGATCCGGCCGCTGAGCGGGGCGGCACGCATCGGGCCGCTTTGTGCCAACAATTCTTCTGGAATCTTGTATTCGACAGTCCGCTGCGGGGGAGCGCCGATCGGACCTGCCTCCCGGCCCACCTCGAACGTCAAGACCGGACCGTCCTCGAGACTGCCGAGTTGAATGTCCTGCCGGTCGATGATGTCGACGGTCGGTACCCGCCGCTGGCCGACGAAAATGCCGTTGCGGCTGCCGTTGTCGGCGGCCACCCACCGTCCGGCGTCGAATCTCAGGGTCATATGTGCGCGCGACACCATGGGATGGACGACTCGGACGTCGGCCCGCAGGTCCCGGCCGACCACGATCTCGCTACCGGCGGCGAACGTCTGTTGCGACGAGCCCGTGCGCACGGTCAGTGACGGCGGCGATGGTTGCCCCATATCGCGAAACCTTATCGACAACAGCGTTCGCCGGATGGGTGACTGACAACCTTTAATTTGCTCGTCAGCACAAAGCTAGCTCTGTTCCACGACTGACTCTGACATCGGCGAATGGCGCTGAAGGTGGTGCAATCAACGTCACGTCGACGCAGTGTGAGGTTCCACGACCGTGCTCGGCGACGCGGTCGCACGCAGAGTGCCCCCGGCAGGATTCGAACCTGCGACACCGGCTTTAGGAGAGCCGTGCTCTATCCCCTGAGCTACGGGGGCCTGACCGGTGGCAGCTTACCGGTCACAGCGGATCGCTCCCGCGCAGCACGGAGATCAGTTTTGGCAATTTTGACAAAACTTTCGTCGAAAGCGGCGTGTCGGAGTTCGGTTCGCCAGTAGCCTGCCAGCCGTGGAGCTGAAGTTGCAGCGCGTCGGCGCATGGTGTGGAACCGCGATGATCGTCCTTTACAGCGTGTGCTTTTCCGGCATCGCCAAGCTCTTCCCGCCGATGTCCCCGACGGAAACAGCCGCGCAGACAGACGCGTTCCTGAGCACCGAAAACCTCTGGGTGCGCTTCGGCCTCGCCGGCGCACTGCTCGCGGCCGCGCTCGCCATTCCCTTCCACGCCGTGATCATCCTGCGACTCCGGCGATCCGAGGGGCAGTGGGGCATGCTCACGCTCACCCAGGTCCTCGCTGCGGCGATCTTCACTCCGGCCATGATGTTCTCCTTGATGGCGTTGGCGGCGGCGGCATTTCGGGCCGGGCAACGCGATCCGCAGATCACCCAGGCCTTCAGCGACTTCTTCTGGCTGTGGTTCATCGGCATCGTCGGCACCATCGTGATGCAGAACCTCACACTGGCTATCGCCTCCTTCACCGACAAGGGCAACCCCCCGACATTTCCGCGCTGGTACGGCTTCCTGAACCTGTGGGTGGCGATGCTCTCACTGCCGGGCTGCGTCGTGATCGCCATGAACACGGGACCGCTCGCGTGGGATGGCGTGTTCTCCTACTACCTGCCGGGTCTCGCCCTGATCGTCTGGATGATCGGGACCACCGTGGTGCTGCTGAAGTCCATCTCGGCGCAGGAAGCCGCCGAAGGCCAGCTTTCCGCGACGCCGTGACGGTGGCGGCGACGGTGCCGGGCGAACGATCCGCCCGGCGGACACCCGCCGAGTCCGGCACGTGGGTGTTCCTGTTCGGCGACATGCTGGTGTTCGGCGTCTTCTTCGTCACCTTCATGGTGCAACGGGCGAAGGCCCCCGAGCTGTTCGACACCGCCCGCACCTCGCTGCACATCGGCGTCGGGGTGGTCAACACCCTCGTCCTGCTCACCAGCTCTCTGTGTGTCGTGGTGGCACTCGGTGCGATCCGCACCGGTGCGAAATCCATTGCCGGCAGGGCTGTTTGCGCGGCGGTCGCGTTCGGTCTCGTCTTCGTCGGCCTCAAGGTCTTCGAGTACGTGTCTTTGGTGACCGGTGGCCACGGCCCTGGTGCGAACGACTTCTTCCTCTACTACTTCATCCTGACCGGACTGCATCTCTTCCATGTGTGCGTCGGCCTCGGTGTGCTGGTGATCCTGTTGACGCAGACCCGGCATGACGAACTCAGCCCGACGAGGATGGCCGCCATCGAGGGCGGCGCGTGCTTCTGGCATCTCGTCGACCTGCTGTGGATCTTCCTGTTCGCACTCCTGTATCTGGTGAGCTGATGAAGGGGCCTTCGGTGATGGAGCTGGTCCGCAATCGCGCGGGCTTTTCCTGGCTGCTGCTCGTCGCGGCGACCATCGTCTCGTGGGCCGTCGGCGCCGAACACGGCACCGGCGCGGTGGTGGCGGTCGTCGTGCTGGCCATCGCGGCGATCAAGGTTCGCCTCGTCGGACTGGACTTCATGGAATTGCGCCACGCGCCGTTACCGCTGCGCGTGATGTTCGAGGCCTACTGCCTCGTCATGTGGTCGGTGTTGTCGGGTCTGTATCTCTGGCTGTAGTCAGCGCAGTTCGGCGATCACCTTGGCGAATTCCTCGCCGTGCTGCTGCTGCACCGTGATGTAGGTGATGCCGTAGGTGTCGCGCAGATGGCGGATGTGGTCGGCGATGTCGCGCGGCGTGCCCGAGAACACCGCGGGCGTGGCGAGCATCTCCTCCTCGGTCAGATCCGGGAGGAATCGACGCACGAGCGACAGGTCGGGAACCCCGGAGTCGTCGGTGGGCAGCGCGATCACCGAGAGGTTCAACTCCAGCTCGTCGAAGCGGTCGCCCGCGGCCTCCCGGACGAAGGCGATCCGGTCGGCGAGCGGATCGGCGCCACCGATGATCGGGGATCCGCCCGTCAGCCCGATGATGTTCGCTCGCTGCGCGGCGAGCGTGAGCAGCTTGTCACCGTTGCCGGCGATGAGGATCGGCACGTCGGCTGCGTGCTCGTTCATGTGCTCGGTGACGTGGCGCAGCCAGGCGACACGTTCACCCGCCGTCGGGTACGGCAGTTCGGCCTGCTCGAACTCCTCTTTGACATAGCCCGCCCCGAGGCCGAGATCGAACCGGCCGCCGCTGAGGTCGCGCAACGATGTCACGTCACGCGCCAGCAGGGCGGGCCGGTAGAAGCCCGCATTGAGCACGAACGTGCCGACCCGCAGCGTCTCGGTCGCCATCGCCATCGCGGTCATCATCGGGAACGGCGCCGTCGTATAGAGGTGGTCGGCCATGTGAATGACGTCGTACCCCATGCCCTCGGCGCGGCGTGCCCAGTCCTGAACAGACTTTTGACGACGTGCGGCCTGCAGCCCGACACCGAAGCGGAAATCTTTGACCATTTTGTGATCGTAGAAGTTCTGCAGGGATGTTTAGGACAACTCGGCGCCGGGCATCATTCGTCCGCACCGACCAACTAGAGACTTGTCACCCCGATCCGGTCCGTCGTGAGCCAGCCTCCGACGGGCCGGATCAATTTTCAGACCCGGACGTCCCCACACCATGGCCACTCATCCCACGATCGGCGTCGAAGAGGAATTCCTCCTCGCCGATCCCACCTCAGGCGAACCGATCGCCGTCAACAAGCCGGTGGCCGAGCACGCGGCTGAGCGCGGTGTGGAGCTGCAACTCGAGCTCACCAGCTGTCAGGTCGAGACCGCCACCGAGGTGGTCGGCGGCACCGCCGAGCTCACCGACCAGCTGCTGCGGTTGCGCCGCGTCGCAGCGGAGGCCGCGGAGGCCGGCGGCGCGCGGCTGCTGGCCGTCGGTCTGCCGCCGACGGTGCCCCACGAATTCCCCATCACCGACAACCCGCGCTACCACAGGATCGCCGAGAGGTTCGGCATGATCGCGCACGAGCAGGGTATCTGCGGCGCCCACGTTCACGTCGCCGTGCCGAGCCGCGAAGCCGCGATACGCGTCAGCAACCGTCTGCGGCCGTGGCTGCCGCTGCTGCTCGCACTCAGCGCGAACTCGGCCGTGTACCGCAAGACCGATACCGGCTACGCGACGTGGCGCAGCGTGCTGTGGGCGCGGTGGCCCAGCGCCGGACCGCCGCCACACTTCGACTCCGTCGACGAGTACGACGCCGTCGTGCAGATGCTGCAACACGCCGGCGCGATGCTGGACGACGGCATGGTCTATTGGGACGTGCGCCCGTCGGCGAATTTCCCCACCATCGAGGTTCGCGTAGCCGACGTCCCGGCCACGGTTGCTGAGACGGTTCTGTTGGCCGCCTTGACGCGCGCCGCGGTGATGACGGCGCTGGACGACGAAGCCCACGGAGTACCGATACCGCCGCTCACGCCACATGTCCTGCGTGCCGCGTACTGGAAGGCGGCACGCTACGGCCTCGACGGCGAAGCCCTGGACTTAGCGGAAACCCACGAGAGTGCCGCGACGCGAACCTTATTGGACCGCATGGTCGAGCGTGTTCGGCCCGCGCTGGAGGCGGTCGGTGACTATGACCTCGTCGCGAGTGAGCTAAAGCGTGTCGCCGGCCAGGGCAACGGTGCGATGCG
>Ga0075363_100000583_pt1 | contig 12015 bp, 11 predicted proteins | sample EndMetdeltDD1763_FD_71470 | JGI IMG/M metagenome (GOLD analysis project Ga0075363, IMG submission 71470) | Populus endosphere microbial communities from Tennessee, USA - Endosphere MetaG P. deltoides DD176-3 | ecosystem: Host-associated > Plants > Roots > Endosphere | place: USA: Tennessee...
GAGGGATACATCCATGAGCAGGGATGGCAAACGTATGGTGATGTGGTCGTCAGGTTCGAACAATCATCCAGCCTGCACACCGGACAGTTTCGCGCGCGTGGGGCGGTCAATCCTGACTCCTCCAGTGTCGATCCCGCCCCACCACCCCGAGAACCTTCGTCCAACGCAGAATCAGGAGTACCGATGAGCGACAACCCGACCCAATACGGCGGTCAGGGACCGGGGCGTCCCGCCGACGAGTATTACGACGAGCGATACGGCCGACCCGAGGATCGGGGACCCGACCCCCGCGGCCCCTACCCGCCGCAGGAGCAGGGCGGCTACCCGCCGCAGCGCGAGTCCTACCCGCCGCGCCAGGGCGGCTACCCCGACCAGGGTGGTTACCCCGAGCAGGGCGGCGGCTATCAGGACCAGGGCTACCCGCCGCCGTCGTACGAACAGCGTCCGCCCGCCGGCTACGGCCCGCCCCAGGGCGGCGGCGGATACTCCGATCAGGGTTACCGCCAGGCACCCGCCGGATACGGCCCGCCGGGAGGCCAGCCCGGTTACGGCCCGCCTCCGGGTGACTACGACTACGGTCGCCCGCCCGGCAGGCCCGACGACGGCGGCTACGGGCGTCCCGCGCCCGGCCCGTCCTACCCCGACCAGGGCGGCTACCCCGACCAGGGCGGCTATCCCGACCAAGGGGGCTACCCCGACCAGGGCGGCTACGGCGGCCAGCAGGGCTATGGCGGCCAGGGTTACGGCGGCCAGCAGGACTACGGCCGCTACGGCGACGCCGGTGCCGGTTACGCCGAGCCCGGCTACGGCGAGCCCGGCGGTGGATACGACTACGGCCAGCAGCAGGGTGGCGGCTACGGCTACGGCCAGGGTGACTACCCCGCGGCCGCGGCCACCGTCACGCTGCACCTCGACGACGGCAGCAACCGGACCTACCAGCTGCGTGAAGGCGCGAACGTGGTCGGCCGCGGACAGGACGCCCAGTTCCGTCTGCCCGACACCGGCGTCTCCCGTCGTCATCTGGAGATCCGCTGGGACGGACAGGTCGCGCTGCTCGCCGACCTCAACTCGACCAACGGCACGACGGTCAACAACGCGCCCGTGCAGGAGTGGCAGCTCGCCGATGGCGACGTCATTCGATTGGGCCATTCGGAGATCGTCGTCCGGGTGCACTGAGGTCGGCCGATCCGTGACCGGCCGCCGGCCGGGGGAAGCTGCGGCTTCCCCCTCATGCCGCTGCCCGTCCAAGTATCGTGACGTTGCCGAAGGTGACTTTGTTGTCGATGTCGATGCGACGGACACGAATGGGGACGGAGAGGACGTCAGATGCAGGGCTTGGTACTGCAGCTGACCCGCGTCGGCTTCCTGTTGCTGCTGTGGTTGTTCATCTGGTCAGTGCTGCGGATCCTGAGGACCGACATCTACGCGCCGACCGGGGCGGTCATGGTGCGACGGGGACTGCCGCTGCGGGGCGCTCTGCTGTCCAAGGGCGGCGGCGCGCGCAGGAACGTGGCGCGTCAGCTCGTCGTCACCGAAGGTGCGCTGAAGGGAACCCGCATCACGTTGGGCAGCCAGCCGGTGCTCATCGGCCGCGCCGACGACTCGACTCTGGTCCTGACCGACGATTACGCCTCGACACGGCACGCCAGGCTGTCCCCGCGAGGTTCGGAATGGTACGTAGAAGACCTAGGATCGACCAACGGCACATACCTCGACAGGGCCAAGGTGACGACTGCGGTACGCGTTTCGATGGGCACGCCGGTTCGAATCGGCAAAACGGTGATTGAGCTGCGCCCGTGACACTTGTCCTTCGATATGCCGCACGCAGCGACCGTGGCCTCGTCCGCGCCAACAACGAGGACTCCGTCTATGCCGGCGCGCGGCTGCTTGCGCTCGCCGACGGCATGGGCGGGCACGCGGCCGGTGAGGTCGCCTCCCAGCTGGTGATCGCCGCGCTGGCGCACCTCGACGACGACGAGCCCGGCGGCGATCTGCTGAGCAAGCTCGACACCGCCGTCCGCGAAGGCAACTCCGCGATCGCCGCCCAGGTGGAAGCCGACCCCGAACTGGAGGGCATGGGCACCACGCTGACCGCGATCCTGTTCGCGGGCAACCGTCTTGGGCTCGTTCACATCGGCGACTCACGCGGTTATCTCTTGCGTGACGGTGAACTCAACCAGATCACCAAGGACGACACGTTCGTCCAGACGCTGGTCGACGAGGGCCGCATCACGTTGGAGGAGGCCCACAGCCACCCGCAGCGGTCGCTGATCATGCGCGCGCTGACGGGTCACGAGGTGGAGCCCACCCTGATCATGCGGGAGGCCCGCGCCGGGGACCGTTATCTGCTGTGCTCGGACGGGCTGTCCGACCCGGTCAGTCACGACACCATCCTCGAGGCGCTGCAGATCGCTGATGTGGCCGAAAGTGCCGACCGCCTCATCGAATTGGCGTTGCGCGGCGGCGGACCCGACAACGTGACGGTGGTGGTGGCAGACGTCGTCGACTACGACTACGGCCAGACGCAGCCGATCCTCGCCGGGGCGGTCTCCGGAGACGACGACCAGACCGCACCGCCCAACACCGCGGCAGGACGCGCGTCGGCATTCAATCCGAAACGCAATGTCGCCAAGCGCGTCGAGCCCCCTCCCGAGGAGCCGGTTCGTACACCGAGATCGCGGCGGCGAATATTCATCGCCGCCGCGGTTTTGATTTTGGTGGTCGTCGCGGGCCTGGCCATCGGGCGCGAGATCGTGCGCAGTAACTACTACGTCGCCGCGCACGACAGCACCGTCTCGATCATGCGGGGCGTGCCCGGGTCGATCCTCGGGCTGCCGTTGCAGGAGACCTACCGGCACGGCTGCCTCAACGCGCGCAACGATCTCACGCTGATCGCACCCGGCCAGTCGGCGCCGGGATGCCAGCTCTTTCGTGTCAGCGATCTGAAGCAGACCGAGCGGCAACAGGTGGAAGCGGGCCTACCGACCGGCTCGGAGGACGACGCCATCGTCCAGATCAACAAGCTCGCCAAGGATTCGGTGCTGCCGGTCTGCGCGCCCCCTGAGCCGCCACCGTCGCCGACACCCCGCCCCACTGCGGTCCCGCATTCGCCGGACCCGTCGAATTCGCCTGGGCTGCCCAACAATACGCCCGACAGCCTCACGACGGACCCGCCGGAGGGCACCCAGACACCTGCGCCGGAAACCCCGCGGACGGTCACCCGCGCGCCGTCGCCCGCTCCGGAATCGTCGCCGCCGGCATCGCCGGGACCCTCATCGCCCGCGCCGCCGGCGCCGCCGACACCTGCGCCCACGCCGTCGCAGACCGTCACCGCCCTGCCCCCGCCGCCACCGGAACCAGGGACGAACTGCCGGGAATTGTCATGACGACCCAGCCGCAATCACCCGTGGCCGTCACTCCCCCACTGCCGAACAGGCGCAACGCCGAGTTGTTCCTCCTCGGCTTCGCCGCCGTGATCACCACGGTCGCCCTGCTGCTCGTCGAGGCCAACCAGGAACAAGGCCTGCGTTGGGATCTGGCGCAGTACACCCTCGCGTATCTGGCGCTCTTCGGCGGTGCGCATCTCGCGGTGCGACGATTCGCGCCGTACGCCGACCCGCTGCTGCTTCCGGTCGTCGCGCTGCTGAACGGGCTGGGGTTGGTGATGATCCATCGCCTGGACCTCGCCGAGGGTGTGCTCATCCAGCGCGGCCTCGGCGGTACGGCCGATCAACAGATGTTGTGGACGCTCGTCGGCGTCATCGGCTTCTCGCTCATCGTCGCCTTCCTTCGGGACCATCGCATGCTCGCGCGCTACGGGTACGTGTGCGGCCTCACCGGCCTGATTCTGTTGATCATCCCGGCGCTGCTCCCGCGCTCGATGTCGGAGCAGAACGGCGCCAAGATCTGGATTCAGTTGCCGGGCTTCTCAATTCAGCCGGCCGAGTTCTCCAAGATCCTGTTGCTCATCTTCTTCGCCTCGGTGCTGGTGGCCAAGCGCAGCGTGTTCACCAGCGCGGGCAAGCATTTCCTCGGCATGGACCTGCCCCGGCCGCGCGACCTCGCACCGTTGTTGGCGGCGTGGATCGCGTCGGTCGGCGTGATGATCTTCGAGAAGGACCTCGGCACGTCGCTGTTGCTCTATGCGTCGTTTCTGGTCATGGTCTACATCGCGACCGATCGGTTCAGCTGGGTGTTCCTCGGCTTGGCACTGTTCGCCGCCGGAAGTGTTGCGGCGTACCACCTTTTCGGCCACGTCCAGGTTCGGGTGCAAAACTGGCTTGATCCGTTCGCCGACCCCGAGGGCGCCGGATACCAGATGGTGCAGTCGATGTTCAGCTTCGCCACCGGCGGGATCTTCGGCACCGGGTTGGGCAACGGGCAGCCCGGCACCGTGCCCGCCGCATCCACGGACTTCATCATCGCGGCCATCGGCGAAGAGCTCGGACTGGTCGGCTTGGCCGCGGTGCTGATGCTGTACACCATCCTGATCATCCGCGGTCTTCGCACCGCGATCGCCGTGCGTGACAGCTTCGGCAAGCTGCTCGCCGCGGGGCTGGCCTCCACCCTGGCCATCCAGTTGTTCATCGTCGTGGGCGGCGTGACGAAGCTGATCCCGTTGACCGGGCTCACCACACCGTGGATGTCCTACGGCGGTTCGTCACTGCTCGCGAACTACCTGCTGCTGGCGATCCTGGTCCGGATCTCACACTCTGCGCGGCGCCCGATCGTCAGCACCTCGCAGCCGCAGACCGCCATCGCGGCGGTGAGTACCGAGGTGATCGAGAAGGTATGAACACCTCGCTTCGTCGTATCTCCGTCGCGGTCATGGTCCTGGTGGTCTTGCTGCTGGCCAACGCCACGTTCACCCAGGTTTTCACGGCCGACGGTCTGCGGTCCGATCCGCGCAACCAGCGCGTGCTGCTCGACGAGTACTCGCGTCAGCGCGGCCAGATCTCGGCCGGTGGTCAGCTCCTCGCCTACTCGGTCTCCACCGATGAGCGCTTCCGCTTCCTGCGCGTCTATCCGAATCCGTACATGTACGCGCCCGTGACCGGCTTCTACTCGCTGCAGTATTCGAGCACCGGCCTCGAACGTGCCGAGGACACCATCCTCAACGGTGAGGACCAGCGCCTGTTCGCGCGGCGCCTCGCGGACTTCTTCACCGGGCGCGACCCACGCGGCGGCAACGTCGACACCACCATCAACCCCCAGGTGCAGCAGGCGGCCTGGGACGCGATGAAGGACGGCTGCAACGGTCCGTGCAAAGGCTCGGTGGTCGCTCTCGAGCCGTCAACCGGCAAGATCCTGGCGATGGTGTCGTCGCCGTCCTACGACCCCAACCTGCTGGCCACCCACAATCCGGACGAGCAGTCGGCCAGCTGGCAGCAATTGCGCGACAACCCCGACGCGCCGCTGCTGAACCGCGCGATCTCCGAGACCTACCCACCAGGCTCGACCTTCAAGGTCATCACCACCGCGGCAGCCCTTCAGCGCGGTGCGAATGAGGACACGCCGCTGACGTCCGCCGCTCGAATTCCGTTGCCGGACAGCACCGCAACGCTGGAGAACTACGACGGGTCGACGTGTGGCGGAGGGCCGACGACCACGTTGCGTCAGGCGTTCGCGAAGTCCTGCAATACCGCGTTCGTCCAACTCGGACTCGATACCGGCAGGGAGGCGCTGCGGTCCACGGCACTGTCGTTCGGCTTCGACACCGCTCCCCCGTCGATCCCGCTTCAGGTCGTCGAGTCGACGGTCGGACCCGTTGCCGACGACGCCGCCCTGGGCATGTCGAGCATCGGCCAGAAAGACGTCGCGGTGACTCCGCTGCAGAACGCGATGGTTGCCGCGACCATCGCGAATGACGGGGTGACCATGCGTCCCTACCTGGTCGATAGCCTTAAGGGACCAGACCTTGCCAATATCAGTACAACGGCACCGCAGGAAGAGCGGCGAGCGGTGTCCCACGAGGTCGCCGATACACTGACGGATCTGATGGTCGCCGCGGAGCAGGCAGCGCAGCAGAAGGGAGCCATCGCCGGCGTGCAGATCGCTTCAAAGACCGGCACAGCGGAGCACGGCACCGATCCGCGCAACACTCCGCCGCATGCCTGGTACATCGCATTCGCCCCTGCCCAGGCACCCAAGGTTGCCGTTGCCGTCCTGGTGGAGAACGGGGGCAACCGCCTGTCGGCCACCGGAGGGGCGCTGGCCGCCCCGATCGGGCGCGCCACCATTGCCGCTGCGTTGCGGGAGAGCTCATGAGCCCGCGCGTGGGAGTGACGCTGTCCGGCCGCTATCGGCTGCAGCGGTTGATCGCCACCGGCGGTATGGGCCAGGTCTGGGAAGGCATCGATTCCCGACTGGGCCGCCGCGTCGCGGTCAAGGTGCTCAAGGCCGAGTACTCCGAGGACGCCGAGTTCGTCGAACGGTTCCGCGCCGAGGCGCGCACGGTCGCGATGCTCAACCACCCCGGCATCGCCGGCGTGTACGACTACGGCGAAACCGACATGGAGGGTGAGGGCCGCACCGCGTACCTGGTGATGGAACTCGTCAACGGGGAACCGCTGAACTCCGTGCTCAAACGCACCGGCCGACTGTCGCTGCGGCACGCGCTGGACATGCTCGAGCAGACCGGCCGCGCGCTGCAGGTCGCGCACACCGCGGGTCTGGTGCACCGCGACGTCAAACCCGGCAACATCCTCATCACGCCGACCGGCCAGGTGAAGCTCACCGACTTCGGCATCGCCAAGGCCGTCGACGCCGCCCCGGTGACCCAGACCGGCATGGTGATGGGCACCGCACAGTACATCGCGCCCGAGCAGGCGCTCGGTCACGACGCGACCGCGGCCAGCGATGTGTACTCGCTGGGAGTCGTTGGCTACGAATCGGTTTCGGGCAAGCGGCCGTTCACCGGTGACGGTGCCCTGACCGTGGCGATGAAGCACATCAAGGAGACGCCGCCGCCGCTGCCGGCCGATCTGCCACCCAACGTGCGTGAGCTGATCGAGATCACCTTGGTCAAGAATCCGGGGATGCGGTACCGCTCGGGTGGACTGTTCGCCGACGCGGTCGCCGCCGTGCGCTCGGGCCGGCGTCCGCCTCGACCCAACGCGGCGCCCTCTCTCGGCCGGGCCACTCCCGCCGCGGTGCCCTCGGCCGCTCAGGCGCGGGCCGCGGCCGACATGACCAGCCGGGCGCCTACGACCGCTGCCCGGGTGCGTCCTGCCACCGGAAGCCATCGCCCGCCCCCTCCCCCGGCCCGCGGGACGTTCTCCTCGGGTCAGCGGGCGCTGCTGTGGGCCGCGGGGGTGCTCGGCGCGCTGGCGATCGTCATCGCGATCCTCATCGTGCTCAACGCTCAGGACCGCAAAGACCAGGAACAGGCACCGCAGCCGACGATCACGAACACGATCACCGAGACCACCCCGTTCTCACCGACGGCGATGCCCGATTGGACTGAACTGGGGCCCACCGGTCATGGTGAGGCAGAATTCGGGGTAACCCGACTCAACGCGATGGCGCCGCCGGCAACGGCGCAGGTGACGCCTTCGCCCACGGAGCCGCAGGGCAGGCGGCCCCCGACTTCAGAACAGACTTGGCAATGACAACCCCGCAACACCTGTCCGACCGATACGAACTCGGCGACATCCTTGGCTTCGGCGGCATGTCCGAGGTTCACCTGGCGCGCGATCAACGGTTACACCGCGACGTGGCCGTCAAGGTGCTGCGCGCGGACCTGGCCCGCGATCCGAGCTTCTACCTCCGGTTCCGCCGGGAAGCGCAGAACGCCGCCGCCCTGAACCATCCCGCCATCGTCGCGGTCTATGACACCGGTGAGGCCGAGACCCCCAACGGTCCGCTGCCCTACATCGTGATGGAGTACGTCGACGGGGTCACCCTGCGCGACATCGTGCACACCGACGGGCCGATGGAGCCGCGCCGGGCGATCGAGGTCATCGCCGACGCGTGCCAGGCGCTGAACTTCAGCCACCAGCACGGGATCATCCACCGCGACGTCAAACCCGCCAACATCATGATCAGCAACACCGGCGCCGTGAAGGTGATGGACTTCGGCATCGCACGGGCGTTGCACGACGCCAACAGCGTCACCCAGACCGCGGCGGTCATCGGCACCGCGCAGTACCTATCCCCCGAACAGGCCCGCGGCGAAAAGGTCGACGCCCGCTCCGACGTGTACTCGCTGGGCTGCGTGCTGTACGAAATCCTCACCGGCGAGCCGCCTTTCGTCGGTGACTCGCCCGTCGCAGTGGCCTATCAGCACGTCCGCGAAGATCCGGTGCCGCCGTCGCGGCGGCACGAGGGCATCTCCCCCGAACTGGACGCCGTCGTGCTCAAGGCGCTGGCCAAGAACCCCGACAACCGGTATCAGACCGCCGCGGAGATGCGCGCCGACCTGGTAAAGGTGCACAGCGGCGAGCAACCCGACGCACCGAAGGTGTTCACCGACGCCGAGCGCAGCTCGTTGATGTCCGCGCAACCGGGTGACCACCGGACCGAACCCATCGACGCCGTCGGGCGGGCCCAGCCGCGGTACATCGAGCGCGAGCGCAGCGGCTCGGTCGGCCGATGGCTGATCGCGGTCGCGGTGCTGGCCGTACTCACCGTCGTCGTGACGCTGGTGATCAACATGACGGGCGGCAGCACGCGCGAGGTCGCGGTGCCCGACGTGAGCGGCAAGGTGTCGGCCGACGCGATCGCCGAGCTGCAGAACCGCGGCTTCAGGACGCGCACCCAGCAGAAGCCGGATTCCACCGTGCCGCCCGACCACGTGATCGGCACCGACCCGGCAGCGAACGCCTCGGTCGACGCCGGCGACGAGATCACGCTGAACGTGTCCACCGGTCCTGAACAACGCGAGATACCCGACGTCCGCAACCTCAGCTACGACGCCGCGACCGACAAGCTCAGAGAGGCGGGCTTCGAGAACTTCCGGCCGTCCTCGTCCCCGTCGACTCCCGAGATGAAGGACAAGGTGCTCGGCACCAACCCGCCGGTCAACCAGACCTCGGCGATCACCAACGAGATCACCGTCGTGCTTGGTGCGGGCCCCGAGACGCGACCCGTTCCCGACGTGAAGGACCAGTCGCAGGAGAGCGCTACGGCAATTCTCACCGCATCGGGGTTCACCAAGACCGTGCCGGTCCAGGTCGACAGCACGCTTCCGGCCGGCCAGGTGATCGGCACCAATCCCCCTGCGGGACAGACGGTTGCGGTCGACACGGTGATTCAGCTGCAGGTGTCGCGCGGCAATCAGTTCATCATGCCCGACCTGCGCGGTCAGTTCTGGACCGATGCCGAGCCGCGGCTGCGCGCTCTCGGCTGGACCGGCGTGCTGGACCGTGGCGGTGACGTGCGGGACAGCGGTCAACGCACCAACGCGGTGGTGACCCAGAGCCCATCTGCGGGCACCGGGGTGAACTACGACAGCCGGATCACGCTGAGCTTCGCGTCGTAGCGGCGGCGACCGCCCCCGCGACTTCATCCTCCAGGCGGCGGACCAGACCCTCGTCCGGCGCGGCTCCGCAGAAGCCGAGCCAGTTCGCCAGCATCCGATGGCCACCCTCGGTCAGGATCGACTCGGGGTGGAATTGGACACCGTGAATCGGCAGGTCCACGTGTCGCACACCCATGACGACGCCGCCCTCGGTGCGCGCGATCACTTCGAGTTCGGCGGGCATCGTCTCGGGCAGGATGGTCAGCGAGTGATAGCGCGTGGCTGTGAAGGGGTCCGGAAGACCCTGCAGCACACCGGAATCGGCGTGATGCACGATGCTGGTCTTGCCGTGCAGCAGCTCGGGTGCCCGGTCGACGGTGCCGCCGAATGCGACACCGATGGCCTGGTGGCCAAGACATACGCCGAGCAATGGGGTAGCCGCAGCCGAGCAGGCCGTGACCAGCGGGATCGAGGCACCCGCGCGCTCAGGGGTGCCAGGCCCCGGGGAGAGCAGCACACCGTCGAACGTCGCGGCAGCAGCGGCGATGTCGTCCTCGGTGGCCAGGCGGTCGTCGTCGTTGCGCCACACTTCGGCGTTCACCCCAAGTTGGCCCAGGTACTGGACCAGGTTGAACACAAAGCTGTCGTAATTGTCGACGACCAAAACCCGCATCGGCCCAGGTTACCGGTCTTTGTGGGGCTCAGTAACCGACGGGTCCCGCGGGCTTGGCGAATTTCATCCGCACCGGCCCGGAGTGTCCCGCGAGGTCCACCTGCGTCTGCGGCTCCTCGGTGTAGCCCAGCCCGAAGCGGATGACGTACTGCCGGTAGAGGGTCACCAGCGGCGCGGACGCCAGGGCGGACTGCATGGCGCCCGCGTCGCCGATCGCGGAGATGACGTACGGCGGGCTGTAGGTGCGTCCGTTGAGCAACAGTGTGTTGCCGACACACCGGGGTGCCGACGTGCCGATGATCCGCTGATCCTGCATCTGGATGCCTTCCGCACCCGCGCTCCACAGCGCGTTCAGCACAGCGTCGATGTCCTGCTGGTGGACGACGAGGTCGTCGGGGGAGGCGTCGCGCGGGAATCGGCCCTCAGCGTCGCGCTGCGCGTCGTTGAGCGTCACCACCAGACCGGGACCGCGCATCGGCTCCAGCCCGGCGTCCACGGCCAGGCGGGCGGATTTGTCGGTGATGGCCGCCAGGGCGGCGTCGGCGCCCGGCGACCCGCCGTGATGGGTGTCCAGCGTGCCGACCAAGGAATCGCGTTCCGCGGTGAGGCGGTCCACCGACTGTTGCGCTTCTCGCACGAGGTCGACGAGCCGAGGCGCATCACTGCGCCTGATCTCGTCGCCACCGGACACGAGGTGCGTCGCTGCCAGCAGAAGGCCCGCGAGCAGGCAGACCACCGGCACGCCGAACCGCCAGACGGACTTGCTCGTGGACGCCATTGGTTGGTCTCCTGCGGTGGTGCCTGCGTTAGGCTTAAGTACATCGTCGCACCGTGTGACGCCGTCTGTCCCGAAGGTACGCATGCCCAAGTCCAAGGTTCGCAAGAAGAACGACTTCACGATCAGCCCGGTGAGCCGGACGCCGGTCAAAGTCAAGGCCGGGCCGTCGAGCACCTGGTTCGTGGTGTTCTTCATCAGCTTGATGCTGATCGGGCTGGCTTGGCTGCTGGTGTTCCAGTTGGCCCAGTCCGCGATCCCGTTCCTGGCGGACCTCGGCCCGTGGAACTACGCGATCGCATTTGCATTCATGATCAGTGGGCTGTTGCTCACGATGCGCTGGCGTTGAGCCGCAGATCGCGCGGCATGAATTCAAGCCGGCCTTTCGGCGTTACCCGACTAGCAACCTTCCGGTCACCAGATCACACCGATGTGATTCATCCCCATTGGGGATAGCACTTGTGGATAACCGCATTCGCCACGGTAAGAGGGTGTGAACACGCCGTGCAGCAAACACAATGGAGTCCCTCTACGTTTGGCATTGCGGCGTGTGGCGTAGGCGGTCTCATCTTGGCCGTCGGCGCTGTGACCCTGATCACAGACGTGCCGGGCCGAATTCTGGTGGGCGTTGCCGCCATCGGGTTGATTGTGTTTGCAACGTTGTCGTGGCGTGCCCGCCCGAAGCTGGCTATCAAAAATGACGCCCTCGTCAGCCGCGGGTTGCTCGGTGAAACAGAGCTGCGGCGAGCCGACATCAAACTGATCCGCATCACGGAATTCCGCAGAATCGGTCGCAAGATGCGCTTGCTGGAGATCGACACCGTCGACGACCGGCTACTGGTGTTCACCCGCTGGGATCTGGGAACCGACCCCTTGGGAGTGCTCGACGCCCTGACGGCCGCCGGCTTCGCCAAGCCCTGAGGGTCAGGCGATGGTGATCGACTCGACGACCACCGGATCGGTGGGGCGGTCGCTGCGGTCGACAGGCGTGGACGCGATCGCGTCCACGACCTTCTGCGACTCGGGATCGACCACCTCACCGAAGATGGTGTGCTTGCGGTTCAGGTGCGGGGTCTTGCCGACGGTGATGAAGAACTGCGAGCCGTT
>Ga0075363_100000586_pt1 | contig 11992 bp, 9 predicted proteins | sample EndMetdeltDD1763_FD_71470 | JGI IMG/M metagenome (GOLD analysis project Ga0075363, IMG submission 71470) | Populus endosphere microbial communities from Tennessee, USA - Endosphere MetaG P. deltoides DD176-3 | ecosystem: Host-associated > Plants > Roots > Endosphere | place: USA: Tennessee...
TCGATGAAGTTCATCTTCGGCGACCCGATGAAGCCCGCGACGAATTCGTTCGCCGGATTGTTGTAAAGTTCCATCGGCGCGCCGACCTGTTCGATGCGGCCGGCGCTGAGCACGACGATCTTGTCGGCGAGCGTCATCGCCTCGACCTGATCGTGGGTGACGTAGATCATCGTGGTCGTGATCTCGTGATGCAGACGCTTGATCTCGGTCCGCATCTCGTCGCGCAACTGAGCGTCCAGATTCGAGAGAGGTTCGTCAAAGAGGAAGAGGTCCGCCTTACGGACGATGGCCCGACCGATGGCGACGCGCTGACGCTGCCCGCCGGAGAGCTGCCGAGGATAGCGCTGCAGAAGATTGCCGATGCCGAGCATTTCGGCGGCTTCACTGACCCGCTTCTTGATCTCCATCTCTGGAGTCTTGCGGGCGCGCAGACCGAACGCGATGTTCTCGTTGACGGTCAAATACGGGTAGAGCGCGTAATTTTGAAACACCATCGCGATGTTGCGCTCGCGCGGGCGCAGATCGTTAACCACTGCGCCGCCGATGGTGATCGTTCCGTCGTCCGGGTCTTCAAGACCGGCTATCGTTCGTAAGAGCGTGCTCTTGCCGCAGCCGGACGGCCCTACAAGCACCGCGAATTCGCCATCGGCGATGGTGAGATCCACACCCCGAACCGCGTGCACATTGCCGTAATATTTGTGCACCCCGGACAGCTTGACGTCGGCCACTCCGCTCTCCCTAACCCTTGACTGCGCCCAAGGAGATGCCGCGCACGAGATAGCGCTGCATCACCGAGACTGCGACGTAGATCGGCAAGGTCCCCAATACGGACATCGCTGCGATCTTTGCCCAGAAATTCGATTGTCCGCCGAAGTAGTGCGTCAGCATGACGGGAAACGTGATGACCTCGGTGCGTGTGAGCACCAGCGCGAAGAGGAAGTCATTCCAGGCGAATACGAAGGTGAAGACCGACGTCGCCATGAGCCCAGGGCGCACCATCGGAAAGACGACTCTCCAGATCACTTCCCATCGGTTCAGGCCATCAACGAGAGCGCTTTCCTCAAGCTCCAGCGGAACGTCGACGATGTAGCCGCGCATCATCCAGATGACGTAGGGAAGATTGAACGCCGTATAGAGCAGGATCAGTCCGAAGTAGCCGTCGACGAGACCGAAATACACGTAGATCAGGAAGATCGGGAAGACGACCGCGATCGGCGGGATCATGCGCTGGGAAATGATCCACATTGCGAGGTTCTCGCCGCCGGTGCCGAACCGGGCGAGGCTGTAGGCGCAGAGTGTCCCAAGAACGATCGCAATGCCGGAACTCACGCCGGCGACGATCAGACTGTTCAGGATGGCAAGGACGTCACCATCCTTGAACAGCACGTAATAGTTTGAGAACTGGATCTGTCCGGGGATCCATAAGGGCGGCACATGATAGATCTCGTCCGGCGTCTTGAACGAGATCATGAACAGCCAGTAGACCGGAAACAGGAACATCAGCGTTACGACGCCGGCGCCGAGATAGCGAAGCGCGAGAATGCGGGCCTTTCTCGCCAGAAGCTTGGCGACCCTCATCGCGCAAGCTCCATACGCTTAAGGACCAGGGTGGTGATGAGCGTCAACAGCGCAATCACCAGGAACGAGATCGCGGCCGTATAGCTCGTCTCGAATTGGGAGAAGCCCTGGACGTAGGTGTAGAGCGAGACGGTCTCGGTCATCGACCCCGGGCCGCCTTCGGTAAGAGCCCAGACGATGTCGAAGATGCGGACGAGGTCCAGGCCCCGGATCAGGCAAGCGACGGCGACCACGGGGGCGATGGCCGGCAGAACGATCGCGCGAAGCACGCGCAGGTATGATGCGCCATCGATCTCCGCAGCCTCGAGCTGCGACTGGTCGACATTCGAGAGCGCCGCGAGCAGCAGCAGGAACATGAAGGGCGACCACTGCCAGACCTCGCAGATGATGATCCCCGGATAGACATAGGCAGGATTGACCGTCCAAAGGATTCGCACCGGCTCGCCCGCGATGAAGCTCAGGATCTCACCGACCGGACCGAAGCGAACGTCAAACATCAGCCGCCAAGTCGCTCCTGCGACGATCGGAGAGATCACTGTCGGAAGCACCAGCAGCGCGACGAAGAGCTGGCGTCCGGGCATGCGATCGATGAAGAGCTGCGCCATCAGGAAGCCGATCAGCAGCTCGAGGGGGAGGGCGATCGCGGTGATGATGGCAGTGTGGCCGAGCGAGGCCCAGAGGCGGGTATCCCTGAACAGCTCCGCATAGTTCAAGAGGCCAACGAAGGACGTGTCGTTCTCGGTCATCGTGATGCGCTGGAAGCTCACGATCAGCGAGTAGATCAGGGGGAACAAGCCGACCAGGAGAAGGATCAGAATGGCCGGCGCGACGATGAGATAGGGCAGGCGATCCTCGAGCATGCGTCCGAGGCGGCTGGGGCGGCGCTGCTCGGCACCATTGAGACTTGCGGAAAGCGTCATCATCGGTCCAGGAAACGAGACCGCATGGGAGGACAATGCCTCCCATGTGGTGTCCAGGGCAGCTATTGCGGATAGGCGCCGGGCTTGGCCGCCCAGACCTTGTAGACGGCCTTTTGATTGTCGACGCCGACCTTGTCGGTGATGGCATCGAATTGTTGCGCCATGCGGTCGAGAATGGCCTTGGGATCTTCGCCGGCCCAGAGGCTCGAGATCGCCTTGGTCATCGCTTCGTCGTACTTGTCCTGCTGCAGCAGGGACAGATCGAGCAGGCCTTTCTCGCCAGATGTCTTGATCGTATCGAGATAGGCGGGAGCGTCAGGCCAAAGCCCGCGGTATTTCTCGCTCGCATAGTGCGAGAGGCGGAAGGGATCGCGTAGCGTATAGGGGAGTTGGACGCGCTCAAGACTGGTCTTCTTGCTGTTCAGCCATTGAATGAAGAGATAGGCCGCCTCCTTGTTCTTGCTGGTGGCCGACACCGACAAGTCGAAGCCGACGCCGAGCTCGGGGCGGCCGAGAGGCGTAAGCGCATAGCCGACCTTGCCGGCGACCTGCGATTTTGGCACCCACTTCAGCGCTTCTTCGCCCGAGCCGTAGCCCGCAGCCCACCGTCCATAGGGGGGCCAGGAGATCGTCATCGCGGTTGTGCCCTGAAGAAATGCCGCGAGATTGTCGACGAAATTCCACTGCTCTACGCCCGGCGGCATGAACTTGTTTTCCGCCAGCATTTGTTTGAACACCTTGAGGCCGATGTCACTATTCACCGCTGCCTTCATGGTGTCCGCATTGAAGAACTTGCCGCCCTCCATGCGGAAGCGCTCCTGGAACATGTATTGCGGATAGGGGGCGGTGCGGAAGAAGCCGGCGCCGTAAACCTTGGGCGCCATCTTGTCGGTGATGAACTGGCCGATCTCGTCGAACTGCTTCCAGTCCTTTGGTGGGGCAAGTTCGTAGCCGAACTTGGCTTTGAAGTCGTCCTTCACCTTCGGATCGTCGAAGATGTCCTTGCGGTAATAGAGCAGCATCACGTCGCCATCGTCCGGGAAGCCGTAGATCTTCCCGTCATACTGCATCTGGTTGTCGCGGTAGGCTGCCGCGATGTCCTGCAACTCGTCGCGATAGCCGAACTTGTCGACATACTTGTCGAGCGGCTCGAGGGCGCCTGCGCGTGCAAGATCGGGCATCCAGGACGGAATGACGTTCAGCGCGTCATAGGCGCCGGCGCCCGATTTGAAATCCTGCATGATCTTGGTGAACATCTGATCGGTCGGCACCTCGACCACTTTCACCTTGATGCCGGTGAGCTTCTCCCACTTGGGACCCGAGTAATTCAGCGGGTCGAGCGATTGGAGACCGGCCTCCCAGACGATGCTGATGGTCGTGCCCGCATACTTCTTCGCGGCTTCGACTGCGATGTCGGCAGCGTCCTTATCGGCGGCTGGCGCCGAGGCACCAGTGAACGCTAGGACAGCTGCCGCGCCGAGAAACGTCCTTAACTTCATCCCTTCTTCCTCCTCTCCTGGGCGCCCGCAGACCGCCAGGCGGCTTTGGAGCGCTTCTCACGTGATTTTGGCTGGTGTGGATATCGCCCCGCAGCGCGAGCTCGGTCGGGCGGAACCGATGCCGCGGGTCAAATCGATTCATCTATTGGCGAGAATTGCCGCTCAGGCGTCTTTCGGCGAGGTCTGCATCAGCCAGACTGGGCGTCCCGAATGAACGCGATTTCGCTTCCTTGAAGCACGCACCCTCCCCAAAAACGCTGTTAGGCTCTGATTTTGGGGCTAGTCTGCGTTGTCGCAGAACTCTTCGACAAATGAGAACTTTGCAGGTATGGGTGAGCTACATTCACCTGTCTAGTGGCGGCTGTCAGAAGCAAGCGCGGATCTGCTCTAGCCGCCTAGTTAGCTCCATCTGCGAGGCGGCGGTGGAAGGTGAACAGTTCCGCGTCAGATGCTAAGCATGCGTGATACGTGCTGCAGCCATCGGCGTCACGCTTAGCGCCGTTGCCGAGTGCAGACGGCGGGCATCATCGACCGCCATGGACGGCGTAGAGCACGCCCAGTCCACCGCCGCGCCAGTGGCGATCACCAGCGCATCGACGCTGAGAGTCGGCTTGTCAATTGCTCGCGCGCCGCGCCAGCGCACAGATCGAGATCGCCGCCGAGAATAATGATCCGCCCGCGGCGATCACGATTCTGCCGACGTATGGGCGTTCGCATTTGTCGCCATTACCGAGACAGGCGGCTTAACGCTTCGACAAGGTGCCAAAAGCGCGAACTCACCGGGTCGTGCTGGGTCGGCAAACTTCGTTAGGAGAGCGGTCGCGGGCGCGGCGCCATTTCCGAGTCGAGGATCAGTCGTCCATCGAGGCGGCCGTCCAGACGCTTCACGTACTCCGAAGCTTCTTCCATATGCGCCTTCATGAGCGCACGCACGCGCTCGCTGTCTCGCGCGCGGGCGGCCTTCGCGATCTCCGCGTGAATCTTCACATTGGCGCACCCGAATTTCGTGTGTTCCTCCGGAGGCGTCTGCGTGCTGAAGACGACCAGACGGCGCAGCATTTCGTTGATCAGCTCGCAAGCGAAGCGCAGGAAGGGATTGGGGTTTGCGGCAGCCAGGATGTCGTGAAAATCCAGATCTGCCTGGCGTTGCCGGACCAAAAGAGAAGGTTCCTGCGAGGTTGGCTGGCAGGTTTCGATGTTGTGCTCGAGCGCATTGAGCTGCTCGTCGGAAAGAAATGGCACTGAGCCGGCGGCCAGTTCCGGCTCGAGCAATCGGCGCGCTGCATAGATGTCCTCCATGCTGACTTCCTTGAAGAACAGATAGTTCTGCAACAGTTGAAACGTGCGCGCGAGCGGCACCTCAATAATCGTTGCGCCGCCGGTAGGGCCGGTGCTGACCGTGATCAGTCCCTGCACCTCCAGTGACTTCAGCGCCTCGCGGATCGTGCTCTTGCTGACCGAAAACAGCCGCTGAAGCTCCTTTTCCATCGGGAGCTTGGCGCCCGGGCGAAGATTCTTCTGTGTGATCAATTGCTTGATCTCTTCGGTAACGAGATCGGCCCGCTTTTGAATTTTCAGCCGCCCGGGCTGCTTCGGCATTTTTTCCAGTTCTACAGCCATCTGAATTCTCCAGATCGATCAATGGGTTCCTGGGCAAGTTCCCAGCGAATTAAGCGCGGACCTGCGAAAAAGAACCGACTCGTCGATTGACACTTCTCCCATAACGGTCATATTCATGCAAATCCGGTTTATCATGATAAATAGAATGAACCGGTTAATAAACGGAAACGGGCATGGCGATCGGGCAGAACATCCCTGAAATCTGGGCGGCAATTCACACGCCTTTCGACAATTCCGGAGCCATCGACGAGGCCGGGGTTCGCCGGAATGTCCGCCACTACATCGCAACTGGCCTTGCGGGAGTGTTCTGCAATGGGCTGATCGGCGAGGTCTGGTCGCTCACCTTGCAGGAAAGGAAGCGCGTCGTCGAAGTGACTGCCGATGAGGCCGGAGGCCGTCTCGGGATCTCGGTGGTGATCTCGGGTCCTTCGGTTGAAGAGACCATCGAGCTTGGCGAGCACGCGCGTCGGCTCGGCGTCAGTCACGCCGTGCTGATGGTCCCGACCTCCGGCCCGCGATCCCCCGCGCAGCAGTTCGCGTATCTGCACCACATCTGCACGCGTCTGGAGATGCCGATCGTCATCTTCAACGCCCGAACCGCTGCAGGCAGCCCATTGGATCCTGCCGTTTTCACGCAGCTTGGTTCGCTGCCCAACCTCAAGCTGCTGAAGACCACCGGCAATGCGGCCGAGAACGCTGCGCTTCGCCAAGCCGCGCGGAATGGCGTGCTCGTCTCCGATCCTCTGGAAGAAAACTTCTTCGGCAACATGCAGCGCGAAGGTCAGTCGATCCTGTATGCCGACCCTGAGCCCTACCTGTACCAACGCGGGGACTTTCGGCCGATCGCGAACTACGTGGCGCTGCTGGCGTCCGGACAAACGGAAGAGGCGGCGCGCATCTGCGCCTCACTCGCACCGCAACGGGTCGTCTTCAACAAGTGGATCATGGACCCGCTGAAGCGCGGTCATATGCCGAACGCGGCGGTCAAGCAATGGTGCGATCTGATCGGCATTGCCGGTGGCGCGGTGCGCTCGCCCGTCACGCCTCTGTCCGCCGCCGAGCGGAGAGAGCTGGAGGCAGATCTCGTCGCATGTGATGCGCCGGGCCTGCTCTCTGCTTCCGAACGAACCTCGTCGTGACCTGCTGATCATCCAGGGAGAGAAAAATGACCTTGAAACCCTTCGACCGTCGCTCGTTCCTTAAGATGCTGGCCGCTGCCGGCTCCGCGCCCTTCGTTCTCGACATCGGCGCCGCCCACGCAGAAACGCCGCTCACGGTCGGGATCCTCTATTCCGGTTCAAAACAGGATTATGGCTTCAACCAGTCTCATGCGCAGGCCGCAGCCGCGCTGAAGAAGCTACCCGGCATCAAGGTGGTCGAAGAGGAGCGCGTTCCCGAAACAATCGCCGCCCAGCGCAGCATGGAAGGGATGATCCGCCAGGATGGCGCGCAGCTCATCCTGGCGACGTCCTTCGGCTACTTCAAGCCTCACGTTCTGGAGATGGCGGCCAAATATCCGGATGTCACCTTCGCTCACACCGGCGGCGTCTGGACAGCGGGCATGCCCGAAAACATCGGCACGTTCTACGCCTACATTTTCGAGGCGCAGTACATTTCCGGAATCGTCGCGGGCCACATGACGAAGAGCAAGAAGCTCGGCCTCGTCGCTGCGAAGCCGACGCCCAATCTTCTGCGAAGCATCAACGCGTTCGCGATCGGCGCCCGTTCGGTCGATCCCGCCATTCAGGTGCAGGTCATCTTCACGGGCGACTGGGTGCTTCCCGTGCGCGAAGCAGAAGCGACGAATACGCTCGTCGACCAGGGCGCCGACGTCATCGCGGCCCAGGTGGATAGCCCGAAGGTGGTGATCGAGACGGCCGAGAAGCGCGGTGTCATGTCGTGCGGCTACCATTCGAGCCAGGCGGAGGTCGCTCCCAACGGTTATCTCACAGGAGCCGAATGGAACTGGATCACGCCATATCTTGTGTATGCCGGAAGCGTCCGGGGCGGCAAAAAGCCGGAGCACTACCTGCGTGCCGGCATCTCTGACCATTTCGTCAAGAATAGTCCTTTCGGAAAGCTCGTCACGCCCGAGGCCCGCGCGGCCGCCGATAAGGCAAGAGCAGACCTTATCGGCGGCACGCTCGTGGTCTACAGCGGCCCGCTCAAGGACAACAAGGGTAACGTGGTCATCCCTGCCGGCGTCATGCAGAGCAGCAACGACCGCGCGCTCGACGGTATCAACTACCTCGTTGAAGGCATCATCGGCCAAGTCTAAGGGGGCGACCTTGTCTTCGATCTCTGGAATCGAGTCCCCGCCGTCGAACCCGCCACGAACCGCAGCCCAGCTCAGCGTGGCCTTGCCCGTCCTGGCGGTGCTGCTTGCATCGGCGGTCTTTGCGGCCTTCGTCGCTTTGTATGGGCAAAACCCTTTCACGGTGTTCGGCCTGATCGTTCAAGGCGGCTTCGGCAGCAGCTTCGCTTGGCAGGATACTTTGTCGCGGGCCGCACCGTTGATCTTGGTTGGCTTGACCGTTGCCATACCTGCACAGGCAGGGCTGGTGATCATCGGCGGCGAGGGGGCTCTGGTGCTCGGAGGACTTGCAGGGGCCGTCGTGACGTTGCCGTTTGCGGGAGCGCACGCACTTCCGATGCAAGTCGTCATGTTGGTCGCCGGCGCTCTGGCCGGAGGACTCTGGTTCGGTCTGGCCAGTGTGCTCCGGCAATACCGGGGTGTGAATGAAACGATCTCGAGCCTGCTCCTGTCCTACATAGGGATCGCGATCTTTCACCATCTGACGGAAGGCCTGCTCCGGGATCCGGCGAGCCTCGACAAGCCGTCGACCCATCCGATCGATCCGTCCTACATGTTGCCCGTGCTGCCGGGGGTTGGCGTTCATGCCGGGCTTGCGGTCAGCCTGGCGCTGGCCATCATCGCCCACGTCGTGCTGCGCTACACACGATGGGGCTTTGCGCTGCGCGTGGTCGGCGGTAGCGCCAGGGTCGCGAGGATGGTCGGCCTGGCCGTGAATCGCTGGGTCATCGGTGCGACGTTTGTGGCGGGCGGAATGGCAGGAGTTGCCGGCGCGATCGAAGTGGCGGCCGTGCAGGGGACGGCCAACTCCTCACTTATCGTTGGATATGGCTACAGCGGAATCCTTGTCGCGTTCCTGGCGCGCCACCAGCCGCTCGCGATTGTCGCAGTCGCGCTCTTGATCGGCGGCATGCAGGCAAGTGCCAGCCTGCTGCAACGGCGCCTCGAGCTTCCCGACGCAACGACGCTGGTATTTCAGGGCTTGATCTTCGTCTGCGTCCTCGTCGCGGATGCAATTGCGCAACAACTCCGAGAAAACACGCGGAGGTAAGGCATGGATGTGACATCAATCGGCTGGCTCACGCTGCCACTCGCAATTCTGGGAGGAGCGATTCGTGTCTCCACGCCCTTCATCTTCGTCAGCATCGGTGAGCTCATCACCGAAAAATCGGGGCGCATCAATCTGGGTCTCGAAGGCACGCTCATGCTGGGCGCCATGGCGGGATACGGGGTCTCCTATCTTTCTGGTTCGCCCTGGCTCGGCCTGCTCGCCGCGGGACTGGCCGGAACCGCTTTCGGCCTGCTGCACGGTCTCCTCTGCAGCGTGAAGCGCGTCAACGATACGGCGATCGGCATCAGCCTCATCGTGCTCGGTACAGGCCTGGCGTTCTTCTTCGGCAAACCCTTGATCGAACCCAAGGCGCCAGCGCTTCCTTCGATATTTCTAGGATTCTGGTCGAGCGTGCCGCAAGTGCGAGCAGCGTTGGACGTGAACGCGCTGTTCTTTGTCGGAATTCTATTGGCCTTTGCAGTCTATGTCTTCCTGAACAGGACTGGCTGGGGACTGATGCTGCGCACCGTCGGAGACAGCGAGGATGCGGCACGCGCGCTTGGCTTTCCGGTGTTGCGGGTGCGCATCCTGGCGACGATGGCCGGCGGCTTCCTCGCAGGCATCGGCGGCAGCTTCCTGTCGCTCTCATATCCCGGGAGCTGGAGTGAGGGTCTGTCCAGCGGGCAGGGCATCATGGCGGTGGCACTCGTCATCTTTGCGCGTTGGCGTTCCATCAACGCCCTCGGTGCATCACTTCTGTTCGGCGGTGCAGGCGCCCTCGGGCCGGCGCTGCAGGGTGTTGGCGTCACCGGCTATTATTACCTGTTCAACGCGGCTCCCTACATCCTGACGCTGGCGATCATGGCGGCCTCGACTTCGCGCGCGGCTCCGTTCGCTGATGCGCCCGGCGAACTCAAGCTGCACCGATGAGAAACGCTGTGACAGGAATACATCCCCTGAGGATCGTCCGATGACCGCCCCGCAAGTCGAACTGTTGAACATGACGAAGAGTTTCGGAGCGAATCTCGCTCTGGATAACGTGTCGCTGCTGATCCGGTCGGGCACTGTCCATGCGCTGCTCGGGGAGAATGGCGCCGGAAAGAGCACGTTGGTCAAATGCCTTGTGGGTTTCTACCATCCGGAGAATGGCCATATCCAGGTGAACGGGCGCGAGCACAGGCTGAATTCGCCGAAGGATGCCGACGCGCTCGGCATCGGAATGGTGTACCAGCATTTCACGCTGGTTCCGTCCATGACGGTCGCGCAGAATCTCGTCGTCAGCGGCGCGAGATTGCCGGCCTACGTCAACTGGCAAAGCGAGCTGAAGCGGCTGACCGAGGTCACCAGGAAGCTTCCGTTCCACGTTCCGCTCGACGTGCGTGTCTCGCAGCTCTCTGCGGGCGAGAAGCAGAAGGCCGAGATCGTCAAGCAGCTCTATCTCGGGCGCAAGCTTCTCATTCTGGACGAGCCGACGTCGGTGCTGACGCCGGCAGAAGCCGACGAGGTGCTGGGCTATGTTCGCAGCCTGACGCGGGCGGGTGACCTCAGCGCCGTTCTGATAAGCCACAAGTTTCATGAAGTGCGCCGATACGCTGACGACGTGACGGTGTTGCGGCGCGGCGCGTCAGTCCGAACCGGAGCGGTCACGGATCTGTCAGATGATGCCCTGGCCGAAGCCATGATAGGAGAGCCTGTCAGCAAGGCCGTGCAGCTCGCGCCGAGATTGGCGCCGAAAGCCAATATTGTCCTCTCCATAAAGGATGTGTCCGTGAACGGGGACAATGGACTACCGGCCGTGAAGGATCTCTCACTCGAGGTTCGTGAGGGTGAAATTGCAGGAATTGCCGGCGTGTCCGGGAACGGACAATTGGAGTTGGTCGAGACCTTGATGGGCCAGCGGGATCGCAGCGGTACGATCGCCGTATCCGGCGTCGCGTTCACCGGCACGCGAAGGGAAATTGCCCACCTCGGCGTCTACGGGTTGCCGCAGGAGCCGCTCAAGAACGCCTGCATTGATCGGATGTCGCTGGCGGAGAACCTTGCCCTGCGCAACTTCGATCGGGCGCCACTCTGTCGCGGTATTGCAATGAACTACGGAGCGCTCGCGGAGCAGGCCGAGAAGCTCGTGAAGCAATTTCGTGTCAAAGCCCCTGGTTTGACCGCGAGCATGAGCGCGCTATCTGGAGGCAACGTGCAACGGGCGGTCCTGGCGCGAGAACTCACCCAAAACGTTCGATTGCTGATCGCGTCCAATCCGACCTTCGGACTCGATTTCGTTGCCTGCGAAGAGACCTACCGCCGGATCGTGGAGGCGCGGAACGGCGGCGCCGCGGTGCTCCTCATCTCAGAAGACCTCGACGAACTGCTTGGCCTGGTCGACAGGATCCTCGTCATGAGCGGGGGGCGCATTGTCCATGAGGTTTCGGCCGACCGCGCTGACAAGCGCGTGATCGGAAAATACATGGCGGGAATGAAGGCGGCCTGACTCAAGGCGCGTATCGAAACTTATAAGGAGACTGTTCGTGGTCACGCAGATAAATCATTTCATCAATGGCGGGCGGGTGCCAGGCGGTACGGAACGCAGATTGCCTGTCTTCAACCCGGCAACGGGCGAGCAGACGGGATCCGTCGCGGCCGCCAACTCGAGCGATGTAGCGGCCGCGGTGGCCGCGGCCAGCCGGGCTTCGCAGGGTTGGGCCGACACGACGCCCTTGCGACGTGCGCGCGTGCTGAATCGCTTTCTGCGCATCCTTGAGGACCGCGCAGGACAACTTGCAGACGTGATCGTATCGGAGCACGGCAAGGTTCATTCCGACGCCCTCGGGGAAGTTCAGCGCGGGATGGAAGTGGTCGAGTTTGCGACGGCTGCCCCGCAGTTGCTTAAGGGCGAACTCACCGAGAATGTCGGGACCCGGGTCGACAGCTATTCCACGCGTCAGCCGCTCGGGGTAGTCGCCGGAATCACGCCTTTTAATTTTCCGGTCATGGTCCCGATGTGGATGTTTCCGGT
>Ga0075363_100000587_pt1 | contig 11979 bp, 15 predicted proteins | sample EndMetdeltDD1763_FD_71470 | JGI IMG/M metagenome (GOLD analysis project Ga0075363, IMG submission 71470) | Populus endosphere microbial communities from Tennessee, USA - Endosphere MetaG P. deltoides DD176-3 | ecosystem: Host-associated > Plants > Roots > Endosphere | place: USA: Tennessee...
TTCGGATTGCGTCTCATACTCACGACAGGACTGGTGCTGATGTCAGCGGGCCTATTGTGGATGCGATTCCTCGACGTAACAGCCAGCTACTGGGATCTGTTGTGGCCCATGATCGTGATGTCCACCGGAGTAGGGGTGTGCACCGCGCCCGCGACCGTCGCCATCACCGTCGCAGTACCTGACGAGAAACAGGGCGTCGCGTCGGCGGTCAACGACGCGGGCCGGGAGGTAGGCGCCGCCATCGGCATCGCCGTCACAGGCTCCGTTCTAGCCGCCGAGTACGGGCGGATGATCGCACCGAGTCTCGGCGACTTCCCCCAGGCCATTCGCGGGCAGGCCGCCGAGTCGCTGGCACGTGCCGTTTCGATCGCGGAAACATTGGGACCGGCGGGAGGTCGCCTTCAGCTGGTCGCGAAATCGGCCTTTGTCGAAGCAATGGCGACCACCGCGAGCGTGCTCGCTGTGACCGTTGCCATTGGCGCCCTACTCGTCGCGGTGTTCGCGCCCGGGCGCAACGGTGACCAAGCGAAGTTTGACTTGCAAGCGAGAAAGTCGACGACCGGCCGACACCGCGTCGCGCGCCGCCGCCAGCGCACGGCAGACCAACCATCCGCGGCACGAATCAGTCTGCAGCGCAATGGCTGACTATGCCTGCTGGTCACGGAGACGTCCCGGCGTAGTCATCAGCAACTGCAAGCATGACCACCATCGTCACCGTGTGCCATGATCAGATCGTCCCGGTGACGGTCTGACTACCTCATGGACGACCCTCTGGCGCAGTATCGACAAGCTCGTCTTCCCACTGCTGCGCAGTGATATCGCCGAACCCGCTGTGGCGCACAGATTTAAGCGAGAGCTCATGTCCCAGTGACCGAACACGGCGCCTACGATTCTCGGTCACTGTATACGATTCGAAGGAACAGAGGTCAGCACGACCGGAGCCGACACAGCACCGCATGGCCGAACAATGGGACCTAAGAGCGTTCTGCAGCTCATGGGTACCGACGAATATCCCATGGATGACTCGTAACCAATGCGAGAGAACAGATTTCGGGTCTCGCAGGAGCAGGCCGGTGTTCGGAGGACATGACGACGAGCGCCGGTGGAGAGCTGATCGGGCGGCGGGCTTGCAAGTCGCCGAATGTCTCATCGGCGGATGGATGACTTGGCAGTCAGGGGTTGAACGCGTTCTTTATGCACGTCACCTGAGCGTTCCCGCTACGTGTCGATCGGCCCTCCGAGCCGGACTAACGGCGCCGGTGAGGCGAAGTTGAGACAAGATCCTTATGACGTGACGTGAGATACCCCCAGTGATCGTCTGACCATCGCTCAACGGCATACCAGATCCTAAAGGCCGTTGCGAGACAGATCCGGAGCCTCCGGATTCGGTGGGGACTTCCGGGTCCCTTCGTTCGTCAAACCCGCGGCGGCGCACCTATCGAATAGAAAGCACGAGGCTCGTGATGCGTTCGCACTAGAGAGCCCGCCCGGCTGGACGATACGTTCGCCGCGGAGGTTGATAAGACTCCGGAATGGCCCAGCTGGTATGCCGAGGAAGACGACATTGGGAGCGGTTATCGGGGTTCGATCCGGCGACGCCGGAGTCACACTAGAGTGACTGGACTTCGAGCAACATCAGGAGCGTGGGCAGGTGACGGACGATGAGGTGGACCCTGCGCTGGCGATCATCGGCTGAGGTGGCCAACCTTTTCGACGGACCCGAGGATCCCGACTGGGCGGCGGACCGAGATCGAATCGCGGACGAGCTGCAGGATCCGTGGCAGCGGGCGGCCCATGCGGATCAACGTCGTCCTGGTGAGTCCCGTCGCTGAAAAATGATCAGTCGCGGTGGTCGCGCGTTCGGTGAACGGTGCGCGATAAAGCTGCGGCAGTGAGCAGTGTTCGTAGCTCAGGATTTACCCAGTACTCGTACTGGGCGACAGTAACGAGCTGCGCAGGCTGAAGGAGAATGCTGCCATCCGCGTTGTGGCGCAACAGGAACCGGCTATTCGCGCGGCCTGGCAGAGTGATGCGTCCGCGGTCATCTGTCTCAACGAACTCGACGTGGGGCACTTCACGATTGTATTGCCGCGCCAGGGGACCGATGACTTTCTTGACCCGACGGGATCGGGTTATCGGCGCTTCGACGAGCGGACGGCCGGCACGACTTCGACCCGATAGATCGAGCATAGTGTGCGATGCCTTGCCCAGGCCGACTCCTAGAGACCGACGTAGCTCCGGCGAAGACACGGCATGACCGCCTACTTGGAGCGCGGCAAGCCGCCGCGCGATAATGGCACACGCCGTAGTCAATCGGGGAAAGACGTATGCGGAAATGGGAGCCGGAGCGGTACGAAGCTATCGCTGCGCAAAGCCACCGCTACGAGGCAACAATCCGGGCTGAAAAGTTCGTGCAACTGCTGATCGCCGAGGTGGCTGATCAGCACACGGCATTGCCTGAGGGCGGACGATTAAAGGAGTTCGAGCACGGCCCGGCGACATACCTGTTTGCAGAAAGGAGTGGTAGCCACGACGACCGCACCCTCCTGGCAATCGGTACCCCAGAGCGACCCGCGAACGAGCGCGAAATCGCCTACCAGCGCGGCTTCCCTCTCCGGGACATCATCGGCGGACGACCAACTGACCGAGGGCATTTCATCCCGTACACCGCGGGAGGCCTGTTCGGCCCCAACATCTTCCAACAAGATCGCGCCCTCAATCGCGGTTGGTCCCAAGACGGAAGATGTTATCGAGCCCTCGAGCGACTGGCGGTCTCTACCGGTGCCTCACGGCAGAGGACCATGTTCGTCCACCCGACCTACATTGACGCTGGCGACGTACCGGCGTTCCTGGCGGTGGGCGTGCTCCGGGACGACGACCTGGAGGTTCAGATCTTCCGTAACCGGTTCGATGTCGACGCGATCGAACCCGGCTCGGATCGCCTCGCGATCGCGCTCGCTGGTGCCACTGATTCACAGATTGGCGATCTCGGCGAGGAGACCGCCGCCGTCCACCTGTGCGACCGCGAGGACGCGACAATCGTGACGATGGGCGACTCCGGGATGCCGCGAGACGCAGGACGCCAGGATCTCGACATCGTCGCCTTCATCGACGGCGAACTCATCGCGTTCGAGGTGAAGACGCAATTCCTTGGCCGTCGCGCAGGCAAAGTCACCCGCGCCGGCAATCTTGCGCGGCCGCGGATGCGCTCTCCGGCCAGTCCAGAGCGAGGACGCCAGGGGAGCCAACCGTATGTCGCCGCCCGCCTCAATGATGTCGTCGACACGGGAGACGGCTACGACGGTATCGAGGTTCGCGTGATCGCCGTCGATCTTAAGGCCATGCTCATTCAGCAGTTCTCCGCCGGTGACGACGGCAGGCGGCTTACCCCGATTGGTGCGCCGGCTGCCTGCGCCGACGCCGCGCGCGACGCTCTTGACACCATCGTGGGCCATCGCGGACATCTCTGAGACCGTTGAACTGGTATCGATGGGCCTCGTCATGTCGGTCGCAAACCGTAGCCTGTGTACCCAGGATAGGAGGTGGCACAGGAGAGTGAGTGTTGCCGCACGCATCGTGCTTTTCGTATCGTCGTATGCGCCGCTGCTGATCTTGTTCGCCGTGCTGAAGTCATTCGGTCCGGGTTGGCCGAGCAGGTTTTGCGTCATCGTGGGCATCGGCAGCGTCGCACTGCTGATCGTGGGCTGGATGGTCACGCAACGCACTCTCGCGTTTAACTACCTTGAGTTCGAGGGCGCCCGTAGCCGCGATGCTGACGTCATGGCTTATGTCGTCAGCTATGTCGTGCCCTTCGCCGCGGCGACCAATGCTGACGACCCGGCAACGCGATGGGCGTTGGCACTCTTCGCCGCCTTAATCGGGGTGCTCTACATCCGGGCTGCGGTCTTCTACGTACACCCACTTCTCCTCCTGGCGGGGATCCACGTGTACGAGGCCACTCATGAGGGTGTGCCCACGATCGTGCTGACCCGGCAACGCCATCTCCGGCAACAATGTCGGCTACAAGTTGCGAGGATTGGTCCCAACGTCTACGCAGAGGTGCATCGATGACATCGCCTGTGATCGCCGCCGACGCAGCCAGCGCGGTAGAAGTCCTCGCCTCCTTCCCGCCATTGACCGACGCGGGGCTGTCCTTCACAGCTGTGCTCCCCGCTCCCGCAGGCGGGTTCGAGGCCTTCGGCATCAACCTCACTGCCGCTGCGCAACAGGATATTGCGGCGATCGCAGAAGCGACACGATCTCAACTCCAAGATTCGACCCTGCTCAAGTACGGTCCGGCCACGCTCATCCCACCGCAGCACAGCATGCACATCGCGGCGTCTGACGCGGCCAACCTCACGGCCATCGAATCAGCCGTTCGCAAGCAAGACATCCTCACGTTCACCGGTGCAGCCGCCACGGCGAATATCAAGATGCTGGCCGCGAGCGTCACGACTGCGGATGGCCGCCACGCTAGCTTCTACCGCATCGCCGACACCCTGCTACAGGTACGCAAGGCCAAGTGGCTCGGACTCGTTCAACAGCATGGCGTCTACGGCAGAGTGGAGCCGACCGACATCCTTTTAATGCGAACCGATTTCGAAGTAGTCGTGGTGGCGGGCTACGCCTTCTTCTGGAAGAAGGCGACATTCGAACGCGCCTTCGGCTTCCTCGACCAGCTGAAGGCCGAAAGCCTTGAAACGTTCAACTCTGTCACCACCAGCCTGAAGATCGACGGCATCGACGAGCTGCGCAAAGCATGCACCTCGCAGCCCCAGATGATGGCCAAGATGTCCTCCATCAAGCGCAGCATGGACACCGACCCCGAGTACGCCGCGGCGATGACGATGCCCAAGCTGGTCGACTACGTGAAGCAGCATCCGCACGTCGACATCGCCATTGTCGGCAACGGCAGCGACCGCAGATTCGTGTTCGATCCGAGCCCGGCGAGACGCTTCCAGTTGCTGAAGCTGCTCGACGATGACTTCTTGCACTCCGTCCTCACGAAACGTGACTATGAAGCGGGATCCAAACAACAGTCTGCGACATGAACGTTGCACCTCGGCGCGGTATACGCATAGGTGAACTTCCTTCGGGCACACTTGACGAAACATCGCTCGGCACAATCGGGCGATGCCGGAGATGTTGGGGGGCGGGTGCCTACAAGCCTGTCGGCCGAGACCGTCGACGACCTCCTTCGGCGTGCGATCGGGGAAGTGATTCAAGGCGGCAACGAAAACTCTGCTAAGCGCGGCGAGACGACGGAGATCGTCGGTGCTGTGTTGGAACTGGAGAATCCTCGCGCTCGCGTCAGTCGAACCGAGAAGCGTAGGCGTATTTCCGGTGCAATCGCCGAACTATGTTGGTACTTGCGCGGAACGAACGACGGAGCGACAATCGCCTATTGGATTCCGAAGTACGAGAAAGAGTTTGAGTCGGACGGACGCATCCACGGTGGCTACGGGCCGAGATTATTCGGCGACGGAACCGACAACCAGGTTCACAACGTCATTGCATGCTTAGGCAGAACCCCGGAACCCGGCGCGCCGTCGTCCAGATTTTCGACCGACACGACCTTGCATCGAATCCGCGATATCGCGATATTCCGTGCACGACCACGCTTCAGTTCTTGCTGCGAGAAGGATGCCTGAACCGCATTGTGAATATGAGGTCGAACGATGTGTACGTGGGGTTGCCATTCGACATCTTCGCGTTCACGATGCTGCAGGAGTTGCTAGCGAGAGATCTAGGTGTGGAGCTCGGGCGCTATATCCATACGGTAGGAAGCCTGCACTTGTACAACGAGAACCGCAAAGATACCGAGGAATTTCTCGCTGAAGGGTGGCAGAGTACCGACAGTCCGATGCCCCCGATGCCCGAAGGCAGCCAGTGGGCGAATGTCGCAGCTCTGCTGAAGGCCGAGGAGCACCTGAGGAGCGGCGCAGATATCGAAAAGACAGCCATGCCGACAGACCCATATTGGGAGGATCTGGCACGGGTGCTCGCGCATCGGCGGGCAATCAGCGACGGGAACGAAGCAGTCGCATCGTCGGTCTCAGCGGGATTCCATCATCCCGTCTTCGCCGACTTTGCTTAGAAGGAGTGATAGCGATCTACGCGACTCTAGCGCGACACTTGGAACATCTGTCCTCACCGAACTGCCGTCCCGAAGTGCTTGATTGGGCATCGCCGGTGCCGTTCTTCGGCAACATTCGGAATTCTCTCGTGGCAACTGTGGGGATCAATCCGAGCAATCGAGAGTTTGTGGATGCGCGGGGCGGTGTCCTACGGAGGGCGGAGCAGCGTTTAGCGACCCTGGAGTCGTTGAAACTTTCGTACTGGTCAGACGCTACAGGAGCGAGCATTCGGGAAGTGATCGACTCATGCGAGAGATACTTTGAGCGGAACCCGTATCGTCAGTGGTTCGACGTCCTGGAGCGAATGCTGAAAGTTGGTGGCTATTCATACTATTCAGGCGCCCGCGCATGTCACCTCGATCTTGTAGCACTCGCCACTCGAGACAAGTGGGGGGCCCTTGACCGCGATGCGCAGCAGTCGCTAATCATCTCTGGTCGACGCGCGATGGCTGAGACGATACGAGACGCGCCCATCGAAGTGCTGGTACTCAACGGACGTTCGGTCGTGAACGTGTTCGAGAAAGTCTGCGATACGAAACTGACGGCGCGCGAGGTTTCCGCGTGGACGCTCCCTCGTGCTGGGAGCAAAGGTGTCGCGGGCGTCGCGTACACGGGAACAATCGCGTCAATTGCGGGCGTCGATCTAGATCGCGCTGTCAAGGTCTTTGGCTACAACCACAACCTTCAAAGCAGTTTCGGTGTGACTACGAATGTCATGCGCCGCATCGGAGAGCAGGTGGGGGCCGCCGTTGCATCGCCAAATAAGACCAGGTGACCGGGCCGAGGCAACCCGACTCGATCTCGTACTCGAGGAACTGGGTGAGTCAGGCAGCTTTCCTGGCCTCGCAGTCGAAGTTACTCGTGAGGTCTTGGTCCTCCACTTCATTGAGAGCATGCGAAGGAATCGTTACGTCGACCGCATACGTGACACGCCGCACTCAAAGCGGGTCCTCGGATTTGATCGGGACATTTTCGATCCACTTATGGGTGCAATGGTGCGATGGCGCGAGGGCGACATCGACGATGCGTGCTGGCTCGTATTCTTGTCGGTCCACTTCGGGCGCCATCGACGAGGACGGTGGGCATTGACTTGCAACTTTTACAACCGTCTCGGCGGAGGTGGACTTTGGGATTGGCATTCAGTCCGCGCGGACGTGGCGGCAACCCGAAGATGGTTGGACGCGAACCAGATTGCTTTGAAGGCGGAAGACGCAGGGTTCGGAAATCACCGCAAGTACGAAAGCCTTGACGGAACCGGGCTTAATGGCACAGGCGAGACGATTGAATCCTACGTACATTGGGTCGGCGAGTCCCACACCTCCAGGTTGCCGATTGACAACTCCGACAACGGAACTGGGGATTTCGCCAGCCTCTTCGGTTCAATGAGTGCGGTCCATCGATTCGGACGGACAGCGAAGTTCGATTACTTGACGATGCTCGGAAAACTCGGTATCGCGGATCTACGACCGGATCGCGCTTATTTGAACGGTGCGACAGGACCGTTGTCCGGGGCGCGTCTACTGATATCGGGATCACGCAATGCCCACACTGCGCCAGCTGATCTGGAGCGTGCCCTAAGCCAACTGCAGCTGGCTATCGACTACCCGTTCGACGTTATTGAAGATGCGCTATGCAACTGGCAGAAGAGCCCGCGTCGATTTATCGCGTTTCGAGGGTAGATCCGCTCCAGGTGTACCGTCTCTTCAATCGGTTAAAGCGATTGGGAGGCAAGCTTCCTTGGTGCTGCAACTGCCCAACAACGATACCCGGTGATACGCCCGCTCGTTGAGCGGTCTCAACAAGTGCTCGTGTCGTCCATCGTGAGCGTGGCGGCACGGGTTGAGATCCAATCAGTGCAGTTGTAGCAAATTCATTTGCTTCATGTTCGTACTGATCCGCGGATTCATCTTCGAGCAGATCGATGAAAGGGTTGGATAGCTCATGGAGTACGACGTGGCCTGCTTCATGAAAGAAACTGAACCAAAAATGATCATCGCTGAGATGTCGTGCCGACAGTTGAATCAACGGATTAGTCCTGAACCAGCGAGCCGCCCCACTCGCTGGGCACCCTCCGGGCGTTGGTGCAACGGCTAGAGCCACCCCTACGGAGGCGCACAGCTTGAACAGTTTGGGAATAAATATGCGAGGGTCCTTTACTCGCGTGAGCTTCTTAATCTCAACCAAGATTGATTGGAATGCGTTGATATCAAACGGCGGCAGGTTGTTATCTTCCACTGCACGTTCGCAAGCGCGAAACCAGACCGCAGTGGCCGGACTCTTGAGCGCGTAGGTGGACGAACGGCGAAAATGGGCCGTCTCCACCTCGCGGCGATAGCGCGCCTTCCATGAGTCGACGTCCTCGACTCGGAAGAAACCTAGACACTGCTCGATCCGGTCGTGCCAATCAATTGGAGGGTCGATCCACCCAAATTCTGCCATCTGGGTGATAGGTAACGTGCTTGACCATTTGTCCGCCTCAACGCGGTGCACATCGTCGATGTACTGCGCTTCCCGTGTCATCCAGAACTCGGTTGTGGCGCCTAGTGTCGCTGACAGCTGACCGGCCAGCGAAACGGTGATTGCCTTTTTTCCTCGGAGCAAGTCGGCGAACTCGTTCGAAGACATTTGTAGATGTGTGGCGACCTGATTTGGATCTAGGTTGCGCTCGCGCAGTATGGAGTCAATAGTCTCACCCGGCGCAGACGCCCAACGGGGACGCAAACCGCTATTGGTCACCGACTTGCCTCAATCCCGAGCAGCTTGACCCGGCTGACACGAGTCCAGTCCGTCTTGCCATCCGCGTCGGCCCTCGCAGTTACGTGGTTCGCAGTCCAAGTCATATGTCCTTCCTCGCCAAGGTCGATCAGGAGCAACTGATCGAGCGCGCCGGCAAAACGAGGATTGCCGACCAGCAGGTCGGCGGTGCTGGTCGCAGCACGAACGTCCGCCAAACGTCCGCGGAGTTGCGCTGCAGCCGCAGAACCCAGCTCCTTCTTGGCAACTTGCGGGTCTTCGCATGTCGTGCGCAGCTTCTCTGTCTCAAAGGCAACAATCATTGTCTGTGTGTTCGAGTGTTAAAACGATACCGCGCGAGCGTGACACGACGTTGCCTCACTACACCACAGACCTCGGGGTTTCTTTGTAGGCGCACGGTAATTGTCTCGAGTCTTAGCCGTCACCCTGACCGATCTCGACCTGAACCGCCGGAACGCGGATTGGGTCCCGTAAAGTCGCACACTTCTTTCGGCAGCTGGTCGCCGGACAGGTCGTGCCGGCGTGATAGTGCGGGAACCAACATGCGTATTGGGCCTACTCAATGCGCATTCTTGCAGCTGCGCATCGCGTGCAACCGAAGCGGTCGAACAATAGCTACGACCGCGGGACAAACCCGAGTGGCCATGCGGTGGGACGAGATGTGTCACCCCAGTTGAGTGAACTGCGGTTGGTCTTAAGGCATAGAGGCCGCAGTGACGTGGGGTAGGAGCGGCGGCAGCGGAGAAGTATCAATTTGCCGAGGCGGCATTACCTACTTCAGAGTCGTCCGTAAGGCGGGCCACCCCAGCAAGTGAACCTCGGCTGAGGTCCGACTAGGTCTGATCAGCGGTCGGCAGGCAGTACCTCAGTCGCTACTCGACAGCCGTCGGCAGTCGGTTCATGCGCTTCCCAAGTGCGGTACGTGCAGTGCTCTAGGTGCCGCTTTGGCTAGAACTTCGAGAATCGCGTGTCGCGTTGGGCTCCGATCGCGTACGCCGGCAAACGAGCGACTTCATAAACGAAGTAATCGTGATACTCAGCGACCCACTGGTACTTCTCCAATAGATGCGCATTCTCGCTGTATGCCTTCATCCGTTGCAGGGCATGGTCGCGATGGTTCTCTAAAACGATTTCAATCTGGAAGTCCGCCAGTCTGGGCGCGAGCATTGCAGCCAAGTAGTTCACGATGACGTCCTGGTAATCGCGGACCAAGTACTGCCGCCATTCGAATTCATTGCGTTCGGCGCGCAGCCTCTGATCCGCTCGCCTGACGGCTACGTCGACGCAGCTTTGGTCAAGCACAACTCGCGGAAAGCGTGCGTGCTTCTCGATCTCGACAGCCCGCGCCAACGCGATTCCGGTAACGATCGAGTAGTCGGCGTACGCATCGCCGCGTGTGATCCCGCCGCGACTGAATCTACCGCCGATCGTCAGCTCCATCTGGTACTTCGCAATCTTGCGTAGGACGTGCTCCAGTGTGGAGCGTGAACCTTCGACGGCAACGGGTGCAGCTACGCCGACATTGTCGCTAAAAAAGAGAACTCGCAGTTTGTCGTCCACTTCGCCCGAGGGAGCAAAGAAATTGGCACGCACTGCGTCATACCGGATGACGTCCTCCCGCAATTCCTCCGATGTCAGGTTCTCGAGCCGTGCTCCGAATCCGAGTTCATCCACGAAGGCGACGATTGAATCCCTCAACTCCGGTTGCCCGTCATCGCCGCTATACAACGTACGGCCTAACGCAGCATCGATCACACCGACTAACGGTATAGGCTGGAAGATTCGGTATTCGAGCCGCATATCGCGTGTCCCGGCGTTAGCGCCATCCGCTACTCCCACCCTCCGTAAGCGACTAGGGACACGTGGCGAGGATGGCGTACTTCAACAGCTTCGGGCAGAGCGCAATGCAATCGGCCCGACGACACGGACACCCGAGCTTTCTCGAACGACTCGACGACCGCGCGCATCCCGTTCGCGAGAATCTGTGATACGCGACCTTTGCGAGTTCATCGCTCAGCGGTCGTAGATGCGTCAGCTTGGATGCGTCAGCTGCCTGCAGTGCGCCAACTGGCGACTGCATACCCGCGCCTGAGGTTTTGCAACGAAAATTAACAAGCTCTCGCGACACGCCCGAGTCTTGTCAAAGTAGCCAGGCGTGTCCTGTCAATCTTCGCTGCATCTCGACAGCGGAATTCTGCCACGCGTCGGCGCATGTCAGCGCGCCATGAAACGACACTGGAATTGGGAACCGACAATTGCGACGAGCAACTCTGGTTGAGCAGATCTTCGCGAATGCTACGTGCAGACAACAGTTCTGAGTCGACGGTCGATGTACTGAAGGGCACCCCGATTGCCTCGATGAGACGGCCCCCAGACCCATCGAGCTCGGCGGGAGCCGGGCTCTGCAGTCGTACTCGCACCGCGTACCCGTTGGCGGCGAACCGCTAGGCCTGCACGATCAACTCCGGCCGCGGATCGAGGGCAGTGACCTCTGGCAGCTTGCGGACGTAGAACTTCCGCTCGAATTCGAAATCGCCGAAGTTGGACTCGGTCATCTCTTGACGCTAGCGTCCCGAAACCCCGATCGTTCGCAGGCAGCGCCGTCCCGCCGCGGATGCCGACAAGCACTGCCTATGGGCACATGAACGCGATGGGCGGGCACGGGCTCGGTCGAAGTCCCTCGATGAGGTGGGTGAACGGCACGTCGGCCCCTTCGCTCAGCGATTGGTAATGCCAGAAGTGACACACGTTCATGTCCCAGTTCACCGGTGGGTCCGACTCCGGAATGGGCTCGCCCGGGCACCATTCGTAATTGCTCCAGGAATCGATCGGATTCTCGCTGGGAACGTAGGCACCGGCAGTTGCCGCAAAACCCACGGCGGCGGTGACACAGACAGCGGACACCAGCGCTGCACCCGCGATTCGAATACGACGATTGTTGACCATCTCGGTTCCCTTCGTAGACTGGCTGCCGGTTTCGACCCAGTGTCGTTACCGGCGAGTTGGCGTGATGCCGGAAAGTTCACCCGGCCCCGACGGCTACCGATCCCAACAATGCGATCGTCGCGTCAATCTTGCGCGTCCGCGG
>Ga0075363_100000588_pt1 | contig 11970 bp, 13 predicted proteins | sample EndMetdeltDD1763_FD_71470 | JGI IMG/M metagenome (GOLD analysis project Ga0075363, IMG submission 71470) | Populus endosphere microbial communities from Tennessee, USA - Endosphere MetaG P. deltoides DD176-3 | ecosystem: Host-associated > Plants > Roots > Endosphere | place: USA: Tennessee...
CCCATCCGGACCATGTAGTTCCAGGTCAGCACGAACCCGCTGAGGATGAAGAAGAGGTCGACGCCCTGCGCGCCGCAGTTGAGCACCGGCGCCAGGGCGTCACGGAAACCGGGCGACGCGTCGGCCACCATCGGCCGGAAGTGAAACAGCACCACCCACACCGCGGCGATGATGCGGAGCCCCGTCAGCGCCTTGATCTCTCCCCTGATCTCTGCGGTGCGCACGGTGCTCATTCCGTCAAAACTCTGCTGTTTCCTTCGCCGTCTGCCTCGGCTGACCGGGCCGCCTCGCCACTTCGCGACCCCCCGACAGGCAACCGGCAGCCATCGCAGCGTAACAGCGTGAGCGCGGCAAACGCGTGAGGGTTGCGGGTGATGCTCGGTGAAAGTCGCTTCTTAGCAAAGAGTTAGACGCGGCTTTCGGTCTCCTTAGGTTTTGCAGGCACCGTTGAACACAAGTTGGGACGGCGTCTACACGGTGACGGAATAGGGGTGCTGATGGCCATCGCGATCGCCTCGGATCGACAGGCAAACTGCACGTTCGACTGCGACGGCGCCCAGGTTCGGGCGCACTATCGCCACCTCGCGACCGTGGTGACCATCCGGGGCGAAATCGACGCCGTCAATGTCGATCGGGTTAGCGAGCACGTGCGGCGCTTCATCCTGGGGCAAAACCCCATAGTGCTCGACATGAGTGGCGTGAGTCACTTTTCTCCGGCCGGTGTCGGGTTGATGAACGCGGTGGATGAGGGCTGCTACGCCGCCGGGGTCGGGTGGACATTGGTCGCAAGCCCGGCGGTCATCGAACTGCTGGGTGACGGCGGTGACGGGGCCGTGCTTCCGCTTGCGTGCTCGGTCCACGAGGCGCTTCGTAACTTGGCCGACGCCATCGTCAGCCGCCGTCAGCTGGTGTTGCCGCTGGTCAGGAAGAGCGCCTAGCGCGCCGTCCGCGCACGCCGCAGCCGGGCCGCCCCGATCACGGCGAGCACACCGGCGACCGTCACCAGAAATAGGGTCAGCACCAGCTGCTGAGGGTGATAGACCACCGACAGTGTGACCGGTTGCCCCTCGGCGACCGGCGCGACGGCCACCGTGGAGCGGGTGTGCAGCCAGCTCAGCCCGGCGCCGACCAGCGCGGCAATGGCCAGGACGAGTTCGAACAGGGCCCGGTAGCGGGCCATCACAGCGGCGACTCGGCGTCGTCGTCGTCATCGTCGAGGTCGACCTGGGCCGGCCCGACCCGCTCCTGGATCAACGGCTCGAGCGCCGCCCGAAGGTGACGGTGGCGGCGCGCCCACGCCTGCGCGGTGCGGCCCCCGGTGAGCCTGAGGCCGATGCCGACGCGGCGGCGCGGAACCCCGACCAGTTCGCCGAGCGCGCGCGACTCCTGCCATTTCGCCAGCGGCAGGTCGGAACCCACCGGATTCTCGGGCTCGGGATAGACCTTGACGATTTCGCGGACCAGGACGGTCTCCGTGCCCTGGCGCAGGGCGTCCTCGGTCAGTTCGACCGAGACATGGATCCGTGCCGCCTTCACCTGTATGGCCACGAACGCCGACACCAACACCAAAAAGATCAGCGGGACCACGTAGGACAACGGGGCGCCGCTCCACACCTGGATCAGGATCATGGACGCCGCGGCGGCCGGCCCGCCCATCACCCACCACCAGCTGGCGCCGGGCTCGTAGAACAACGGCTTGGTCGTGGTTTCCCCCGCTGGCGTCTCCCCAGGGCTCATGGCAGCCTCCGTCACGAAAGCCAGCTTGCCGCATCCGCGGCCCAGTAGGTGAGAACGATATCGGCCCCGGCGCGCCGGATGCTGGTCAACGACTCCAGCGCCGCGGCCCGCTCGTCGATCCAGCTGTTGGCGGCCGCAGCGCAAATCATGGCGTACTCGCCCGACACTTGGTAGGCGGCCACCGGCACCGGCGACATCTCGGCCGCGGCCGCGACCACGTCCAGGTATCCCAGCGCCGGTTTCACCATGACGATGTCGGCGCCCTCGTCGAGATCCAGCTCGATCTCGCGCAGCGCCTCGCGGACGTTGCCCGGCTCCTGCTGATAGGTGCGCCGGTCGCCGGACAGGCTGGAGCTCACCGCCTCGCGGAAGGGACCGTAGAACGCCGAGGCGAACTTCGCGGCGTAGGCCAGGATCACCACATCGGTGTGGCCGGCGGCGTCCAGCCCGTCGCGGATCGCACCCACCTGGCCGTCCATCATGCCGCTCGGCCCGACCACATGCGCGCCGGATTCCGCTTGCGCCACAGCCAGTTCCACGTAGCGGGCCAGGGTGGCGTCGTTGTCGACGCGGCCGCGGGCGTCGAGGACGCCGCAGTGGCCGTGGTCGGTGAACTCGTCGAGGCAGGTGTCGGCCATCAGCACCGTGGCGTCACCGAGGTCCTTGGTCAGGTCGCGCAGGGCGACGTTGAGGATGCCGTCGGGATCCGTGCCGGCCGATCCGATCGGGTCCTTGTCCTGTTCGCGCGGCACACCGAACAGCATCAGCCCGCCCACCCCGGCGGCGACCGCGTCGGCGGCGGCGCCGCGCAGCGAATCACGGGTGTGCTGCAGCACGCCGGGCATGGACGCGATCGGGCGCGGTTCGTCGATACCGTCGGCCTCAGCGCTGATGAACATCGGCAGCACCAAATGCCTTGGCTCCAGCGAGGTTTGCGCCACCAAGCGGCGCAGCGCTGGGGTGGAGCGGAGCCGGCGCGGCCGCTGCCGCGGGTAGCCGCTCATTCGCGGCCGCGAGCGTGCGCAGAATGCCAGCCGTGACGGCGTGTCTGCGTACAAACACGCACACTCGCCGATCCGGCGGCCACTAGCGCCTGCGGCTCTTCTTACGCGGCGGCGGCAGCGCGCCCTCGGCCCGCAACCGGGCGGCGTGCTCGGCCAGCGCGTCGACCAGCGGGCCCACCGCGGCGGTCTCCGGCTGGACATCCACGCGAAGGCCGAACTCGGCGGCCGTCTCGGCGGTCTTGGGGCCGATGCAGGCGATGATCGTCCGCGCGTGCGGCTTGCCGGCGATGCCGACCAGGTTGCGCACCGTCGAGCTCGAGGTGAAGCACACCGCGTCGAAGCCACCCGTCTTAATCATTTCGCGGGTGGACGCCGGCGGGGGTGCGGCCCGCACCGTCCGGTAGGCGGTGACGTCCTCGATCTCCCAGCCCCGCTCGCGCAGGCCCTCCGCCAGCGTCTCGGTGGCGATGTCGGCGCGCGGCAGCAGCACCCGGTTCACCGGGTCGAAAATGCTGTCATAGGGCGGGAATTCGTCCAGCAGGCCGAGCGAGGACTGCTCCCCCGCCGGCACCAGCTCGGGGCTGATCCCGAACGCGCGCACCCGGTCGGCGGTCGACTCGCCGACGCAGGCGATCTTCACCCCGGAGAACGCGCGGGCATCCAGGCCGAATTCGCCGAATTTCTCCCAGACGGCGCGCACCGCGTTGGTGGAGGTGAATACCACCCACTGGAAACGGCCGTCGACCAGACCCTTGACGGCCCGCTCCATTTGCGCGGGGCTGCGCGGCGGCTCGACGGCGATGGTCGGCACCTCGACCGGCAGGGCGCCATACGACGTCAGCCGCTCGCTCATCTCGCCCGCCTGGTCCTTGGTGCGGGGCACCAACACGGTCCAGCCGTAGAGTGCGCGGCTCTCCCACCAGTTCAGCTTCGCCCGGCTGGTCACCGTCTTGCCGATGGTTACCACCAGCGGTCCGGACATCGGACCCGCCGGGTCGGTGCCGCCCAGCACGGACGGGTCGGCCAATCCGTGCAGCGTCGTTTCGACGGAACGCTGCTGGCAGGTGGTGCCGTGCGCGGTCACCACGCAGGGCGTGGCCTCGGCCAGCTCGTGCTCGATCAGCGTGCGCGCCGCCTCGGGCAGGTGCGACGCGGTGGCCTGCAGGATCAGCGGCCCTGGCGCGGCGGCCAGCGCCTCCCAGTCGACATGTGGGTCGCGCACGTCGGCGACCGTGTGCGACGAACCCAGCGGCAGGCCCGCATAGGTCGGGACGGCGTTGGTGGCCGCCAGGCCCGGCACGATCTCGATGTGCAGGTGCGTGCGCGCCACCGCGTTCAGCTCGGTGATCACCGCGTCCACCGTGAGCGGATCGCCGGCCACCAGCCGCACCACGTCGACACCCGTACGGGCCTCGGCCGTCAGCGTCTTGGCGACTTCGGCGGGCTCACCCAGCGCCGGGCGGATATCCGGGCCGCGGGAGATTACCGTGGCCTGCTCCCCGTTGCCGCCGGCCGCATTGCCGTTCCCGGCAGGTGGATCGGCGGGGGCCGGGCCGGACACCGGCGGCAGGTCCTTGCCGATCAGCGCCAGCACGGCCTCGGGTACATCCGGGTCGGTGAACACCAGGGCGGCGTTGGCCAGCACCGCGGCGGCCCGCGTTGTCAGCAATCCTGGGTCGCCCGGACCGGAGCCCACAAAGGTGATGTGGCCCGGCCTCGGCTTACGGTGTCGCGTCGTCATTGTCGCTCCCACGTCACTGTTCATCACTTCCTCGCGCGGCGTCTTGCCGCGCTCCCCTCATCAGCTCCCGGGCGCCCAGTTCGAACAGCTCCGCGGCGACCGAGAGCCCAAGCTCCCGTGCCCGACCGGAAGTGCCGATGCCGGACGCCCGGATCACGTCGGATCCGTCCAGCGCCGCCACGCAACCGCGCAACGACAGCTCTTCGAAGACACGGCCTTCCTCATCGATGGACTCGACCACTTCCGCGATCGCGCCCACCGGTGCGGAGCAACCGGCCTCCAGTTCGGCGAGCAAGGCTCGTTCAGCGGTGACCGACGCTCGGGTGTCGGCGTCGTCCAACTCCGCCAGCACCGCCACCAACCGGCTGTCACCGGCGCGGCATTCGACCGCGAGTGCGCCCTGAGCCGGCGCCGGCAACATCTGCACCGGATCTAACGTCTCCGTCACATCATCGAGGCGGCCCAGCCGGGCCAGACCTGCCCGGGCCACCACGATGGCGTCTAAATCACCACTGCTTACCCTGTTCAACCTGGTATCTAGGTTGCCTCTTAGGGGGCGGATTTCCAAACCGAGACCCAATGCTCTAAGCTGTGCGGCCCGCCGCGGCGAGGAGGTTCCCACCAGCGACCCGGCCGGCAATTCCCCCAGCACCAGCCCGTCGCGGGCCACCACGGCGTCGCGGGGGTCATTGCGTGGGGGTATCGCCGCCACGACGAACCGAGGGTCGTCGGCCGTCGGCAAATCCTTGTGCGAATGCACGGCCGCATCCACGCGGCCCGCTTCGATGGCCTCGCGCAGCGCCGTGGTGAAGACGCCCACCCCGAGTTCGGCGATCGGCGCCGAGGACCGGTCGCCCGCGGTGCTGATCGTCACCAGCTCCGCGGGATGGCCGTTGGCGATCAAGGCGTCCCTGATGCCGCCGGCCTGGGTGGTGGCCAGCAGGCTGCCCCGGGTACCTATCCGGATCACGTGCGTCAATCGGTTACTCAGCGGACTGATTATCGTCGAATCCGCTTGGCAGAACGGGCAATTCACCCGCAGCGACAGCGTCGACCGCGGTCTGGTCGAGTTCGAAAAGCTCCCGCAGCGCCTCGGCGTAGCTGTCCCCGCCCGGCGCGCTGGCCAGCTGCTTGATCCGCACCGTGGGCGCGTGCAGCAGCTTGTCCACCACCCGCCGAACCGTGCGCGCGACCTCCTCGCGTTGCGCGCTCTGCAGCCCGGGCAGCCGGTTGTCCAGGCGCAGCAATTCCGCTTCGACCACGTCGGCGGCCCGCTGGCGCAGCGCCGTGACGGTCGGGGTGACCTCGGCCATCCGCTGCCCCACCAGATAGTTCGCCACCTCGGCGGCCACGATGTGTTGGGCGGCGTCCACGTCGCCGGCCGCGGCGTGGGCGGACGGCTCGTGCTGGACGCGGTCCACGTCGACGACAAAGACCCCGGGCAGTCCGGCCACCGCCGGATCGACATCGCGGGGCATGCCAAGGTCGCAGATCACCAGCGGATGAGCGGCCTCGTCACGCCGGGCCGCCGCCAGCGCGTGATGCACGTCGGCCAGCGAAACCACCGGGCGCACTGCTCCCGTGCAGCTGACCACCACATCGGCATCCGCCAGCGCGTCGGCCAGGCCGTCCAAGGTCAGCGCCTCGCTCTGCGCGCCCGATTCACGGATCTTGCGGGCCAGCCGCTGCGCCCGGGACGACGACCGGTTGAGCACGTCGACCCGCGCGACCCCCGAACGCGTCAGATGCGCCGACGACAACGCACCCATCGCCCCGGCGCCGATCACGACGGCCGTCTTGCCCTCCAGCCCGCCCAGCTTGCTTTCGGCCATGCCCAGGGCGACCGACACGACGGAGGCGCCGGCGGCGTCGATGCCGGTTTCGTGATGCACCCGCTTGCCCACCGACAGCGCGCGCTGGGCCAGCTCGTGCAGCACCCGGCCGACGCTGTTGTTGGCCTCGGCCGCGGCGTAGGCGCGGCGCACCTGCCCGAGCACCTGTTGCTCGCCGATCACCGCCGAATCCAGCCCGCTGGCGACCGCGAACAGGTGCTCGACGGCCGCCTCGCTATAGCGGACGTAGGCGTGTTTGGTCAGCTCACCCATCGACAGCGCGGAATGCTCGGACAGCACCTGCCCGATCACCGCCAGCCCGCCGTGGAATGCGTCGACCACGGCGTAGACCTCGACCCTGTTGCACGTCGACAGCACCATCGCCTCGGTCACCAGCGGCGACTGCAGCAGCCGGTCGACGATCTTGACCTGTTCGGACTCGTCCAGGCTGAGTTGTTCCAGGACGGAGACCGGCGCACTACGGTGCGAAACCCCGAAGAGCAGGATGCTCACGGCAGCATCACCTGGCCAGCTCCTTTGCGTGACTGAACTGGTGTCTACGGTAAACGGTAGTCAGCGGGGCTACCAAATATCGGTGCCGGCCAGATCCGCGCGCAGCCGGGGCTCGTCGACCTCCCAGTAGCTGTGCTCACGGCCGTTCAGCAAAACCACCGGCAGACGGTCGCCGAACTCGGCCCGCAGCTCGGGGTTGCCGTTCGACGCGGCGGCGTCGACGTCGGTCATGAACAGGTCGAAACTCAGTTCGCCGGCCAGCGCGGCCAGCTGGGCGTGCACCCGGGCACAGATGGCGCACCCGTCGCGGGTCAGCAGCTCCACCCGCGGCCGGTTGGGGGGCTGGGTCATGCGACCAGTGTGGCAGTTGCGGTTGCGGGGTGAATTGCGGCCGCATCCGGTCGCGGTTAGTTTGCCGCCATGGGCGGTGATGACACGTTGCGGGTGGATCTGCAGGTGATGCATGCTCGACGAAATCGATTCTCTCGTAAGCATTCTCGACGCGACGTGGTCCGGCGAGGGCGCGGCGGCGCATGCCGAAGCGCACCGGCGCTGGGCCGTCGGCGAGGCGACGATGCGCAAGGCATTGGCTCAGCTGCAGACCGCGGAGCGAGGGCGCAGCGCAACTACACCGTCGCGATGGCCAAGATTCTGGCCATGTGGTCGTGAGCCTAGATACCGGATTTGGACGGCCCTCGAAAACGACGGAATCGGGAATTCAGGCTTGGCGGTAAGGCCTGGCTTACCGGTACACCGGGTATCACCGCGACGGGCCGCGCGCTGCCGTGCGCGCGAACAACGACCGGCATGGTGACCATCCTGCCGAGCACGCGGATCTCGCGCTTCGCCTGCTCCCGGGCGATAAACAACAGGTCGATCGGGTACCACAGGCCAACCCACGCCACGACGAGAAACACGCCGTTTCCGAGCAGTTCGCCCGCAAACTCGCCCATCACCGGTCTCGCGAACGCGTACGACAACGCGATGCCGACAGCGAACAACACCGCGCCACTGAGCAGCGCCCGCTTGCCCTGACGCCAGATCAGGTCGTGTTCGCGGTTGGCGCGGCGCATTCGCAGCTCGCAATAGCGCTGCAGGGCCGCCACCATCTTGGCGGCCAGCTCGTCGGAACACCCGCTGGCGATCTCCAGAACGACGCGCTGGTCAGCGCCAATCTGTTTCTGGGCCAGTAACCGCTCCACCAGTTCGTCCACGCCGCTATCGATGCGGTGTGCGCCGGCGAGCAGGCCGCCGGGATCGACCGCGAACAGCTCTTCGGCGTTGTCCAGCTCGATCACCACATCGGTCGGGGGCGCTCGCCTCTTGCGTCGCAGGTTCACCCCTGCTCCAGCACGGAACCGTCGGCACCGGAGTACGCCGTGGCAACCCGGGTGACGAACTGGTACACCGCCTCCTCATCCGGGGCCAGCGGCCCCGGCCGGGCGTGCGGGGAGGCGAGCCCACGCTGCACCGACTCGCAGGCCGCCCAGTCCTGCCGGTTGGTGAGGTCCCAGAAGTCCACCGCATACGAAGGGTTGAAATCATCCTGCGCCACAACGTCTTTCGGGAAGGCCCAGGCGCACTCGACGTGCGTGCGGTCGACAGCGAGTGGCCTCATCAGGTGGGTCATCACGTAGTCGGGGTGCAGGCTCACCAACAGGTTCGGGTAGCCGACGACGTACATGACGGTGCGCAGCTGCTCCTCGGACAGTCCGGCGATGGCGGCGCCGCCGCTCTTGCCGGTAAGCGACATCGTCTCCGCACCCTCGATGATCGACATCCAGCCGGCGAGCCACGATCCCTCGATGTCGAGGGTGTCGCCGCTGGTCGGCGGGCTGACTCGGGACAGCTCCGGGTGGATTGTCGAACAGTGGTAGCACTCCTGGTAGTTCTCGATGATCACCTTCCAGTTGGCGGCGAGCTCATAGGAATGTCGTTCGACGATCGTCAGGTCCTCGGGCCGGTAGGGGCCGACGATGTCCTCGAGCCCGGCGACGTGCTCGGCAAAATCGGCGTCGCGTCCGCTCGGGTCGACGAAAAGCCAACCGTGCCAGTCGACTAGCCGCAGCTCCGTGAGCCCGAACTCGCCCGGGTCAAAGTTATCGGCGTCGCGGAAGCCGGGCGCGTTGCGCAGTGCGCCGTCGAGCCGATAGGACCATGAGTGGTACGGGCAGATGATGCTGCGCTTCTTGGTCTCCCCGCCACACACCAGCAGTTCGTGGCCGCGGTGGCGGCAGACGTTGGCGAACGCGCGCACTTCGTCGGTCTCGGATCGCACCAGGAGCACGCCGTTCGGGCCGGAGCCGACCGCGCGCTGGGCGCCGACCGCGCTGATATCGCTGGCGTGGCCCACACAGGTCCATCCGGAAAAGATGTTGCGCTGCTCCCAGTCGAAAACCGCGGGATCGATGTAGGCCTCCCGCGGCAGCATGCGCGATCGGCCGAACGGTGCCAGCGCCGCGGCCAGGTCCGCAGCGGGAACGGGCGCGCGATTGTCCGGTTTGACCATGCGGTCAGACTAGTTGCCGCGCTGGCCGGATAGTGTTGATAACCGGGCATCCGGCGGGCACGGCGATCCAGGAGGTTGGTCGATGGCTTCCTCTGACCAGGGCAGCGCGGGCCGCACCGGCCGCATTGACCTGGCGACGCTGGCCGCCGACGCCAGCGCCGCCCGCGCGCTTGAGGGGATGCAGCAGGACGCCGACGCCGAGGGCCGCCCGCCACCGCCGGTCGATCTGACCGCCGCCGCGTTCTTCGATGTGGACAACACGCTGGTGCAGGGCTCCTCGGCGGTGCATTTCGGCCGCGGGCTGGCCGCTCGCAACTACTTCACCTATCGCGATGTGCTCGGATTCATCTACGCGCAGGCCAAGTTTCAGGTGCTCGGTAGGGAGAACAGCGAAGACGTCGCCGCCGGCCGGCGCAAGGCGCTGACGTTCATCGAGGGCCGGTCGGTCGAGCAGTTGGTGACCCTGGGCGAGGAGATCTACGACGAGATCATCGCCGACAAGATCTGGGCCGGTACCCGCGAACTCACCCAGATGCACCTCGATGCGGGCCAGCAGGTGTGGCTGATCACGGCCACGCCGTACGAACTCGCGGCGACCATCGCCCGCCGCCTCGGCCTGACCGGCGCGCTGGGCACCGTCGCCGAGTCCGTCAACGGGATATTCACCGGCCGGCTCGTCGGCGAGATCCTGCATGGCCCGGGCAAGGCGCACGCCGTGCGGTCGCTGGCGATTCGCGAGGGCCTCAACCTCAAACGCTGCACCGCGTATTCCGACAGTTACAACGACGTGCCCATGCTCTCGCTGGTGGGCACGGCGGTGGCCATCAACCCCGACGCCCGGCTGCGCGGCCTGGCGCGTGAGCGTGGATGGGAGATCCGCGACTTCCGGACGGCCCGCAAGGCCGCGCGGATCGGAGTGCCGTCGGCGCTGGCGCTGGGAGCGGCGGGCGGCGCGCTGGCCGCTCTGGCCTCCCGCCGCCAATCCCGCTGATAAGCTGCGCCGCTAGCAACTATTTGAGGGGAGGCTGGTGCGGCATGACAATTCCCGAATCGGCCCAAGGAATCATCGGCAGCAACTACCGGGCACCGGACTACTTCGAAGTCGGGCGCGAGAAGATCCGCGAGTTCGCGGCCGCGGTTAAAGACGACCACCCGTCGCACTACAACGACGAGGATGCCGCCGCCGCGGGTTACCCCGCGCTGGTGGCGCCGCTGACGTTCGCGGCAATTGCCGGACGACGGGTGCAGCTGGAGATCTTCACCAAGTTCAGCCTCCCGATCAACATCGCCCGGGTCTTGCATCGCGACCAGAAGTTTCGGTTCCACCGGCCGATCCTGGCCCACGACAGGCTCTACTTCGACACCTATCTAGACTCGGTGATCGAGTCCCACGGCACCGTGCTCGCTGAAATCCGCAGCGAAATCACAGACGCCGATGGTAAACCGGTTATCACCGGCATCGTCACGATGCTCGGCGAAGCCGCACATCAAGACGCGAGCGCTGAAGAAACCGTCGCCGCAATTGCATCCATATCAGCTGGAAAGTAGGGTCGATTTATATGACCTCAGAGGGTAATAACGGTGGCACGCAACTAAAGCCGCCGGTCAAAGACGTTCAGTCCCACTACGACCGCTCCAACGAATTTTTCAAGCTGTGGCTCGATCCGTCGATGACCTACAGCTGCGCCTACTTCGAAGAGCGTCCGAACATGACGCTGGAAGAGGCCCAGTTCGCCAAGCGCAAGCTCGCACTGGACAAGCTCAACCTGGAGCCGGGCATGACGCTGCTCGACATCGGCTCGGGCTGGGGTTCGACCATGCGGCACGCCGTCGAGCACTACGACGTCGACGTCATCGGCCTGACCCTCAGCGAGAACCAGCTCGCCCACTGCAAGCAGAAGTTCGATGAGATGGACAGCCCGCGCCGCAAAGAGGTGCGGCTGCAGGGCTGGGAGGAATTCGACGAGCCGGTCGACCGCATCGTTTCGCTGGGCGCGTTCGAGCACTTCGCCGACGGGGCCGGCGACGCCGGATACGAGCGCTACGCCGCCTTCTTCAAGAAGTACTACAGCCTGCTGCCCGACGACGGCCGGATGCTGCTGCACACGATCGTGGTGCCCAGCGCCGAAGAGGGCGAGGAGCTCGGCCTGAAGACAACGATGACCCTGTTGCGCTTCATCAGCTTCATCTTGAAGGAGATCTACCCCGGCGGTAAGTTGCCCCAGGTCGCACAGGTGGACAAGTACTCGACCGAGGCGGGTTTCAAGATCGAGCGCCACCACTTCATCGGGAAGAACTACGTCCAAACCTTGAATACGTGGGCCGACGCCCTGGAAGCGCACAAGGACCAGGCGATCGAGCTGAAGGGTGAGCAGGAGTACGAGACCTTCATGAAGTACCTGCGCGGCTGCTCGGACCTGTTCCGCGACGGCTACACCAACGTCTGCCAGTTCACGCTGGTCAAATAGCGACAACTCCGATAACCCCCGGGGCTGCCAGCCACCGGGGGTTATTTTCGCGCGTACTCAGCCGAAGAAGATGTTGCGGCGTCCGGCCAGCAGCCGGTACAGCGTCTGCTGGATCGTCTCCCGCACCTGGTCGGTCAGCTCGAAGGTGACCATCGGGTCCTCGGCG
>Ga0075363_100000590_pt1 | contig 11965 bp, 12 predicted proteins | sample EndMetdeltDD1763_FD_71470 | JGI IMG/M metagenome (GOLD analysis project Ga0075363, IMG submission 71470) | Populus endosphere microbial communities from Tennessee, USA - Endosphere MetaG P. deltoides DD176-3 | ecosystem: Host-associated > Plants > Roots > Endosphere | place: USA: Tennessee...
AACCTATACCGCTCCATAACGAAGCGACAATCGGCCCGCGCATTCTGGATGCGTTTGCGCGAGACGCCGGCGGCAACCGGGGTGAGATCTTCGAACAACCTGTCGATCATCTGTTTGTTGAAGGCCATGGTCCCGAGGTGGAGGTTGGGAACGGGGCGGAATTGGGCATTGGCCCATGTTGGCAGCATGTTGAGGCTGCTCAGGGTTGACGCTCGCCGGGAAAGCGGAAACTGAGGATCACTGGCGACCCTAGTCTTTATGTCGGCCACCATCATGGTCGGACCAACAGGCGCAAGTCTGCGTCTTTTCATATTCAGCTTCCGTTGTTCGGGCCTCTTTGAATGATATTGGGGCGCCCTTTGGGATACTTGAGCGGATTTGAGAGGAAAATTGGGAAACCATTATACGACATTACGGCGCCTAATGGATTTGAATGTTTTCCCAAGGCATCCATTTGCTAATCACAGAGCGTTCTTTTCCAGAAAGTCGCAGAGAGACTTTAGGGAAATTCGGATCAAGCGCCCTTTGCGTGTCGCTGCGAGCTCTCCGTCCTTGATCCAGTTGCGAACGGTCTTAGGATGCACTTGGCAGATCTCAGCCGCTTGCTTGACTGTGAGCCAGCAAACGTCAAAGCGCTCGTGGCTTGGAGCGATATCCTGCCCTTGGGGACGATGCCCGGTTTTTCCGCCTCTGGAGTGGAGGGTGGGCGCAATTCGGACTAGGTCCTCGTTGCTCCGTTGCTGCGGCTTTCCGAACGACGCCTCTTTTAGCGGCCACTCCGGATTTTTCCTCATTGATCACCTCGCGTGCCTGACTTTGCGCGGCCAGTCGGCCCAGAAGACGCGCAAGCGAACGCAAAGCATCAGGGACCAGCATTGCGGTGATCGGCGGCGTGCTTGTGCGTTTGCGGGCTTTTGACATCGGCGCACCCAGAGAGGGGCCGATGTAGGGGCGAAGGCGCGAGCAAGCCGGATCAGATCCGCAGTGCGGGCCTTGGATTGATCGTCCTCTTGCAAGCTAGAAGAACTCATGCGCTCGTCGCCACGGCTCCACGACGAATACATTCCACGGAGGTGATGCAAAGTGTTGTAGAAGGGGTGGCGCCCGTTCCTACAGCTCGTCGTCAATGATGACGACGAGACCGAGGTCAATCATATTTCTCCAGAACGGCGTATCCGGAACTCGTTTTCCGCCTGCGGGGATTGACTTTTGGTCGCTTGGATCCAGCACGCGCCGCACTTCGTCCGGCTTAAGAGTTTCTGCGTTTGGCTTTACGACGAGGCCACTGGAATTTGCGAGTTCGCTCAGAGGCCGGAACTTGCCCTGCTTATATGCAATCCACACCTGCCGAGCCCTTTGGACGGCTGCCTCAAATGAATTCGAATCCATATAAAGGCCAAACTGTCCAACAGAAATCTCAGCTGCTCGTTTTACTGGCCATTTGTTCTGTTCGATGAGCGAGCGCATCGATCCAAGGGCAAGATCATCGAAGCTTCCTCCCACTTCAAGACGCCCCACCCTATCAAGCGTCCGCCGCCAGTCTGCGCCGTCTAGCTTCAGGACCTGCAACACTGAAAGTGCTTCGCCTAGCAACTCGTTGTGCGTCCGCGAATAGATTGTGAACAGGTATCGGTAACCGTCGCATTTGCCGGCGACATATGTTTCGAGATGTGCATAGGAGTCCGCCGTGTGGACCTTGCGCGCAGCCTCCCACTGCGCCTTCCATGCTGCGGTCTCCATGGCCCGCTTGTGCGGCTTGGTACTTCCCGGTGGGCGAGCGGACTTGAGTTTCTTTGCCACGCGAACGAGGACCTGCGCTTTCTGATCCGCCCCAATGCTAGTCCACAATGGGTCGTCGAGCCATCATCTACACTCGGGCATGACCTACAATGCCCTGCGGCCGCTCTCGATCCAGACCGATCGCCGAATGGCTAACGTGGTTGATCGCTAGGGATTTTTTGGTGCCCGGCGAACTGGACCATCGAATGTGAGAAAATCGGCTCGTGATTCGGGTGGCTGACGATGGAGCTCGCGGCTCAGCACAATGCTGGTTGAGCTCCCTGATCTGGGAAGCTTATCTCTGAGCGGAAAAGATTATCCTCCTGCATTGCAATAAACTTGTCGAGGTACCGGCCACGAAAGCTGGCGAGCTTTACTATCTCTGCGAGTTGGGGAAGCCATCTTTCCCAAAGCGCCTTATCCAGGTGTAGATGACGCTGCGATCCAGTCCAATTTGGGCGGAAGCGTCATCAACACCCAGTCCGTCGGCAACGCAGGCCAGCGCCAAAATGCGCTTTCGAATGCGCGGGTTCTTCTGCTTTTCTGCTTCCTCCCGCAGGGCCATCGCGTCCGCATGCAATTTGCGAGGCCGCGCCTGGCCTTCCCATTTCTTCAGCGCTTGCAAGATGCCCTCGCGGGTGACTAGGCGCAGTCAGTTCTTGACGACCCTCGGCCGAACCTGGGCAAAGGCTGGGGCTGCCAGCGAATTTAGGTGCCGTAGCGGGATTGTATTTGAAAGCGTCAGCGCGCCTGCTTGCGGATGCTGAGTAGGTAGTGGGACCGTCGACCACATCGCGTCTAGGCGGCGCTCGCCGGCAACTTTCCGTGCTGAACGAACAGTCGGGTGATCTCGTGCGCCGGGCTCGGCCGACATATGTAGTAGCCCTGCATTTCGGTGCAGCCTTCCGCACGCACTTGATCCATCTGCTCTTTGGTCTCTACACCTTCGGCTGTGGTTGCCATCCCTAGACTGACACCAAGCCGGGCCACCGATCGCACGACCGCTAGCGCGTCCACATTCGCCGCCGATAGGTCGCTGACGAAGCTTCGATCGATCTTGATCTTGTCGAACGGGAACTTGCGCAGATTACTCAGCGATGAGTAGCCGGTCCCGAAGTCGTCCAAGGCGATCCGAATACCCAGATTGTGCAGCTGCGTGAGTGTTTCGAACGCTGAATTCTGGTCCTGCATCATGACCGACTCAGTTATTTCGAGCTCAAGTCGAGCTGGTGCCATGCCCGCAGCTGCAAGCGCGCTGACCACGCACTGGGCGAACTTGCGACACTTGAACTGGGCGGGCGACACGTTGACCGCAATCTTTAAATGTTCAGGCCACCCGGCCGCCTCGGCGCAGGCCTGCCTTAGAACCCATTCCCCGATCGGCACGATGAGCCCGGTTTCCTCCGCGAGGGGAATGAAATCGTCGGGCGGAACATTGCCCCGTTCGGGATGGGTCCAGCGCAGCAGAGCCTCGAGACCACAGATCTCATTGCGTTCCAGGTTCACCAGCGGCTGGTAGTGCAGGGCGAATTCGCCGTTGACCAGGGCGCTACGCAGATCATGCTCGAGCTTGCGCCGAGCCTGCATGCGCTGGTCCATCTCGGGCGCGAAAAATCGGTACGTGCCACGTCCTTCACTCTTTGCCAGGTAGAGCGCCAGATCGGCGTTCTTCATGAGCTGATCCGGGTCGGTGCCATCATCAGGCGCAACCGCGATGCCGATGCTTGTGCCAATGAGCGCGTGATGGCCATGGAGCTCGAACGGTGCGATGATCGCTTCGTGTACGCGCTTCGCCAGCGCGACCGTCTCGCTCGCCGGGTCGGACACCCTTTGCACAATGGCGAATTCATCGCCACCCAATCGAGCGATCGTGTCGGTCTCACGGACGCAACCGCGCAGGCGGCCCGTGACGCTCTTCAACAACGCATCACCGATGGGATGGCCAAGCGTGTCGTTAACCTCCTTGAAGCGGTCGAGGTCGAGCATCAGCACGGCCAGCCGCCGATCTCCCTCGCGCATGCTGGTCAGCGCTTCTTCCAACCGTTCGCGCAGCAATGCACGATTGGGGAGATCTGTCAGCACGTCATGGTGCGCAAGGTGTGTGACGCGAGCCTCCACGCGCCGACGTTCGGTGATGTCCTCGTGCGTCGCTACCCAGCCACCGTTGGACATCGGGCGCCGCGTGACCGCGAGAACGCGTCCATCGCTCAGCTCGTAGACATCGTCAGACGCGCTACCGACAGGCGTCAGCCGCTCATTCCGGTACAGATCGGGGTCTTTGAACGCGAAAAGGCCATTGGCAATCCGCTTTTCGACGATCTCCTCCAGCGGCGTTCCTGGGTTCACATCGGTCGGCAAAAGCCCGTACAGCGCAGCATAGCGGTTGTTGCTGATGACGATCCTGCGATCCTTGTCGAACATCGCCAGCCCTTGGGACATGTTGGTGAGGGCGGCCTCCAGGCGCTCCATCTGCTTGGCGATTTCGGCCTCCGATTTGGCCACCAACTGGCGACGCGCATCGGCGAGCTCTTGCATCATGCTGTCGAACGAATTGCAGAGCGCGCCCACCTCGTCCTGGCGACCAAGGATGCGGCTATCCTGCCGCACATCGAGTGAACCTCCCGCGCGGATGCGCAGAACGTGGCTGGTGAGGCCGCGGATCGGGGTTAGAACGTCGCGCCTCATCAACCAAATACCGAACCCGACCATCAGAAACGCGCCGACAAGAGCGACCGGAGCCAATCGCCACGCGCTTTGCGTGCTGGCCCTCAAATGGCTACGGGCCTGCTGGGCCACACCAGCAACACTGGATCCCACCGCATCGAGGAATGTGACCAGGAGCCGACTTGCGTCATCGTAAGGCCCGTTGAAGAGGTCCAGTGCGGTGGATTGCGCGAAACTCATTGCCGCCAGACGCACCTTGTCGGCGACTTTTCTCATGTCCTCACGGGTTGCGCGGATTTCCTTCAAAAGATCGCGCGAGACGACGCGATTGTCGGACGCGAGACCGTCGATGGCGGTATCAATTTCCCGCCCTGCCTCGGTGGCCTCTTGCACGTATTGCTCCACGCGCTTGAGGTCCAGCTCGGCCGGAATGCGAGCGATAAGGCCAAGCTCGCGTTCAATATGGACACGTATCTCTGTCAGCCGTTGAGCAGCGAGAGTGGAGCGCTCAAAGTCTTTTTCGGCCTGTGTGACGGTGGTTACCAACGTCACTGTCAAGATGCTGGCAACGACCAGGGCAGGAAGCACCGCAGCCGCAAGAGCCAGAAGGCCCTTGCCCGCAAGCCCACGCACCATGGAGGAAGTTCCGGGCATGGCTCAGCGCCCGCCCAACTTGGCTGCCGCTTCGACAACGCGCCTTACATCATCCGACGCGTCTTTTCGGAGAGCTAGGTGAAGCTCGAGCGGAACCTGCAGATCACTTTGCGCCACTTTCAGCTTGTCTCGGATGGCGAGGTCATGTGCGGTCGTGATGTAACTGATCGCTCCTGGTGCCTGGGCGACGATCAACGCGGTCTGGTTGGTGTTTTGGACGATCCTCAGGTCCGGAGAATAGGCAATACCCAGCGCTTCTTTGATCAGCCGATGCGGCGAGCTGGTCGGTTCTCCGACCAGCAGGACCGGCAGGTTCGAGCCGCCAATCTCCTGCCAGTTTTTGACCTGTCCGGAAAAGAGGGCTGCCAGCTGTGCCTTGTTGAGAGTTTCGAGCGGATTGCCCGGGTGGATGATGAATTGCACGTAGGCATTGCCCACATGTCGATCCTCGTACGCCGCCAAGTCAATGAACCCGGGCTGTTTGCCGTTCATGCTCGCGGCGATAGAGACCAAAGGCTCCGCCAGCATGGCGATGTCGGCTTTCCCTTGAACGAGGTCCGCCAAACCGTGCGAGGTGCTGCTGGGCAGCACTGTAACTTCCACGTGGGCGAGCTGCTCAATCTTCGATTTTTGGGGGTTCATAAGCCCGAAGGCGACTGTAGTCGCACCATGGACTTTCACATCGGCGCACGCATCGCTCGCGACAACTACCAATGTCGCCACGATGGCGGCAGCCGTACGCCGCAGATGCTTCGAAGGTTTTGGCATGAGTGGCCTTACGAAAAGAGCCCCCGAGGCAATATACAGCCCCAGGACTAATTTGGTGTTGCGCGGGAGGGTTAATTCTCTACTACGCCGGTAACCTGTCGCAACCGACAGTGCCGATTGGCCTGTCTCGGTGTTCTACTGCAGGCGCTTATTCAGTCGGCCACAGGACTGCGCGATGGAACACGTCGGTGACGATCGGCTCGAAGTTCTTGCGATCGCCCTCGGCCCGAACAGCACGGAAGCCAGGGCGCTCGAACTGCTCCGATATTACCGGGCACGAGATCGGCAGGTATTCGCGTTTCGCATCGGGGAGCATTTGATGATTGGGCCGATGCCAGACGGGCGGACGAAGCTGATGGCCCTGATGGCGCACGAGTGTGCTCGGCGCAATTGAACCAAACCCATCATGAAAGAGGACGACGCGAACCCGTTTGGCAGCTCGCGCCGTCTAAGTTTCTCCGCGCCGGAGCGTGAGGCGGAAGGCTATTCGCCTTCCGCGATCCCCATGGGCTTGCGAATGGCGTAGCCTGACTATTGCCGCCGACCCACGGCGGCGATCATGACGCACGGGCCCTTGAATCTGCCATTGCTTTCGAATGCCGCGAGCTTGTCGCCGACTTCTGCCCAGGCCGCAGCCTTTGCAGCCTCATCGAGCTTGCCCAGCATCTGATGCAGGGCTCCAAACGACTCCTGCTCAAAACGCAGGCATTCAGCGGCGCTTTCGAGGATGACGGGGGCGTCGACCTTGCGCGCTTGAATGTCGGTCAGGCCGGCCGCCGCAAACAGCCCTTCGATCCGACCCGGCGTGCCGAGGCTGAATGGTCCGGGCTGCCCCGGTGCCGGCGGAGGAAGAGCAGCGCGGCGCCGGATAACACCCACAGGGTCCGAAAAGAAGCGGCACTCCTCGGGCGTGGCGTAGACGATCGCTCCCAGGTAGCCGCCCACACGCAGGGCCGCAGCCTGACGCTTGATGGCCCCTAGCTGATCAGGAAAGTAGATCAGACCGACTCGGGATATCACCGCATCGAATGGGGCCTCGTTCAGATCGAAATCCTCGCCGTCCATGACCCGTGCCTCGGCATTCGACAGCCCGACCGCGGCGAAATTCGATCTGGCGAGATCTGTGAGCGCCTCCGACAGATCGGTCGCCAGGACGTAGCCGGTTGGCCCGACACGCCGTGCGGTCTGCATCGCCTCCTGACCCGAGCCGCTTGCAACATGTAGCACGCGTGAGCCTGGCCCAACCTTTGCCATGGCAAGGAGCGTCTCGGTAACTGGGCCGAGCCAACGATCGAGCAGGGGAGCCCATGCGTTCCATCGATCAGCAACCGCGTTCCATTGGGCATGCGTGGTTTGCTTGAAGGCTTTCGCATCGAACATGGTCATGGTTAGCACCTTCATCTAAGCCAGAGTTGACGTCGCTTGGACCATGGAGAAAAGCGTAGATGACGCGCATGCCTCATGCTTGAGGATTGCCTTACGGGAGCATTCAGATAGGCTTTATTTGCATGAGCTGAGCACGTGAGCATGGGATGCAGGATGCGCGCAAGAACCAGGTGTTGGAGTTCGACGGGTTCAGCGTGGACCTCGACGCGGCATTGCTTAGATCGGCAGGCAAGGTTATCGAGGCAGAACCGCAAGTCTTCGAGCTGATTGCATTCCTGTGCACCAACCCTGGCCGGCTCATCGGCTACGATGAGATCATCAACAAGGTCTGGAACGGCCGGATCGTGTCGGATGCGGCCATAGCCACGCGTATCAATGCGGCTCGTAAGGCGCTCGGAGACGATGGCACGGCTCAGCGCGTCATCAAGACCGTACGGGGTCGCGGCCTGCGGTTCCAGCTTGCGCCGGCGTCAACTCCCGACAACAGCAATAGCGATGCCGTGCCGGGGTCACATCTCGGCGGGCCATCTATTGCTGTTCTCCCCTTCCACAACATGTCGCATGACGTCGAGCAGGAATACTTCGCCGACGGCATCGCCGAGGACATCATCACGGGGCTGTCCCGTGTTAGCCAATTCTTCGTCATCGCACGCAACTCGACGTTTGCCTACAAAGGCAAGACCATCGACGTCCGCCAGGTTGGGCGCGAACTGGGCGTGCAGTACGTGCTCGAAGGCAGCGTGCGAAGGTCTGGCAGCCGAGTTCGCATAACGGGCCAGCTGGTCGATGCGAGCACGGGGCACCACATCTGGGCTGAGCGCTTCGATGGCAATCTGGCCGACCTATTCGAACTCCAAGATGAGATCACGACCAGCGTCATAGGAGCGATCCAACCGTCGATCAGGGCGGCAGAGACGGGCAGGTCGCAACGGAAACGTCCCGGCAATCTTGACGCTTATGATTTCTACATGCAGGCGCTGCCTCATGTTGCGAGTCTGGAGCGTAAGGGAAACACCATTGGGCTTGGGCTACTGGAGCAAGCCCTGCAGCTCGAGCCGGACTACGCGGCCGCCCTCGCCATGGCCGCATGGTGCCATGCGCAGCGCTGCGTCTATAGTTGGACTGAGGATCCCGACACCGAATGCCGACTGACGTTGCAGCTGGCAAACAAAGCTGTGACTCTCGCGGCCAATGATACCTTTGCGCTGTCGATGCTCGGCGCCGCGCATACGCTCGTCAGGGAGTTCAAGACAGCGTACGAACTCTTGCAGCGTGCCCTGGAGCTCGACCCAAACTGCGCTTGGGGTTGGAACCGGCTTGGATGGCTGAACAGCTATCTCGATAGGCCAAGCGAAAGCATAGAGTGCTTCGAGAGGGCTATCCGGCTGAGCCCTCTTGACCCCTTAAATTTCAACTGCTTCGCGGGCCTCGGAGCCGCGCACTTTTTGCAAGGTCGGCATGACGAGTCCGTCAAGTGGCTGGAGAAGGCTTTGGCTGCCAACCCCGAGGCACGATGGATCTATCGTCCGCTGATACCAGCATATGTGTCCGCTGGACGCATGGATGAGGCCAGGCGCGGATTGCGTCTTCTCACCCAGGACTATCCATGCCTCACATGCGAGAGGGTGCGGGTCGCCATGCTCTATTCGGCACGAACGATGGATCGGATCTGCGACGGCCTCGCACGGGCTGGCTTGCCAGTCAGCTAGTCAATACATTCCGAGCACTCCGCTTGTTGTATGCGGCCCACGAATCACGGCGTTAACTCAGCTTTGATTCTGAACGAGTGGTGACGAGCAACGCATGCTGGGCGCGTGCGGGCGCGTCGTACGCTGCGCACTCGTCGACTATTCCCAAATGTAAATTCCGTTCACTTCTCTTATGGGTCAGAAGCGGACCTCATCCTCAACCAAAGTCGACGTCTGCATTGCACTCAACAGCGGACATAGCGGCCATCAAAGGCGTACGTCTGCTTTGTGCCAGACCCGGAAGTCACTAGTGCAAATAGAATCGCGGGGGCGACGAACACGAAGCGAAAAGCCGTGCCGGTCCTGGCCGGCACGGCGTCATCGCATCTCAGGGCTTAAACACGAACCCCGGCTTGATGGAAACGTCGGCAGGAATGGCGGGCAGGTCGGAGAATAGCTCCGGGTGCTTGGCCATCACGCTGAGGATGAACTTGGGCTCGATGTGCTTGTTCACATCGAACACCGACTTTATCACACCCAACCGTTGCAGCGTGTCCTGCGCCTTCCACAGCGCACGGTAGTTATGCGCCGAGATGCGGCGGTCCACCTGCTGGATGTTGTACTGCATGGCGGTCTCCGCCACGTCGAGCTTGAGGCCCGGAATCCAGCGAGTGCCGATGGCGGCCGCCTGCTTGGGATTCTTCCGCATCCACTGGTCGGCCTCCGACACGGCCGCCAGGAATTTCTCGACCGTCTCGCCGTTCTTCTCCAGCCACGGCCGCAGGGTAACGTTGAAGCCGAGGTAGGAGATGACATCGCCGCCGCGGATCACCTCGATCGCGCCAGGCACATCCTTCATCCCGATCACGGGCACTGGGTCCCAGCAGGCATAGGCGTCCACGCCTTTGGCGAGCAGTGCGACGTTCATCTCAGGCGGCGGTGTGTTGACAAGCGTCACGTCGGTTGGCGCGAGGCCAGCCTTCTCGAGCAGGCCGAGAATGTAGAGATGATTGATCGTTCCGAACGAGGTCGCGATCTTCTTGCCCTTGAGGCTTTTGAGGTCACCCTTGACGATCCCGGCGTCGCCGTGGGCGATCAGGGCGAGTGTTGCATCCGAGCCGAGCTTGGTGGCGTTGCCGCTGAAGTTGCCGAAGAACACCAAATCCATGCCGCGCAGGATGGCGCCGATGGACGGCACGCCGGCCTGCACCATGTCGGTCTCGCCCGCCTGCAAAGCATTGAGCGCATCGACGCCGGTCGCGTAGGGGCGTGCGATGGTCACGTCGAGCCCGTATTTCTCGAAGAAGCCGCGCTCGACCGCAATCGGCAGCGCCAGCATGTCGACGGCGGCAACCATGCCGACCTTGAGTTTTATGGGAGCCTGCGCGAGCGCCAGTGACGGCAGCAGCAGCAAGACGCAAAGCAGCATCGCAACTCGTCGCATTTTAGTCATCCTCCTGGTTGAAGCGGCTCGACGCGCGTAACCCAGTAAGGGCGGGCGACGGTCGTCAGGTCCGCTCGTTTCACTCCCCGAACTTCAACGGCGTTTTCTTGTGTCCCAGATACCCTGCCGTAGGTCTGGAACAGCTGAACGTGGAAACGCTCCGGCGGGAACGGCAGGGTGATCAGTACGTTGACTTTTTCCGGGCCGCTAGCAAAGTCCCCGATCTTGTGCGGCGCGGCGACAGTCAACCAAAGCTCCCAGGCAAGGTAGCAGAGCGCCACCGCCAGCAGGATGTGCGTCTTTCGCGATCTGAGGGTATCGACCAGCATCGTTCAGGCCGACCGCACGAGTTGCAGAACGCGTCCCGTCAGTTCCTTGAACTGTGCATCATCGTTCAGCACGTCCCACGATCGCGGCCGGGGCAAGTCCACGGCAATCTCTTCGAGCACGCGTCCCTTGGATAGCGCCACCACCCGGTTCGCGAGAAACACGGCTTCACCAACATCATGGGTGATGAAAATGACGGTAGGGCGCTTCTCCTGCCAGATGCGAGTAAGTTCCTCCTGCAGCGTCATGCGCGTCTGGGCGTCGACGCTCGCGAACGGCTCGTCCATCAGCAGCACGTCTGGTTCGTTCGCCAGCGCGCGGACCACGCCCACACGCTGCTGCATGCCGCCCGACAGCTCAACGGGATAGCGCCCTGCCGCCTCGGTCAGTTTGGCAAGCGCCAGATATTCATGCGCGATCTTCTCTCGTTGGGCCTTGCGGACGCCGCGCATCTTTGGGCCGAAGGCGACGTTTTCCAGCACGGTCCTCCACGGGAACAGCGCGAACGATTGGAAGACCACGCCACGGTCGGCTCCTGGACCATTCACCGGCCGGCCGTCGAGCAGGATCTCGCCACCCGTGTGTGGAATGAAGCCCGCGATCATATTGAGGATGGTGCTCTTGCCGCAGCCCGATGGTCCCACGATGGAGACGAACTCGCCCTGCTGCACGTCCAGCGATACATCGTGCACGGCGGTGACGTTGGTGCCGGCATAGAGGTCGAAATACGTCTTCGACAAATTGCGTATGATCAGATTTTTCACCGCGTCACCAGCCCCCAGCGCTGTCCGGTGGCCCGCTCGATCGGCGCCAGGATCCAGCTGTCCACAATGTACCAGAGAATACCGAGGATGATCATGCCGAGCAGGATCTCAACGACCGAGCCGGCGCGGCGCGCATCGAACATGAGAAAGCCGATTCCGCTGGTGCCGACGATGATCTCGGTTGCGATCAGCGCGCGCCAGCCGTAGCCAAGCCCATTGCGCAGGCCGGTCACGATGTTGGGGAGCGCGCCCGGCAACACCACTTCCCAAAGCATGCGGGTGCGCGAGGCACCGAGGCTTAGGGCGGCGCGATGCATGGTGATAGGGATCGAGCGCACGCCCAGCACCGTGTTCAGGACAACCGGGAAGATTACCGTGTAGACGATGACGACCGTCATGGTGATGAGGCCGTAGCCGAACCAGATCACCAAGATCGGCAGCCAGGCGATGTCGCCGATGGCCTGGAAGAACAGCAGCAGCGGCCACAGCGC
>Ga0075363_100000591_pt1 | contig 11955 bp, 11 predicted proteins | sample EndMetdeltDD1763_FD_71470 | JGI IMG/M metagenome (GOLD analysis project Ga0075363, IMG submission 71470) | Populus endosphere microbial communities from Tennessee, USA - Endosphere MetaG P. deltoides DD176-3 | ecosystem: Host-associated > Plants > Roots > Endosphere | place: USA: Tennessee...
GCGCAATGTTCTCGTGGCGCAGGAGCGCACTGCTCTGGTGGCACCGACACGCAGGCGGGGATGCACGGGCGCCACCGTAGCGCCGACCCCGACTACGCTGAAACCCCAACGCGTCGACGCGACCAAGTCGAGACCAATACGCAAGGGGATCGTCATGCAACCCGGTGGTGGTGGCCAGCCCGATATGTCTGCTCTGCTGGCCCAGGCGCAGCAGGTGCAGCAGCAGTTGATGGAGGCGCAGGCTGCACTGGCCGCGGCCGAAGTCAACGGTCAAGCCGGCGGTGGCCTGGTGCAGGTCACGATGAAGGGCAGCGGCGAGGTGATCGCGGTGCGCATCGACCCCAAGGTCGTCGACCCGCAGGACACCGAAACGCTGCAGGATCTCATCGTCGGCGCGATCGCGGATGCGTCCAAGCAGGTCACGATTCTCGCCCACGATCGCTTGGGACCTCTCGCCGGCGGTATGGGCGACTTGGGTCTGCCAGGACTCTGACTTGTTCGAGGGGCCGGTCCAGGATCTGATCGACGAGCTCGGCAAGCTGCCGGGTATCGGGCCGAAGAGCGCGCAGCGGATCGCCTTTCACCTGCTGTCCGTCGAGCCGCCACAGATCGACCGGATGACCGCTGTTCTGAACCGCATTCGCGATGGGGTGACGTTCTGCGCGGTGTGCGGCAACGTGTCCGACGACGAGCGCTGTCGCATCTGTTCGGACGCGCGCCGCGACGGTTCGGTGGTGTGCGTCGTCGAGGAACCCAAGGATGTGCAGGCCGTCGAGCGCACGCGTGAGTTCCGCGGCCGCTATCACGTGCTGGGTGGCGCGCTGGATCCGTTGTCCGGTATCGGGCCTGAGCAATTGCGAATTCGCGAGCTGCTGAACAGGATTGGCGAACGGGTCGATGGCGTGGACATCACCGAGGTGATCATCGCGACGGATCCGAACACCGAAGGCGAGGCGACGGCCACGTATCTCGTGCGGATGCTGCGCGACATCCCGGGTCTCACGGTGACACGGATTGCCTCCGGGCTCCCGATGGGTGGTGACCTGGAGTTCGCGGATGAGCTGACGCTGGGGCGCGCGCTCGCGGGCCGCCGCGCAATGGCCTAGTTCCTTTTTCGCCCAAACTCACGTTTTGGCGGGGAAGTGCGAGTGGAAAGCATCATTTCGTCGATTTCGGCGGCGTGTCGGACCTGTGCATCACGATGCCGTCATGGGTGGAGTATTTCTCGGACGAGAAGCAATCGGCGAAGGGCTTTCCAGACAAGAGCTGCGGCGCTGGTATCGGAGGGTGTTTCGAGGTGTTTACGTAGAGAAGCACGCCAGCTTGACGTTGGCCGACCGTGCACTCGGTGCCTGGTTGACCACAGATCGACGGGGCATCGTGTCTGGTGTTGCGGCGTCGGCGCTTCATGGAGCGGAATGGGTCGACGACGTCGAACCCATCGAGATCTTGGTTGACGATCGACGTCGACAATCCGGTCTTGTTGTGCGGATGGATCGGATTGCCGAGGACGAAATCACGAACGTCGGCGGAATTCCGGTGACGACTCTGGCGAGGACGGCATTCGACCTTGGGCGGTACCAGGGACGTTCCGCTGCCATTGCGCGACTAGACGCGTTGATGCGGGCGGCACCTTTCGGCGCGGCGGATGTTGACGAGTTGTTGCGCCGCTACGGCCCCGTCCGCGGGGTGCGTCAACTGCGCGAGCTTCTGCCATTGGTCGACGGCGGAGCAGCGTCTCCGAAGGAGAGCTGGCTACGACTCCTGTTGATTGACAACGACTTTGCAAGACCGGAGACACAGATTCCTGTTCCCTTCGGAGACGAGATGTTTTTCCTCGATATGGGTTGGCGCGACCTGCAGCTCGCGGTCGAATATGACGGCGATCACCACCGCACCGATCGACGAAGCTACGTCAAAGACATGAGGCGGCATCCGAAGCTCGCGAGCCGCGGCTGGGAAGTCATTCGAGTAATCAATGAGGACTCTGAAGTCGCTGTCCTTCACGCTGTTTATGAAGCATGGCTTCGACGCGGCGGCGTCGAGATCGACAGAATGTCCCGTTTTGGTCGCACTTTCCCGCCAAAACGTGAGTTTGGGCGTAACTGGAGCGCGGCCTAGACGCGGCGGGGTGCGGCGAGCCGCTCCTTGCGCAGCTGTGCGACCTCGCCGATCTCCAACGGCGGCAGGTCGCCGACGACACGTGACAGCAGATGGTCCGCGAGCTGCGGGTTGCGTGCCAGACACGGTCCGTGCAGGTACGTCGCGACGACGCTGCCCTGGACCGCGCCGTCGATACCGTCGCCCGCACGGTTACCCGCGCCCGAGATCACCTTCGCCAGTGGCTGCGCTGATGGTCCCAGAACCGTTCCGCCGCGGTGGTTCTCGAAACCCGTGAGACGGTCGGAGAGTCCGGGCAGCAGCGGCTGCGAAACCACCTCACCGATCGTCCGGGAATCTTGTGGCGACGTGGTCACGTCGAGCATCCCCACTCCGTCGACCCGCTCACCCGACGACGTTTCGTACCAGTGCCCCAGCACCTGGATCGCCGCGCAGATCGCGAGCACCGGCGCACCACGTTCCGCCGCCTGTTGTAGTCCGGGATACCGCTGCAGATGCTTGGTGGCCAGCCGCTGCGCGTAATCCTCCGCTCCGCCAAGGGTGTACAGATCCAGCTCGGCAGGCACCGGGTCTGCCAGCGTGATCTCGATGATCTCCGCGTCGAAACCCCGCAACCGCAGGCGCTGGCGCAACACCACCGAATTACCGCCGTCGCCATAGGTTCCCATGACGTCGGGCAGCACCAACCCGATCCGCACCGTCGACTCACGCATTGCGCACCAGTTTTCGTTGCAGCGCAAGAAACGCCGTGTAATTGGCGACGACCTCGACGTGGCCGGGTGGGCACGACGTGATCGCCTCAACGGCGTTGTGCACCAACGTGTGTTCGACGCCCGCGTAACCCAGCCGCACCGCGAGATCGGTCCCGCGCTCACCCGCCGCCACCACCGGATGGTTGACGAAGTGCTCGAAGTTGACGTCCCACAGCCACGACAGATCCTCACCGTCGGGCACCTGACCGTTGACCGAGATCACCACCGAGCCTGCGTCGGTGTCGACCATCGACAACGCCTCCTGCCAGCCCGCCGGGTTCTTCGCCAGCAGCATGCGCACCGAATGCTGACCCAACTGCACCGTGCTGTACCGGCCGGCGACCTCGTCGACACCCGACACCGCCGCGACGGCGGCTGCCGGGTCGGCGCCCAAAGTCACGGCAGCAGCGACAGCCTGAGTAGCGTTGCCGCGGTTGATGTTTCCCGGTAGCGCCAACTGCATCGGCAGTGAGAGTCCGTCCGGCCCGTGGATGTGCGTGTCGTCGTAGGACCAAAGCGGTGTCGGCCGCTTGAAATCGGTCCCCGTCGAATACCAGTGGGCGCCGTCGCGCACGATGATTTCGCCCGACCGCGGACAGCTCACCGAATCGTTCGCCCACCCACCGCCTGCGGCCACCCATACGACGTGCGGACTGTCGTACGCGGCCGACGTCATCAACACGTCATCGCAATTGGCGACGACCACCGTGGACTGATGACGCGCGAGCCCGGCCCGCAGCGTGCGCTCGATGTGATTGATCTCACCGACGCGGTCGAGCTGATCCCGCGACAGATTCAGCAGAACGATCACGTCCGGATCGAGCGCATCGGCCACGTGCGGCACGTGCATCTCGTCGACTTCGAGCGCCGCCAGGGACGCCTCCCGGGTGCCCGCCAGTGCGGCGACCAGTCCGGCGTCCATGTTCGCGCCTTCGGCGTTGGTGGCGACGGGTCCCAGCGTCCCGAGGGCGGCCGCGGTCATTCGCGTGGTCGTGGACTTGCCGTTCGTACCGGTCACGATCGTGGTGTGTCGTCCCTCGCCGAGCTGGCGCAGGATCGACTTGTCCAGCGTCATCGAAACCAGGCCGCCGATCATCGCGCCCGCGCCGCGGCCGGTGACGCGCGACGCCCAGCGCGCCCCGGCTCCCGCCCTGAGCGCGACACGTCCGCGAATAGTGACCATCCCGGGCAGTCTAAGAGCCGACACGCTGACGAGTGATCCTGTGATGTCACCGGTCCGTGCCATCCTCGAATTTGTGAGTCAATGCTGGGGCCGCCCCGCGGTCGACGATGGCGCCGGCTGGGCCGTCGTCGACGTGGAGACCTCGGGATTTCACCCAGGACATGCGCGGGTGATCAGCATCGCGGCGCTGGCCCTCGGTGACGACGGCAACGTCGAGCAGAGCCTCTACACGCTGCTCAATCCGGGAGTCGATCCCGGACCGACGCACGTCCACGGATTGACCACCGAAATGCTCGAGGGGCAGCCGCGTTTCGGCGACATCGTCGGCGATCTGATCGAACTCCTGCGCGGCCGCACGCTGGTGGCACACAACGTCGGCTTCGACTACTCGTTCCTGACCGCCGAAGCCGAGATGGTCGACGCGGTGCTGCCCATCGACACCGCGATGTGCACGGTCGAACTCACCCGCAGACTCGAGTTGGGCACCGACAACCTACGGCTGGAAACCCTTGCCGCACATTGGGGTATCACGCAACTGAAGCCGCACGATGCGCTCGACGACGCGATGGTGCTGGCGCAGATCCTCAAGCCGGTGCTGGTGCGCGCCCGCGAGCGCAAGGTGTGGCTGCCCGTCCGTCCGTTGTCGCGACGCGAGTGGCCCAACGGCCAGGTGACGCACGAGGAGTTGCGGCCACTGAAGATGATGGCCGCGCGGCTGCCGTGCCCGTACGTCAATCCCGGCCGGTTCGTCGAGGGCAGGCCGCTGGTTCAGGGCATGCGCGTCGCGTTGGCGGCCGAGGTCGAGCGCACCCACGAAGAGCTCGTCGAGCGGATCGTGCACGCCGGGCTGTCGTATACCGACGCCGTCGACTCGGAGACGTCGCTGATCATCTGCAACGAGGCACAACCCGAACAGGGTAAGGGCTACCAAGCCCGTGAGCTGGGCGTTCCGTTCGTCAAGGACGCCGATTTCATGGACTGGCTCGACACAGTAGTCGGCGGCAGTTCCATCGAGGACTTCACCGACACCACGCTGTCCGGCGACCAGTTCGCCCTTTTCTAGAACACCTCTTGTAACCACTACTTGTGTAGTGCTACCGTCGGCTCATGGAAACCACTACAGACGTAGTGCACGGCTACTACTTCCGTGAGATCGCGATGCTGACCATCGCAATGGGCGTGGCACTGCACGTCTACCGGGTCCTTTTCGGGGACGCGCTCACTCTGCAGTACGTGATGACGCCGACCACCGACAAGGTGCTCTTGGTACCGATGACGTACGCCGCGATCGCCGGCATGCTCGGCTATCGCCGCATGGTCTTCGTCAACAAGCCGCACAAGGTGCTGATCACGGCGGCGATCGTCTACATTGCGCTCAGCGTCCCGCTGCACATCTACTTCGGCGTGATCAAGGGCAACGTCGACTTCTATGTGACGTTCTTCCCGATGTGGTTCAGCTGGTTCCTGCTGCTCCTGCCGTACCCGGCGTTCCTGACCGCCTTCGCAAACCTGCACTATAAGAACTGATGCCCGCCAATCCCGAACGACGCAACCAGATCCTCGACGCCGCCATCGACATCCTCTGCGATGAAGGCGTCGGGGGTCTCACGCATCGGCAGGTCGACAGCAGGGCGGGGGTTCCCGCGGGGACCACATCCAATTACTTCAGGACGCGTCAGTCGCTGCTCGAGGCCACCGCGGCCAGAACCGTTGACCTGCATTGGCAGCGGGTCGAGCTCTTACAGAGCAGCATTGGACCGCTGTCCCGAGATGCCCTGCAGGCGTTGCTGGTTCAGATGCTGAGCCCCGACGAACACATGCGCCGGGTGACGCTGGCCAGATTCGAGTTGTTCATGGAGAGCACCCGCAATGAGGAACTGCGGCCGCTCATGAGAGAACTCCAGGCGGCCGCGGTGAAGTCGGCGGCACTCATCATCGAGGCCGCCGGCTTCACCCCGGCGCCGGAGAGGATGGACGAAATCAGCAGACTGCTCAACGGGTTTGTGTTCAGCAATCTCACCGTGGTGCCCGAACCGGGCACACAAGATGCCGCCGGTCTTGTGGACCGACTGCTGAGCGCCTTCCTCGACTAGGGGGGCTCAGCGAGCCGCGCGGTTGACCGCGGACACGACGGCCCGGAGCGACGCGGTCGTGATCGACGTCGCGATCCCGACGCCCCACACCGTCTTACCGCCGATCGACGTCTCGACGTATGCTGCGGCCTGAGCTTCCTCGCCCGCGGACAGGGCGTGCTCGGAGTAGTCCAGCACCGATACGTCGAAACCGATGGCGCCCAACGCATCCACGAACGCAGCGAGCGGACCGTTGCCCGCGCCGACGATCTCGCGTTCCTCGCCATCGACCTTCACCACGGCCTCGATGGTGTCGGTCCCGCCGTCGACCTCAGAGGCGGTCACCTTCTGCCGGATACGTTCGAGCGGGCGACGCGGGTTCAGGTACTCCTCGGCGAAGACGTCCCACATCTCCTTGGGCGACACCTCGCCACCCTCACCGTCGGTGATCTTCTGGATCGCCTGCGAGAACTCGATCTGCAGCCGCCGCGGCAAGGCCAGACCGTGGTCGGCCTTCATGATGTAGGCGACGCCGCCCTTGCCGGACTGCGAATTCACCCGGATGACAGCCTCATACGTGCGGCCGACATCACGCGGATCGATCGGCAGATACGGCACCTGCCACAAGATGTCGTCGACGTCGGCGTCCTGCTCGTCGGCCGACACCTTCATGGCATCCAGACCCTTGTTGATCGCGTCCTGATGGCTGCCTGAGAACGCGGTGTAGACGAGATCGCCGCCGTACGGGTGGCGTTCGTGCACCGGCAGCTGATTGCAGTACTCGACCGTGCGCCGGATCTCGTCGATGTTGGAGAAGTCGATCTGCGGGTCGACGCCGCGGCTGAACAGGTTCAGACCCAGCGTGACGAGACAGACGTTGCCGGTGCGCTCGCCGTTGCCGAACAGGCAGCCCTCGATGCGGTCGGCACCGGCCTGGTAGCCCAATTCGGCTGCGGCGACGGCGGTTCCGCGGTCGTTGTGCGGGTGCAGGCTCAAGATGATGGAGTCGCGCGGGCTGAGGTGGCGGTTCATCCACTCGATCGAATCGGCGTACACATTCGGCGTGGCCATCTCGACAGTCGCCGGCAGGTTGACGATCAGCGGCACGTCGGGCGTGGGCTTGATGATGTCGGCGACCGAGTTGCAGACATCGACGGCGTACTCCAGCTCGGTGCCGGTGTAGGACTCGGGGCTGTACTCGTAGCGCCACAGGGTGTCGGGATACTTCTTGGCCTCTTCGACGCACAGTCGCGCACCGTCGGTCGCGATGGCCTTGACCGTCTCCCGGTCGGCGCGGAACACCACGCGCCGCTGCAGGATCGATGTCGAGTTGTAGAAGTGCACGATCGCCCGCGGCGCGCCCGCACACGCCTCGAAGGTCCGAGTGATCAGCTCGGGCCGGCACTGCGTGAGCACCTGGATGGTGACGTCGTCCGGGATGGCGCCCTGGGTGATGATCTCGCGGACGAAATCGAAGTCGGTCTGGCTGGCCGATGGGAACCCGACCTCGATCTCCTTGTAGCCCATCCGCACGAGCAGGTCGAACATGCGGCGCTTGCGCTGTGGGCTCATGGGGTCGATCAGGGCCTGGTTGCCGTCGCGCAGGTCGACGGCACACCACATGGGCGCCCGTTCGACGATCTTGTCGGGCCAGGTGCGGTCCGCCAGCGCGACCGACTCGACCTCTTCGGCGAAGGGGCGGTACCGGCCGACCGGCATCGACGAGCCCCGCTGGGTGTTCCAGGCGGGCTGACCGGGGTTGGGCGCGCCCGCCGGTGTGGTCAGGGCGCGTACGGACGCGAAAGCGTCAGAGGAATCTGGTGAGGATTTCGAGAAGGTGGTCACGATAGTTGCTCCGGGTTGTCTATGGACTCACGACCGGCGCATCGCGAACACCCGCGACGGGAAGCCGGTCTGATCAGACCCCGTCGCGGCTGCCGAGAAGGAGCACCCGCTGCACCCGGCCACTGTAGCAAGTGGGCCTGGCAACCCGAAACCCCTGGTGGCCGGACGGCTACAACTGGGAGTCGGGGAACGCGATCACCGACAGGAAGCGGATCGGCAGCTCGACCAGGTCCACCGGGCCGTGCGCGCCCTCGCCGTCGAACTGCAGCGAGTCCCCCGGGTTCAGCCGGTACACCGAGCGGCTGTGGCTGTAGTCCATCACTCCCTCGAGCACGAAGATGAACTCCGTACCCGGATGCTGAAACAGGGGATAGGTCTGACTCTTGGCCGAGAGTGTGACGTGCAGACATTCGAGGCGTTTGTGCTCGCCGCGCAGCGAGCCGAGCAGCCGGTACTCGTGGCCTTCCTTCGTGCCGTTGCGGACGATGCGCGCTCCCGTGCCCGCGGTGACGAATGAGGCCGGACGCTCGACGTCCGCACCGCGGAACAGGCTGGTGACCGGGACGTCGAGGCCGTTGGCCAGCATCGCCAGGGTGCTCAGGCTGCACGACGTCTGCGCATTCTCGATCTTGGACATCATCGCTTTGGAAATGCCGACCCGAGTGGCCATTTCGGCGACCGTGAGACCCTGCTGGAGGCGGAGCTGACGGACGTTGCGCCCGATGGCGGCCTCCAGTTCCAGCTCTTCGACCGGCGCGTACGGATCGCGGTCACGAGCTGTTCCGGATCTGTTGCGGAGCAACGGGACGTCAGACATGGCTCTGCGGGTGATCAGCGCATCTGTCCGGCACCGGAATACGGATACGGGCTCTTGAGGAGATCGCCTTCGGCGAACCGCGACAGCCGGAAGTCGGTTTCGGGGATGCGCGGGTCGGAACTGCGGCCTTCCACGACGAGGTCGGCGATCAACCTCCCCACCGCAGGCGCGATCTTGAACCCGTGGCCGCTGAACCCGGCGGCGACAACGAGTCCTTCGACGTCGGTCCTGCTGATCACCGGGTTCCAATCCGGGGTGACGTCGTAACAGCCGGCGTAGCTGCCGGTGATCGCCGCGTCGGTGAAGCCGGGGAACCTGGTGCCCACGCGTTCGACAGTGTCCTGGACGAAGTCCTCCGTGGCGCGGTTGAGGTAGTCGTCGGGATTGGCATCCTCGACGTCGGACAGATCGCTGTTGCCGAACAACAACTCGCCGCCGAGTTCGGGCCGGATGTATTGCAGTGACACGAGATCGGAGAACACCGGCACCTGGCCGATTGCGACACCCGGCGCGATCGTCACGAGCTGTTCGCGGACAACCCGGATGGGCACGTCGATGCCGTACGGCACGAGGAACTCCTGTGTCCAGACGCCGGTCGCGACGACGACGGTGTGTGCGGTGATCTCCGTTCCGTCGGCCAATCGGACGCCCGTGACCCTGTCACCGTCGATCAGCAGGCGAATCACATTGGCAACTTGACGAATCCGTACTCCAGCGGCCCGCGCGGCCACCGCGAATGCCTGTGCCGTCTGGTAGGCGTCGCCGTAGCCGCCGCGCGCCTCCCACGCGAATGCGCCGAACGGCGTCAGGTCCGCGTGCGGCCACAGCCGGGCGACCTCGGAGGCGTCGATCTCCTCGGTCTGAACGCCCACGGCGCGCTGTGTGGCCAGGCTGTTGCGCAGCGACTCGGTGTCGTTTTCACCGACGCCGACGACGTAGCCGGTCTGCCGGAAGCCGATGTCTGCGCCAAAGATTTCCTCAGATTTCTCGAAGACCTCGAGGCCTACGGTGGCCATGGCAGCCAGCGAGCTGACGCCGTAGTGGCACCGGACGATGCCGCTGGACTTGCCGGTCATCCCCGAGCCGACGGTACTGCGCTCCAGCACAACGACATTCGTGACACCTCGCTGCGACAGTGCCCAGGCCGCCGCGGCACCTTCGATGCCGCCCCCGACGATCACCACATCCGCGGTCGTCATCGCTGCCCCGGAATCCAGTCGGTACCCGCCAGCGGAACCCGTGCCATCGCCGCCGCTTCGATCGTGACCGCGACCAGGTCCTCGGGTTCCAGATGGCACACGTGGGACTTACCGCAGGCCCGTGCGATCGTCTGCGCTTCCATCGTCAGCACCCTCAGATAGTTGGCCAGGCGACGGCCGCCTTCGACCGGATCGAACCGCGACGCCAGCTGCGGGTCCTGCGTGCTGATCCCCGCCGGATCGGTGCCGTCCTGGAAGTCGTCGAAGAAACCCGCGGCGCTGCCGAGCTTCTCGTACTCGGCGGAATAGCGAGGGTGGTTGTCACCCAGTGCGATCAGCGCCGCGGTGCCGATCGCCACCGCATCGGCTCCCAGCGCCAGCGCCTTGGCCACGTCAGCGCCGTTGCGGATCCCGCCCGAGACGATCAGCTGAACTTTGCGATGCACCCCGAGCTCCTGCAGCGCCTGCACCGCCTGCGGCACCGCCGCCAGCGTCGGCACTCCGACGTGCTCGATGAACACTTCCTGCGTCGCTGCCGTACCGCCCTGCATCCCGTCGACGACCACGACGTCGGCTCCCGCGTGCACCGCGAGTTTCACGTCGTAATAGGTGCGGGTGGCACCGACCTTCACGTAGATCGGCTTCTCCCAGTCGGTGATCTCACGCAACTCGTTGATCTTGATCGTCAGGTCGTCGGGACCGGTCCAGTCGGGATGCCGGCATGCCGACCGCTGGTCGATGCCCTCGGGCAGGGTGCGCATCGCCGCGACACGTGGCGAAATCTTCTGTCCGAGCAGCATTCCGCCACCGCCGGGTTTGGCGCCCTGACCGAGGACGACCTCGATCGCGTCGGCCTTGCGCAGATCGTCGGGGTTCATCCCGTACCGCGACGGAAGATACTGATAGACCAGGAACTTGCTCTGGGTCCGCTCCTCGGGCGTCATACCGCCGTCGCCGGTCGTCGTCGACGTACCGACCTCGCTGGCTCCGCGACCGAGCGCCTCTTTCGCCGGACCGGACAGCGCCCCGAACGACATGCCCGCGATCGTGATCGGGATGTCCAGATGCAGCGGGTACTTCGCCGACCGGTCGCCGAGTACGACGTCGGTGTCGCAGCGTTCGCGGTATCCCTCCAGGGGGTAGCGGGACATCGACGCCCCGAGGAACAGCAGGTCGTCGAAATGGGGCAGCGGACGTTTGGCACCCCATCCGCGGATGTCGTAGATGCCGGTGTCCGCTGCTCGCTGAATCTCGGCAATGACCGACCGGTTGAACGTTGCGGATTCGCGTAGGTGGCCCATCAGTAGGCCGTGGCGTTGTCGACGTGGAAGTGGTAAAGCGACCGCGCCGAACCGTAGCGGGTGTACTCAGCAGTGTCATCGTCGAAACCCGCTGCCGCCAAGAGTGACTGCAGCTCTACATGGTGTTCGGGTCGCATCTCTTTGGCGATGCAGTCGGCGCCCAATGATGCGACATCGCCGCGGACGTAGATGCGTGCTTCGTAGATCGAGTCCCCGAGCGCCTCACCGGCGTTCCCGCGCACCACGAGCCTGCCCGCCTGCGCCATGAAGGCACTCATATGCCCGACGTCACCGCCTACCACGATGTCAACCCCTTTCATCGAAATGCCGCACCGGGCAGCTGCTTTGCCCTCGATCACCAGAAGGCCACCGTGGGCGGTGGCGCCCGCGGACTGGGAGGCGCTGCCCCTGACCCAGACGGTGCCGCTCATCATGTTCTCGGCGACACCGGTGCCCGCATTGCCGTCGATCGTGACGTGCGCGTGCTGGTTCATTCCCGCGGCGTAGTAGCCGACGTGGCCCGCGATGGTCACCCGGATCGGCGCGTTCAACCCGACCGCGATGTTGTGCGCGCCGTCGGGATGCGCGATGACGTAGTCACCCGTCAGGCCCTGGGCGTGCAGAGCGGTATTCACCTCGCGCAGCGGCGTGGTCGCCAGATCAAG
>Ga0075363_100000594_pt1 | contig 11930 bp, 11 predicted proteins | sample EndMetdeltDD1763_FD_71470 | JGI IMG/M metagenome (GOLD analysis project Ga0075363, IMG submission 71470) | Populus endosphere microbial communities from Tennessee, USA - Endosphere MetaG P. deltoides DD176-3 | ecosystem: Host-associated > Plants > Roots > Endosphere | place: USA: Tennessee...
CGCAGAGATAGCCGATCGGCAGCGCCGCCAGCATCGACACCAGCGCGACCACGACGATGACGGCTTCGAACGACTTGATGCCGAGCACGCCTGCGACGACCGCCGCACCATATGCGCCGAAGCCGAGAAACATGGCATGGCCGAACGACAGCAGGCCGGTGTAGCCGAACAGCAGATTGAAACCGAGCAGCGCGATGGCGTAGCCGAAAAACGGCACCAGCAAGTTGACGTAGAACGGCGGCGCAATGAACGGCACGGCAGCCAGGGCTGCGACCGCGGCAACGATAGCGAATAGACCCAGACCGCGCGTCATGCCGGCTTTCCGAGCAGACCGGACGGCTTGAAGAGCAGAACTGCGATGACGATCAGATAGATGGCGAGGATCTCGAACTCCGGATAGACCACCAGCGATACGGCGCGGATCAGTCCGACCAGCACCGCGCCGATCAGGGCTCCCCACATCGACCCGAGCCCGCCGATCACCACTACCGCGAAAGCCTCGATAACAAACTCGATAGCCATGTCGAGCGAAGCCGCAGACGTCGGCACGACCAATGCGCCGCCGACCGTACCGAGTAACGTGCCGAGCGTGAACACCACCGCGTAGACGCTGCGCACGTTGACGCCGAGCGCCTCGGCCATGGCGCGGTTCTCGGCGGTCGCACGCAGCAGGCGCCCGTAGTTGGTGCGCTGCAGGAACAGCCCGATCAAGACGGCCGCCGCCAACGCGGCCGCGATCACCAGCAGGTTGTAGACCGGCACGATGAAATCGCCCGCGGCCACCTTGCCGTAGACCAGGTGCACGTTGTTGAGCGACTGCGGATTGGCGCCCCAGATGAAGCGGAAGGCATCCTGGAACATCAGCACGAGCGCGAAGGTCAAGAGCAGCTGGAAGCTCTCATCACGGTCATAGACCGTGCGCAGCAGCCGCTCGATCGGCGGCCCGACGGCTGCCATCAGCAGGCCGGCAGCCAGCAGCACGGGGAGCAGCATCCACGCCGGCAGTCCAGCGTTCATGGCCTGCGTTACCAGCGTGATGCCGAAATAGGCGCCGAGCGCATAGAACGAGCCGCACGCCAGATTGACGATCTTCTGCACCCCGAACACGAGTTGCAGCCCGGCCGCGACCAGAAACAGCACGGCGGCATGAAAAATGCCGCCGAGCAGGACATTCGCGAAGCCGGACATCGTTTACCGCGCCGGCCTTACACCTTGAACTGCGCCGTCTTCAGCCACTCCCAGAAGTCGGCGCCGGCCGGCTTCTGCAGGTCGGCGGAGAACATGGTCTCGATCTTGGAGTTGTCGAGCGTGACGAAGTCGTACTTGTTTTTGTGGCTGGTGAAGCCCTGCACGAAGGTCTGGTCGGCGATGTGGTCCTTGCGCCAGGACCCTTTGCCACCGAGGCTCTCGACCGAGAGGTTGCCTTCCATGGCACCGACGACTTCCGCAGCTGTCGGCCAGCCGCCCTTGGCCTTGGCTGCCCTTTCCACGGCTTCCTTGTAGGACGCGATGGCGAAGTAGGCGCGATCAGCTTCCCAGTTCGGATAATCCTTGTGCTTGTCGGCGTACCAGCTGACGAACTCCTTGGCCATCGGCGTCGCGTTCGGGTTGTCGAAGTAGAGCGTGTTGTGCCCGAACAACATGCCTTCGGGCGTGAAATCCTTCTTCATCAGCGTATGCTGGAAGCCAGCTGCGGGGAACACCAGCTTGACGCCCTGGGTAAGCTCGGCGGCGGATGCCTGCTTCATGAAGACCGGCAGGTCGGCAAACAGCAGCGACGAGAAGATGAGATCCGGCTTGGCGGCCTTGAGTGCTGCGACGTTGCTCGTCAGCTCCATGCTGCCCACTTTGGGCCACTGCTCGGTGACGACCTCGTGCTCGATGTTGAACCGCTTCAGCAGGGCGACGAACGCCGCCATGTTATTGCGGCCATAGGAGTAGTCGGGATTGATGCCCGCGACGCGCTTGAACTGGCCCTTCCAGTGCTTGATCGCCAGCAGCGAGGACATAACCGCCTCGCACTCGTTGTCGGTGCTGCGGAACAGGAACTTCGGATTGGGTAGTTTTTCCACGACACCGTCTTGCGTGGTGCCGTCCCAGAAAATCGTCAACGCACGCGCTTCCTCGACCACCGGGCCCAGCGCCAGCGCGACGCCTGTCGAGATGATGCCCTGTACGCAGTCGACCTTGTCCTGCTGCACAAGTTTCTGAAAGCGCTCAATGGTGTCTTTGGGCGAGGTTTCCTCTTCGACTACGAGCTCGATCTTGCGTCCGGCGATGCCGCCCTGCGCATTGAAGCGTTCGACTGCCCATTCTGTGGCGCGCAGACCGCTGATACCCGGACTTGCGGCTATGCCGGTGCGGGGTGCCAAGATGCCGATCTTTACCGGACCCGCCTGCGCGATGGCCGGAGCGAACACGCCTTGCGGCAGCGCAAGCGCGCTGGCGCTCGCCATGGATTTCAACATTGTGCGGCGGGAGATCGTCATGGCCTGCTCCTTGGTCGTGCGGTTCGTCTGCACGCCGCGCGAGCCCTAGCCCGTACCGGCGTTCAGATCGGCGTTTCCTGCGCGGGAGCGGTCGGCATCTTATCGGTCAGCTGTCGCTGACGCCCGGCGCCTTGCTACCCCTCGGCTGCCTTTTGATATATCAGGCGCATGTCAGCGGCAAGAGCGGGGCGACGCCGCATCTGCATACGCGGCGGCAAATGGTTATTTCGCCTCGATGTCGCGGATTGCCCGATCGATGTCGCTGCTCTGCAGCACCCAGTCGTTGTCGAGGTCGGCGACCACCTTGCGCATGAAGGGCTCGGCCAGCCGGATCGCGCGCTCTCTGTCCCGCAGGTGCTCGACCAGCAGCGCCAGAGCCAACTGCTTGGGGCTGTCGCCCTCATAGGTCCACTCGAAGCCCCAGGTCGTGAACTGCTGCACGTCGTAGTGCTCGTCGAGCCGCTCGCCGTCGACCGTCACCACCAGGCCATCAATGGTCCGCTTGCCTTCGAACGTCGTCACGTGCCCTCGCAGGTCCAGACCGTGCATGGTTGATATATCACTGCGTGATGCGGTGTCGATAGTGCTGTTTCACCGCCGCCGCGCGCTTGCGGGCAGGAAATTTGATTTGCACCCGCGTGTTGCCATGGCATGTCGGTGTTCCGCCACGCAGGAGGGACGCGCCATGGTCCAGGATGGAGACAAAGCTCCCGATTTCGAGCTGGCGACCGACGACGGCGGCACGCTCAAGCTGTCCAAGCTGAAGGGCAAGCCGGTGGTGCTGTATTTCTATCCCAAGGACGACACCTCGGGCTGCACCGCGGAGGCCAAGGACTTCACCTGCCTCGCCGCCGACTTCCGCAAAGCCGGCGTCGAAGTGATCGGCGTGTCGCCCGACAGTGTCGCAAGCCATCAGAAATTCCGAAAGAAATACGACCTCGGCATCCGCCTCGGCGCCGATCCGGACAAGGCGGTGGCGATGGCCTACGGCGTGTGGACCCAGAAGTCGATGTGGGGGCGCATCTTCATGGGCGTCGAGCGCGCCACCTTCCTGATCGACAAGGCCGGCCGGATCGCCAAGAGCTGGCGCAAGGTCAGGGTGCCGGGCCACGCCGAGGCGGTGCTCGCCGCGGTGCGTGGGCTGACGAAGTAGGGCAGCTGCCCACCGCGACTTTGCGATTGCAGTGAAGTGATTCCATCCGCAGCGATCCCGCTCTGGTTGCCACAAACGGTCCGCAATCGCGTGTACCTGCTTCTTGCCGGTCGCATCTTGACGCCTACGGAACAGGTGCGGCCTCACGCAACGACAAAGAAGCCATTGGAGGGAACCGCCATGCCTGCTCGCTCACGCCGCCAGTTTCTCGCATCTGCCGGATCGACCTCGGTGCTCGCGCTCGCGGCCTCGAGTCTGGTTGGCCGCTCCGCCTCCGCCGCGATGGGTCCCAACGACAAGTTCGACCTGGTGATCAAAGGCGGCGAGGTGCTCGATCCAAGTCAAAACCTCAAGGCAAAGCGCGACATCGGCATCCGCTTCGGCGTGATCGAGGCGCTGGAGGCCGACATTCCGGCCGACAAGGCCCAGCGCGTGCTGCCTGCTTCCGGCAAGCTTCTGACGCCGGGCCTGATCGACCTGCACGCGCACGTCTTCCCGTACGGATCGGGCATCGGCATTCCGGCTGACGAGCTGATCCCGTTCCAGGCCACCACGACGCTCGTATCGGCGGGCGACGCCGGCGCCAACAACATCGCAGCCTTTCGCCGCACGATCGTCGGCCAGACGCGTGCGCGCCTCTACGCGTTCGTGCACATCGCCAACATGGGGCTTGCCGGTTTTCCGGTGCCCGAACTCTACAACATCGACTACGCCCAGACCGAAGCTGCGGCCAAGGCGGTCGCCGAGAACGCCGACCTCGTGCTGGGCGTCAAGGTGCGCATGAGCGAGAATGTGATCGCCAAGCACGGGCTGGAGCCGCTCAAGCGCGCCATCCAGGCCTGTGAAATGGCCGGCACCGGCGCCAAAATCATGTGTCACATCGGCGGGGTCGAGACGCCCGAGCTGATGAGCCAGATCCTCGATACGCTGCGCGCCGGCGATGTGCTGACGCACAGCTATTCGGGCGCACCCAACATCGGCGGCAAGTTCACCAACATCGTCCAGGACGGCAAGCTGCTGCCGGCAGCGCTGGCGGCCAAGCAGCGTGGCGTGGTGTTCGACGTGGGCCACGGCGGCGGCAGCTTCGACTACACAGTAGCGGAAGCAGCCATGGCCGCGGGAGCCGGACCCGACACCATCTCGTCCGACATCCATGTCTTCTCGGGCAACACGCCCGGCATGCCCTACCTGACCTGGGTGATGAGCAAATTCCTCAACATGGGCCTGAGCCTCGAGCAGGTGGTGGCGATGGCCACCAGCGCCCCGGCCAAGGTCATCGGCCGTTCGCCCAAGCTCGGAACGCTGCAGATCGGTGCACCCGCCGACGTATCGCTGCTCGAGGTGGTCGAGGGTCCGGTGGAGTTCGTCGATACGCGCAACAACAAGCGGCAAGGCAAGGTGCACCTGAAGCCGTCCGGCGTGGTGATGGCCGGCGTGCCCTACGGGCGGCCCTATCCGTCACCGTTCGCGGTGCGCTGAATTGGCGCCTCCACGAAGCGGGAGCGCCGCATCGCGACGCTCCCTTTCTTGCGGCCAGCTCAGCCCGCTTTGCGCTGCAAATGCCGGAACATGTTGCTGCGGGCCTCGTCGTCCATCTCCGCCTTGAAGGTGAAACGGTCCTTCAGCGTCGAGGCCTTCTGCGCCGCCGGGCGGGCGTTGATCTCGTCCACGAAGCGCTTCAGGTTGGGGAACTTGGCCCACGCATCGTCGCCGACCACGTAGGGCACCATGCGCCCCCAGCCCCACAGACACATGTCGACGATCGTGTAGGTGTCGCCCAGCATGTAGCGCTGCTTGCCCAGGCGCTGGTTGATGATGCCGTAGTGACGCTCGGCCTCGTACAGGTAGCGGTTGGTGGCGTAGGCGATCTTCTCCGTCGCGTGATGGCGGAAGTGCACCGACTGGCCGGAATAGGGGCCGACGCCGCTGGCCACGAACATCAGCCATGACAGCATCTCGCCACGCGCCTTCGGCGTATTGGCCGGCAGGAACTTGCCGGTCTTTTCGGCGAGATAGAGCAGGATGGCGTTGCTGTCGAACACCACCGCGTCGCCATCGACGATCACCGGCACCTTGCTGTTCGGGTTGAGCGCCACGAACTCGGGCGAGAACTGCTGGCCCTTGCGCGTATCGACGGCGATCGGCTCGTAGGCGAGCCCCGCCTCCTCGAGGAACAGCGCCACCTTGGTCGGGTTGGGAGCGCCGCTGAAGTAGAACTTGATCATGGTCTGCCTTTCACGGATTGCGACACGTCACAGCAAAAAAATCAGCCGCGGCCCTCGAAGGGCATCTTGGTGGCCTTGATGTTCATGAACAGCACGTTGGTGTCGAGCGGCAGGCTCGCCATGTAGCGGATGGCTGATCCGCAGTGCTCCACATCGAACACCGGCTCGGGCGCAACCGTGCCGTTGGCCTGCGGCACGCCGGCCTTCATGCGGCCGCCCATGGCGGTGTCGGCGTTGCCGACGTCGAGCTGGCCGCAGGCGATGTCGTGCTTGCGCCCGTCGAGCGCGATGCACTTGGTCAGTCCGGTGATGGCGTGCTTGGACGACGTATAGGCGATCGAGTTCGGTCGCGGCGTATAGGCCGAGATCGAGCCGTTGTTGACGATGCGTCCGCCCTTCGGGTTCTGCGATTTCATGATCTTGATGGCTTCCTGGGCGCACAGGAACGAGCCGTGCAGGATCACGTCGACCACGCCCTTCCAGGTCTCGAAGGGCAGCTCCTCCATCGGCACGGCCGGCGCGCCGAAACCGGCATTGTTGAACAGGAAGTCGAGACGGCCGCCGAAGGCCTTCTGGGTCTCGGCGAACAGGTTCTTCACCTCTTCCGGCTTGCTGACGTCGGCACGCACACCGACGATCTTGCCGCCGCCCGGCTTGGCCATCGCTACCGTCTTGTCGAGCTCTTCCTTGCGGCGTCCCGTGACCACCACATTCCAGCCGTCGCCCTGCAGCGCCAGCGCCGCCGCGCGGCCGATGCCCGAGCCGCCACCCGTGACGACTGCGACCTTGCCTTGTACAGCCATGACCGTTCTCCCTGGATGTTTGATTGCTGAAATTCGGCGGCAGACTACGCCACGCCCTGCATGGCCGCCAGCGCCGCGTGCGCAGGCCCGTTGTGCTTGTCGCGCGCAGCAAGTGGGCCTGATGGATCAGCTAGAAATCGTCCCACTGCGGCGTCTCGCCGAACCGCTCGACCAGGAAATCGATGAACAGACGCGTCTTGGCGGCGAGATACCGGTTGGGAGCGTAAAGCGCGTAGATGGCAAGGTGCGCCGGGGGATTGTCGGGCAGCACGATCTGCAGCCGGCCGGCCTTGATGTCGGGACCGACCATGAAGGTGGGCAGCAGGGTGATGCCGTTGCCCTTCAGGGCGGCGGCGCGCAGCACATCGCCGTTGTTGGAGCAGAGCACGGAGGCGATGGGCACGCTGACGAGCTTGTCGTCCTGCATCAGCTGCCAGCGCTGCAGCGAGCTGGTGTGCCCATAGTTCAGGCAGCGATGCTGGGCCAGGTCGGCCGGCACCTGCGGGGCACCGTAGCGGGCGATATACGCGGGCGCCGCCGCCAGCACGCGCCTTGCAGGCACCAGCCGCCGCGCGATCAGGCTGGAATCGCTGAGCGTGCCGATGCGCACCGTGACGTCCACGCCCTCCTCCAGCGGATCGATGAAGCGGTCGTTGAGGGTCAGCTCGACGGTTAGATCGGTGTAGCGGGCCATGAAGTCGGCCACCGCCGAGCCCAGATACAGCATGCCAAACGTCATCGGCGCGTTGATCTTGAGCACCCCCTTGGGCTCGTCGTGCAGGCGCGAGACCTGCAGCTCGGTCTCCTCCACCTCGGCCAGGATGGCGATGCAGCGCTCGTAGTAGGCGAGGCCTGCCTCGGTGGGCGCGACCCGCCGCGTGGTGCGGTCGAGCAGGCGGGCGCCGAGCGTCCGCTCCAGCTCCATAACCGACTTGCTGACGGCCGAGCGGGTCAGGCCCAGACGCCGGCCCGCCTCGGCAAAGCTGCGGGTTGCCACCACCTTGGCGAACGCGTTCATGGCGTCGAACTTGTCCATGCGGCAGGTCCATATTGTCAACTTAATGGATACAGTATGGACCATAAACGCATTATTGTATTCTGAATGCGCCAGGTCGATGTTCCTGCACGTGGAATTCAACACGCACACCCGCCCCAGACGGCGGGAGACAAGGAATGAGCCATGTCAGGCATCCATCACGTCACGGCCATCTCGGGCGCTGCCAGCCGCAACCTCGACTTCTACCGGGGCACGCTTGGGCTCAGGTTCGTGAAGAAGACCGTCAACTTCGACGATCCGGGCACCTACCATTTGTACTACGGCGACGAGGTCGGTCATCCTGGCACCATCCTCACCTTCTTCCCCTGGGAGCACGCGTCACCTGGCCGGGCTGGCGTCGGCCTTACGCAGCAGACCGCGTTCCGGGTGCCCGCACGCTCGATCGCCTACTGGACGCATCGCCTGATCGAGAAGGGCGTAACCGACGGCAAGATCGGCAAGCGCTTCGGCCAGTCCGTGATCGAGTTCACCGATCTCGACGGCATGGGGCTCGCCCTGGTTGGCGTCGATGGCGCCGAGGCTGAGCAGGCCTGGAGCAACGGCGAGGTCCCGGTCGAGCACGCCATCCGCGGTTTCCACGGCACCACCCTGATGCTGGACAGCGCCGGGCGTACGGGTGCCGTGCTGACGGACGTGCTGGGTTTCCGGGAGGTCGGCCGCGAGGACGGCTATGTGCGCTATCAAGCGAGCGACCCGGTTGGCGGCATCATCGACATCCGCGAGGCCAAGGGCTTCCTGCCGGGCCATATGGGCCGCGGCTCGGTGCACCACATCGCCTTCCGCGCCAGGGATGACGCGGAGCAGGCGGAGATGGCGAGGAAGCTGACGGCCACGCATGGCCTGCAGGTTACCGACCAGCGGGACCGGCAGTACTTCCGCTCGATCTACTTCCGCGAACCGGGCGGCATCCTGTTCGAGATCGCCACCGACGCGCCGGGCTTCGCGGTCGACGAGCCGGTCGAGTCGCTCGGCCAGCAGCTTAAGCTGCCGGCCTTCCTGGAGCCGCGCCGCAGCCAGATCGAAGCGGTGCTGCCCAACCTGGAAAGGGCTGCCTGATGCAACAGACACTGTCCTTCGTCCATCGTTACGAGCCGTCGGCGCGCACAGGTGCGCCGACATTCCTCCTGCTGCACGGAACGGGCGGCAACGAGGACGACCTGCTGCAGCTCGGTCGCATGATCGCACCCGGCGCCGCGCTGCTGTCGCCGCGCGGCAAGGTGCTGGAGAACGGCATGCCGCGCTTCTTTCGCCGTCTCGCCGAAGGCGTGTTCGACGAACAGGACGTGCAGCGTCGCGCCAACGAGCTGGCGGATTTCCTCGCCGAGGCGCGGGAGCAGTACGGCCTGCCGGCGCCGATCGCGGTCGGCTATTCGAACGGCGCCAACATCGCCGCAGCGGTCCTGCTGCTGCGGCCGGAGGCGCTGGACGGTGCGGTGCTGCTGCGACCGATGATGCCGCTGGCTGCTCCTGCGGCTGATCTGGGCGGCAAGCCTGTCCTGCTACTGTCGGGCGCCATGGACCCGATCGCCGCGGCCGACAGCACGGCGCGGCTGGTCTCCGCGCTTGGTGCGGCCGGAGCCGATGTTTTGCATCGCGAGCTGGCCGCCGGCCACGAGGTGTCGCAGGCGGACATCACCATCGCGCGCAACTGGCTGGCTTCAGCCGTGCACAAGGCGGAAGCCGCCATCGCGTAGCTCAACGCAAGGACCCTCAGTACTGAGCGTGAAATTGATCGACCCGTCATCCCGGAAGCCAAGGCGCCCGCGCCGAGGCTATCCGGGACCCCGCACCTTGAATCGCTCAAGGTCCGGCTCTCAATGATTTCGCGCTGTGCGCCCAAATCATCGAGGCCGGGATGTCGGGTGGAAACCTATGCCGCCCGGTATGAGTCCGGGAAAGCCGGGCTTCGACGAACTCAGCCCTGCGGAGTGGTCCTGATCGCGATTCGATATCATCCGGCGCGGCGTAGGCCGCGGCATTCGGCGCTTTCGAGGAAGGCTCGCAGCTTGCGCAGGCGCTCGTATTCGGGATGCGGCGCCGGGTCGACCCACATGACGCCGAATTGCATCGCCTCCTTGCCGCCGAATACGCTGACGCTCATCTTCGAGCACAGCTCGCGCGCCAGCTTGTCGTCGAGCGCGCCGATGTCGAAGGTGAGCGGCCGGTTGCGCAGGTAGGGGTCGTTGCGCACCAGCTCGATGCCGTGGTGCATGTTGATCGTCTCGATCACGACCGCTTCCGTTGGGCTGCTGGCGATCGCCGCATTGGCCCTGGTGTAGGGCGACAGGTAGCCGTGCATTTGCCACGCGTGGATCGGCAGCAGGACCAGCAGGGCCACCGCCGTCCCCACCGCCATGACGCTCCAGGCCGCCATGCGCTCAGCAATCTCCAACTCCGCGGTCAGCTTGCCCCATAAAAAGGCGGCGAGCAGCGCGGCGCTGCCGATCACGCCATGCACGTAGCGGTATCCCCAGCCGATATCCTGATAGGGCAGCAGGATCAGCATGGCGGCCAGCGTGAGCACGATGCCAGCCGTCAGGCAGCGCAGAACTCCGCCGCTCCTCCAGCCGAGAATCATGCCCGGTACCAGCAGCGCCAGTAACAGCGGGTTCTGCCAGGCCGCAAAGCGCAACAGGTTCTGCAGCATCGTCTCGGGACCGGACACGCTGAAGTCGCGCAGCATGCCGGCCACCCGCTCGATGAAGAACGAAGCGCCGACCGGATGGTCCGCTGGCGCGGGAATGCCGTGGCTCACCAGCAGCAATTGCCAGTAGACGATCCAGAACACGCCGATCGCCGCGTAGCTCGTCACGTAGAGCGCGCCGAGCCGCCAGCGCCGATCAATCAGCATCTGCAGGATGAACGGCGCGGCGAACAGGGGATGGAAGATGAGCTGATGCAGGCCGGTCGCGAAGAAGCCGACCGTGATCGCTGCCGCGTGGCTGAGGGGGGTGTTACGCAGGTACAGCCAAAGCCAGACCATATTGAACGTGAGGTGCGCGGTCACGGCGAACGGCGTCATGCCCATGCACAGCACCTGCGACGACGTGGCGGCGAGAACCACCGCAACGGCTGCAAGCTCGGGCCGCTCCGGCCACAGCCGTCTCGCAACACCGGCCAAGGCAGCCAGGGCCACTGCCACCAGCATGGCGTTGACGAGCGCTGCGTCGAAAACCTTGCCCAGCACGCCCCGTATCGCCGCGTTGACGGGCAGGTAGGTCGACACCCAGGCCACATCGCCGGCCACGGGCAGGCGGAACACCGGCTCCAGCGCCCATGACAGCGAGCGCCACTCCGGCTCGATGGGCGCCAGAATGCGGCCGCTGGCGACGATCTCGGCATCGAAGGCGCCCATGATCTCGTCGTGCGATACCGGCGTATAGCTCGCCACGTAGCGCGTCCCCAATGCGACGACGAGCACCGCCACCACGATCGGCACGACCACATTGTAGGGTGACCAGCCGGACAGGTTCTTGGCCCACTGCCCCCACGCAGCCGGCAACGGCACGGCGGCCAGCGCCAGCAGCAGGGCACATACCGGGATCAGCACCGGCACGTCGTGCATCTGCATCAGCATGTAGGTCAGCGGGTACGACGGGGTGAGCTCGAGCTGCTCCAAGCCGAGTACAGCCAGGATGGCCAGCGCGGTTGCGCCCAGCATGCGCCGCAGGCGGAGAGGAGGACCGCTGCTCACGTTGGAAAATTCACGGGCGCTGATTCTCACGGGTGTTGTCCCGCGTCGTCAGCGGCCAGCCGCATCGTCACTTCAAGACGGTTCGGGAACAGGCTCTCGAACATGCCGGAGCGATAGGCGCCGCCGACCTGCCGGTCGATGCGGTAGCCCGCCGCGGCCGCCAGCTGATGCCAATCCGCGGCGGTCAGATAGCTCGCCTTGACCATGCCGCCGAACGGCAGGTTGCCCATCAGATCGAGCACGAGCAGCCGCGCGTGGTCGAGATGCGAGACCGCCAGATGGTCCTTGATGTAGATCGGCCCGCCGCCGGCGACGCGTGCGCACTCGCGCAGCAGGGTGGGTCGGATCGGGCGCGGCACGTGATGCAGCACGTTGCTGAACGTGATGCAATCGAACGCGGCGTCGGCGAACGGCAACCGCGCGCCGTCATAGACCCTGGTTTCGATGTCCAACGATTTTAGAAAGCGATCCTCGACATCGACGGAGGTGACGTGCGCGATGCCGAACAG
>Ga0075363_100000595_pt1 | contig 11929 bp, 11 predicted proteins | sample EndMetdeltDD1763_FD_71470 | JGI IMG/M metagenome (GOLD analysis project Ga0075363, IMG submission 71470) | Populus endosphere microbial communities from Tennessee, USA - Endosphere MetaG P. deltoides DD176-3 | ecosystem: Host-associated > Plants > Roots > Endosphere | place: USA: Tennessee...
TAATCCAGGCCGAACTGCTCCACCACACGCGGTGAGAAGTTCTCCACGACCACGTCAGCCTCGGCCGCCAACTTCAACGCCAACTCACGGCCCGCCGCCGAGGTGAGGTCGAGGGTGATATCGCGCTTGTTGAGATTGGTGGCCTGCCACATCGGCCCGACCTCGTACCAGTCATCGCTACTGCGCAGCAGAGCCCCCGAATACCGATGGCCGTCCGGCCGCTGGATCGACTCGACCTTCACGACATCGGCTCCGAAGGCACCCAAATACATCGTGAGATAGGCGCCAGACCAGAAGGTGCTCAGGTCGAACACTTTCAGACCCGCGAACGGGGCGTCGACGCGCTCCGCGTTGTCCTGCGACGCCGACTGCACGCGGTCATCCCAGCCAGCGGCCGAGTCGTCGAGCCGGGGCGCCGGTCGCGGCTCCACCGCCGGCGTCTTCCCGAAGCGGAACGGAGCACCCGGGCGCGCGAAGCGCTTACCTTTCACCTCACCGGAGATGAAGAACCCACGTTCCCGGTATTGCGGCGAGTCCAGGATCGACGCGCCGTCATTGATGGGTGCCGCGGGGATTCGCATCGCCTGGCTCAGCTCCACAAGTTCGGCGACGTTCATCGAGTCCAGAAACGGCTGCGCCTCGGCGAAGAACTCCTCACGCTCGGGGCCGCCCAGCATGATGGCGAGCTGATGCTCACCGAATTCGGGCGCTCCGACCATGGCGCACACGTCGAGCCAGTGCTGACCGGTCAGGCAGTTTATGCCGATCCAGCCGTCGGCTGCGCGCACGATTCCCAACATCGGCCCGGCCTTTGAATTAGGAGGCAGACCAAGGCTTTTCAATCGGGCGGCCATCAGCATCGGGTACGGCAGCGTCCCCAGCAGCGATTCGAACGTCGAAACGTCGACCTCGACCACTCGTCCCGTGCCTGCCGAAGCGATTCGCAGCGCCGTCAGGGCGCCGAGCGCGGCGTACCCCCCCGCGATGTACTCGGGGATCCGAACGCCCGCCTGGACCGGCGCGCGGTCGGGCTCGCGACTGTTCACCCAACCCGATGCTGCCTGGACCGTGAGCGGCGTCGAAGGACGGTCGTATCGCGGCCCGTCCTGTCCGTAGTCGGAGATCCGAACCACGGCGAGATTCGGATTGATCCGTTGCAAGCTGTCAAGGTCGATACCCCAGTCCCACTTCTGCGCGGCACCCGGTGCGAGGTTCTCGACCAGCAGATCGGCCTGTGCGATCAGGTCGTGGACCACCTCCGCTGAACAGTCGAGATTGACTGTAAGGCCTCGCTTTCCGGCGTTCAGATATTCGAACAGCCCGCCGGACGTACCCCAGTTGCGTAGGGGGTCGCCCGACGGTGGCTCGACCTTGACGACATCGGCCCCGAGATCGACGAGTAGTTTCGTACAGTACGGCGCGGTGATGTCAGAGCCGAGTTCGACGACCCGCAACCCCTTCAGCGATGCCGTCACGCAGGTACCCCGATGGCCTTGGGTTCCATGTAGGCGCGCAAGCCCATCACGCCGCCCTCACGACCGATACCGCTCTGCTTGAAGCCGCCGAACGGGGCATCACCGGGAATGGTGCCGTTGATCGACACCTGACCGGTGCGCATCCGACGGGCGATCGCGACGGCGCGCGCCACGTCGGTGGCCCATACCGCGCCACCGAGACCGTACGCGGAGTCGTTGGCGATGCGCACCGCCTCGTCGTCGCCGGAATAACGCAGCACGGTCAGCACCGGACCGAACACTTCCTCCTGCGCGATGTATGACGCCGGGCCGACATCGGTGAGAATGGTGGGCTCATAGAAGAAACCTCTGCCCGTGCCTTCTGACCGTTTCCCTCCGGCAACAACATTCGCGCCCTCGGTCTCCGCGCGTCTGACGAACCCTTCAACTCGATCCAAGTGTGCGCTGCTGATCAGCGGCCCCATCCCGACGTCCGGGTCGCGTGGATCGCCGACCTTCACGTTCCTCGCCAACTCGGCCAGACGGCCGACAACGTCGTCATGGATCGACTCGGGCACCAGCAGCCTGCTGTTGAGGATGCATGCCTGCCCCGCGTGCAAAGTGCAGCCCTCGAACAAGATTCGCTGAAGCAGGTCGTCGTTGACCTCGATGTCTTCGCAGACGATGCTGGCGGATTTGCCGCCGCACTCCAGCAGGATGCGCTTCATTGTGCTCGCCGCCCCGGCCATCACATCACGACCCACCACCGAACTGCCGGTGAAACTCACCATGTCGATCCGGGGATCCAACGTCAGCACCCGGCTCGCTTCCAAACCACTGGGCGTGACGACGTTGACGACGCCGGGCGGAATGTCGGTCTCCTCGTCAATGATTCGCGCGAGTGCCAGCCCGGCGAGCGGGGTCAGCGGCGAGGGTTTGAGTACCAGGGTGTTGCCGGCGGCCAGCGCGGCGCCCAGCTTCATCACGTTCAATGTGTGCGGAAAGTTCCACGGCGTCATCGCCGCGACGACACCGAGTGGTTCGTACCGCAGCAGTGTGGTGCCCGCCGCGCCCCACACATCCATGGGCACCTCAGCGGGCTCCAGAGCGAGTTCGGCGGCATGGCCGACCATGAATGCCGGACCCTCGACGTGAATCAACCGCTCATTCTCGGTGCACCCCCATTCGGCCTGCGCGAGTGCGTATACGTCCTCACCGCGGGCCAGGAGTGCGTCGCTGAGCTGTTGAAGGCAGCGCGATCGCTCGGCGGGTTCCGCAGCCGCCCACGGCCCGGAGTCGAACGCGGCCCGCGCGGCGGCGATGGCCTGTTCGACCTGGGCGACACTGGCGTCGGGCGCGGTGGCGATCACCTCTTCGGTGGTGGGATCGCAGACGTCGTATCGGCCGCTATCGGGTTCGGCCCACTGACCGTTGATGTAGTGGCCGTAGGTGTTCACAAGAGGGCTGGACTCGGCCATCTACTCAGTTCACCTTCCAAGGGACTGCGATCCGACATATATGATCTTTGTGTACACCGCAGACGGCCCAGGCGTCAATGCAATCGGCGTCTAGCAGCATTGATGGCGCATTGACACGCGCCAGCCAGCTGCGGTAGACACATGTTGCCGGACATTTGCGTTCCATCTGTCCGATCAGCCCGTCGTGACCGGAGGAAGGCCGACTGTGCCCACTGAGCCCATGTCCGAGATCTTCAAACCCACTTGCTCATTTCCCCTGCACTCCCCCGATTTCTACGCGGGCGACCCGTACCCGGCCTACCGCGAACTTCGCGCGTCGACACCGGTGGTGTGGAACGACGTCACCGAATTCTGGGCGCTCACGAAGTACGAAGACGTGCGCCATGTCTCGGGACACCCGATGACTTTCACCTCTACGAAGGGCATCACGATCCCGGACCCGAGTCAGCCCGAACCGGTGCAGGAAGGCAACTTGATCTTCACCGATCCGCCACGCCACCGACAGTTGCGCAAGCTCATCAACTCAGGCTTCACCCGTCGTCAGGTGACACTTCTGGAACCGAAAGTGCGCGAGATCGTGAAGGGAATCCTCGACGGCGTCGACCCGACGCGGGAGTACGAGTTCGCCGAGGAGATCGCCGCACCGCTGCCCACCCGACTGATTGCGGAGATGATCGGCGCGCCCCCGGAGGACTGGGAGCAGTTCCGCGAATGGTCAGACGCCGCGGTGGGGGCTGCCGACCCCGACATCGAGATGGACAACGTCGTGGCATTGACGCAGCTTTACGAGTACTTCACCAACCTCATCGAGGCGAGGCGCTCCGGACGGGTGACGGGTCAACAAGACCTTCTGACCATTCTGATGGCCGCGGAGGTCGACGGGGAGAGCCTCAGCGATATGGACCTCTTGATGTTCTCCTTCCTGCTTCTGGTCGCGGGTAACGAAACCACGCGCAATCTGATCGCGCTCGGCACCCTGGCGCTACTCGATCACCCCGACCAGTTCGCGCTGCTGCGTTCGAATCCCGAATTGCTCGGCAGCGCCGTCGAGGAGATGCTGCGGTTCACCAGTCCGGTGACGCATATGGCCCGTGAAGCCACCGAGGACGTCGAGATCCGCGGTCAGAAGATCAGGGCCGGCGAGAAGGTCGTCATGCTCTACGGTGCAGCCAACCGCGACGAGGAGATCTTCGGTCCGACCGCCGAGCAGTTCGACATCACCCGGAACCCGAACGTGCACATCGCCTTCGGCGCCGGGGAACATGCATGCCTAGGTGCACAGCTGGCCCGATTGGAGGCCAGGGTGATGTTCGAGGTGCTAATGGGCACCTATCCGACGATCCAACTGACCGGCGATGTGACGCGACTACGCGCCACGATGGTGCCTGGTGTCAAACGCATGCCGGTCCGATTGGGAGCGAGTGTCTGATGGATTTCGATTACACCGCGGAGCAAGAACAGCTTCGTAAGGACTACCGCGAACGCCTGGAAGCGGTCATGACTCCCGAGCGCCGCAAGTCGGTCGAGAAACTCATGGAAGGCGGGGACGCCATGACCGAATGCCGCAAGGCACTCGGCGCGGCGGGACTGCTCGGCGTGGCCTGGCCGACCGAGTACGGCGGCCATGGCCTGACGGCGCTCGAGCAATACATCTTCGGCGAGGAGGCGCGTCGTGTGCACGCGCCCCTGCCGATGATCACGCTGAACACCGTGGGCCCTACGCTGATCCAGTACGGCACCGATGAGCAGAAGGGCAAGTTTCTCCCCGCGATCTTGCGTGGAGAAATCGATTTCGCCATCGGCTACTCCGAACCCGGGGCAGGCAGCGACCTGGCATCACTGCGCACCTCGGCGGTGCGCGACGGCGACCACTTCGTCATCAACGGATCGAAGATGTTCACCAGCGGCGCCGAGTTCGCCGACTACATCTGGCTGGCCGCCCGTACCGATCCGGAAGTCAAGAAGCACAAGGGCATCACGGTGTTCATGGTGCCCACCGACTCGCCCGGCTTCTCGTGGAAGCCGCTGAACACCATGCCCGGCGTGCAGACGTACTACACCTTCTACGACGATGTGCGCGTCCACGAAAGTGCAATCGTCCTCGGGGAGAACGAGGGCTGGAAGCTGGTCACCAACCAGCTGAACCTGGAGCGCGCAGCGCTTGGCAATCTCGGCGCTCTCGAACCGCTGTTCAACAAGACTCTGGAGTGGGCGAAGTCCACGCCGCTCGATGACGGACTGGTGATCGATCAGCCCTGGGTTCAGCAGGCGCTCGCGCGGGTGGAGGCACAGGTTGCCGCCTACCGACTGTTGAACCTGAGGGTGAACTCCAACATGGGTTCGGGCGCGTTGGGGATGGGAGAAGCCTCTGCAGCAAAGGTTTTCGGCACCGAGCTCACCCAGCAGGTTGCCCGTGAATTGCTCGATGTCGTCGGCCAGACCGGCACCGTGAAGGGTTCGGCGGCACCACTGAAGGGTGAACTCGAAAGCGCCTATCGACTGGCCGTCATCAACACCTTCGGTGGCGGCGCCAACGAACTACAGCGCGACATCATCGCCATGGCCGGACTCCTGATGCCGCGCGCGCCCCGTGACATGCGAGCCTCCTGAAAGGATCCAAAACAGTGACCGAAGCAACCAAAGACGATCTGAAGCAGCGGCTCGACGAGATGATCGGCAAGCCCACCGACGGAGTGGGCAAGCGATCGCACGCACCGGATCCGGTGAACGCCGCGATGATCCGGCACTGGGCCTACGCGCTCAACGATATGAACCCGGCTTACCTCGACGAAGAGTTCGCTGCGTCGTCGCGGTACGGAAGCATTGTGTCTCCTCCGGTGATGTTGCAGAGCTGGACCATGCCGCCACCGAAACTCGAGGGCATCGGAGAACGCGGCGGTGTCCCCATCGAGATCAAGACCAACCCACTCCAGTTCCTCTCCGACGCGGGCTACACCGGCATCATCGCGACGAATTCCGAGTTCGAAATCGAGCGCTATCCCGCAGTCGGGGACCAGATTTCCGCCGAGACGGTGTTCGACACCATCTCAGACAAGAAGAAGACCGCCATGGGCGAGGGCTACTTCGTCACCTGGGTGACCATCTACCGCGATCAGAACGACGAGATCATCGGCCGCCAGTGGTTCCGCACCCTACGATTCAAGACGGGAAGTTGATGACACACAGACTCGCTCCCTCGATCAGCCCGGACACCGATTTCTTCTGGTCCGGCCTCAAAGAACATGAGCTGCGCATCCAGCGGTGCACTGACTGCCAGACACTACGTGTACCGCCACGGCCGATGTGCGGCAACTGCCAGTCGCTCAACTGGGACTACATCGTGTCCGGTGGCCGCGGCACGGTGTACAGCTTCGTGATGCCGAAGTACCCGCCGCTGCCGTTCCTGCAGTACCCCTACGTAGTCGCGCTCGTCGAACTCGACGAGGGAGTGCGGGTCGTATCGAACCTGGTTGACATCGAACCGGAGAAGATCGAGAACGGCATGCCAGTCGAGGTTTTCTACGAGGCTTTCGAATCCATCACCGACAGTTCGGAATTGGTGCTGCACCAGTTCCGGCCGGCACGCTGACCGCCGAGGAACAACGCCATGGACTTCTCATTCACCGAAGAGCAGGAAACGGTCGGCAAGGTCGCCCGTCAGCTGTTCGAACACCGAGCCACCCCCGAGCACCTCACCGAACTCGAGACCGGCAAAGAACGTTTCGACGCAGCGTTGTGGAATGAACTCGCGACCTCCGATCTGCTCGGCATCGCACTGCCCGAGTCCGTCGGCGGCAGCGGCGGAAACTTCGTCGACCTCGGCGTTCTACTTGCCGAGGTCGGCTGGAGCGTTGCACCCGTCCCGGTGTACGCCACGCTGGTCCTTGGCGCGGACACCATTGCCCGACACGGCGATTCGGATCTGCAACAACAGTATCTGCCGGGAGTCGTCGATGGCAGCACAATCCTCACCGCAGCGTTGGCCGAGCCACGAAACTCCAGTCCGACTGCTCCGCGCACAACCGCCCGCCTCGACGGGGACGGATGGCGAATCGACGGCACGAAGGAGCTGGTGCCCGCCGCCCAACTGGCCAAGGCGGTCGTGGTGTCGGCGCAAACCGAGGACGGCGCAGGCCTTTTCGTCGTGGATACCGGCACTGAGGGAGTTCAGATCACCGCGGTGGAGACAACCAACGGCGAACCCTACGCCGACGTGTCACTCAGCGGCGCCATCGGCCGGCGGCTCACCGAAGATGCCGGCGCGGACATCGTCACCGCGCTCTACACCCGGGCGCTCGCGGGTCTGTGCGCAATCCAGATCGGCATCACCGAACGGGCGCTCAAGCTCGCGGCCTCCTACACCACCGAACGCGAGCAGTTCGGACGACCGATCGGGTCGTTTCAGGCCGTGCAGCAGCGGCTGGCCGATGCCTTCATCGATGTGGAAGCCATTCGCTGGACGACCTGGCACGCGGCCTGGTTGATCGGCGAGGGCCGCCCCGCCCAGCGCGAAGCCGCGATCGCGAAGTTCTGGGCCGCCGAAGCCGGGGCGCGTGTCGTGGCGTCGGCTCAGCAGGTACACGGCGGTATGGGCATCGACGTCACCTACCCGCTGTCGCGTTACTTCCTGTGGGCCAAACAGATCGAACTCTCGCTCGGCTCTGCCAGCCAGCAGCTGGCCCGGCTCGGAGCCTCCTACCCGGAAGGAACAAAATGACCTCGACCAAGGATCGCACCGAAACCCTGGCCTTCAACGCCGTCAACGTCGGCGACGAGATCACGCCGATGGACGTCCCGGTGACCACCACATTGATCGTGGCCGGAGCCATCGCATCGCGCGACTACATGCCGGTACACCACGACCGGGACTTCGCCAATTCTCAAGGCAGCAAGGACATCTTCCTCAACATCCTGACCACCAACGGGTTGTGCGTGAAATTCCTGCACGACTGGGCCGGCCCGGAGGCGATGGTCAAAAAGTTGTCCATCCGCCTCGGCGTGCCCGCCTACCCGAACGATCCGCTGCGCTTCACCGGCAGCGTGATCGGCACGTCGGTGGCGGACGGCGAAGGCCTCGTCGAGGTCAGCCTTAAGGGCACCAACAGCCTCGGCGACCATGTCAGCGGCACCGCGTTGCTCAGCCTGCTCGACGGGGTCGGCGCGTGACGGAAGGGGTAGGAGGCAAGGCGGCACTGGTCGGCATCGGCCAGACCGAGTTCTCCAAAGAATCGGGACGCAGCGAGATGCAGCTCGCTTGTGAGGCGGTCAAGGCCGCCATCGACGATGCAGGGCTGAAGGCCTCCGATGTCGACGGCATGGTCACGTTCAGCGTCGAATCCAACGAGGAGATCGAGGTCGCTCGCAATGTGGGCATCAGGGATCTGACGTTCTTCACACGCGTGCCGCACGGCGGCGGAGCGGCGGCTGGCACGGTTCTGCAGGCCGCGATGGCCGTCGCGACGGGCGTCGCCGAGGTGGTGGTCTGCTATCGCGCCTTCAACGAACGCTCGGGATTCCGCTTCGGCGGTGCCGACCGCCAGCCGGGCGTCACTCCGCTGTGGATGGCGCCGTACGCACCGTTTGGTCTGATGACTCCGGCGGCATGGGTCTCCCTGCATGCTCAGCGCTATATGACCGAATACGGGGTTACCAACGCGGATTTCGGCAAGATCTCGGTGATCGACCGCAAGCATGCCGCGAAGAACCCTGATGCGTGGTTCTACGGCAAGCCGATCACCATCGAGGATCATCAGCAGTCGCGATGGATCGTCGAGCCTGTGGTGCGTCTGCTTGATTGCTGTCAGGAAAGCGACGGTGGTGTCGCCCTCGTTGTCACCAGTGTGGAGCGCGCCCGCGACCTCGCCAAGCCACCCGCAGTGATCACCGCTGCGGCACAGGGAGCCGCCTACGACGGCGAGGTGATGACCAGTTACTACCGCAACGAGATCACCGGGCTTCCTGAGATGGGCGTCGTCGGAAACAAGTTGTGGCGAGATTCGGGGCTCAAGCCGGCCGACATCTCTACGGCGTTCCTCTACGACCACTTCACCCCGTTCGTGTTCACCCAACTCGAGGAACTCGGATTCTGCGGACGCGGTGAGGCCAAGGACTTCGTGTCGGTCGACGAGTTGTCCCTGGGCGGCCGGATGCCGATCAACACCAACGGTGGGCTGCTCGGTGAGGCCTACATCCACGGCATGAACGGCATCACCGAAGGCGTGCGCCAGATCCGCGGCACGTCATACAACCAGGTCGACGATGTCGAGCACGTCCTGGTGACATCCGGGACAGGGGTCCCGACCAGCGGACTGATCTTGGCGCCCGACCGCTAATCTCATGGCTGTGGGAATGGAAGTGACGCAGGCCCAGGCCGCGCAGGCGACCGATACCCGGGATGCCATCATCTCGGCCGCGTTCGCGTGCTTTCGGACCCAGGGCCTGCGCAAGACGACCATCGTGGACATCGCCAAGGCCGCCGACGTGTCCCGCAGCACCTTCTACGAGTACTTCCGCGACAAGGAGACCATCGTCGAGGCGTGCGCCGAGGCGGCCTCGCAGCGGTTCTATCGCAATATGGCCAAGGCGATCGACCGCCACGGCGGCAGCACCCTCGAAGGCCGGCTGGTGCGGGCGGCGGTCTTCGTCACCCAGGCGCGCCAGGTCGTCGAGCCGGAGGCTTATTTCGACCAAGAAGAAGTCAACCTCATGATGACCAAGAACGCTGCGACGTTGTTGAAGGAATGCGCCGAGTTCGTCGCACCGTACGTCTCAGCCGCACGGTTGACCGGCGAGGTCCGCAGCGACATCGACATCCCTTCCGCCACCGAGTGGTTCGCGCGCATGCTGTTCTCCTTGTTCACGACCCCTTCACCGAATATCGATATGCGCGATGACGACGCCGTGGCGAAGTTCGTGCGGCCTTATGTCGTCAGCGGATTCGTCGAGGATCGCTCGCGGCGCCGCTGACAGCGGAGAAATGACTGACGTCTTCCAACCCTGACTATGCGATAATAATGATTCTCATAAATGAAAGTAATGATTCCACAGTGAGGCCGACCATGGTGTCCGCGATGCAAGGTGCCAAGCCTGAACAAGTCCGCCGCCGGTCGCCGACCAGGGGGCGTTCAACGCCGTTGAAATTGGTCGTGGTGGCGTGCGACGCTGCCGATGCCGTGGCCGCAGCTGGTGGTGTCATCTTCGATTCGGTGCGTGCCGGCTGGACGGTCGACCTCTATCTCGAGAAAATCGGCGACAAAAGAGCTTTGAAGATCCTTGGGGTGGGCAGTGCGATGATCCCCACCGGTTTCGAGTTCGAGTCCGAGTGGCCCGACGCAGTCCTTCTGGCCGCAGCGCTGCATGAGCGTCATCGCGGCGCCCAACGCCTCGTGACCGGTTGCATCAGGAGACAGCACACCGACGTCGCGTTCTGGGGTCAGGACGTGCCATCGGTTTTCCATGACGACACGAACATGGAGCACCGGCTCAGCACCGCCGCGCGGGCCTTCAAGCCCTATGCGTTGGACGCCGCGGGCCTACCGCAATGCAGCACGCTCATCGAGGCGTTCCGCGGCAGCCGGCGCCGCACCGACGGCGCCACCCAACCCCGTTAGGCGCGGTCACACACTTCGCACCGGAACATTCGACCAGCCGCAGACATTCGTCATTGCGACACGGCGAAGCCCACCGCGGTCGACCTCGTACTCAGGGATGAGATCCAGCAGCGCCTCGAGCGCGATGCGACTCTCCATCCGCGCCAGTGCCGCGCCCAGGCAGCTGTGCACGCCGTATCCGAACGCCAGATTGAAGCCCATCTTGCGCTCGCGGTCGACGTCAAGCCGGTCCGGATCGTCGAACATACGCTCATCCCGGGTTGCTGAGCCAGTGACGAGCAGGACCGCACTGCCGGCCGGAATCGTCGTGCCGTAGTACGTCACATCGCGTGTCGCGGTGCGGATCTGGTACTGCGACGGCGCCTCGTAGCGCAAGAGTTCCTCGACCGCAGCGGGAACCTTGCTGCGGTCGTCCCTGAGCTTGCGCCACTGGTCAGGGAAGTCCGCGAACGCAACCATCGCGTTGCCGATGAGCTTGGTCACCGTCTCCGCGCCTGCGCCGCCGAGCATGGTCGCAAAGCCTGAGATGTCGACGTCGGTCAGCTTCTCCACCACGCCGTCACGCTCGATCTCGGTGTCGATCAGACGGCTGATCATGTCGTCCCGAGGCGCTGCACGCCTCTGTTGGATGAGGTTGTAGTAGTAGATGCCGGTGTTCATCGACGCTTCGTAACCCTGTTTGGTGGTGGCGATCTCACCGGGGTGGCGCTCGAGCAGCAGATCCAGCCAGAGCCGGATCTGGTCGCGGTCTTCCTTGGGCACGCCGAGCATGGTCGTGATGACCTCGTTCGGAAACAGCGCGGAGAAGTCCGCGACGATGTCGAATCCCGACGGGTCCAGCGCGTCGAGGCATTCGTAGACCTTCTCGCGCACCATGTCTTCCAACGCGGCGATGGCGCGCGGGGTGAACACCTTGCTCACGAGCTTGCGCATCTTCTCGTGCTCCGGTGGATCCATGGAGATGATCACCTTCGGCACCGGAATCGCGTCGTCATGTGCCTTCACCATGTCCAGGGTGGCGCCTTTGGCCGACGAATAGGTTTCGTGGTCCTTCGTGGCAGGAGCCACATCGTCGTATCGCGTCAACGCCCAGAAGTCCCATTTCGCGCTGTAATAGACCGGCGCCTCGTTTCGCAGCCGTCGATAGGTGTCATACGCACCGTCGAAGAAGTCCTGTGAGAACGGATCGAACTCGATCGAGCCGTCAGTCACCGTCTGCCTCACAGAATCGCACCTGACTCTTTGAGCTTCTCGATGGTCTCCCACTCCAGGCCGGCGTCCATCAAGACCTCTTCGGTGTGCTGGCCGTGCTCCGGAGCACCGGGCGGGACAACGGACTGCTCATCGAACTGAACGGGGTTGGTGGGCAGCGCGAACGGCACACCTC
>Ga0075363_100000596_pt1 | contig 11925 bp, 8 predicted proteins | sample EndMetdeltDD1763_FD_71470 | JGI IMG/M metagenome (GOLD analysis project Ga0075363, IMG submission 71470) | Populus endosphere microbial communities from Tennessee, USA - Endosphere MetaG P. deltoides DD176-3 | ecosystem: Host-associated > Plants > Roots > Endosphere | place: USA: Tennessee...
TAGTCGGCGACGGCTGCCAGCACGGTCTCCGGCGCGGCGGCGATCTCGACGGTGCTGGACGCGCTGACCTGTCCCATCGGTACTAACTCCTAGCTAGGCGGTGATCACGATTCGGTGCGGTCGCATCACCCGCGACCGCGGACTAGCGTATATCCGTGTCTGTGGTGAATACCGAAGCACGTACCGCTCACTCCGCCGGAGTAGAGCGGCTTCTCGCCAGCTACCGGGCGATTCCGCCGAACGCCACGGTGCGACTGGCAAAGCCGACATCGAACTTGTTCCGCGCCCGCGCGAAGACGTCGACCAAGGGTCTGGACGTCTCGGGGCTCGGCGGGGTCATCGCCGTCGACCCTGACAACCGCACCGCCGACGTCGCAGGCATGTGCACCTATGAGGACCTCGTCGCGGCGACGCTCCCCTACGGCCTGGCACCGCTGGTGGTGCCACAGCTCAAGACGATCACCCTCGGTGGCGCCGTCACCGGCCTCGGCATCGAGTCCACGTCGTTTCGCAACGGACTTCCGCATGAGTCGGTGCTGGAGATGGACATCCTCACCGGCACCGGCGATGTCGTGACCGCATCGGCGACCCAGAATTCCGACCTGTTCCTGTCGTTTCCGAATTCCTATGGCACGCTTGGTTACTCGGTCCGCATCAAGATCGAGTTGGAACCGGTCAAGCCGTTCGTCGCGCTGCGCTATCTGCGGTTCAACACGTTGACGGATCTCTTCGCGGCGATGGACCGCATCATCGAGACCGGCGGGCACGACGGCGCTCCCGTCGACTACCTCGACGGCGTCGTATTCTCGGCCGACGAGAGCTACCTGATACTCGGATTCCAGACCGGCACACCGGGTCCTGTCAGCGACTACACCGGCCAACAGATCTATTACCGGTCCATCCAGCATCCCGAAGGCGAAAAACACGACCGGCTCACGATCCACGACTACCTATGGCGCTGGGACACCGACTGGTTCTGGTGTTCAAGGGCATTCGGCGCACAGGATCCGCGGATCCGCCGATTCTGGCCGCGGCGCTACCGGCGTAGCAGCTTCTACTGGAAACTCATCGGCTACGACCAGCGGTTCAACATCGCCGACCGAATCGAAAAGCGCAACGGGCGACCGCCATTGGAACGGGTCGTGCAGGACATCGAGGTGCCGATCGGTAAGGCGGCGGAGTTCGTCGACTGGTTCCTGACCAATGTGCCCATCGAGCCGATCTGGTTGTGCCCGTTGCGGCTCCGCGACGAGACCACTTGGCCGCTGTACCCGATCCGCGCCCACAGCACCTACGTCAACGTCGGGTTCTGGTCCTCCGTGCCCGTCGGACCGACCGAAGGACACACGAACAAGTTGATCGAACGCAAGGTCAGCGAGCTGGATGGTCACAAATCGCTGTATTCCGATGCGTACTACAGCCCTGACGAGTTCGCCGAACTCTATGGTGGAGAAGCCTACAAAACCGTCAAAAAGACCTACGACCCCGATTCCCGACTCCTTGACCTGTACGCGAAGGCGGTGCAACGACGATGACCACGTTCAAAGAACATTCGACACAAGCGCCAGCCGGACGACTCACCCTGGCAGAGATCCTCGAGATCTTCGCCTCGGGTCAGATCCCGCTGAAATTCACCGCATACGACGGCAGTACGGCCGGACCCGAAGACGCGACGCTCGGCCTCGACCTGCTGACACCGCGCGGCACCACGTATCTCGCAACCGCTCCCGGTGAACTCGGCTTGGCGCGCGCCTACGTCGCAGGCGATCTCAACCCGCTCGGCGTGCATTTCGCCGATCCCTATGACCTGCTCATGGCGTTGGCCGACAAGCTCGATTTCAGGCTTCCGCCCCCGCGCGTGCTGGCCAACATCGTCCGCACACTGGGCATCGAGCACCTCAAGCCGATCGCCCCGCCTCCCCAGGAAGCGCTGCCGCGGTGGCGCCGCTTCATGGAAGGGTTGCGCCACAGCAAGACTCGCGACGCCGAGGCGATTCACCACCACTACGACGTCTCGAACAAGTTCTACGAGTGGGTGCTCGGTCCGTCGATGACCTACACCTGCGCGTGCTACCCGGATGCCGACGCCACGTTGGAAGAGGCGCAGGACAACAAGTACCGGTTGGTGTTCGAGAAGCTGCGCCTCAAGCCGGGCGATCGACTGCTCGATGTGGGTTGCGGCTGGGGTGGCATGGTCCGCTACGCCGCGCGCCACGGGGTCAAGACGATCGGCGTCACGCTGTCCAAAGAGCAGGCGGAGTGGGCGCAGAACGCGATCATCGAAGAGGGTCTGTCCGACCTCGCCGAGGTGCGCCACAGCGACTACCGCGATGTCCGGGAATCCGGGTTCGACGCAGTGTCCTCGATCGGGCTCACCGAACACATCGGCGTGCACAACTATCCGGCGTACTTCAAGTTCCTGCAGTCGAAGATGCGCACGGGCGCGCTGTTGCTCAACCACTGCATCACCCGCCACGACAACCGAACCGGCGCGTCGGCCAAGGGTTTCATCGACCGCTACGTGTTCCCCGACGGGGAGCTCACGGGTTCGGGACGCATCATCACCGAGGCGCAGGACGTCGGCCTCGAAGTGGTGCACGAGGAGAACCTGCGCCACCACTACGCACTGACGCTGCGCGACTGGTGCCGCAACCTCGCCGAGCACTGGGACGAGGCCGTCGAAGAGGTCGGACTGCCCACGGCGAAGGTGTGGGGTCTCTACATGGCCGGTTCACGGGTCGGCTTCGAGACGAATGTCGTTCAGCTGCACCAGGTTCTGGCCGTCAAGCTCGACGAGCGCGGGGGCGACGGCGGGCTGCCGTTACGCCCGTGGTGGACGCCCTAGCGCTAGCTGCCGTCGATGCGACGCGCGCCGAGCTCGGTCTGAAGTAGCTCCAGCGCCACTTCTTCGGGGTCGCGCCGCGGTGTTTCCGACGTGTCGTTGCCCGCTTCAGCGAGCATGCTCTCTTCGTCGTCGACGTCGCTCGGCGGCGGTTCCGGTGCGGCAGCAGGCCTGCGTTCCGGCTCTGCGGCGGGCGCGGGGCCGGGCGCGCCCACCTCGCACCGGATCTTCCAGTCGACGCCCAGCGCGTCCTTCAGCGCCTCGCGGATGACGTCAGAGTTGCGCTGTTCGGTCAGCCGTTTGGCCAGCGGGGCGGACTCGTGGCTGAGCACCAGGGTGTCGTCCTCGACGGCGCGGACGATCGCGCCGGCCAGCATCACCTCGGTGGTGCGGCTGCGCTGACGGACCTTCTCGCGCACCGTGGTCCACATGCTGCGTACCGCCGCCGCGTTCGGCTCACCGGTGACGGCCGCCGGTGGGGGTGCCGTCACGATGGGGTCAGAGGGCTGGCGCACCGGTGGCGGCGACGCCGGCATGGGTTCCGGAGCGGGTGCAGGTTCGGGTGCGGCCACCGGCTCGGGTGGGTTCGGCGGTTCCGGGGCCTTGGGAGCGGGTGCCGGGTCCGGCATGGGCTTGGGCTCGACGACCACCGTCGGCTCCAGCGCCGGCTTCAGCTCCGGCGCGGCCTTCTGCACCGGCTGCGCGTCCGGCTCGGCAGCGGGCGGGGCCTGACTCTTGCGGCTGTACTTCGGCGCGCCCCCGGGCAACTCCCCTGCCGGGATCGACATGTCCAGCCGGGTCTCGATGCGCTCGACGCGCTGCAACAACGCCGACTCGGTGTCGCTGGCCGACGGCAGCAGCAGCCGCGCGCACACCACCTCGAGCAGCAACCGAGGCGCGGTGGCTCCGCGCATCTCGCCCAGCCCGGCGTGCACGACCTCGGCGTAGCGGGTCAGCGTCGCGGTGCCGACCCGTTCCGCCTGATCGCGCATCCGTTCCAGCACGTCCTCGGGACCGTCGACCACACCGCGGGCGACCGCATCCGGAACCGACTGCAGCACAATCAGATCGCGGAAGCGCTCCAGTAGATCGGTGGCGAACCGGCGAGGGTCGTGGCCGGCGTCGATCACACCCTCGACAGCGCCGAACAACGCCGCGGCATCCCCGGCGGCCAGCGCGTCGATCGCATCGTCGATCAACGCCACATCGGTGGCACCCAGCAGGGACAACGCCCGCTGGTACTCGACCCGGTTCCCATCCGCACCCGCCAAGAGCTGGTCGAGCACCGACAACGTGTCACGCGGCGATCCGGCGCCGGCCCGGATGACGAGCGGGTAGACGGCGTCGTCGACCACCACGTTCTCCTGCGCGCAGATGCGCTCCAGCAGGGTGCGCATAGTTCGCGGCGCCAACAACCGGAACGGGTAGTGGTGGGTGCGCGACCGGATGGTCGGCAGCACCTTCTCGGGCTCGGTGGTGGCGAACACGAAGATCAGATGCTCCGGCGGTTCCTCGACGATCTTCAGCAGCGCGTTGAAGCCCGCCGTGGTGACCATGTGCGCCTCGTCGATGATGAAGATGCGGTAGCGCGACTGCGCGGGCGCGTAGAAGGCGCGGTCGCGGAGCTCGCGGGTGTCGTCCACACCGCCGTGGCTCGCCGCGTCGAGTTCGGTGACGTCGACGCTGCCGCCGCCGTTCGGCGCAAGTGCCACGCAGGACGCGCAGACCCCGCACGGGGTGGCCGTCGGCCCCTGCTCACAGTTCAACGATCTGGCCAGGATCCGCGCCGACGACGTCTTGCCGCATCCGCGCGGCCCGGAGAACAGGTAGGCGTGGTTGATGCGTCCCGCCGTCAGCGCGGTGGACAGCGGTTCGGTGACGTGCTCCTGGCCCACCACGTCGGCGAATGTCGCAGGTCGGTACTTGCGGTAGAGCGCCACGCTCGCACACGCTACCGAGGACCGCTGACGCCGCGGCGCGGCCTGTAACCAAACCCTCATTTCTTGCCGAAAAAGCGTCACCGTTCACCCCGGTCACCGCTCCTACCAACGATGCCGATCGGCAGCCAGACGTTGGGGAGCTGATATGAACGAAAATGGGCCCGACTACGAGTCGGTGTTCCGCGCGAGCTGGCGAGACCGTCAGTCGGCGGGCACCCGCCCCGGTGAGCTGATCAAGAATCCGAAATGGATCGACGCGGGCCTCGTCGTGCTGACGGTGCTGCTGATCGCCGGTGTGGTCGCGCTGGGCACGATCACCGTCGACAACCAGCCGTTGATCGACGTGTTCATGCCGAGGTTCTGGTGAGCTGGCAGCGTCGCGCGATCCCGTACATCGCACAGGCCGAGATGGCCGACTGCGGAGCCGCTGCGATGTGCATGGCGCTCGCCTATTACGGCCGTCACGTCTCGCTGTCGGAGATGCACGAGGCGACCGGCACCGGACGCGACGGCGTCGACGCGCTGCGCCTCGCCGAAGCCGCGACGGCATACGGGCTGCGCGCTCGCGGGGTCGCCACTGAACTCGACGATCTACCGGCTCTTCCCCGTGGCACCGTATTGCATTGGGGCGCTGCGCACTTCGTCGTGTTGGATTCCACGTCGCGGCGCGGGGTCACCATCGTCGACCCCGCCGCGGGCAGCTACCGCGTCTCGTGGCAAGCCGTCAGCGATCTGTACAGCGGGGTCGCCATCATCCTCGAACCCGGTGACGCGTTCCGTGCCGGCGGGCAGCGGCCGAAGGGTGCGTTGCACCATGCGCGGCGGCTGATGACCCGCTCCAGTGGAATCGGCCGGGTGCTAGGGACCTCGGTGGTCGTCCGGCTGATGGCGTTGGCCGTGCCGATCCTCACCGGCGTGATCGTCGACCAGATCGTGCCCGCCGCCGACGACCGACTGCTGTGGATCGTCGCCTCGGTGATGGCCGCGCTGATCTGCTACTCGGCACTCGCCACCTTCCTGAGGGCCCACCTGCTGCTGCGGCTGCGCAGTCGGCTCGACGTCGAGATGACGCTGGACTTCCTGGAGCATCTGGTCGACCTGCCGTACGCGTTCTTCCTCAAGCGCTCTTCCGGCGACCTGATGATGCGGCTGCGCAGCAATGCCACGGTCCGCGAGATCCTCACCAGCGGCACGATCGCCGCACTACTCGACGGTGTGTTGGCGACGGCGTATCTCGTGGTGATCTTCTTCCTGTCGCCGCAGCTGGGTTTCCTTGTGGTCGCGCTGGGCGCCGCGCAGGTGGTCGTGCTGCTGGCGGCGCGGCGGCGCAACCAGCATCTGATGGGCGAGGCGCTGGCCACCGAGGCCCGCTCGCAGTCCTACGCATACGAGATGTTCTCGGCCGTCGAAACCTTGAAGGCGGCAGGCGCCGAACGGCGCGCGGTGTCGCACTGGACGAACCTGTTCGTGGCCGAGCTCAACGTGTCACTTCGTCGCGGACGCCTTTCCGCCGCAGTCGAAACCGCCATCCACGGCCTGTCGCTGCTCTCGCCCATCGCGGTGCTGCTGTTCGGCGCCTACCTCGTGGGCAGCGGGCAGCTCTCACTCGGCACCATGCTCGCGCTGGCCGCACTGTCCACCGCGTTCCTGGAACCCCTCGGCGTCCTCGTCGGCACGGTCCTGCAGATCCAGCTTCTCGGCAGCTACCTGGCACGCCTCGACGACGTGTTCGACACCCCGACCGAAACCGCGGGCCGCGAGCTGCGGCATGCGCCGCGGCTGACGGGAGCGCTGCGCGCCGAGGGCCTCACGTTCCGGTACACACCGCACGGCCCGCCCGCCATCGACGGCGTCGACCTCGACGTGCAGCCCGGCCAGGTCCTGGCCGTCGTCGGACGCTCGGGTTCGGGCAAGTCCACGTTGGGCCGGCTGCTGCTCGGTCTCTACGCGCCCGATTCGGGACGTGTCCTGCTCGACGGGGCCGACCTGGCGACGATGCTGCCCCGCAGCGTCCGGTCGCAGATCGGTGTGGTCACCCAGGACCCCTACATCTTCGGGCTGTCGATCCGCGACAACCTCAGCCTCGGCGACCCCAGCCTGCCGCTGGAGCAGCTCCAGACCGCCGCGGAGCTGGCGGGCATCGCCGACGACATCGCGGCGATGCCGATGGGCTGGAACACCCCGCTCGTCGACGCCGGCGCGTCACTGTCCGGCGGCCAGCGCCAGCGCCTGGCCCTGGCTCGCGCGCTCGCCACCCAGCCGCGCCTGCTGCTGCTCGACGAGGCCACCAGCAATCTGGACACCGTCACCGAGGCGAAGGTGCACGCCAACATCGCCCGGCTCGGCTGCACCGTCGTGCTGGTCGCCCATCGCCTCGCAACGGTCATCGACGCCGACTGCATCGTCGTGATGGAGGCGGGCCGCGTCGTCGAGGTCGGCAGTCACCGCGAACTCATGGCCGCACACGGCTATTACGCACAGCTGGTCGAAGGCCAGCTCGTCGAAGAACCCGTGCGTTAGGAGAGGGACATGAATGCACCGCTGACCCCGAGTGGTTTCTTCGTGATGCGCGCCCCGTTGCTCCCGTTGGAGGAACTGGATCAGCTGCGCGGCGATGCCGAGTACTGGCAGGTCTTGGCAAAGCGACCCGACGTGTGCGAGGCGCTACACCTCGCGTCACCCGGGCTGCTGCAGCGGCTGGCCGAAGGTAAGCCGGATGACCGGGTCGCCGCCTCGGTCACCGCGTACCTGGTCCGCATGTGCACGCGGGCAACCCCTTTCGGCCTTTTCGCGGGTTGCTCACTGGGCACGGTCGGCGAGGACACCGCACTGGTGGTCGACGGTCCCGACGGCACCACCAGGCACAGCAGACCCGACACCGAGGTGCTCACGGCGCTCGTCGAGCGCCTGCTGAACGATCCGACGACGCGGCCGTCGATGGTCGTCGAACCCAACTCCAGTCGCTACCACGCCGCGGGAGCGATGCGCCTCATCGAGAGCCGGTTGCACGACGGCCGGCGCTCGCATCACCTGGTCGTGATCGAGGACGACGAGCCGTTGCGGTGTGCGCTGGAAACCGCCGCGGGCGGGTGCCCGGTCGAGGTGGTCGCCGAGTCCGTGCAGGCCGCGACAGGGGCTGACGCGGCCGAGGCCCGCGAGTACGTCGATGCCCTTGTTGACGCGCACGTGCTCACGCCGGTGGCCGAGCCCGCGGTGACGGGCCTCGAGCCGCTGGCTCACATGCTGTCGTCGCTAGCCGATCTCTCCTCGACCACGGAGGCCTTGGCAAGGGTGTCCGACGAACTCAGCGCGCTGGATGCCGCGGGACTCGGTAATCCGCCGACGGCGTACGACGCTGTCGCGGCCAACCTGCTCGAGCTGGCCGGCAGCGGTGACAGTTCTCGGCTGATTCAGGTCGACCTGCACCGCGACGGTGCGGGTCTGACACTGGGCGGCGACACCGTGAAGCAGCTCGCGAAGGGTGTTGATCTGCTGCACCGCCTTTCGGCACACACCGACGACCCCGCGCTGCGTCGGTTCAAGACGGACTTCGCCGCCCGCTACGAGGACCGCGAGGTGCCCCTGATGGAGGCACTCGACGAGGAGATGGGCATCGGGTACGACCGGTCGCCGCATCCGGCCGCCGATGAATCCCCACTGCTGGCCGGTATCGACTTGGGCGGCGGCACAGGACATTACGCGTTCACCGGACGCGACGCGACGTTGCTCGACCTCGTGATGCGCGCCCGCGAGAGCGGGTCGGGCACCCTTGAACTCGACGACGCCACCGTGGCCCGTCTCGCCACTTCGACGCCGTCGCCGCTGCCCGACGCACTGGCCGTCTTCGCCAGCGTTCTGGACGACGGCATCGAGATCCAAAGCGCCAGCGGTCCTTCGGGCGCCGAGCTGCTCGGCCGGTTCTGCCACGGCGATCAGCGGCTGCACGACGCGGTGCGGTCGCACTTGCGCGCCGAAGAGGCGCAGGCGCCCGGTGTCGTGTTCGCCGAGATCATCCACCTGCCGGAAGGGCGGACCGGCAATGTGTTGGCCCGGCCGGTGCTGCGCGACTACGAGCTTGTCCTGCTGGGACGTTCGGGGGCGGAATCGGATCGTCAGATAAGCGTGGACGAACTGACCGTGCGCCTCGACGGCGATCGCGTGGTTCTGTACAGCCCGCGCCTGGGCGCCGAGGTCCGGCCGAGGCTGACGACCGCGCACAATCCGGCGTGGCGCGGGTTCGGTGTGTACCGGTTCCTGGCGGCGCTGCAGAACGACGGTGTAGCCGCCGGACTCGTATGGGACTGGGGCGCAGTGGGTTCTGCGCCGAGCCTGCCGCGTGTCGCTGCGGGAAAGCTGGTGCTGTCCCGCGCCCGCTGGCGCTTGTCGGCAGACGAGATCAAGGCGGTCACCGGATCCGATCCCATCGCCGGGTGGGCGGCGCTGCGCGCGCATCGTGGTCTACCCGGCGAGCTGCTGATCGCCGACGGTGACAACCGGCTGTACGTCGACACCGCGAGCCCCGCACTGGTGGCGACGGCAGCCAAGGTGCTGCGTGGACGGTCCGCGGCGGTCATCGAGGAGGTGCTGGGGAGCGGGATCGCCACCGGACCGCAGGGCCGATTCGCGCATGAGCTGATCGTGCCCTTCCTGCGTGCCGGCGAACCGGCGCCCGCGCCCCGGCCGTGGCGTGCACCCGATGCGCGGCGGAGTTTCGCACCGGGCAGCGAATGGCTCTACCTCAAGGCCTACACCGGTACCGCATCCGCGGACCGCATCCTCACTGAGGGTGTCGGTCCCGCCATCGCCAAGCTGCGCGACAACGGCATCGTCGACCACTGGTTCTTCCTGCGCTTCGCCGACCCGGAACACCACCTCCGGCTCCGTCTGCACGGAGACCCCGGCGCGTTGCGCGAGCACGCACTGCCCGCGCTCACCGACGCGCTGGCCCCACACATCGCCGACGGCACGGTATGGAAGGTATCCACCGACACCTACGACCGCGAGGTCGGACGGTATGGGGGTGACGCCGGAATCGAGCTCGCCGAGCAGATCCACGCCGCCGACAGCGACGCCGTTCTCGATGCGCTCGACATCCTCGACGGTGACATGTTCGGGGCGGAGGCACCGGACGCACGCTGGAAGCTGTGCCTGTACGCCACCGACCGCCTGCTGGCCGACGCCGGACTCGACATCGCACAGCGCCGCGAATGGGCGAAGGCCGGGGCTGCGGGCTATCGGCCCGAGTACCCGAATGCGTCGAATCTCGACCCCGGCATCGGACAACGCTGGCGCAGAGAGCGTGCCGATGTGACCGCGCTGCTCGACGATACCGGCGAACACCGTTATGACGCAGCATGTCTGGCGTTCAGGAAGCGTTCCGCGAAGCTGGCGCCCCTGCTTGCCGAGTTGGCGCAGCGTTCGCAACGAGGTGAGCTGATACAACCGTACTCGGGACTGCTGCACAGCTTCAGCCACCTCAACGCCGTACGACTGCTGCGGTCGTCCGCCCGCACACACGAGCTCATCCTGCTCAGCTTCCTCGACCGGTACTACGCGAGCCGGCTGGCTCGGCGCTGACCACAAATGTGTCCCCGTACAAGGGCTTTGGCGCCCATACGAGTAAGCGCTACTCATCCGGGCAGCGTCCACTTCAGGAGGGAAATCCAATGAACACCAACAGCAAGCTGGCCCTTCGCCGGCAGAGCATCCGCACCCTGACCGCCGATGAGCTGAGCATGGCCCACGGTGGCGAGGGCGGTAACGGCACCGGCACCGGCACCGGCGGCGGTAAGACCACCAAGCACACCACCAAGCCCACCACGGGCACACACACGGGCACGGGAACCCGCAACCCCACGCTCACTTCGACCGATCTGCCCCCTCAGACGGTCACCATCGCGTAGCAACTCGCTGCGCCCACGGCACCGCCCCACGACCGTTCCTCTCCCCTTCGGTCGTGGGGCGGTGTTCTGCGTGCGGTGACCGTCCAGAATTCGATAAACCGAAAAGTGTCCCTTTGCAAGGGGTTTGACGCTCTTACCCATGAGTGCCGCCCAACCGGGCTGTGCCACACCAAGGAGGACACCAATGAACGCTCGCAACAAGCTCGCCCTGCGCCGCCAGAGCATCCGCACCCTGACCGCCGACGAGATGAGCCTGGCCCACGGTGGCCGTGGCAACGGCACCGGCACCGGGACCGGCACCGGAACCGGTACGGGCACGGGTACCGGCACCGGCACCCACCGCACGAAGTAGTTGGCGCGGCTACACCCGACGTAGCCGACCGACCACCCACAGCACCGCCCCATGACCCCACGGTCATGGGGCGGTGTTCTGCGTGCGGTTGCTTACCTCGCGGATAGGAAAAACTGCCCGGCCGAAAAGGAAACCTGGCCGGTCGGCGATTACGGCAGAGGCGCAGGAAGACGACCATTTCAGTCATGGCATCCACCACCACACCAGCACCGGTACGAGTCCTCAGCGACGCAGAGCTTGCCACCGCGGCGGCGACCGGTGACCGGGTGGCGTTGGGCGCCATCTACCACCGCTACTCGGGAAGGCTGCACGACTACTGCGTGAGCCTGGTGCGCGATCACCACACCGCCGCCGACTGCGTACAGGACGTCTTCTGCATCGCCGCGTCCGATATCCACAAACTGCGCGAGCCCGAGAAGCTGCGGCCCTGGCTCTATTCGATCGCCCGTCACGCCGCGCTGCGCACACTGCACGAACGACGCCGCGAGCCCGCCTACGACGAGGTGCCTGACACCGCGGCCCTCGGTCCCGGCCCGTACACCATGACCGCACGAAACGAGCTCGCGCAGTTGATCGATGCGGCCGCCCGCGGATTGTCCGAGCGGGATCGCGACGTCCTGGAGCTGGCGTACCGCCAGGGGCTGGCCGGACCCGAGCTCGCGCAGGCACTCGGCGTCAGCCACGATTGCGCGAAGAAACTTCTCCAGCGTCTGCGCCAGACGTTCGAGCGCTCGCTGGGTGCCCTGATGGTGGCCCGGCACGCCGCGGCGCACGGATGCCCGCAGCTCGCCGCGGCCCTGTCCGGCTGGGATCGTCAGTTCACTGTGCTGACACGCAAACGCGTTGCGCGCCATATCGAGTCATGCCCGACGTGCGATGACTACCGTC
>Ga0075363_100000598_pt1 | contig 11919 bp, 8 predicted proteins | sample EndMetdeltDD1763_FD_71470 | JGI IMG/M metagenome (GOLD analysis project Ga0075363, IMG submission 71470) | Populus endosphere microbial communities from Tennessee, USA - Endosphere MetaG P. deltoides DD176-3 | ecosystem: Host-associated > Plants > Roots > Endosphere | place: USA: Tennessee...
ACGCCGCCTGCGCGCGTGCCGGCCAACCGGCCAATGCGGAGCCTGCTATCGCGGCTCCTGTCTTGATGAGTGCCCTGCGGTTCATACCCCTCGTCATCGGCCGTATCCTCCGTCTTCTTGTTTTATCTTTTGACTATAGACGGTGTTTCCAGGCCGCATGGCGTGACGTGCGCATGGGCACAGCGCGCCGCTGCATGACACGACGCCGCAAGACGGTTGCGATGCAGAATGGACACAAAGGAAACGCGCCGCCAAGATAATGTGATCGAAATCACAGACAGCGCTCTCCTTCTGCCGCCCATGCTATGATACGAAGCTACCGTCCAATCAGGGCAGTCTTCTCCATGCGCGTCGTCGCGGTGATCGTCCTGACGATCCTGACAGCTTTCTTCAGCCGGCCCGCGGTCGCCGACAAGCGAATCGCGCTCGTGATCGGCAACTCCGCCTACCAGCATACGGCGCCGCTCCTGAATCCGGCGAACGACGCCGCGGCCATGGCGGACATGCTGAAGGGCGCCCGGTTCGACGTTGTCGAGCTGAGGCGCGACCTGAAGGCCCTCGAGATGCGCCGCGCCCTGCGCGATTTCTCCGATGCCGCCCAGGACGCTGACGTCGCGATCTTCTATTTTGCCGGACACGGGATCGAAATCGGCGGCGCCAACTATCTCATCCCGGTCGATGCCATCCTGGAAAAGGACACCGACGCATTCGATGAAGCCGTGCCTGTCGATCGAGCCCTGTCCTCCATCGAGCCGGCGAAAAAACTGCGGCTCGTCATTCTGGACGCCTGCCGAGACAATCCGCTCGCCAAAACCATGAAGCGCAGGAGCGCCACGCGATCGCTCGCGGGTGGCCTCGCCAAGATCGAACCGGAAACCCCCAACACCCTGGTCGCGTTCGCCGCCAAGGCCGGCTCGACGGCATGGGATGGTGCCGACAAGAACAGTCCGTTTACCACGGCGCTGGTGAAGCATCTGCCCCGACCCGGCCTGGACCTACGCAAGGCGTTCGGTTTCGTTCGCGACGACGTCCTGAAGGCGACACGAAACAGGCAGGAGCCGTTCATCTACGGCTCGCTCGGCGGCGAGGACGTCCCGCTCGTCCCGGCGCTCGCGCCCGCTCCCGAGCCGGCGCGCGTCCCGACAGCTCACGAGGCTGCGCGAGGCGACTACGAGCTCGCCATGCAGATCAATACGATCCCGGTGTGGGATTCATTCATCAGGAAATATCCCAGCGGCTTTTACGCCGATCTTGCCACCGCCCAGCGCGACAGATTGAACGCAGCGGCAGCGGCAAATGCGAGACCTGTCACACCTGCACAACCGAGCGCAGAACGAGACAAAACCGAGCCGGCACAGAAGGCCTCCAAGGAGAATACTGTCGTCAGTCGCCTCGAGCCGAAGCCGCCCGAGGCAGCAAAGTCAGCGCCGGTCCCACCAGCACGGCCGGCGCAACAGGACGGCGGCGCCAAGAGCCAACCGGCGCCTGCGCAGACGCCGCCGAGGCAGGAGCTGGCAAAGCTGGTGACCCCGCCTGCCGCTCCCTTGCTGTCGAGGTGTTCCGACAGCCCGGTCATCGCTGTTTCGCTGTCGACACGAAGCGCCCAACCCCTCACTCAAGCGGAGGAATGCGCCTCCAGACCGAAGGACTCCTTCAAGGAGTGCGACGACTGTCCGGAGATGGTGATCCTGCCGCCGGGCGAGGTTCTCATCGGCTCCGAGCGAAAGGACATCGAAGCGGGAATGGCTCGCGCCAACGAGGCGCCACAGCGCAGGGCATTGCTGACGCGCCCGATGGCGGTGGGAAAATTCGAGGTCACGCGAGATCAGTACGAAGCGTTCATCAAGAGCTCGGGCTACAAAGTCAGTGACAGGTGCTTCACGTTCGAGAACGGCGCCCCGCAGGAGCGGGGAGATCGCTCCTTCCGCAATCCCGGCTTCGTTCAAAGCGGAAACCATCCGGCCGTCTGCGTCAGCTGGGACGATGCGCGCGCCTACATCGACTGGCTGTCACGACGGACCGGCAAGGGCTACGGCCTGTTGTCGGAAGCCGAGTTCGAATACGCGGCGCGCGGTGGAGGCAGCGCGCGATTTGCCAACAGCAACGACGCGGCCGAACTGTGCGGATTTGCAAATGGCGCCGATCAGTCGCTGCACGCCACCGGCCTGACGGCCGCGACGCCTTTCCTCAAGTGCAATGACGGCTTCTCGTTCACGGCGCCGGTCGGCTCATATCAGCCAAACGCGTTCGGGCTGCATGACCTGATCGGGAATGTCTGGGAATGGACGGACGATTGCTACAGCGACGACAATCGCCCGTCTCGCCCGGATGCCGGCTGCCAGGCGCGAACCGTTCGCGGCGGCGACTGGTTCAGCACCGAGATCCTGTTGCGCCCCGCGGCCCGCGAGAAAGCAAATGCCGGCACGCGGAACGATGACATCGGCTTCAGGGTCGTGCGCACGCTGCAGAAGTGACAGCTGAAGCGTGCTTTCGCAGCGACGACACGCACTGTTCAACTCAATCCATCATGCTTAGCTCGAGCACTGAATGGTCTTCAGCTCGACGCGGCGGTCGAGGGCATCGCTGGCGTCGTCCTTGCCCGTGCCGATGAGCAATTCCCGCGATCCCTTGCCGGAGGCGATCAAGCGGCGGCGCAATCCGGGCTGTTCGTCTTCCAGACGGTCCTTGATGAACTCGGCACGCACAGTGGAAAGGCGGTCGTTCAGGGCGGCGAGGCCGGTCGGGCTGGTGTGGCCGACGACTTCGAGGCACGCACGCTTGGCGGCAGCGCGTTCCGCAATGACGCGAAGCCACGTGTCATAGGTGGATTGATATCGCCGTTGGTTGGTGAACTGCGTCGATGCCGGCCGGAACAGGAATTTAACGGCCAGCTTTTCACCGCGCAGCCCGTAGTCGATGACGTCGCCGAACGACTGTACGGCCTCATTGGTGCGGCGAAGGCGCACGTTCGAGAGATAGATGCCATTCAGCGTGCGCAACTGCTCGCCGCCCGGCACCTTCATGACGTTGTGATAGGTGTCCAGCGCTTCGCGGTACCGGCCTGCGTTATAGGACTCGATGGCATCGTTGGTCATCGACGCCACCAGAATACGGTCGGCATAGGCCTGATCGATGTTGTCACCGACCTTCGTTCCCTGGCAGCTCTTGACGTAGGCATCGGTCGCGGCGTCCTTCGTGAAAACCGGGCTGTCCGCGAAGAAGCTGGTCGGTGTCGCATCGATGCCCTCCGGCAGCGCGCGTGCGACGCCCTTCGAGACGATGGTCCTGGACTTCATGTCCGCGAGCGCCAGACAAATCCGGTAGGCGTCGCGCGGCCCCCCCGCCACGCCGGCGTTGTTGATCGCCGTGAACGTGCCGATCAGGACCACCGGCGACCTGGCCAGCGCGTCGGCGGAAAAGCGCGTCAATTGAAAGCGCGGGTATTTCTCCTGTACGAGCTGGGCGATCATCCTCTGCTCGAGCTGCGTCGCGTTGGATTGCGCACCAGTGACACCGTCGATCAACGGATCGATCACCAGGTCGAGCTTGTCACCGTTCACCTGCGCCTTTGAGAACAGATCGTTTGCGGCGTTCAGCAACGCGGTCCTGAACTCCAGCGGAGTCGGTGGCGGTGCGGCGGCTGTCGGCGCGGTAGTACTTGCCGGCGGAGCCACACCGGACTGGGCGACAGCTGTGCCGCAAAGCGCCTGCGCACACGAAAAACCCGCACACACGACCATGAGCAGCCGAGCAATGTTCATCTGCGATACTCCCATCCAAGAGCCCTGCGAAGGCGAGACCCAACTCACCCAGGCTCGGCGGAGATCATCGCAAGCGCGCACTTTGTGACACAGCGCACAGCAGATCCCGGTCGGCCTGCCTTTACGCCGTTCGTAGGCCCCCCGCCTCGCACGCTCTGTGATCCAGCGCACAGTCGGTCTGCAAATTTCCGGCTGGGGCAGTTACGACAGCAGCAGGGCCATTCCCGGGTCACCTTTCGCCATCGCCCGGCGATAAGCTTCGCGGTTGCCGATCCGCTCCAGATATCCGCGAATGTTGGGCAGGCCCGCGAGATCATACGGCTGGAAATAGCGCATCGTGGTGAGCGAAAAGACCGTCATGATGTCTGCCGCGGTAAACTCGTCGCCCGCGAGATATCTGGCATCGCCGGTGCGCGCCTCGACATGCTTGAAGGCGTTGTCCAGCCGCCCTTTTGCTGCGACCAGCACCGGATCGTCGGCAGCGAGCTTCAGCCGGCTCAGGATCATGTTGCGCCCCATGCCCGACTGCAGCGTGCCGTTGGCGAAGTGCAACCAGTAAAGATACTGCGCAAAATCGGCATGACCGTGCGTCAGCGCGAGACGGCCGTTCCCATACCGGGCGATGATGTATTCGACGATCGCGCCCGACTCGGCGAGCACGAGATCTCCGTCGGTGATCACCGGCGCGGCACCGATCGGATGCAGCGCCTTGTACTCTGGCGGAGCAAGGATCGGCGAGCGCGGGTAGCACTTGAGCTCATACTCGATCCCGAGCTCTTCGCAGAGCCAGACGATCCGTTCCGATTGCGACTTTCCAAGGTGATGAACTGTGAGCATTACCCGATCCCTCCCGCGCCGCATTCGTACTGGCTGTGTGCCGACCCTATCACGTCCGGGGAAGCCACCCATCGGTCATGTACGGCCCGATCCGAGCACGCAGCGCCGCCGGTCCGCGGCGGCAATACGTTGACGGCCCATGGCAATGACGGCACGCTAAGAGCGGACGAGCCGTCATCGCTTTCCGTTGGAAAAGGACCCGAACGATGCGCATTCACAATCTCTACGAGGATTCAAACGGCGAATCTCACTTCAGAGACATCGAGATCGAATGGGTCGAGCAGCGCGGCGTGTCCCAGTTGTCGAAGCGGATGCCGGCAACGGGGATCATCTTCCGCCGCACGGAAGGCAACTACAACGTGGACTGGCACCCCGCCCCTCGCCGACAGTACATCGTCAACCTCGACGGCGGCGTGAAGATCACCGCAAGCGATGGCGAGGCCCGGATCATCGGTGCCGGGGAGATCATCCTGGTCGAGGACATCAGCGGCAAGGGGCACCTCTCGCAAGCCGTCAACGGAGCGCTGCGGCATTCGTTGTTCATTCCGATCGAGTGAGGGCGCGAGTCCGCGTCCCGGCACATTCGCCGCGGCCCGGACAAGACATTGGTCCTTCCACCGCCGCTCAAGACGGGTGTAGTCTGTTGCCAATGCGCTTCGGACTTATTGCAGTCCGCAACGTCGCGCACACAGTGGAGGGAGCATTATGGAAATTCCCCGCCGCACGTTTCTGCATCTGGCCCTCGGCGCCGCTGCTGTGCCGTCCATGTCCGGCATCGCGCGCGCGCAAGCCTATCCATCACGACCGGTGCGCATCGTCGTCGGCTTTCCCGCCGGCGGGGCCACCGATATTCAGGCGCGGCTGATGGGGCAGTGGCTGTCGGATCGGCTCGGCCAGCAATTCATCGTCGAGAACCGCGCAGGCGCCAGCGGCAACATCGGGACCGAAGCCGTCGCCAAGGCGCCCGCCGACGGCTACACGCTGCTGCAGGTCGTGACCCCGCATGCCATCAATGCAGCGCTCTACAGCAATCTCAATTTCGACTTCATGCGCGATATCGCTCCGGTGATTTGCTCCGCGCGGCTGGCCTACGTGGTCGTGGTGCATCCTGGCGTCCCGGTCACGACGATCCCGGAGCTGATCGCCTATGCCAAGGCCAACCCGGGCAAAATCAACTACGGCTCGGCCGGCAGCGGCACTCCGCAGAACATCGCATGCGAGCTCTTCAAGATGATGACCGGCGTGAACCTGGTCCACGTCCCGTATCGGGGCGGTGCTCCTGCAACCACCGATCTGGTTGCCGGCCACATCCAGCTCATTTTCAGCCCGGTGTCGGAATCGATCGAGCACATCAAGGCCGGCAAGCTGCGTCCCCTGGCGGTATCGACTGCGGCCCGATTGGACGTGTTGCCCGACGTTCCGGCGATGGGCGACTTCGTGCCTGGCTATGAGGCCAGTGGCTTTGCCGGCATTGGCGTGCCCAGCGGCACCCCGGTCGAGATCATCACCATGCTGAACAAGGAGCTCAATGCCGGCCTCGCCGACAGCAAGGTCAAGACCCGTATCGTCGAGCTGGGTGGTACGGTGCTTGGCGGCACGCCTGCGGAATTCGGCACAATCCTCTCGGAGGCGACCGAGAAGTGGGGCAAAGTGATCAAGTTCGCAGGCATCAAGGCCGATTAGGCGGGCGGAAACGCCATCTGTTCGAAATGGGAAGGCGCGTCCTGATTGCATCTGGCTCGGGCCTCATCGTCGCAGCCCGGTCCCAATGCCGGCGTGTCGGACGACCGGTCGTGGACGTTCTGGCGCTGGAATTGTAGATCTTTGCCATCTCAGGCCGACCAGAGCAGCGGACAAACGCCCGCGCTCTTCGTCTGCCGTGCTGTCTGAGCGACAGCTTACCATGCAGGGAACTACAGGAGCCTGGTTTGCATCATCAAAGTGAGACCATTCGACGATCCAATACCGTCTCCTGGCGGAGAGTTCGATGACCACAGGCAGCGCAGACCAGTCGATCCTCGATCGCATTCTCGACACGGCGGCTGACAACCTCAGGGTCGCGAAGATCCTCGTTCAACTCGGCATCGACCCCAATAACGTCACCTACGAGGCGATCTTCAACCGCCTGCTGGAGATCCTGCTGGCGAACATCAATATCGCCAACATGTGCGCGGTCATCGGCGCAATCTTCTTCGTCGCCACCCTTGTGACGAAGACCATGGTGCCGCTGCGCATATGGAGCCTGTTCAGCAACGTATTCTTCATGGCCTTTGGTGCGCTCGCGACCGATGTGAAGACCTTCATTCTTTATCTGCTGCTACTCCCGATCAACGGACTGCGGCTCTACCAGATGCAGAAGCTGATCAAGATGGCACGAACCGCCACCAAGGGCGACAAGTCCATGGAATGGCTCAGGCCGTACATGACCGAGCGAAACTACAAGAAGGGTGATTTCCTTTTCAGGAAGGACGATCCAGCCAACGAGATGCTGATGACGATTACCGGAAAATTCCGGGTCAACGAATTCAACATCGAGCTGCCCCCGGGCAGCCTGATGGGTGAGCTTGGCTTCCTGACGCCGGACAATCGCCGGACCGCGACGATCGAATGCCTCGAAGACGGCCGTGTGTTGACAATTCAGTACGACAAGCTGCTGGAGATCTACTTTCAAAATCCGGAATTTGGTTACTACTTTCTCGTCCTCACCAGCCAACGACTGCTCGAGAACAATGCAAAGCTCGAAGCCACAATTGCGCAGTACAAGATCGCATCCTCGGTCGGGGTGGTGCGCAGCACGGAGTGATCGCGGCCCGATGAGCCGTTCAGGCCGCATCCTCGCTGATCATCGCGGCGCCCTTCTCGCCGATCATGATGGCGGGGGCGTTGGTGTTGCCGGTGGTGAGCGTCGGCATCACCGAGGCGTCGATCACGCGCAGGCCCTGGATGCCGCGTACGCGCAACCGTGAATCGACGACGGCGCGCGGATCCTCGCCCATCTTGCATGTGCCGACGGGGTGATAGAGCGTGTTGCCGAAGCGGCGGGCGTAGTCGAGCAGCTCCGTATCACTCTCGAGCTCGGGACCGGGTTTGGTCTCGCCGAGACTGTGCTGTGCAAGCGCGGGTGCAGCAAAGATACGCCGGACGTGCCGTACGCCGCCCAGCAGCGCGAGCTCGTCGGTGCGGGTGGTAAAATAGTTCGGTCGGATCGCGGGCCGCGCGAACGGATCCGCCGACGCCGCCATGATGGTTCCGCGTGAATCGGGTTTTACGACGCAGACGACGCAGCTCATGCCCGGCTCGTCATCGAGCTGGCCGAATTTCAGCGGGTGGGTGCTGCCGGGCGTGAACAGAAGCTGCAGGTCGGGCGAGGCCAGGCCCTCGCGACTGTCGCAAAACACTTGCGCCGTGGTGACGCCAAAAGTCAGCGCGCCCTTGCCAGTCAGGAAGAAGCGCGCAATCTCGGGCAGCACGCGCGGAAAGCGCGCAATCTCGTTCACTGTCGGCGTGCCCTGCACGCGATTGACGATGCGAACCACATAGTGGTCAATCAGGTTCGCGCCGACGCCCGGCAGGTCATGCACGACGGGAATGCCCAAAGATTGCAGATGGGCCGCAGGTCCAACACCGGAGATCTGCAGGATGTGTGGTGAGTTCACCGTGCCGCCGGAGACGATCACCTCGCGGTTGGCCCGCACGGTGGTGAGCTTGCCGTCGCGCTGAAACTCCACGCCGGTGCAGCGCTTGCCGTCGAACAGCAGCTTGCCGCCCTGCGCATTGGTCTCGACGCGCAGGTTGGGCCGCCGACGCGCCTCGCGCAAGAAAGTCTGCGCCGTCGAGCCGCGCCAGCGGCCGCGGCGCGTCATCTGCGAATAGCCGACGCCGTAGCGTTGCTTGCCGTTGAGGTCGGGATTGAATGGAAAGCCTGCCTGCTGCGCCGCCTCCACGAAGCGATGGGTGAGCGGCAGGATGGTGCGATAATCCTCGACCTTGAGCGGACCGCCCTGCCCGCGGATGTCCAGGTCGCCTTTCTGGACATAGTGCTCGGACTTCCTGAAGTACGGCAGCACCTCGTCGTAGCTCCAGCCCTTGCAGCCCATCTGCGCCCAGCCGTCGAAGTCGGCCGGTGCACCGCGCACGTAGAGCATGCCGTTGATCGACGACGAGCCACCCAACGTGCGGCCGCGCGGCCACTCGATCCGCCGCTCGTTCGAGCTTTTCTCCGGCTCGGTCGTGTAGTTCCAGTTGACCAGCGGGTTACGCAGCAGCGAGCGCATGCCGGCCGGGATATGAATCATCGGATACCAGTCACTCGGCCCGGCCTCGAGCACGATCACCGAAGCGCCGCTCTCCGACAGGCGTGCAGCGACCGTGCATCCCGCCGAGCCAGCACCGACGACGACATAATCGGCCTGCATCTCTGTTTCCCCCACGGCAATGTCACGCGGCAATCATTCACCGTCCATCGCCTCGTTTTGCCGTTTGGCCCGGCGACCGGGCTTCTTCTTGGCGCTTGTCTTCAGCTTCTTCCGGACCGGCCTTGCAATCGTGGGCGCGGGCGCCGGGACGCCGGAGTTGTCGGCCTCGGCCATCTCCAATCCGAACAGGGCTGCAACGTCGTCGTCGGCCAGCACCTTTGACGCGGCCGGCGCGGACTTTGACGCGACCAGATCCTGCCCGGCGCCTGCCAGCAATTCACCCTCGTCGACGCCCCGCAGCTCGAAGATCAGCCGAGGCGCCTCGTCGAGCCGGGCACCGACGCCATAAAGCGCAGCCGCAACATGCTTGCACATCCTGGCGGAGTCCGGACAACTGCACGACAGCTTGATTTCGGCAGGCGCAGGAAACAGGCCATCGCCTTGCTGGCAGACCCTGTCCATGACGCTCCTGGCCAGGCGGCCCTGCAGGAGCTCCACCAGCGAATTGATCGAACCCGAGCAATCGCTGCAGATGGCGCGCCAGCGCTTTGCGACCACGGGAGCGATCGTGATCGCAACGTCATAAAGCTCGGAACCGCTGACGATTGCCGCAACCTTGCCCTTGGTGATCTGCAGGTCGACCACCAAGCCGTTGCAGACATAGCTTCGGCCGCGCGGCAGGCGGCTGGCGTAGTCGCTGTAGCGTTCGAGATTGGTGCACCACGACTGCCCCCAGAAACTCTTGGCGATCTTGCGTCCCTCGACGACCACCGGCGCAAGGTCGCGGCCCTTCTTCCTGAGCTTGGCCAGTTCCTTCTCGGCGCGCTTTCGCTTTTCGCCGACCGATTCGTATTCCGGCCAATCGAAATAGCTCATCGATCACCCTCACTAGCGGCCGCTGCCAGATCCAACCGCACGAGCCGAAGCAGTTCGTCGTCCTTCATTTCGGTCAGCACCGCCTCCGCACCGCCACTCAAAAAATCCCCGGCGAGCTGCTGTTTCGATTCGATCATCTGGTCGATCTTGTCCTCGACAGTACCTCGACAGACGAACTTGTGCACCAGCACATTCTTGGTCTGGCCGATCCGGAATGCACGATCCGTCGCCTGGTTCTCAACAGCCGGATTCCACCAGCGGTCGAAATGGATGACGTGCGATGCCGCCGTCAGATTGAGGCCAGCACCACCCGCCTTGACCGACAGCACGAAGAACGGCACGTCCTCGTCCTCCTGGAATTTTCGCACGAGATCCTTGCGCTTCTTCACCTCCGTTTCGCCGTGCAGAACGAGACCCTCCCGTCCGAACACCGAGCCAAGGAAGGCGGCCAGCGGCGCCGTCGTTTCTCTGAACTGGGTGAAGACCAGCACCTTCTCCTGGCGCGATGCGATCTCCTCAGCGATCTCGCGCAGACGCGCGAGCTTGCCACTGTCTTCCTCGGCCCAGCTGTTGTCGCCGAGCCATTGCGACGGGTGATTGCAGATCTGCTTCAATCGCATCAGCAACGCCAGCACCAGGCCACGGCGCTCGATTCCCTCGGCGTTTTCGAGCGATGCGGCCAGCGTATCGACCGCCTGCTGGTAGAGCGCGGCCTGCTTCCGGCTCAGCATGCAGAACGCTTTCACTTCGGTCTTGTCGGGCAGGTCGGCGATGATGCTCTTGTCGGTCTTCATCCGCCGCAGGATGTAGGGACGCACGAGCTCACGCAGCGGCGCGTACGGATTGTGCGGCCGCTCGTCGAGCTGTTTGACGAAGCTGGAGAACTGCTTCGCCGATCCCAGCAGGCCGGGATTGAGGAAATCGAAGATCGACCACAGATCGCCGAGCTTGTTCTCGATCGGCGTGCCGGTGAGCGCGATGCGCGCGTCGGCCTTCGCCTGCTTCACTGCTCGGGTCTGTTTGGTGGAAGGGTTCTTGATCGTCTGCGCTTCATCGATCACGGCAAGCTTCCAGCGCGTTTCTTGCAGCCAGGCCGCGCGGGTCATGAAGCCGTAGCTTGTGATGACGAGATCGACGCCCGCAAGATCGGCGGCCTTGTCAAATTTCCGCTTCTCCATCGATGCTGCCGACGGATGCACCACGATCGCCTTCAGGTTCGGTGCAAAGCGGGAAATTTCCGCCACCCAGTTGGCAAGCAGCGACGCAGGCGCGACGAGCAGCGAGGGCTTGCCGTCGGCGCCGCCCTGCTCCTTCAGCACCAGCAGCAACGATATGACTTGAATGGTCTTGCCGAGCCCCATGTCGTCGGCAAGGCACGCGCCGAGTCCCAGCCGCGCGAGCAGGTGGAGCCAATGCAGCCCGGCCTGCTGGTAGGGCCGCAAGGTCGCCTGCAGCGAGCGGCCCGGATCGACAGCCGCGGCGCCATCCGGCCGGCGCAAGGCCGCCAGCGTTTCGGCAAGCCACGGGCCGGCCACGGTTTGGCTCCAGTCGGGGTCGGCCACGGCACCCGCTGGACCATCGGCAATCTCAGCTGCAGCCAGCAAACGCATCGCTTCGCCGAACGGCAGGCCATCCGCGGCAGCGCGGCGCGAAACCGCTTCGAATTGGCCGAGGGTCCGCTTCAATCGCTCGTGATCGATCTCGACCCACTGGCCTCGAATGAAGGCGAGCCCCTCCGATGATGCGAGCAGGCGTTTGACGTCCGCAGCAGACAACGTCTCGCCCTCGAGCGTGACCTCCATGCGGAAATCGAGCAGCGCGTCCATGCCGAGATGCGACGGAGGTGTGCCACCGACGGTCGCCTTCACCTGCGGGCGCGCGGGCCGGTTCATGCGCCAGTTCGCCGGCATACGCACGACCAAGCCGGCGCCTTCCAGGGCCGGAACGTCCTTCAGGAACTGCAGTGCCTGTTGCGGGGTCCAGCGCAGCGGATGGAATATCTCGCCAGCATCGACCATGTGCTTCAACCA
>Ga0075363_100000599_pt1 | contig 11916 bp, 7 predicted proteins | sample EndMetdeltDD1763_FD_71470 | JGI IMG/M metagenome (GOLD analysis project Ga0075363, IMG submission 71470) | Populus endosphere microbial communities from Tennessee, USA - Endosphere MetaG P. deltoides DD176-3 | ecosystem: Host-associated > Plants > Roots > Endosphere | place: USA: Tennessee...
ATTCTGTAGTTCGCGACAAACTCTTCGTCACACCAGTCACACTGGTTACAGTCCTTGCCATGCAAAGCCGTTCCCCCGGTAATGCATGGCTCAGCTTCCCCGTCTGGATTGCCCTCTCGGTGGCGTCGGCCATGTCCATGCTTGCTGCCCTCCTGGTGGTGGTCGCGAGCGGTCCGTCGACCGCTGCGCCGGCACCAGCTGCGCCGGCAGCCGCTTCGGCGTGCGCGCCCGTGCTGCTGCTCGGCGTCGAGGGACCGAGGGAGAAGCGCGCGTCCGGCGCGACCTTCTCGCCGGCCCTGATGCAGGTCGGTGAGACCTTCCGGGCCCGGGCGGCCTCCACCGGCCGCGGTGTGCAGCTGGTCCGGGTGACCACCGGCGGCGCCAAGCCCGACAAGCTGATCGGCAACAAGCCCAAGGCCAAGGCCAACCAGGCGGTCACCGCCGACCTCGCCAACGCGTGGGCGGGCAAGGTCGCCAAGGGCCAGTCCCGGGCGGCCGCCGCGCTCCAGGCCGCGGCCGCAGCCTGCCCCGACCAGCAGATCGTGCTGGCCGGCTACAGCCAGGGCGCGACCGCTCTGCACCGTTCCCTCTCCGCGATCCAGAGCACGTACGGCTCCCGCCTGATGGGGGCGATCCTGATCGGCGACGCCGACCGGGTGCGTGGCACCAGCGCCACCGTGGTCGGCGCCCCTGCCGCGTCCCGACGAGGGCGTGGCATCGGCACCAAGCTGCTGGGCAACACGACGGACGCCCCCGCGGTCCCGGGTGGCACCCCGGTCATCAGCGTGTGCTCCAAGGGCGACGTGGTCTGCGACCTGCGTGGCAACCCGGCCGGCAAGGCTGTCGAGAAGCACCGTGGCTACGGCTCCGGTGCGGGTGCCGCCGCGGTCACGAACGCCGCGTCGAGCATGTGGTCGCGGGTCGCGGCCTGGGCCCGTGCCTCGGTCACCAACGTGCAGGTCCCGGCCGGCGTCGCCGGCAACCGGCAGCTGACCGCCGACGTCGACCCCGCCTACGCGAACTCGGTCGAGTGGTCGCAGGTCAGTGGCCTCCCGCCGGGTGCGAGCATCAGCGCGAGCGGGCTGCTCACCTACCCCGCCCTCGCCGAGGGCAGCTGGACCGTCAGCTATGCCGTTCGCACCACAAACCCGCCGTCCCCCCTGTCGTACGGCCAGTTCGTCCTGACCGCCGCCAACCCGAAGCCGATGGTGAGCGCGGGTGGCCAGTCGGCCTGCGAGGTCCGTGCTGACACCACCCTGTGGTGCTGGGGCAACGCCGCGTACGGCCAGGTCGGTGACGGCCAGACCAAGGACCGCACCAACCCGCAGCAGATCGGCACGGCGGGCTGGGCCAGCGTCAGCGCCAGCGGGTCCACCGCCTGTGGTACCCGCCTCGACCTGACCCTGTGGTGCTGGGGCATGAACCACCGCGGCCAGCTCGGCATCGGCGACGCGCCGCGCCAGCTCAGCCCGGTCCAGGTCGCGCCGACCGTCGCCTGGTCGCAGGTCGCGACCGGGTGGCTGAACACCTGCGCCATCGCCGTCGACACCTCGCTGTGGTGCTGGGGCGACAACAGTCGCGGCCAGGTCGGCGTGGGCGACACCAAGACCCGCTACACCCCCGCGCTGGTCAGTCCCTCGGGCTGGAGCTCGGTGACCATCGGCGGCTACTACGCCTGTGGCACCCGGTCGGACGGTACCGCTGCCTGCTGGGGCCAGAACTCCTTCGGCCAGCTCGGCACCGGGTCCACGGGCAACAGCAGCGTGCCAGCGGCCGTGACCGGAGGCCAGGCCTGGCAGCAGGTCGACGCGGGGTGGGCGACCACCTGCGGCGTCACCACCTCGGGCGGCGCCTTCTGCTGGGGCCTCAACGACCAGGGGCAGGCCGGCTCGGGGGGTCCCGACACCGCGACCCCGCGGCAGGTGGCGGGCTCCTCGACGTGGCGCTCCGTGAGCGTCGGCGACAGCTTCGGCTGTGGCGTCACCACGAGCTCCGAGGTCACCTGCTGGGGCAGCAACCGCTACGGCCAGCTCGGTGACGGCCAGGGCAACCTACGCAGCATCTCGAGCAAGGTCAGCGGCACCTGGGACACTCTCGACGCGGGCTGGTACTCGGTCTGCGCCAGGCCGGTCGCCGACGGGCCGACGGTGTGCTGGGGCAACAACGAGCGTGGCCAGCTCGGTCGCGGCGACCGCGTCAACCGCAACACCCCGAAGGGTCAGGCCAGCAGCCGGGAGTTCCCGGTCGCGGAGCGCCGTGACCCCAGCCAGTTCGTCGCGACCAGCTTCAACATCCTCGGCAGCCAGCACACCGAGCCCGGTGGCGGCGTTCCCGAGTGGGCCCCGGGCCGGCTGCGCAGCGAATGGGCCGCGAACCTGATCCAGCGCACCAGCACCGGGATCATGGGCTTCCAGGAGATCCAGCCCGACCAGATCTCCACGCTCGACCGGATCATCGGCGACCGCTTCGACTTCTGGCCCGGCAACGCCAACGGCCCGCGCGCCGCGTGGCAGACCGTGGCCTGGGACAACACCAAGTGGGAGCTGGTCACCGCGGAGAACGTCGACCTGCCGGTCCTCGGGAAGACCCGGCCGCACCCGCTGGTGCTGCTGCGCAACAAGGCGACGGGCAAGTCCACGTGGCTGTTCAACATCCACAACAGCTCGAAGAACACCCCGGAGCGCAAGAAGGAGCGCCGCAAGGCCCTCAAGCTGATCGTCAAGCAGGTCGTGAAGAAGCGCCGGGACGGCACCCCGCTGATCCTGCTCGGCGACTTCAACGACCGGAAGGAAGCCTTCTGCACGGTCACCGGCAAGACCGACCTCAAGGCGACCAACGGCGGCTCCTTCAAGAAGGGCAAGTGCAAGACGCCCAAGAACATGGGGATCGACTGGATCTTCGCCTCGAAGAACCTCAAGGCCGAGTCGTTCGCACGGGACCGCAACCTGATGATCCTGCGGATCACCGACCACCCGGTGATCTACAGCACGATCAGGTTCAAGTGAGCTGAGCGAGCGCAGCGAGCGAACATCGAGCCTGTCGAGCGTCGCTTCGAGCCTGTCGAGATGATGACCGCAGCCCACGCTGGAAGGTGACCGTCGCCGGTCCTCACCGCCGACGCAGCCACCTGCGCAGCGTCGAGGGTGGGCCGTCGGCCGTCCCGGTCTCCTGACTACCGCCCGGCCGTACGCCTTCCTTCAGGTCGCTCATCAACCGGGCCGCGAGGTCCAGCGCGACCTCGGCCACCTCGGCGTCGGTGACCGACGAGGGATGCCGACGCTCGGGGAGCTCGGCGGGGACCCGCAGCGAGTCCAGGTCACCGACGACGTCGTACCCGCGCTCGCGCACCAGCGCGACGGCGGCCTCGCCACGCCTCCGGCAGTCCTCGACCTGGTCGGGGCCGGGCCAGAACCGCTCGCCGTCGCGGGGGACGAGCCGCTCGTCGGCGAGGAAGGTGCGGATCCACACGCCCCGGTCGAACGCCGAGTCGAACCCGGCCAGCCGGCCGTTGAGGCGCCGCAGCGTCTCGGCCTCGACCACGCCCATCGACGCGTTGGGGAAGCGCCCGGCCTCGCCGACGACCGCAGGGTCCACGCCGAGGACCGAGCAGAACGAGCGCCAGAGCTGGTCCGGGGGAGCGCCGTAGGCAGGGACTGGGACCACGTGCACCCGCTCGGGGGGCAGGTCCCGCGCCCAGCGGTCCAGCACCAGCCCGAGGTCCAGCGCTCGCCAGTCCCAGACCTGGAGGGGGTCGTCGGACTCGCCGCGCCCGTAGTCCTCGATCGGGACGGTGCCCTTGTTCTTCAGGGACTCCTGCCAGCTGGAGGTGAACAGCCCGAGCGGCTCGCGCGCGGTGAGCACGAGGTGGACCTCGGCGGGCGCGAGGTCCTCGACGACCCGCGCCGCCTGCTCGGCGGAGGCCGCGCAGAAGAATTCATGGCTGACCAGCACGTCGCCGTCCCAGTCGCGGGTCTCCGCGAGCAGCACCGACCAGGCCTCCGGCGCGAGCGGGTTGCGTCGCCCGACCCGCGGGTCGTCCCGGACGACCAGGGACGCCCACAGGTGGTCGCGCCGCTCCCGGCCGGGCACCAGCAGGCCGGCCGCGCGCAGCTCCGGACGGTGCGCCCAGACGATGGTCTGCAGGTAGGAGGTCCCGGTCTTCGGCAGACCGAGGTGCAGCAGGACGCGACGGGCCACGAGGTCAGGTACGCCCGGTCAGCCGAGCTGCTCGGTGTACTTCGCCAGCACCTCGTCGACCGCGGCCTGGTCGCGGCGCGAGAGGGGCAGGAGCAGCTCCTGGACGATGTCGGTCAGCTCGGCGAGCCGGTGCTGGTCGCGCCGGCACTCCTTGACCTCGTCCTCCAGCTCGGCGACCCGCTTCTGGAGCCGCGCGACCTCGATCCGCAGCTTGACCGGGCCGAAGCGCTGCAGCCCTTCCTTCACGCTCTCGCGGTTCAGCTGTGCCATGTGACCACCATCCTGCACGTCGTTCGGCCGCTGCCATCCGGCCCGAGGTCCTGTCGCTCGGCCACCGTCCCGCCGCGCTCCGCGAGCTCCCGTACGACGAGCTCCGGGTCGAGCGGGTGGAGGAGCCGCCGCTGCACCCACCGGTCGCCCGGGCGGGCGCCGGTGAGGAACTCCAGGTAGAGCGCGCCGTCCGGCCCGCAGGCCATCTGGGCCAGCCGCCACAGGTTGCGGCGGCCCACCGCGGGCACCGCGTCGGCGACGTGCCGGGCGAGCAGCACCTGCCGTGCCGGCTCGTGGGCCAGGCGCGCTCCCCAGCCCAGCGTGTGCCGGAGCTCCATCAGGTTGAGCATCGCGAACCGCAGCCGCAGCTGCGGGCGCTGCTCGGCCCAGGCCGCCACGAACTCGTAGCCGGTGGGCGCGTAGTCGAGACCCAGGGCGTCCGCGCCCCGACGAGCCAGCCAGCGGGTCGCCCCGCCCCGGCCGCAGCCCACGTCGACGACGCGGACGTCGGCGCCCTCGCGCTCGAGGAGCCAGCGGGCAATCTCCGGCGGGCGGCGGCGCGGGTTCGACCGGCGCTGGCCGAGGTAGCGGCGGTCCCAGTCCTTGCGGTTGACCCGGGTCCCGCGGAACCAGTCGTTGAACCGGAGGTACGTCGTGCGCGGGGTCTCGTAGACGAACGCGGGGTCCGGGGTGCGCCAGCCGGCGCCGTACGTCGCGGTGAGGATGGCGTCGGGGTCGGCCGGCGCGGGGAGGGAGCGCCCCTCGAGGGTGGTGGTGCCGAGCGGGAACACAGCGCTCTCGGGCAGCGGCGCCCGGATCTCGCCCATCAGCATCAGGTGCCCGTGGCCGTAGAACCCGCCGAAGACGTCGAGGCCGCGGACCGACCCGTCGCTCTCCTCGACGAACACCTTGATGCCGGCGCCGCTGTAGCGCTCGGTCCGGTAGCCCATGTCGGCCAGGCGGCGCTCGATCATGAACGACTCCCGGATGACGTCGACGGGAACCGTCTTGCGGCTCACGTAGCCCAGGTCGGCGTCGGAGTCGTGGCCGAGCAGGCGGCCCTCGCGGACCGCGCCGAGCAGGGTGCCGTAGGCAGGGAAGGCCTCGATGCCGATCTCGTGCAGGGCGTCGAGGATCTTCTCCACGGAGTCGAGCAGCGGCTTGGTCTGGTCCGCCGTGCGGGTCTCGAAGGTGCGCTGGAGCCGGCCGTCGTTGTCGATCCCGACCGGCCTGCCGTGGGCGTCGACCACGTTGATCCGGGCCTCGCCGGTGCCGAAGTGGTGCTCCTGGTCGTGCAGCAGGACGTCGTCGACGTGCGCACGGAGCTCGATCCGGGTGTGACCGTCGAGGAACTTGCGAAGCCGCTTGGGCCAGGCGACGAACCGGTCACCGCCGTGGGGGAGGACGTCGCTGTCCCGGAGCACCCAGAACGACCAGATCCGGCGTCCGTCGAAGAGGACGTCGACCACGACGTCGTCGCCGGAGGTCCGGACGACGATGCCCTCCTCGTCGACCCGGTCGACCGAGGCGGCGAAGTGGGTGGGGACGGCCATTCGGCCTAGCCTAGGGCTCGACCCTTCCTAGGTAGGACTCCTGTTGCTCCGCAGACTTCTCGACGCGCTCCTCGACTGCGCCGTCGTCTCCTTCGCCCTCTGGACCCTGCTCTACTGCCTGGGCCTCCCGACGCAGTGGTCGCTGTTCCCCTCCGCCTGGCTCTGGGCGGGCGCGACCGTCGTCCTGGTCGTCTGGCAGGTCATCGGCGTGCGGCGCACCCAGTACACCCTGGACGAGCCGCGCGACGGCACCCTGCCGCCCGGCCCGTCGCGGCTCCGCGGGGTCGCGCCCCAGGCGCTGCTGGTGGCCGGCCTGGTCGCGACCGTCGTCGCCGCCGTCGGCGGCGTCGTCTGGACGGCCGGGACGTTCCGGTTCACCTGGCTGGCGACCCTCGCGGCCACGGCCTGCCTGCTGCTCTGGTCCTACCTGCACGGCCGCTACGAGCCCCGACCGGCCGACGACTGGACCCGCGCCAAGGAGGCCCACGGCAACGGCTGGGACGACGCGGTCGTGCTGGGCGTGCTCGCGGTCACCGTCGTCGCCAGCCTCTTCATCCACCTGACCGACACCGACGACCCCTACTACGTCAACCGCTCGGTCTGGGTCGCCGAGCACGGCAACGCGGCGACCCTCGACACGATGTTCACGCCGGAGGTGCTCAACTCGCCGTACGGCGGCGGGGTCCCGATCGCCTCGATCGAGTCGTTGTTCGGCGTCCTCGCCCACATGACCGGTCTGCGCGCGGGGACCGTGACCTACCTGGTGGCGACGCCCGTGTTCACGGCGCTGTCGGTGTGGGCGATGTGGCGGCTGGTCCGCCGCTGGGCGCCCCGCCGGGCCGTATGGGTGCTGGTCGCGGCGATCGCGTTCCTGATGCTGAGCGGCGACTCGATGCTCGGCAACTTCTGGATCGTCCGGATGTGGCAGGGCAAGGTCATCGCGGTCACCTTCCTCATGCCGCTGATCTGGTCCTACCTCACCGAGGCCCACGAGGCGCCGGACCGACGGGCCCGGCTCCGGGCGCTGGTCCTGCTGTTCGCCTCGGGCATCGCGTTCTTCGGTCTCACGCCGACGGCGGTGATCTGGGGCCCCGTGATGTTCGGGGTGGTGGTCCTGGCTGCGGCCGTGATCCGGTCCCGGACGCTGCTGGTCGGCGGCGCCCTGATGGTGATCGGGCCGGTCGTCAGCGGCCTGGCCGTGATCGCGTTCTCGGTCGAGGAGGTCGGCGGGGAGGACCCGGTACCGCTCTCGGCCAAGGACTCGTTCGACCGGATGCTCGGCACCGACGGGTGGCTGGTCGCGCTGGCCCTGGTCGCGCTCGCGCTGGCGCCGCTGCTGGCCCGCCGGGGTGTGCCCGCCGTGCTGGCGGGGGCCGCGGCGCTCGTCGGGGTGCTCACCTACGCGCCAGGGGTCCTCGACCTCATCAACGCGGTCACCGGGTCCGGGCCGATCCTGTGGCGGATGCTCTACGTCGCGCCGGTGCCGGTGCTGGTCGGCCTTCTGGTGGCGCTCCCGTGGGGTCGCGGCGACGCCCCGCCCGACGCCCCGCTCGACGACGGTCCGACGGTGGTCCAGCGCGGTACGGCGTACGCCGGACTCGCGGCGGTCGCCCTCGGGTTCGTGCTCGGCGGCCACCCGGTCTGGTCGCACACCGGCCACACCGGGGCGCTGTCGGTGACGTCGCGACCCGAGTGGAAGGTGGACCTCCCGTCGCTCCGCGACGTCGAGCTCCTGGCCGAGAAGGACATCAGCGGCACCGTGCTGCTCCCGCCGCAGCGGATGAAGGTGCTGACCATGTACACCACCAAGGCCTTCCCGGTCGTCCCCCGGGACTGGTTCATCCAGAACATGCGGGAGCCGAAGGCCTCCAACGCCGCGCGCACGGTCCTCGCCGAGATCTCCGACGGCGTCGGCCCGTTCGTGAGCGAGGGCAACGCCGCGGCGGCGCTCGACCAGCTCGACGTCACCCTGGCCTGCGTCGTGACCACCGCGAAGGACGCCGACCGGGTCGTGGAGATCTACCGGGCGGCGGGCTACCGGGACCAGGAGAAGGTCGGCTCGTTGTCCTGCCTGTGGGCCCCCGACGGTGACCGCTGAACCATCGCCGAACCGGTCCGGCGGCCACCCCGCTCCCTGTATCCTCAGCATGCCTCTCCCGGCTGCCCGAGACCTGCCCATCCACGCCTGAGAAGAGCCCGATGACCTCGCCGCGCGCTGTGCTGCACGTGGGGCTCCCGAAGACCGGGACGTCCTTCCTGCAGGGCGTGCTGCGCGGCAACCTCGACGTGCTCGCCCGGCACGGCGTGCACCTGCCCGACGATGCGCGGACGCCGAGCCAGCAGCTCTTCCTGGCCGTGCTCTACGTGACCGAGCGCTCGGAGACCTGGGGCCGGTCCGCGGACGCCGGCAGGCGCGCCTGGGAGCGCATCTCGACCGACGTACGTCGGCGCAGCGGCACGACCGTGATCAGCAGCGAGACGCTCTGCCTGGCCACGGACGCGCAGATCCGCCGGATCCTCACGGACCTCGGCGGCGTCAGTGGTGACGTGGAAGTCGACGTGGTGGTGACCGTCCGGGACCCGGCGAGGCAGGTGCCCGCCGAGTACCAGGAGGGCGTCAAGCACGGCCGGCGGATGTCCTACCCGAAGTTCCTCGACACGATCCTGTCCGACGAGGGGCCGGGCGGGGCGAAGCGGGGTTCGACCCGCCGCCGCTTCTGGAACGCCCAGGACCCGGTCGCCGTCCTCGACCGATGGGCGGCGCACCTCGGGCCCGAACGCTGCCACGTGGTCACCTGCCCGCCGCCCGGCGCGGACCCGACGCTGCTGTGGTCGCGGATGGCGCGGGTGCTGGGCGTCGAGGACGTCGCGGTCCAGATGCCGCCCCAGGAGGTCAACACCTCCCTGGGCGCCGTGCAGATCGAGGTGCTCCGGCGTTTGAACCGCCGGGTCAACCGCAAGGGCAACGAGAAGGTCTACGGCGACGTCGTGAAGCGGCTCTACGCCGGCACCATCCTGCGCGGTCAGTCCGGCGACAAGCTGCGGCTGCCCGCGTCGTACGCCGACCGCGTGGACGCGGTCGCCTCGGGCTGGGTCGACCAGCTCACGCAGCGCGGCTACCCGGTGTCGGGCGACCTCGCCGACCTGGTGCCGGCGCGGTCCGGAGACGACGCCGAGACCCGCAAGGGCGCCGCGAAGATGCTGGTGTCCTCCCTCGACGCCACCGCCGACCTGCTGCGCGAGGTGGAGCGGCTGCGCGAGGAGAACGCCGCGCTGCGCGGCGACAGCGGTGGCTCGCGGCTGCGGCGTCGCAACCCGGTCAAGGTCGGATCCGGGGGCAGGTTGTGAGCGGCGGGACGCGGAAGGCGTCGCCCGGCGCGGGCAACGTGCTGGTCAGGGTCGGCGGCGCGGCCCTCGCGGTGGCCCTGCTGGCCACGGTGGCGATCCTGATGGTGTTCGGCGACCGGCTCGTGTCCGACGACCCGAAGAACAAGACCGACAAGGACGAGCAGTCGGCGGCGACCCCCGTCGAGGCGGAGCAGCGCGACGAGGTCGTCGACGCCGCGTCCGCGGTCCTCGAGACCTGGTCACAGCCCACGCTGGGCTACGACGAGTGGTGGGCTGCACTCAAGCCGCTGCTCACCCCGGGCGGACGTGAGGCCTACTCGTTCACCGACCCCGCGCAGGTCCCCGAGCTCGCCGAGCTGACCGCAGACCACGTCGTGCTCAACCCGTCCGGCGCCACGGCGACGGTCTGGTTCGAGACCAGCGACGGACGGTTCGGCGTCGACCTGTCCCACAAGGCCACCACCGGCACCTGGCTGGCCAACCGGGTGGTCTTCCCGGGCGAGGAGTCGATGTTCGCATGACGTCCATCTCCCGCTCCTCGCGCGCCGCGGCCCTCGGCCTGGCGGCCGCGCTGGTGTCGAGCGCGCTGGCGGTTGCGCCGCTGGCCGGCGCCGAGCCGGTGCAGCCGGCGGCCAACCAGACCGCCCGGGAGAAGCGCCAGGACGCCAAGCGCGACCGGCACGTGCGCTCCTGCGCCAAGCCCGCCCTGGCCCCCAGCGTGCGGCTGGTGCCCGAGGACAAGACGACCAAGCTCACCAAGAAGCAGCGCGTCGCCCGCGACGTCGCCGGAGCTGGTCGGGTGCTGCGCGCCTCGGCCCGGGCCCAGGCCCTCGCGGTTTCCGCCGTGCTGGCCGGCGACCTCGACAAGGGCAAGCCGACGAAGCGGTTCTACAAGCGGCTCGACAAGGTCGAGGGCTGGGAGACGCTGCCGCCGAGCATCGCGGTCCACCGGGTGCTCGGCACCCCCGACCCGTTCCGCTACGAGCCGCACTGGCCCGAGGCGGTCCAGACGCTCGCCTCGTTCTCACCTTCGGAGACCCGGGCGGTGGAGAGCCTCGTCTCTGCCGGTGGCCGGGCGCCGTCGCGCTGCTACGCCTCCGCCTCCGACGTCAGCGCCCTGCCGCTGCCGCCCGGTACGTCGTTCCAGGTGAAGGCCCCGAAGGTCGCGGCCACCACCGAGCCGGCCGAGGCGACGACGCCCGACCTCGCGCAGGAGACCCTGTTCAAGGCCGCGTGCGGCACGCCGGTCGTGGCGGCGACCGCCGGCACTGTCACCGTCACCCAGGACAACGCGGCCGCCGGGCCGTGGCTGATCAGCGTGCGCAGCGCCGAGGACGTCGTCACCTGGTACTCCCACGTCCAGAACCCCAAGGTCGGCGACGGCGACACGGTCCTGGTCGGCCAGCCGCTCGCGGAGATCGGTGACCTCGGCGAGGTCGACACCTGTGCGCTCGGCATCTCGATCGAGTCGGTCAACGCCAAGGGCAAGGCCAAGGTGCTCGACCCGCTGGACTACCTCACCGAGCTCGGCGCCGCCCTCCCCGACGGGCCGACGATCATCCCCGAGACGGCGTTCCGCGTCGCGACGTACAACGTGCTCGGCTTCCACCTCACGGCGCCCGGCGGTGGCCGCCCCGGATGGGGCAACGGCGCCAGCCGGGTCGCCGCGGGCAAGGCCAAGGTCGAGGCGGCCGGCGTCGACATCCTGGTCCTCAACGAGTTCGAGTCGCCGCAGGCCGCGGTGTTCGAGAGCGACCCCGAGTGGACCCTCTACCGGGCCGCGGCCAACAACACGTTCCGCGACGGCAACTACAACGGCAACGCGATCGCCTGGAAGACCGAGGACTGGAAGCTCGTCGAGGAGACCGAGTTCCTCGTCCCCTACAAGACGATGCTGCACATGCCGGTGCTCACCCTCGAGAACCTGCACACCGGGGCACTCATCCGGGTCATCGGCGTGCACAACCCGGCCTCGACAGCCAAGGCGGGCAACCAGCAGTCGGCGCGCAACAACGCCCGCGCCATCGAGATCGAGGGGATGCAGCAGCTCCGCGAGGAGGACCCCGACATCCCGATCGTCATCGCCGGCGACATGAACGAGCGGGAGACGGTCTTCTGCTCCTTCACCGGCACCGGCTTCCTGCAGTCCTCGGCCGGTGGCTCGGTCGGCGGCGGCTGCCAGTACCCGCGCCACGGCCCGGTCGACTGGATCTTCGCCACCCTCGACCTCGACTTCCTCGGCCAGGACATCGACCAGTCCTTCCTCGGCCGGATCACCGACCATCCGCTGGTCCTCGCGGACGTCGTCTTCCCCGAGCATCAGGCGCCCGCCGCCCCCGAGGAGATCGGCGACCCGAACCTGAAGGTCGGGGCCAAGAACAAGGGCTGAGCCGGCCGCTCTCGGTGGTCGGCAGTCGGGCCCGGTCGCTGATCGGTGGTCGAGGAGGGCCGCCAGGCCCGTCTCGAGACCTCCGCAGGGATGGCACCGGTGGTGACCCTCTTGGGTGGGTGTCTGATCGGGCCGTTCCTTGGGTGGTCGTGGGCGGCC
>Ga0075363_100000600_pt1 | contig 11914 bp, 8 predicted proteins | sample EndMetdeltDD1763_FD_71470 | JGI IMG/M metagenome (GOLD analysis project Ga0075363, IMG submission 71470) | Populus endosphere microbial communities from Tennessee, USA - Endosphere MetaG P. deltoides DD176-3 | ecosystem: Host-associated > Plants > Roots > Endosphere | place: USA: Tennessee...
GAGGTGTCGGGGGTGGTGGCTGAGATCGGTTCGGGTGTAACCGAGTTCACGGTCGGCGAGGAGGTGTACGGTCTGATACCGTTCGACCGCGACGGCGCCGCGGCCGAATTCGTCGCGGTGCCCGCCGTCGACCTGGCCGCCAAACCGGCAAGTGTCACCCACACGGTCGCGGCGGCGTTGCCGCTGGCCGGGCTGACGGCGCTGCAGGCACTGGTCAAGCACGCCGCGGTGCAAACCGGCGAATCGGTGTTGGTGCACGGCGGGGGCGGGGGAGTCGGTGCCTTCACGGTCCAGCTGGCGGCTGCGCTCGGCGCCGACGTCACCGCGACCGTCCGCAGCGATACCGGCGACCTCGTCCGCGGCTTCGGCGCCCAGCGGGTGATCGACGTGCGCACCGAGGCGTTCGACGAACCCGGCGCGGCGTACGACGTCGTCGTCGACACCGTCGGCGGGGAAACGCTGGACCGATCCTTCGGCGCGGTCCGCCGGGGCGGCCGCCTGATCGCCCTGGTGGCACCGCCCCCGGACGGCAGGGCCGACGAATACGGCATCACCGCAACGTTCTTCATCGTCACACCGAATCGGGGGCAGCTCACCGAGCTCGCCGCGCTCGTCGACTCCGGGCGGTTGCACGTCGAGATCGCGCGGACCTTTCCCCTCGAAAAGGGCCGGGAGGCATTCGAAAGCGGTGGCCGGCCGGGCCGGCGGCCGGGCAAGACGGTCATCGTCGTGCGGGAGTGACGCCAGCCTAGATTGGTCGCGACGATTCGAATCATCCTGAGACAGTGGCGAGTTCGTGCTGGGGTTGCGGAGCGGGAGCGGTACGCAATGGTCTGGTGCGCACCAGTTGTGGCCACCAGAACCAGCGGCCGAGCAGCGCGGCGATCGCCGGTGTCATGAACGACCGCACGACCAGGGTGTCGAACAGCAGGCCCCCACCGACGGTGGTGCCGAACTGGCCGAGGATGACCAGCGCGCTGGCTCCCATCGAGATCATCGTGAAGGCGAACACCAGACCGGCCGAGGTGACGACCGCGCCCGTGCCGGCCATGGATCTGATGATGCCCGTCTTGATGCCGGCGTGGATCTCCTCTTTGAACCGGGATACCAGCAGCAGGTTGTAGTCCGATCCGACCGCCAACAGGATGATTACCGCCATTGACATGATCATCCAGTGCAAATCGAAGCCCAGGATGTACTGCCAGACAAGGACTGACAGCCCAAAGGACGCCCCGAGGGACAACAGCACCGTGCCGACGATGACCGCGGCGGCGATGACGGCGCGGGTCAGGACCAGCATGACGATGAAGATCAGGATTATCGCCGCCACCCCGGCTATCAGCAGGTCATAGGTGGATCCCTCTTTCATGTCCTTGGCGGTGGCCGCGGTGCCGGCGATATAGATGTGGGAGTTCTCCAGCGGTGTGCCCTTGATGGCCTCGAAGGCGGCATTGCGGATCGCGTTGATGTGGGCGATTCCCTCGACGGTGGCCGGGTCACCGAGGTGAGAGATGATGAAGCGCACCGCTTTTCCATCCGGTGAGATGAACATGTCCATGCCCCGCTTGAAGTCGGGATTGTCGAACACTTCCGGGGGTAGATAGAACGAGTCGTCGTTCTTGGATGCATCGAAGGCCTGCCCCATGGCGTTGCCCTTGCCCCCCATGGCCGCCTGCTGGTCCTGCATCCCGGCCATCGTGCTGTGCATCGACAGCATCATGGTGTGCATCGACTTCATCATCGCGACCATCGGCGTCAGCAGCTTCAACATCTCGGGCATGATCGCGTTCATCTTGTCCATCTGCGGCATCAACTCGCCGATCTGGTCGCTGAGTTCGTCGATGCCGTCCAGCGCGTCAAAGATCGACCGCAGCGCCCAGCACGCCGGGACGTCGAAACAGTGCTTCTCCCAATAGAAGTAGCTGCGGATCGGCCGGAAGAAATCGTCGAAATTGGAAATCTTGTCGCGCAGGTCGTTCATTTCAGCGACCATGGTGTGCATTTGTCCGACCAGGTTGTTCATGATGCCGGTCATCTCTTTCATGATCCCGACCATGCTTTCCATGGTGCCGATCATGATCTCCATCTGGTTGGCCATGGTTAGCATCTGATCCATCTGGCGCTGCATGTAGTCCCGGGTCAACTCCTGGCCCACGCCTTGCATGCCCATCTGATAGGGGATCGAGGTGTGGTCGATCGGGGTGCCCAGCGGCCGGGAGATGGTCTGCACCCGCGCGATGCCAGGGGTGTGAAAGACGTTGCGGGCGATGCGTTCGATGATCAGCATGTCCGCCGGATTACGCAGATCCTGGTCGGCCTGGACCATCAGGAGTTCCGGATTCATCCTTGCCTGGGAGAAGTGCCGTTCGGCGGCTTCGAACCCCTGCATCGCTGTGATGTTGTCCGGCATGTACTTGCGGTCGTTGTAACTGGTCTTGTATCCGGGCAGCGCGATCAGCCCGATCAGCGCCAGCGCGAGGGCCGCCGCCAGGATTGGTCCCGGCCACCGGACCACGGCGGTCCCCACCCGCCGCCAACCACGCGTCCGCGCAGCCCGTTTGGGTTCCAAGAGCCCGAACCGGCTCCCGATCACCAGTACCGCGGGCGCCATGGTCAGGGAGGCCAGCACCGCCACCATGATGCCGATCGCCAGCGGAACACCCAGCGTCTGGAAGTAGGGCAACCGGGTGAAATGCAAACAGAATGTCGCGCCGGCGATCGTCAGGCCCGAACCGAGGATGACGTGCGCGGTGCCGCGATACATGGTGTAGAAGGCGGTTTGGCGATCCTCGCCGGCGCCGCGGGCCTCGTGGTAGCGACCCAGTACGAAGATCGCGTAGTCGGTGCCCGCCGCGATACCCAGCATGGTCAGCAGGTTCACCGAGAACGTCGACAAGCCGATCACGTCGTAGTGTCCCAGCGCGGCCACAACACCGCGGCCGGCGGCGATTTCCAGGATCACCATCCCCAGCACGAGCGCGACGGTGACCACGGAGCGATACACCAGAAACAAGCTGACCAAGATGACCAGCAAGGTGATCGCCGTGACGATCTTCAGGCTCTTGTCCCCGACGTTGTGCTGATCGGCGACCAGCGCGGTCCCGCCGGTGACGTAGACGTGGACGCCGGCCGGTTTCGGTGTGCCGTCAATGATCTTGCGCACAGCGGCGATGGACTCGTTGGCCCGCGGTTCACCTTGATTGCCGGCCAGATTGAGCTGCACGTAAGTGGCCTTGCCGTCGGCGCTTTGGGCTCCGGCCGCGGTCAGGGGGTCGCCCCAGAAATCCTGAACGTGCTGGATGTGCACTTTGTCGGCCTTGAATTTCCTGATCAGCTCGGCATAGTAACTCCGGGCGTCATCCCCAAGGGGCGCGTCGCCTTCGAACACGATCATCGCCGACGCATCGGAGTCGGATTCTTTGAAGACGTGTCCTATGTGCTTCATGGCCTGCATCGAGGGAGCATCCGCGGGGCTGAATGACACCGAGTGCTCCTGGCCCACGTCCTCGAGCGAGGGCACGGCCACGCTGACCAATACGGTCAGCGCAACCCACCCCAGCAGTAGGGGAACCGCGAACGCGTGAATGAACCGGGGGATAAGGGGCCGGGCGCCCTTGGAGGTGCTCGCGTCCGTCCTCATGCCGACTTCACCTGGCAGAAGGTGAAAGCGTCCACGCCGCTGGCGGTCTTCTCGTCCTTGACCTTGCCGTCGACGGTGATGCGGCAGCCGATGGTCTCGGAGTTGCCCTGCGCCAACAGGATCGGGCTGGTCGCCGGTGCGGTCGTGGTCAGCGTGAGCGTCCACGGGAGCGGGACCTGTTTGATGCTCTGCGGGTTCGCCGATAGATCGAGGTAATTGATCGTTGCGAGCGCGCCAGCCGGCCCGTAGACCTCGTAGGTCACCCGCTTCGGGTTGAACGGCTTCGCGTCATTGGCGATCCCCGACCCTTCTCGGGTGATCTCGGTATCCGATCCGAAAACTCCGTGCATCCGGTGAACCACGAACCCCCCTATTGCGAGTGACACCAGCACCACCAGCAGCAGCCAGTACCGGCTGACCTTCCCTAGCATGAGGAACCTTTTCCAGTGCTCATGTGGCTTCGAGTTACTTTGCGGAAGAAGTGGTTCGACGTTCGGCGGTCAGATACGCCGTGATCATGTCCGCGATTTCGTGGGCCCATTGGTGCCAGGTCAGTCCGTCCGGCCAAAACGGTGCACTTGCGGCGCGGTGCGCTCCGGTGGACATCACGCTGCGAAACGCAATGCTCAGCGCTAGGACCGGGTCTGGGTGGCGGATCTGATCCTGGTGGGGTGCCGCGGCGTCCACGAATCGCTGTTGCAGGCTGGTGGCAGCGCGCAGTCCTTGCTCGGGGTTCTGCATCGCGTGCCCACCGGCAAGGATGACGGGAATGACGCGCCCGCCGTCGTTCAAGGTCTCGCTCAGCGCCGCGGCAAAGGCCTGGACGACACCGCGCAACGACGGCTCGGCCGTGTCCAGTGCCTCGGCCACGGCCTCTTCGAGTCGTTCCACCAGCGCCTGTTTGACCGCCTCGATCAATTGCTCTTTGCTGGCGAACCGCCGGTAGACGCCACCGACCGAGACTCCCGCCTGTTCGGCCACCCGAGCGATTGTGAAGTCTTCGAGCCCCTCGTTGGTCAGGACCTGCTCGGCCGAGGCGAGTAACCGTTGCAGCGCGGCCCGACTGCGCGCTTGCTGCGGGGGGCGGGCGAGTCCTGCTGGTGCGTCTTGCGCCATCGCCGCTTCCTTCAGCCGTCGGGCCAACGCGAATAGTGTTCTGGTGGAAAGCATTTGGTGCGGGCGCGTCGTGCCTTTCCGACAGGCAGCTCAGCGTACGCCCCAAACATGAATGCGAATATCGGTTCCGATACTAGGACACGCCCGGGCCGGCGGGCAAGGCCGTCAGCGGAAGTCGGTGATCATCGGAAGCAGGTAGTTGCGCACATAGGCGCGGGTGTCGTCCATCGTGGCGAGGTTGATGCTGGTGTGCGGGGTGACGATGAACGACAGCGTGAGCCGGGTGTGGAGCTCGGCCACGGTGCGCAGGTGGCGTTCCTGCTCGGGTGTGACCTGGCCCGAACCGTAGAGCTCCGAACGTAATTGGGACACCTCGTGGTCGACGGCGAAATCGAGGATGGCGCCCGCGTCGATGGTCAGGCTGGGCAGGATCGTCTCGGGCTCGGTGCGCAGCAGCTTGCGGAGCAGGGCGTGCTCCCGCAGGAAGGTCACGGTGAACACGGTCCCGTACACCTGGCGGTCTTCCAGGGTGGTGCCCTGCGCGCGGGCTTTGGTGCTGCCGTCGAGGTAACGCCGGGCCTCGGCCAGTACGAGGGCGTCGATGAGCGCGGCCTTGGTCGGGAAGCGGCGGTAGACCGTGGCGCGACCGAGCCCGCTGCGGCGCGCGACATCTTCCATGGTGGTGCGGCGGATGCCGACCAGCTCTGCCTGCTCAAACGTGGCTCGCATGATGCGGGCGGTGACCTCGTCGGGATTCTGCAGCTGGGCAAGCACGGCGGGATCCGGCGCGGTCAGTCGCCGCACAAAGTCGGCCGTTCGGGTCGCGGTCACGTGAATGTTCCTTGCCTGCCCAGGTGTCTCACCGTATGGTGGGGATTAAATCGTGCGAGACAATGATTGCTTAAATGTCTCATACGTCTCATGATACTGGCTAGGGGGTTGCTATGGGCTCAAGACACCTAGGACTGTGGGTTCGGTGGCTGGCCATGCACGGAGTGCCCCGTGGGTACATGAAGATGCGCGCGCGACGGGGCGACCCATTGGCCAGGCTCATCGTCAATCACGGGCGGGGCGAAGATCCCTATCCGATGATGGAGGAGATCCGGGCACGCGGACCGCTGGTGCGAGCGCCGTTCACCTGGGTTAGCGTCGACCACGAAGTCTGCCGAGAAGTACTACGGGACAAAAGGTTCGGTGTCACGGCTCCGGCCACGATGGACCTGCCGCGCCCGCTGCAGGCGCTGATCGCCAGGACCGACCCCCGGGTAGCCAACCCGGTCGAGCCGCCGGCGATGGTGATCGTCGACCCACCCGACCACACCCGCTATCGGCAATTAGTGGCACAGAGCTTCACCCCACGCGCGATCGACCGGCTCGACACCCGGGTCACCGAGGTCACCCAGGACCTCATCGAGAACCTCGCCCGCACAACGCATCCCGACCTGATCGCCGACTTCGCGTCACAACTTCCGGTCGAAATCATTGCCGAGATCCTCGACCTGCCCGCCGACGTCGGTCCGCGGATGCTGGACTGGGGGCACAGCGGCGCACCGCTGCTGGACATCGGGATCGGCTGGAAGACCTACCGTCGCGCCATCGACAGCCTGCGCGACGCCGACCGCGATCTGCGGGACCGCTTCCATGAACTGCGCGCCGGAACCGCGAGCGATACCCCGTTCAGCCGGCTGGCCGCCGACGGCACGTTGACCGACCACGAGTTCACCGCCAACGCCGCGCTGCTCGTCGGGGCCGGCTTCGAAACCACGGTCAATTTGATCGGCAACGGCATCGTGCTGCTCCTGCAACACCCCGACCAGCTGGCAAGACTGCGCGAGGACCCGCAGCTGTGGCCGTCCGCCGTCGAGGAGATCCTGCGCTTCGACAGCCCGGTGCAGATGACCGCACGCACCGCGCATTGCGACGTCGAGATCGCGGGAACACCGATCGCGAAAGGCGACATGGTTGCCCTGCTACTCGGCGGCGCCAACCGAGACCCACGCGTGTTCACCGACCCGAACCGCTTCGACGTCACCCGAACCAACGCGCGCGAGCATCTGGCGTTCGCGTCCGGCATCCACGCGTGCATCGGTGCCGCGCTGGCGCGCATCGAGGGGACCACGGCGCTGCGGGCCCTGTTCGAAGCCTTTCCCGACCTGCGGCTCACCGCGCCCCCGCACCGGCGCGGCCTGACCAACCTACGCGGATTCACCCGCATGCCGGCACAACTCGGCAGCTACCGCGGTGCGACGATGCCGTTGTCGTAGGCGTAGACGATCGCCGCGGCACGATCGCGCAGGTCGAGTTTTCCGAAGATGCGGCCGATGTGGCTCTTGACGGTGACCCCGGAGATGAACAATGCGTCCGCGATCTCGCTGTTGGAGTGGCCTTTTCCGATCAGCGTCAGTACATCGAGCTCGCGCGCCGTCAATTCGCTGATGTGGTTGCCGGCTTTTTCTAAGGGGCCTCGGCCCGCCTTGCGGTAGGTGGACAGGACGCGCGAGGTGACTGCGGGATCCAGGTAGCTGTCCCCTCGCGCGACGCTCCGCACTGCGCGGATCAGCTCCTCGGCGGAAGAGTCCTTGAGCACGAAACCGGCCGCACCGGCGCGCAGCGCGCCGGACAGCAGTTCGTCCTCGTTGAATGTCGTCAGCGCGAGCACCGGCGGCACCCCGCCCAGCCGGCGTATCGCCTCGATGCCGTCGACGCGTTTCATCCGCAGGTCCATCACGACGACATCGGGGTGATGCTCGGCCACCGCGTCGGGCACCTCGTCGCCGTCGGCGCATTCGGCGACGACGGTGAATCCGTCTTTGCGACGCAGGATTCGGCGCAGCCCGGATCGGACCAGATCCTGATCGTCGACGAGCAGCACCGCGACCTCGGCTGCGTCCGAGGTCAAGACGGGCACCACCAGGGGCGCCAACCGGTATCCCCGTCCTGCAGCGGGATCTCGGCGTTCACCGACCACCCGTCGCGAGTCGGACCGACGTCGATCGCCCCGCCGAGCAACTCCACGCGCTGACGCATGCCGCGCATCCCGCGGCCCTCCGACGCGGCCGCCACCCCGGCCGGCAGCCGATTGTTGACCGCAAGCTTCGCCGACCGTCCCGAAATTTCAAGAACGACCGATGATTTGGAGTCGGGTGCGTGCTTGGCGATGTTGGCCAGCGACTCCTGGGTGATGCGATACAGCGCCAGACCGACCGCTGCCGAGACGCGGCGGGTGGAGCCATCGACGTGCAGCGTGACCGCCAGGCCCGCCCGCTCGAAATCCGCGACCAGGCCATCGATGTCGTCGATGCCGGGCTCGGGTGTGGTCTGCGCGGCTCTTGTGGGCCCACTGTCGAGCAGGCCAACGGTGCGGCGAATGTCGGCCATCGCCTGCCGGCCCAGCTGCTCGGCCTGTTCGAGCGCCTCGACCGCGTCGTCGACGTCGCGATCCAGCTGCAGCGCCCGCCGTGCGCCGGTCACATGCAACAGCGTGACGGAAAGTGAGTGGGCGATCACGTCGTGCACTTCGCGCGCGATGCGCCGACGCTCATCAGCAGCGGCGTGCTCGGCCAACACCTGCTGCGCTTGCATCTGTTCGGCCAGCAGCTTCCGTTGGGTGCGCATCAGATAGCCGATCAGCCAGGCGCCGCCGAGGAAACCGAGGTACAACGCCACCGCGTCCAGGCGGTGCAGCGCGGCCGCGGTGACCAACAGCGCCGTCGCCGACACGGTAGCCAAGAAGCCGGCGACAGCATTAGTCAGTGTTCCGATGACGCCGACCAACAGCACAAGCAACGCCGGTGCGAAATCAGCGTGGACGGGGGTTGAGGTGGCGAACAGCATTATCGCGGTGGCCGTCGACCAATTCACCCACAACAGCAAGGGGCTGAGCTTCATGTTGAAGAAGAAAAACAACGGCAACGGCGAAATGGCGATCGCGAACGCGACCAGTGCGGCGGGCAGATCGGCGGCAGGCCGTTGCAGCGTGGCGAGCACCGAGCCGAGTAGCACGATGGTGTCCGTGACGATCACGAACGACCAGGTGATGCCGACGGGGATCAATTCACCCCGTCGGCGGAGCCGTTCCCGAATGTAGTCCGGTGCGGCACGCAACATCGTCCAATCCTAGAAGAGTGCGGCAGCCGGCCGCGTCGTGCTCGGGTAGGACTGCGCCGGCATCGGCCTCCTACCGTGGTATGAGTCAAAGACCGGTCTTCGGCACGACGCGCGGAGGCGGCCCGGCTTCCTAGCGTTTCAGTCATGACATGGACACTTCTGCACCAGCGCATGGCCTTCATGGCCGAATTGATCCACGCCGCCGAGATCGACCCCGAGGGGGCACTCGAGTTGGCCGACCGAGCATCCGAGGTCTCCCTGCTGTTCGGTGACGAGGAGGGTTTACTGCTCTCGCTGCGGCAGCGTTGGCTGACGATGTTGTCCGCCAAACTGGATCAGGCGGCCTACGAGGGCGTCTCGGCCGACCAGGCCAGGGCCGACCTCGCCGACGCAAATCCCGGGCTGCGGGCGCTGCTGGACATCGCCTCCCGTCGCTCGCTGCGGATGCGATCGCTGTCTCGGGGTGAGCGCCAGGTGATGGACCTCTACGCGGGATCGTCGAGCGGTCGGCAGACCGTTGCGTGACGGCAGCACAAGGTTTTCCAGCAGGCGATACGCGGCGCTGGTCGTCGGGCTTTGGCTGTTGGCGGCGGCCCTCGCCAACTTGGCTGTGCCACAGCTGGAGCGGGTCGTCGAGTCGCACTCCCGATCCTTCATGCCCCCCGCCGCGCCCAGCTCGTCCGCCGCCACCCGCGCCGCCCAGGTGTTCGGCGAGAAGCCGAGCAACAACTTCATTTACCTTGTGTTGGAACGAAATACATCGTTGACGCCGCAGGATCGGCAGTTCTACGACACGTTGACGGCCGCGCTGCGCTCGGACCGCCAGCATGTGTATTCGGTGACGGACCTGTGGTCACAACCGGCGACGGCGGCCGGTGCTCAGAGTTCCGATGGGCGGGCCGTCACCGTGATGGTGCGCCTCGCCGGGATGCTCGGCACCTCCCAGGCGCGCACTTCGGTGGACTTCCTGCGCGGCACCGTCACCAAGCTCTCGCCACCGGCGGGGCTGAACGTCCACGCCACCGGTCCCGGCGCCACGATCGTCGACGAATTCGCCGCGATCGATCGGCAGTTGCTCGGGATCACCGCCGCCACTGTGGGTCTCATTCTGCTGTTGCTGCTGGCGGTGTACCGGTCGCCGGTCGCGGCGGCGATCCCGCTGCTGTCGGTCGGCCTCGGCCTGGCCGTGGCCAGGTCGGTCGTCGCGGCACTCGGACTGGTCAATGTCGTTGAGGTGTCGCTGTTCTCGGTGGCCCTCATGGCGGCCATGACCCTGGGCGCGGGTACCGACTATGCGATCTTTCTCATCGGGCGCTACCACGAGGGCCGTCGCCGGGGCGTGCCGCCGACCCAGGCGCTGCGCGACGCGTACCGCGCCGTCGCGCCCGTCGTGATCGGATCCGCCCTAACGGTGTCGCTGGCGCTGGGCTCCCTGGGCTTCGCCGAGGTGGGGATGTTCCGCAGCGCCGGGATACCTTGCGCCATCGGCATTCTCGTGACGATGGCCGCCGCGCTGACGCTGACACCGGCGCTGATGGGCCTGGCGGTGCGCCGCGGACTTCTCGAACCGCGACCGTCGACGACGGCGCGGCGCTGGCGTCGGGTCGGGGCCGCGGTGGCGCGGTGGCCCGGGCCGATACTGGTGACCGCGGGCGCCATGACCCTGCTTGCGGCGCTGCCCCTGGCGGGCATGCGGATCGGTTGGAATGAACCCGGGGCCACCCCCGCCGCCACCGAATCCAGCCGTGGTTATGCGGCCGCGGATCGCCATTTCGCGGCCAACACATTGCTGCCCGACGTCGTCACCGTCCAGGCCGACCACGACCTGCGCAATCCGGCGGGACTGATCGCACTCGAGCGGATCACCCGCCAGATCATGGCCATACCCGGTGTGCGGATGGTGCAGTCCGCATCCCGTCCCGACGGCCGCGTGCCCGACGAGGCGACGTTGAGCTATCAGAGCGGCGTGCTCGGCCGTCAGTTCGGCGAAGCCGTCGACTCCCTGACCCAACGGCTGAGCCGGATCTCCGAACTGGACGCCGCGCTGGCACAGACGCAAGCGGCCGTGGATGGGCTCGGCGGCGGATTGCGCGGTGGCAGCGCGGGACTCGCCGAAATGTCGGCCGCCGCGGCCGACATGCGAGCCGGTTTGGACGGGGTACAGCACACCGTCACCACCGTGTCGGGCTACCTCGACCCGCTGCGGGATTTTGTTGCCCGAACGCCGGACTGCGCGGCGAACCCACTGTGCGCCACGGTCAATCGCCTGGTGGAACCCGTCGACGGGCTCGTGCAGACCTCGACGCGCCTCGGCGACGGCAGTGCAAAGCTGACGAACGGGTCGACCACCGCCGCCCAGGCCATGGCGGACCTGCCCCGAACCGTGGCGACTATGAAAGATGCACTGGCTCAAGCGCGTTCGGCCACCCATGAGTTGCTGGGCCTGGCCGACACGATCGGTCCCCAGCTGCGTCAGCTCACGGACTACCTCACCGAGATCGACGCTCAATTCCGGGGGAGCGCCGCCGGAGGCTTCTATATGCCGCAGCGGGCGCTGTCCGACCCTCGGTACCTGGCGGTGCTGCGCAACCTGGTTTCCACCGATGGGCGCGCCACCTACCTGCTGGTCTACGGCGACGGCCAGGAGTGGGGTAGCGACGGCGCGGCGCGGGCGGATCAGGTGCACGCCGCGATCAAGGAGGCCACGAAGGAAGGCACCCTGACGCCGACCGGGGTCGACCTGGCGGGCGTCGGGCCCGCGACCGCCGATCTGCAGCGCTCCGTCGGTCGCGACAGCGCATTGCTGGTGATCGCGGCGCTGGTGCTGATCTTCACGATCGTCACGACCATGCTGCGCAGCCCGGTCGCCGGATTGGTGGTCGTCGGTACCGTCGTCTCTTCTTTCGCGTCGGCGCTGGGCGCCAGCGTGCTGATCTGGCAGCACCTGCTGCACCATCCGCTGCACTGGGCCGTCGCGCCCATCGCTTTCATCGCGCTGGTCGCCGTCGGTGCCGACTACAACCTGCTGTTGGCGCTGCGGATCAAGGAGGA
>Ga0075363_100000601_pt1 | contig 11911 bp, 11 predicted proteins | sample EndMetdeltDD1763_FD_71470 | JGI IMG/M metagenome (GOLD analysis project Ga0075363, IMG submission 71470) | Populus endosphere microbial communities from Tennessee, USA - Endosphere MetaG P. deltoides DD176-3 | ecosystem: Host-associated > Plants > Roots > Endosphere | place: USA: Tennessee...
CGACACGACGATGTCGGATGCACTCAACTTGGTCCGGGCAGGTGGCACCGTCTCGGTCGTCGGCGTCCACAACCTCGATCCGTTCCCGTTTCCCGCCACGATCAGCCTGATTCGCAGCATCACGCTGAGGATGACCACCGCGCCCGTCCAGCGCACCTGGCCGGAATTGGTCCCGCTGCTGCAGTCGGGTCGGTTGGATGTCAGCGGCATCTTCACCGACACGATGCCGTTGGCCGATGCCGCGGCGGCCTACGCCGCGGTGGCGGCGCGCACCGCCGACTGCGTCAAGGTGTCGCTGACTATCTGACGTGCAGCACTAGCGGGTTGATCGCATGTACCTGGTGCAGGTGATCAACCCGTCAAGCACGCTCGATCTTCAGGTAGTCGAGAATCGCAGCGCACACCGCTTCGGGCTGGTCGACCTGGAGGAAGTGCCCGGCGCCGGGGATGGTCTGCACTCGGCTGCCCGGTGGCAGGGCGTCGATCACCCCGGCGAGATAGCCGACCTGTACCGCACCGTCCTGCTCACCGTGCAGCACCAGCACCGGGGTGAGCGGAAGCCGGAACCGGAAGCGATGCAGGCCCGCATACGGGGGCGAGGCGCGGGTGAAGCGGATCATCGCGCGGTAGTACGCGACAGCGGCTCGGCGATGCGCAAGGGTCGGTAACGCCGCGAGGGCGCGCGCCACATCGTCGTCGACGTCGGTGCCCGGGGGCGACCAGTCGTTCCACAGTCGCGGGATGACCCGATGCAGCATGCGCTCCGGAAGGAACGGGAGCTGGAAGAAGAGCACATACCAACTCCTGCGGAGCTGGATGCCCGACATACGCAGGTTCTCCGCGAGGCTGTGCCTCGAGTTGTCGAACGCTCGCAGGGGCGGAAGTGCCATCGAGACGTACGCACCGAACGGCGATCCGGCGTACGCCGCGAGGCCGTTGGCCGTGAAGCAGCCCCAGTCGTGGCCGATCAACACGGTGTCGGATCCGCCGCCGAGATGCTTGTCCAGGTCGATGAGGTCGCTCATCAACGCACCCAGGTGGTAATCGTCATCGGGCGCGGGGCCGGTGGGCGCATAACCTCGGGTGAACGGGGCGACAACGCGAAATCCCTTGGCCGCCAGCATGGGTGCGAGTAGTCGCCAGCTGTGTGCGCTGTCGGGAAAGCCGTGAACGCACAGGGCCAGCCTGCCGTCGCGTGGGCCCCAGGTGAGGGCGGTCATTCGCAGGCGGGGGAGGTTGAATTCGACCATTTCAGGCTCGGTCACATCTTGACCATACAATATTTCATAAGTGTATTGTGATGGCACGACCCGGCAATGGAGGGAAGTGCAATGAGCTTCGACGTGGTCATCAACAACGGCCGGTACTTCGACGGGACAGGTGGTCCGTCCGCGGTGCGCAACATCGGCATCCAGGACGGCCGTGTCGCGGTCGTCACCGAGAACCCGATCGACGGCATCGAGGAGATCGACGCATCCGGGCAATGGGTGATTCCGGGCCTGATCGACATCCACACCCACTACGACGTCGAACTTCTCAACGGGCCCTCGCTGTCGGAATCGCTGCGGCACGGCGTCACGACGGTGGTCGTCGGATCGTGTTCGATCTCCACGGTGCACGTCGACGGTGTCGACGCGGGCGACCTGTTCGGACGCGTGGAGGCCATTCCTCGCGAGCACGTCATCGCCGCCATCGATCAACACAAGACCTGGTCCACCGCCGAGGAGTACATCGAGGCGGTCGAGGCTCGTCCGCTCGGACCGAACGTGACCGCCTTCATCGGTCACTCCGATATGCGCACCGCCGTCATGGGACTCGAGCGTGCCACGACGAACGAAGACCAGCCCACGAAGGCTGAGCTCGCGACCATGGAGCGCTGGCTGTCCGAGGCGCTCGACGCCGGTTTCATCGGACTGTCGTCACAGCAGTTGCTCTTCGATCGGCTCGACGGCGACGTCTGCCGTTCCCGCACGCTGCCGTCGACGTATGTGAAGCGTCGCGAGATGCGACGGCTCACCCGGCTTGTCCGCGAGTGCGGCCGAGTGTTGCAGAGCGGGCCCGACATCCAGCACCCACCGAAGGTGGCAGCGCAATTGGCACGGTCGATCGGCGGGCTGCGCCGCCCGCTGAAAATCAGCTTCCTGGCCGCCGCCGACGCCAAGTCGAACCCAATCGGATACCGGATCCTGACCGCAGCGGCCCGTCTCATCAACGCACTCGGCGGCGACTTCCGGTGGCAGCATCTGCCGGTGCCGTTCGAGGTCTACGGCGATGGCATCGATCTGGTGATCTTCGAGGAGCTGGGCGCCGGCGCTGCGGCACTGCACCTGCGCGACGAGCTCGAACGAAACGAGTTGATGCGCAACGAAGATTACCGCCGCCGATTTCGCAAAGAATACGATGACAAATTCAGTATCGGTGCCTGGCACCGCGACTTCTTCGACGCCGACATCGTGGCGTGCCCAGACTCCTCGCTCGTCGGCAAGACGTTTGGTCAGCTCGGCCTCGACCGTGGAGTGCATCCGGTCGACGCCTTCCTCGACCTCGTCCTCGAACACGGACGCTCACTTCGGTGGCGCACGGTGATCTCGAATCATCGGCCCAAGGTGCTCAAGAAGTTGGCCGTAGATCCCGGTGTGCAGGTCGGCTTCTCCGACGCCGGTGCCCACCTGCGCAACATGGCTTTCTACAACAGCGGGCTCTGCCTACTGCGCCATGTCCACCAGAGTGTCGAAGCGGGAGCACCGTTCATGACTGCCGAACACGCGGTGCATCGCCTGACGGGTGAACTGGCCCAATGGTATTCGTTGGACGCCGGACTCCTGAGAGTGGGGGACCGTGCCGACGTCGCTGTGATCAATCCGGACCACCTCGACGAATCGCTCAATGCGTATGCCGAGGAATCCGTCGAGCAGTACGGCGGGCTGAGCCGGATGGTCAACCGCAACGACGACACCGTGGCCGCCGTTCTGGTCGGCGGTCGGACAGTGTTCCGCAAGGGAGTGCCGACCGACATCGTCGGCAACGTGCGCACCGGCAGCTTCCTGCGCGCGGGCCGCAAGATCGCCGCGCCCACACAGCCCGCGGTGGCCGTCAGTGGGTGACATCGACTACTCGAGGTTCGATCCCGAACTTCGAGCGCGTGCCCGATTTCTGCCCAAAGGTTATGCGCTGCAGCGGGGATTGGCGCGACCGCGTGCCCTGATGAAGGTGGCTGGAGCGGTTGGTCGTATCCGTGGAGTCGAGGTGGCCGACGTCGCACCCGGCGTCAGGGTGCGCATCCATCGACCCGCCGGAATCGACGAACCCGGCCCCGCGATGTTGTGGATCCACGGCGGCGGCATGGTGATGGGCAATGCCGCACAGGAAGACGCGTTCTGCCGCAAGCTCGCCAACTTCACCGACGTCACCGTCGCGGCCGTGGATCACCGGCTGGCACCTGAGCACCCGTATCCCACACCGCTGGAGGATTGCTATTGGGCGTTGCGATGGCTCGCTCGTCAGACCTGGGTCGACTCGACACGGATCGCCGTCGGGGGTGCGAGCGCGGGCGGCGGATTCAGCGCGGCCGCAGCCCAGCTCGCACACGACCGCGGTGACGTCAAACTCAGGCTGCAGATGCTGGTGTACCCGATGCTCGACGACCGCACCGGCGCGAACGGCGACGGGGGACGCGTCATGTGGTCGGCCGACGACAATCAGCTCGCATGGCAGTGGTACCTCGCCGGTGCCGATCCGACAGCCGCGGTTCCCGCGCGGCGGACCGACCTGTCGGGACTGCCGCGACTTGGATCGGCGTCGGTGATCAGGACCTCTTTCACGCAGAGTGTCTCGAATACGCCGCGCGTCTGCGCCATGCGGGTGTGCCGGTGCATGTGGAGATCGCGGTCGGAGCCTTCGACGCATTCGACCTCATTGCCACGAATGCATCGGTGTCCCAACGCTTCTTCGCCAGCCAATGCCGAGCCTTGCGTGCGGCTCTCGTCGACGACCACGTGCATTCCTGAGGAGTCGCAATGCCACGACACGAAGCCCTCGACCTGACGCGTCGGGTCCTCAAACATTTCGAGAACGACACCCTCGACATCACCGACGACGTGTGGCGCGAACCCCGGCACACCTACGTCGACCAGGAGCGCTTCGATGCTGACCTGCAGATGTTGCGCAGCGTGCCTCATGTCATCGGCTGGGCGGGCGAAGCCGCGACGCCGGGGGCCTACACCACCAAAGACGTGATGGGTGTACCGGTGCTGGTGGTCCGCGGGAAGGACGGTGTGCTGCGCGCGTTCGTCAACGGCTGCGCACATCGCGGTGCGCAGGTGGCCGATGATTGCGGGAAGACACGGATGTTCACCTGCCCGTATCATGGCTGGGCCTACGGACTCGATGGCCGGCTGACGGGTGCACCGGCGCGCAAGATGTTCTCGGGCGCGCTCGACGGGCGAGGACTGACTCCGCTACCGATCAGCGAACGCGCCGGGCTGATCGTGGTGGGACTGTCGGCTGACGTGGATGTCTCGTCCGCACTCGAGGAGATATCGACACCGTTGTCGGACTACGGCTTCGAGCACAATCACCACGCGGAGACCCGGCGTTTCGACATCGCATGCAATTGGAAACTCGCCGTCGACGTGAACTTCGAGGGCTACCACTTTCCCTACGTGCACGCCGACACCCTGGACCCATTGGCGTCGAACAACTCTGTCTATGACATCTACGGCCGAAACATTCGATGGGCATTCCCGTTCCGCGACATCGTGCAGTACCGCGATACACCCGAAGCAAACTGGCCGGACCAGTTCTTCGGGACCGTGGTCTACGGTTTGTTTCCCAGCTGTGTGCTGATAGAGGCCCCGGGCACATCGCAAATGCTGCGCGCGTATCCGGGTACCCGCCCCGGCGAGACCGTGCTCTACCTCTCCATCGGGGCGCCCAAAGAGATCACCACCGACGAGGAACGGGCCTGGTACAAAATGGGAATCGATGGAGCGGCCCAGGTACTCGACGGTCAAGATTTCCCGATGGCGGCGGCCTGCCAGCGCGGACTCGAAGCCGGCGTCGACCATGTGTTGTTCGGCCGTAACGAACCGCTGTTGCATCACCTGGCTTCTGTTCGGAACGAGTCGTTGGTAGCGGTTGGGAAAGGACCGAGATGAGCGCAGGGCAGCCGATCACCCCCTTCCCGATCGCCGTCGATCAGGCCGAGCTCGACGACCTGCGTCGTCGGCTGGATTCCGCGCGATTCCCCGCCGAACTGCCAGGCAGTGGGTGGGATTACGGAACCGAGCAGACGTTCCTGCGCTCGGTCGTCGACCGATGGCGCGACGGATACGACTGGCGGGCAACCGAAGCTGAGCTCAACGAGTGGGGATCGTTCGTCACCACCGCCGCAGACCAGCGGGTGCATCTGCTGCATGTCCGGTCCGACGCCGCCGACGCGATCCCCCTGGTGCTGGTGCACGGGTGGCCGGGATCGATCGTCGAGTTCCTCGACGTGCTGCCGCTGCTGCGCGAGCGTTACCACGTGGTCGTCGCCTCCATGCCCGGCTACGGATTCTCTGGTCCGACGACCCAGCGCGGGGTCGACGTCGCCAAGGTCGCCGCCGCGGTCGCCGACGTGATGGCCCAACTCGGCTATGACCGATACCTCGCCCAGGGCGGGGACTGGGGCGCAATCGTCGTGCGACATCTCGGCCAACATCACGCCCCGCATGTGGCCGCCATTCACACCAACATGCTGTTCGCACCCTTCGACGGCGCCGATGCCGACGCGATGACAGGGGTGACGGAAAGCGAGCTGGCAGCGATGGTTTCGTCCGCACAACGCATCACGGATGGCACGGCCTATATGGACATCCAATCAACGCGGCCGCATTCCCTTGGCTTCGGGCTCGACGACTCACCGTTGGGCCTGGCCGGTTGGATTCTCGAAAAGTTCCACGCCTGGTGCGACGTTCGCGAGGGCATGCCGATCCGCACCGACCGCCTCATCGACAACCTGATGATGTATTGGCTCACCGGCACCGCGACGTCGGCGGCGCGGCTGTATTGCGAAGCGACGCGGGCAGGCAACTCGGCGCTGAGTGAGTGGACCGGACGGGTCGACGTCCCGACGGGGTACGCCGTCTACCCGTACGAACTTCTGCAGACGCCGCGCGTCTGGGGCGAACGGCGTTACAACTTGGTGCATTACAGCGTGCAGGACCGCGGCGGGCATTTCGCCGCGTTCGAACAGCCGCAGCTCTTCGCGGCCGACGTGAACAATTACGGCGACGCTCTGCGGAAACTCGGAGTGTTCTAGACGCGATGGGATTCCTCAAAGCGGATTCACCGGCGATCGAGTATGAGTCGTGGCGCACGGGCAGTCGTTCGGAGCGGCTCAAGCCACTCGTGCGGCACATCGCCGAGCGGGGGATGGGCAACCCCGATGTGCTCTATGCGGTGTACGCGGTGAAGATCGTGCTCTTCATCCTTGGTGGTTTCTGCTTCGCGATGGCCACCAAGGGGATCGACGGATGGGGCAACGTCGCGTCGTGGTGGAGCGAGCCGATCGTCTTCCAGAAGGTCGTGCTGTGGGCATTGTTGTTCGAGGTGCTCGGGCTGGGGTGCGGATTCGGCCCACTGACAGGGAAATTCAAACCGCCGATGGGCTCGGTGCTCTATTGGTTGCGCACCGGAACCCTGCGGCTGCCACCATGGCCCGACCGAATTCCCTTCACCGCCGGTGATCGTCGAACTCTGTTAGAAGTTCTGCTCTATGCGGGCCTGCTGTCCTCAACGGTGTACGCCCTGCTGTCCGATGGCACCGGACCCGCTCCTGCGCTGGACACCGACGTCGGGTTGCTGCCGACTTGGAACATCGCGCTGATCGTCGTACTGCTTGCCCTCGCGGGCATTCGCGACAAGCTCATCTTTCTCGCCAGTCGCGGTGAGGTGTACGGCGCGCTGACGGTGACTTTTCTCCTGCCCGGCGTGGACATGATCGTTGCGGCGAAGCTGGTGATGATTGCGATCTGGATCGGCGCCGCGACGTCGAAGCTGAACCACCATTTCCCGTATGTCGTCGCGACGATGATGGGGAACAACCCGTTGATCCGTTGGCGATGGCTGCGCAAGGCGCTATATCGCCGATTCCCGGAAGACGTGCGGCCCAGCATCATTCCGCAACTGCTGGCGCACGGCGGCACCGTGATCGAGATGGGTGTGCCGCTGGTGCTGTTCTTCTCGCACGGCGGCGTGGTAAGTGCGGTGGCCGCGACCGTCATGGTCATCTTTCATCTGGTGATCCTGACGGCGATCCCGCTGGGTGTGCCGCTCGAGTGGAACGTCTTCATGATCTTCGGCGTCGGATCGCTGTTCGTCGCGCACGCCGGCGTCGGCGTCGGTGATCTCGAGCACCCGTGGCTCGTGGCGGCGCTGATGGCCGTGATCGCGGTGGCGATCGCGCTCGGCAATTTTCATCCTCCTTCGGTGTCTTTCCTGCCGGGGATGCGCTATTACGCAGGCAACTGGGATATCTCGACGTGGTGTCTGACCGAGTCGGCGACGGAAAAGATCCACGCGCAGGGGATCGGCCTCGGCAAGCTGCAACACAAACAACTCGAACAACTCGTCGGTCCGGAAAACGCCGAGATCGCCATGTACCGCGGCCTGGCTTTCCGGGCGATGTACGCACACGGCCGCGCGGTCGTGACGCTGTTGAATCGCGTGATGCCACCGGGACGTGACACCGACTACGCCGTGGTCGAGGGCGAAATGGTGGCGGCGTACGCGCTCGGGTGGAGCTTCGGCGACGGGCACCTGCACAACGAGAACCTGGTTCGGGCTTTGCATGCGCGCTGTCATTTCGAACCCGGCGAAGTCCGCATCCTCATGATCGACGGTCAACCCATTCACCACCAACGGCAGGAATACCGCCTCGTCGACGCCGCGACCGGAGAATTCGAGCGCGGAACGTTCGACATCGCCGATCTCATCGTCCGTCAACCGTGGCAGGACGACGTTCCGCTCAAGGTGACGAGCTCAGCGACCGGCGCCGGGAGACCGTGAGCGCGCCCGGTCCGGTGAACACCAGGAGCAGGAACACAAAGCAGTACAGTACCGCTGCCTCACCGCCATTGACGCTGGGCCAGAAGCTGTCTGGGAAGTGCATCCAGAAATAGGCGACCGCCATCATGCCGGAGGCGAAGAAGGCGGCCGGCCGAGCGAACAGGCCGAGTGCGATGAGTCCGCCGAGCACGAGTTCCAGCACGCCGGCCCACCACATCGGCCAGGAGCCCACCGCGGCTGGTGACCCCGAAGGCCATCCGAACAGCTTGGCTGTCCCATGTGTCATGAACAGCAGGCCGACCAGGATGCGAAACACGCCCAATGCGGTCGCTGCCGCGGTCGCTGATCGCAGGCTGGCGGGAATCACTGAGGTCGCGGTCATGTGTCCATCGTTGGTCGGACCAGGACCCGCGTCACGTCACTCATAGACGATTCAAATGTTTGTCTTCCGTGTGAGTATCCGTCGCCAGCGCCTCGCAGTTCTAGATTGGATGCATCGGCAGAACAACAACTTTGGAGGATCTCCTCATGAAGCGCGCAATTGTTGTTGGGCTTGCGGCTCCCGCCATGGCGATCGCCCTGCTGACGGTGGTCAACATGACCGCCGCCGGATCGGCAGGACCGTCCGAGGTCGCTGACACCGTTGCGACACTCGAGGCCGACGGCTACAACGTGATCGTCAACGGTGCCGGCATCTTGTCAGGCTGCACTGTCACTGCGGTCCGTCCCGGAGCGCCGACCATCGCGGACACGGTTTACGTCGACGTCGCGTGCTGAGCCGCCGCCGCGACGGTGGGCAGCCGCACACTGAAAGCGGTTCTGCCAGAATCAGATCGAGCCTCTATCGTTCCTCCGTGTGCCTCGACGATCGAGGCGGCGATCGACAGGCCCAATCCGAAACTGCCCGCCTCACGCGACCTCGACTTGTCGGCGCGCACGAACCGCTCGAACAGATGGGGCAGCAGCTCGGAGTCGATTCCCGGCCCATCATCGGACACCGTCACCTCGACGTAGGCCTTGCCGTCATCGGCCCGTCCCGTCGCGACGGTGGTGGTCACGGTCGTCCCTTCGGGCGTGTGCACCCGCGCATTGGACAACAACACCGCCAGCGTCTGATGTAGCCGCGTGCGGTCGCCACGGACCCAGACTTCCTCGTCGGGGACGTTCATCAACCAGTGATGCATCGGCGCAGAAACTTTCGCATCGTTGACGGCATCGGCGACCACGTCGGTCAGGCCGACGGTGGTGCTCTCGAGATCGTGGCCTTCGTCCAGGCGCGCCAGCAGTAGCAGATCTGCGACCAACGAACTCATGCGCTGCGCTTCGGCCTCGATGCGCGCCAGCGAATACTCGGTGGTCTCCGGCAGCACCGAACTGTCTTGCCTGGTCAGTTCGGCGTAACCGTTGATGGCCGCCAGGGGAGTGCGCAGCTCGTGGCTGGCGTCGGTGATGAATTGGCGCATGCGTCGATCCGACGCGGCGACGTCGGCCAGGGCGCGTTCCACATGGTCGAGCAGCCGATTGAGAGTGTCGCCGACGAGTCCCACTTCGGTACGTGGATCGGTATCGCGGCTGGGAACTCGCGGCGTGATGGCGTAGTTGTCGCGATCGAGTGGGAGTGTCGCGACCTCGGCTGCTGTCGCTGAGACCCGGCGCAGTGGACGCAGCGCGAACCGCACGATGGCCACGGTGCTCAGCGCGGTGACCAAAAGGGCAATCGCGGTCATCGCGGATACGACGATCGTTTCGCGCACCATCGCATTCCACGCCGGGGTTCGTGATACCCCGGTCACCAGGATCTCGTCGCCGTCACCGGGCTGACTGACCATCCGGTACCACCCCAGCCCGGGTAGCTCGACGGTGTGGACGGCTCCCGCCGCCGCGGTGGCGGCGATGGCGTCGACGGCCGTCTGTGGCGCCGGGCGGGCCTCGCCATCGACGAAATAGGCGGAATCGACGACCTTGCCGCCCTGGATAAGTGCGACGACGTTGCCCTCCGCCTGTCCGATGAGGTGAGTCAGCGGTTTCATCGCCCCGGGCGGCGGCAGCTCACCGGACGGCAGCGGGGTGATCCGGTACTTCGTCACCGATTGGCTGAATCCGTCTGAAGCTCCGGATAATTGGGTGTCGATGATGCCAAGCACCGAAGACCGAAGCGTCACAACCGACAGCGTTCCGACGGTCACCAATGCGACCATCACCACCGCGGACACGCCGACGACCAATTGCCGCAGCAAGCTCCATTTCTGCCAGGTCTGCTTCATTCCGGTTGCCGCAGCATGTATCCCACGCCGCGCACGGTGTGGAGCATTGGTTCGTGACCCGTGTCGATCTTCTTGCGCAGATATGACACGTACAGATCGACGATGCTCGACCGCCCGCCGAAGTCGTAGTCCCACACGCGCTGCAGAATCTCTCGACGTGTCACCGCCCGTCGCGGATTGCGCATCAGGAATCGGAGCAACTCGAACTCGGTCGAGGTCAGCGAGATCTGTGCACCACCGCGGGTGACTTCATGGCTTGCCACATCGAGCGTGAGATCGCCGACGGTGAGCGATTCGTGATCGGTGGGGGTGAGGTAGGCGGTGCGGCGCAGTAGTCCGCGCAGTCTGGCCACGAGCTCCTCGAGCGAGAACGGTTTGGTCATGTAGTCGTCGCCGCCGGCGGTCAAGCCGCCGACGCGGTCGGCCACCGAATCGCGCGCGGTGAGGAACAGCGTGGGGGTGTACGTGTCGGAGTCGCGGATCTGTGCCAGCACGCCCAGACCGTCCATGTCGGGCAGCATTATGTCGAGGACGATGACATCGGGGGCATTGGCCCGGTACTTTTCGACCGCTTCGGCGGCATCGTGCGCAACGTCGATCTCCCACCCCTCATACCGCAGCGCCATCCGGACCAGGTTCGTCAGCGCGCGTTCATCGTCGACCAGCAGCACGCGGATCGGGGACCCGTCGGCGCGGTACATCCGTGGCAGTTGGCCGAGGACGGCGCGACGGGGCCCGCGGTTGCTGGCTGGCGCAGACGTCACCGGTCCATTCTCGCGGTCTCCCAGCGAGTCGTCACTTTCCTCATAGGAACTTCACATGTGCCGACGTCGAGCGCGGTGATCGTCGATGCGGGCTGAATCGATCTATGGTGGTGCGATGACCCGGAGCGCCGCGCGAGCTGCGGAGTCCTCGCCGTGGTCGCCGCGGGAGGCCGAGCTGCTGGCCGTGACGTTGCACCTGTTGCAGCAAGAGGGCTACGACGGGTTGACGGTTGACGCGGTCGCTGCCCGGGCGCGCGCCAGTAAGGCCACCGTCTATCGGCGCTGGCCGACCAAGGCCGAACTCGTGTTGGCGGCGTTCATCGAGGGCGTCCGACAAGTCGCCGTCGCTCCTGAGACCGGAAGCCTGCGAGGCGATCTGTTGCAGGTGGGGGAGGTCATCTGCGACCAGGCGCGGACGCACGGGAGCACCATGCGCGCCGTCCTGGTCGAGGCCTCGCGCAACCCCGCGCTCAACGAGGTCATGCAGCACCAGTTCCTGAATCAACGGAAGGCCCTGTTCACGCAGATCCTGGGCCAGGCTGTCGATCGCGGGGAAATCGAGGGCGCCGCGATTTCCGAAGATCTCTGGGACGTGATGCCCGGCTACCTCATCTTCCGGTCCATCTTTTCTCTGCGGCCGCCGAGTCGGCGGACGGTGCAGTCGCTCGTCGACGACGTGATGATGCCCAGTCTCACCCGTCACAAGCGCTAGAAGCGCAACCCTCAAACCTCGATGGCCTGCGGAATCGGCCGGATCGTACGGGTTGTGCTGTCCGGTACCGTACCGTACTGTCAACGAGGTTGATATGTCGGTGGACTGGGCTAGGGTTCAGT
>Ga0075363_100000602_pt1 | contig 11878 bp, 10 predicted proteins | sample EndMetdeltDD1763_FD_71470 | JGI IMG/M metagenome (GOLD analysis project Ga0075363, IMG submission 71470) | Populus endosphere microbial communities from Tennessee, USA - Endosphere MetaG P. deltoides DD176-3 | ecosystem: Host-associated > Plants > Roots > Endosphere | place: USA: Tennessee...
GACTCCTTCAGCGAGCCCATGGTGGCGAGGACGGCGGTGGGCTCGTAGCCGCAGTGCGCCATGCAGTTGGCGCAGCGCGGGTCCTTGCCGCGGCCGTACTTGTCCCAGTCGGTCTCCTCGATGAGTTCGCGGTACGTCGGCACGTACCCGTCGCTCATCAGGTAGCACGGGCGCTGCCAGCCGAACAGGGAGTAGTTCGGGATCGCCCAGGCCGTGCACGGGAAGTCGACCTTGCCCTCCAGGAAGTCCAGGAAGAGCGGGGAGTGGTTGAGCCGCCACTTCTTGCGGTTGCCGCCCGCGAAGGCCTTCTTGAACAGCTCGCGGGTCTGCTCCACGCCCAGGAAGTGCTCCTGGTCGGGCGCCTTCTCGTAGGCGTAGGCGGGCGAGATCATCATCTCGTCGACCTTGAGGTCGTCGTTGAGGAAGTTGAGCACCTCGATGATGGTCTGCGGGGTGTCGGTGTTGAAGAAGGTCGAGTTGGTGGTGACCCGGAAGCCGCGCTTCTTGGCCTCCTTGATCGCCTCCACGGCCTCGTCGAACACCCCCTCCTTCGCCACGGACTCGTCGTGCCGCTCGCGCAGCCCGTCGATGTGCACCGCGAAGGCGAAGTAGGGGGAGGGCGTGAACTTGTCCATCTTCTTGCGCAGCAGCATGGCGTTGGTGCAGAGGAAGACGTACTTCTTCTTCGCCACCAACTGCCGCACGATCTCGTCGATCTGAGGGTGCATCAGCGGCTCACCGCCGGCGATGGACACCATCGGCGCACCGGACTCGAGGACCGCCCCGACGGCCTGCGCCACCGGCATGCGCTGCTTGAGGACGCCCGCCGGATGCTGGATCTTGCCGCAGCCCTCGCACTTCAGGTTGCACGCGAAGAGGGGTTCCAGCTCCACGATGAGCGGGAACTTGTCCCGCTTGCGGAGCTTCTGTTCGGCCAAGTATGTAGCGACCTTGATGGACTGACGCAGCGGCATGGCCATCTGGCTCACCTCCTGGGGAGCAGCAAGGAACGGTGCCATTCATAGAAAGCGGGAAGGACGGAACGAAGGACGCGGAAAGCCGATATTCCACCGCGCACTGTGCCGATCCGGACGAGTTCATGTTCTGGAGCGTCCACGACCACCCGGACGGCCGCAACGGGGCGTGGGCCCGTGCGTACGGCGCTGTGGAGCGTGGCGGCGGACTCCATGTCGACGGCGATCGCGCCGGTCGCGAGCAGGTCGGACCGTTCATGGCCGCGTACGACGTGATCGGAGCCGGTGAGGGGTCCGGTGTGGACGGTGCGTCCGGGTACGGACCGCACCAGCTCCTTGACGAGTAGGTCGGTCCCCACGCACGGAACGGTTCCCGCCGGTCCCCGGGTTTCTTCGGCGACGACGAGGTCGCCCGGGTGCATGCCGGGCGCGAGCCCGGCGCAGAAGCCGGTGGCGAGCACGGCGGCCTCGGCGAACGCCGGGTCGGCCAGGGCCCGGGTGACGGCCCGCTCGGCCGCCTTGGGGCCCATGCCGGTCCGCAGCACGGTCACCGGCCCGTCGGCACCGCTCCGGTCGCCGCTGCGCAGGGCCAGCCGCTCGATGCCGAGCGCGCAGGCGATCAGCAGCGGGGCCGGGGCGGGCGGGGTGCTCATCTCATGCCTCCCCCGCCTGGGAGAACGGTTCTCCATGGACGTAGCGGCCGAGTGCCGTGAGCGGGAAGACCTGCCGGTAGAGGTGGTAGTTGATGGAGAAGTCCCACGGGAAGCCGGTACCGGTGAAGTAGGGCTCGTCCCAGGAGCCGTCGGCCCGCTGGGTGGCGGCGAGCCATTCGACGCCCCGCTCGACGGCCTTGGAGTCCTTCTCGCCGGCGGCCAGCAGGGCCATCAGCGCCCAGGCCGTCTGCGAGGCGGTGGAGGCCCCTCGGCCGCTCCACTCCCTGGCGTGCTGGTAGGAGCGCAGATCCTCGCCCCAGCCGCCGTCGTCGTTCTGGACGGTCTCCAGCCAGGTCACGGCCCGCCGGATCGCCGGGTGTGCGGCGGGGATGCCCGCGGCGACGAGGGCCGGCACCACGGACCCGGTGCCGTAGACGTAGTTGACGCCCCAGCGCCCGAACCACGAGCCGTTCGGCTCCTGTTCGGCGAGGAGCCATTCGATGCCGCGCCGGGTGCGCGGGTCGTGGGCGAGCCCCTCGACGGCGAGCATCTCCACCACATGGGCGGTGACGTCGGCGGACGGCGGGTCGATGACCTCGCCGAAGTCGCAGAACGGCAGCCGATTGGGGAAGGGGCTGGTGTTGTCGACGTCGAAGGCGCCCCACGCCCCGTTCTTGGACTGCATGCCGAGGTTCCAGCGCACCCCGCGTCCGATGGCCTTCTCCACCCGCTCCGGGTCGTGGTGCCGGACGCGGCGCAGGGCGAGGACGACCTCGGCGGTGTCGTCGATGTCGGGGTAGTTGTCGTTGTGGAACTCGAACGCCCACCCGCCCGGCGGCAGTTGGGGTCGCTTCACGGCCCAGTCGCCGGGCCGCACGATCTCCTCGCCCAGCATCCAGTCCGCCGCCTTGACGAGCGCCGGGTGGTCGGGGGCCAGCCCGGCGTCGGCGAGCGCGATGGTCGCCAGGCAGGTGTCCCACACCGGCGACTGACAGGCCTCGATCATCCGGGCCCCGTCCTCGCGCCAGATCGCGAAGCGGTCCAGGGACTCCAACCCGGCCCGCATGACCGGGTGTTCGAGGTCGTAGCCCATGAGGTGCAGGGCGATCACCGAGTACACGGCGGGCGGCTGGATGCCGCCCCAGCAGCCGTCGTTCTCCTGCCGCTCGATGATCCAGCGGGCGGCGGTGTTCATGGCCGCCCTGCGCAGTCTGCGGGGCACGACCTTGCGCACCTGGTGCAGCACCTTGTCCAGACGCTGGAAGGCGCCGTCCCAACTGGCCGCCGGAGCCAGGGGCTTGACCGGGTTGGGGTGCGCCGGGTCGGTGTGCAGCTCGTCGAGAGCGAAGGGCGCGGGCCGTACCGGGCGCTTCGCGGAGACGATCGTCAGCGGGACGATGGTCTGCCGGGCCCAGCAGCCGAAGTCGTAGATGTTGAGCGGCACCCACGTGGGGAAGTAGATGAGCTCGGGCGGCAGTTCGGGCAGGTCCTCCCACTTCCACCAGCCGAACAGGGCGAGCCAGATCCGGGTGAAGACCCGGGCGGCGGCGATACCGCCCTGCTCGCGGATCCACGCGGACGCCTTCGCCATGTGCGGCGCGTCGGGCGCGTCCCCGGCCAGCCGCAGGGCGACGTACGCCTCGACGGTGGTGGAGAGTTCGCCGGGCCCGCCGTAGAAGGAGGCCCAGGTGCCGTCCTCGCGCTGCTCGCCGCGGATGAACAGACCGGCGGCCCGGGTGGTGGACTCGTCGCGGATGCCCAGGAACTGACGGAGCAGCAGATCCTCGGCGTCCATGGTGACGTTGGTCTCCAGGTCGCCCTTCCACCAGCCCTGGGCGTCCTGCCGCGCCAGCAGGTGATCGGTGGCGCGCTGCAGCGCGAACGCGGCGGCTTCGCGCACCCCGGCCGCCACGGGTGTGTTGATGTCGGTTTCGCTGGCCGCGGCAGCGCGGGGCGGCAGGGCCCCGGTGCTTCCGTCGGTCGTCGCTGTCATGGCTTCCCCTTCGTGCAGTGTGCAAATGGTGCTCTGCTGTGGGTCCGCCGTCGGCCGGTGCCCTGATGGTGCTTTCGGCACCGGCCGGCGACTACGCGAGGGCTATTCGACCGATAGTGATCATCTCTTTCGTACGACGACGAAGTCGGCGAGCGCCGTGAACTGCGCCCGTACCCGGTCGGGCATGTCGACGGCGTTCAGGGCCTCGATGGCGATGGTGTGCTGACGGCGTGCCTCCTGGGCCGTCCAGTCCCGGCCGCCGGCCTCCTCGATGAGAGCGGCGCGGGCCGCGAACTCCTCCTCGGAGAAGTTCTCGAAGTCGCTGCTCTTGGCGTCGGCGGCGAGGATCTCGCCGAGCCGCTCGGCGGCGGGACCGTGCGCCGCGAGGGCGGCCACGACCGGCAGGGACTTCTTGCGCTGGCGCAGGTCGCTCCAGGTCTGCTTGCCGGTGGAGACCGGGTCGCCCCAGATGCCGAGGAGGTCGTCCACGGCCTGGAAGGCGAGGCCCAGGTGGTAGCCGTACTTCTCCAGGGTGTCGGCGGTACGGTCGTCCGCGCCGCCGAGCACGGCGCCGATGGAGCTGGCGCAGGCCAGCAGGGCGCCGGTCTTGTTGCCCTCCATCTCCAGGCACTCCTCGACGCTGACGCGGTCGCGGTGCTCGTAGGAGATGTCCTGGGCCTGGCCGTCGATGAGGGCCCGGGTGGCGGTGGTCAGTCGGCGGGTGGCGCGGCCGGCCTCGACGGTGCCGAGCTCCAGCAGGACCTCGTTGGCGAGGGCGAACATGGCGTCGCCGACGAGGATGGCCTGGGCGGGGCCGTGCACCTTCCAGACGGTGTCGCGGTGCCGGCGCTGCTCGTCGCCGTCCATCAGGTCGTCGTGCAGGAGCGAGAAGTTGTGGACCAGCTCGACGGCCACGGCGCCGGGGATGCCGACCTCGGGGGCGGCGCCGGTGATCTCCGCGGAGAGCACCGCGAGCGCGGGGCGCACGGCCTTGCCGCCGTCGCCGGCCGTGGGCTTGCCGTCGGCGTCGATCCAGCCGAAGTGGTAGGCGGAAACGGTGTCCATGGGAGCGGCCAGGCGATCGATCGCCGCCCGCAGTACCGGTGTGGCCAAGGTCCGGCCGCGCTCCAGCAGCGCGGTCACGTCCACCGCCTCGGCAGCCTTCGAGGCCGGGGGAACAGTGGGCACAGTCTCTCCTCTTGTTGCGGTACCGGGGGTGCGGGGACCTGCCGCGCCATGCTGATCGAGCATCAGGCCGCCTCCTCGACGTCGAAGAGGTGGCTCGGGCGGGGCCGGCCCAGGGCGCTCAGCGCGGCGTCCGCCGCCTTCACACCGCTGCGGACCGCACTCTCCATGGTCGCGGGCCACCCCGTGGCGGTCCACGCTCCGGCCAGGTAGAGGCCGGGTGCTCTGGTACGGGCGCCGGGCCGCAGCCGTCCGACGCCGGGGGCGGGATCGAACGTCGCCGTGCGCTCCCTGGTGACGAAGAAGTCCCTCACCTCGGCACCACGGGTGCCGGGCAGCAGCCGCTCCAGCTCCGGGAGGTACCGCTCCCGGAGTACGGCGACGGGCTCGTCGATCTCGTCCTGCGCCGCCGACTGGGACAGCGCGAGGTACTGGCCCTCGCGCAGCCCGGAGGCGTCGGTGCGGTCGAAGACCCACTGGACCGGGGTGCCGAGGGCCGCGAAGAACGGTCGGTGAAGCACCTTGCGGTCGTAGACGACATGCACGTTGAGGATCGGCGCGGTGCCGATCCGCAGAAGATTTTCCGGTGCGTCCAGCGCACCCTCGGGCAGCAGGTCATGGGCCTCGCGCTGGGGTACGGCGAGGACGACCGAGTCCGCCCGCAGCGTCTCGCCGGGAACCTCGACGCGCCAAGCCCCGTTCTCGTCAGTGGAGATGGAGGTGACGCGTGTACGGACCTCGGTACGGACACCCGCGGAGTCGAGCGCCTTGCGGGCCAGCCGGTCGTGCAGTTCACCCAGCGGGACATGCGCCCATCCGATGTCGGCCGCGCCCGGGTCGGACAGCAGACCGGTCTTGAACACCATCGCGGCGAGCCCCAGTGAGGCGTCGCCCGCGACCGCGTTGAGGGTGGCGACCCCGACCAGGTCCCACAGGGCCTCGACGGCACGCGCCGACTGACCGTGCGCGGTCAGCCAGCTGCCGAAGTCCTGTGCGTCCAGGTCCGGATCGGCGAGGTCGAGCCCCTTGAGCGCGAGCGCGGCCCGCCCCACCCTGGCCCGGTCGGCGAGCGAGAGATGCGGGTACGTGGCGAGGCTGCGCCCCAGATGCAGGGGCACCGGCAGCGCGTCGCGCCGCAGCCTGCCGAGCCGTCGTCCCTCGGGCTTGTCGACGTCGAGTACGGGCACGTCGAGACGATCCTGCAGCGGCGCCAGCGCGGCCCCCTCGATCCGGTCGAGGAACCAGCGGTAGGCGGTGCAGCAGCGCAGATAGACGTGCTGTCCGTTGTCGACGGTCAGTTCGCCGCGCTGGAAGGAGAAGGCGAGCCCGCCGAGGCGGGGCCGGCCTTCGAGCAGGGTGACGCGGACACCCGCGTCGGCGAGGGCGAGCGCGGCGGTGATCCCGGCGAGCCCGCCGCCGATCACGACGGCGTCCCGCCCGGACTGATGGCCGTCGGTCATCGTGCACCCTCCCCTGCGCGGCCGCCGCGGTGCTTGAACGGTGCACGGTCGGCCGTTGCAGTCAGGGACGCCACGCCCTGCCGGAGGGTTGCCTGCCGCTTTTCCCCGGTGGCATCACCTTGGACCGTTTTGTCCATCAGGCGCGCCTCCTGACGGTCCTGCGCGTCACATGCCGTGCGTCCAGCCCGGACAGTCCCCGTACCGCGACGTACGCCTTCTCCCGCCCGGGCAGCGAGACCCGGCCGCGCAGCACGGCCTCCGGGTCGCGCTCGATGCGGTCCAGGAGGCGGCGGTAGATCCCGGCCATCGCGGCGACACAGGCGCCGCTGCGCCGGTCGAGCATGGGCAGCAGCCGGTAGCCCTCGGCGAAAAGGGCGCGGGCCCGTCGCACTTCGAAGTGCACGAGGCCCGCGAAGTCGGAGCCCTCCGGTGGTCTTGGCCCGTTGAACCCGGCCGAGCAGCCGAACTTCGCGAGATCGTCGGCGGGCAGATAGGTGCGTCCGCCCAGGGCGTCCTCACGGACGTCCCGGAGGATGTTGGTGAGCTGAAGCGCGAGCCCGAGCGTGTCGGCATACTCCGGCGCGCGCTCGACTCCGCGCGCCCCCGGTTCCGTACCGAACACCCCGAGCGAGAGGCGTCCGATGGCGCCCGCGACACAGCGGCAGTAGACCTTCAGGTCGTCCCAGGTCTCGTAGGTCTCGCCGCGGACGTCCATCAGGACGCCGTCGATCAGCTCGTCCAGGCCGCCCAGCGGGATCGGGAACGCGGTGGCGGCGTGGGCCAGGGCGACCGCGACCGGGTCGGTGTCGTCCTCGTCGACCACGCCGTCACGGACCCGGGCCAGCATCGCCCGGGTGTCCTCGAGCCTGGCGGCCTTGACGTCCGGCGGCAGGGTGCCGTCACCGATGTCGTCGACGCGGCGCGAGAAGGCGTACAACGCCGACATCGCGCGGCGCCTGGACATCGGCAGCAGCCTGATGCCGTACGCGAAGTTCCGCGCCTGCTGTCCGGTCACGGCCTCGCAGTAGCTGTAGGCGGCGAGTACCGGTGCGGACACGTGTGGTTCGGCCTCCACGGTCCGGATCACCCCTCTCCTCGCAGAGTCACGCCCACCTCACGCAGCAGCCGGAGCTTGCCGGGCTTGGGCGGGCCGGGAAGTACGTCGTATTCGGCGGCGGCGATCGCGCGGATCGCCGCCCTTCCCCCCGCCACGAACCCTGCGAGCAGCAGCTTCAACCTGCCGTGGACGCTACCCACCAGGGGGGCGCCTTCATTCAGGAGACAGCGGGCGCGTTCTGCTTCGTGGGCGACCAGTGCGCGCACCGATGCGCCCGCGGTCCTTGTGGCGAGATCCGCCTCCTGGACATGGAAACGTTTCATGTCCTCGGCGGGCAGGTAGATGCGGTCGCGGCCGAGGTCCTCGGTCACGTCCTGGAGGTGTTCGACGATCTGGAGCGCCGTGCAGATCGCGTCCGAGAGTCGGATCCGCTCCGGGGTCGAGGTACCGGTGACGCCGAGGACCAGGCGGCCCACGGGGTTGGCCGACAGTTCGCAGTAGGCGAGCAGGTCGTCGTAGGTCTCGTACCGCTTGACCAGCTGGTCCTGGCGGTTCGCGGCGATCAGGCCGAGGAAGGGCTCGGGCGGCAGCGCCCGGCGGCGGACCGTGGGCTGCAGGCGGCGCAGCAGCGGGTGGCGGGGTTCCCCGGTGAAGACCCGGTCGAGGTCGGCCTCGAAGGCGTCCAGCAGCTCCAGACGGTCCTCGGCCTTCGCGGCGGAGACACCGAGGAGGCGGGCGTCGGCGCCGCCGGGGGCGAGGTCGCCGTCACCGATGTCGTCGACGAGACGGGCGAAGCCGTAGACGGCCATGAGGTCGGCGCGCCAGGCCCGGGGCAGGAAGAAGGGGGCCACGGGGAAGTTCTCACCCGCGGCCTTGTCCAGCGTGCCGCGCTCCGGATCCGAGGCGCGTGCCGTGTCGGTGCCCGTCACCGCCGACTGCCCGGGCCGGGGACGGCACATGCGTTGAGCTGGGGAGTTTCCGTAGCCATAGCCGTCACATCTCCCGTTCTACACCGCCGACCCAATACACACTATTTCGGACACGCCGCCCGGCTTTCCGTGCGGCGGCCCTGACAGAGGGTGTCGGGCATTATCGCCCCACTTGCCGCTATTCGGGACCGGTACAGCTTACGTTGTACAGCGCGGTGTGGATCGTCGGGGTGTCCTGCGCATCACAACAACACACCGATTGACTTCAAGATTCCTGCGGGGTACCGAAGTTGACGTTTCCTTTGCAGACGCGGGGCCCCGCCGGAGCAGTTCCGGCGGGGCCCCGCGAAGCGTCATGGGCCGATACGCCGAGGCCCTGGTGGACTACTTGCCCGTGAACTTCTCGTACTCCTTGAGGACCTCGTCGGTCGGGCCGTCCATGCGCAGCTCGCCGCGCTCCAGCCACAGGACCCGGTCGCAGGTGTCACGGATCGACTTGTTGTTGTGGCTGACCAGGAACACCGTGCCGGCCTCCTTGCGCAGTTCCCTGATGCGCGCCTCCGAGCGCTTCTGGAACTTGCGGTCGCCGGTGGCCAGGGCCTCGTCGATCATCAGGACGTCGTGGTCCTTGGCGGCGGCGATGGAGAAGCGCAGCCGGGCCGCCATGCCGGAGGAGTAGGTGCGCATGGGCAGGGTGATGAAGTCGCCCTTCTCGTTGATGCCCGAGAAGTCGACGATCTCCTGGTAGCGCTCCTTGATCTGCTCCCGGGACATGCCCATGGCGAGCCCGCCCAGGATGACGTTCCGCTCGCCGGTGAGGTCGTTCATCAGGGCCGCGTTGACGCCGAGCAGCGAGGGCTGGCCGTCGGTGTAGACCTTGCCGCTCTCGGCGGGCAGCAGACCGGCGATGGCACGCAGCAGGGTGGACTTGCCGGAGCCGTTGGAACCGATCAGGCCGATGGCCTCGCCGCGGTAGGCGATGAAGGAGACTCCGCGCACGGCGTGCACCTTGCGCACACCGCGTTCCTCGCCGCGCTTGACGATGCGGCTGAGGGCGGCGGTGGCGCTGCCCTTGCCGGACTTGGCGCCGTTGACGCGGTAGACGATGTGGAGGTCGTCCGCGATGACGGTGGGACGGGGGTCCCGGGGGGCGGTCTTCTGCTCGGTCTCAGCCACGGCCGTACCTCTCTTCCGCCTTCCAGAAGTAGACGAATCCGAAGGCCCCGGCGAGTACCGCCCAGCCCAGCGCGAAGAGCCACACGTGCGGGGGCAGGTACTCGGAGCCGTAGCCGTCGATCAGCGCGAAGCGGATCAGGTCCATGTAGATGGCGGCGGGGTTCCACTGAAGGACCTCGGTGACCCAGCCCGGCAGGTCCTTGCCGGCGAGCATCGCGGGGATACTGAACATGACACCGGACGCGTACATCCACGTACGCAGCACGAACGGCATCAGCTGGGCGAGGTCGGGGGTCTTGCTGCCCATGCGGGCGAAGGTCAGCGCGAGGCCGGTGTTGAACACGAAGTGCAGGGTCAGCGCGGGCAGGACCAGCAGCCAGGACAGACCCGGGTAGCTGCCGAACGCCACCATGATCAGGACCAGCACGATCATCGAGTACAGCAGCTGCTGGAGCTGCTGGAGCGCGAACGAGATCGGCAGGGACGCCCGCGGGAAGTGCAGCGCCCGCACCAGGCCCAGGTTTCCGGAGATCGCGCGCACGCCCGCGAGGACCGAGCTCTGGGTGAACGTGAACACGAACACACCGGTCACCAGGAACGGCACGTAGATGTCGTGCGGGATGCCCTTCCGGGCGCCCAGCAGCAGACCGAAGATGAAGAAGTAGACCAGCGCGTTGAGCAGCGGCGTGGCCACCTGCCACAGCTGGCCGAGCTTGGCCTGGCTGTACTGGGCGGTCAGCTTCGCCCGCGAGAACGCGAGGATGAAGTGACGGCGGTCCCAGAGCTGGCGGACGTACTCGACGAGTGAGGGGCGGGCACCGCTCACGGCCAGCCCGTACTTGGCGGCGAGCTGTGCCGCCGTGAGGCCCTCGTCGGGCGACGGAGGCGCGGTCACCGCGACTCCGCCGTCATGCGTTGTCTCACTCACTGGTGGAAACTTTCGTCTTCGAGATGCATCGAGATGCGCAGCCTGTGCGGCTTGGGCATGAGCCAGGGCCGGGTGTCGGCCCGGCCGCTCCCTGGTTCGAGCTTGTCAGATCACCGGGGGCCGGCCCAGTCGGGTCAGCCGCCACACGGTACGCCACTTCATGGGCTTGCGTGGGCCGCACGTGGTGGTCCAACCTTCCCGGAATCCACCGAACCATGCCTTCAGCGCGGGCCGGGAGGGGCGGCGCAGCAGGGTGAGCAGCAGCCAGACCCCGAGGTAGACGGGGACCAGGAGCGCGGGCAGGTTGCGGCGGGCGAGCCAGACCCGGTTGCGGGCGACCATGCGGTGGTAGACCGCGTGCCGCGAGGGCGCGGTCGTCGGGTGGTACAGCACCATGTCGGACCGGTAGTCGATCATCCAGCCCGCGTCGAGGGCCCGCCAGGCCAGGTCGGTTTCCTCGTGCGCGTAGAAGAACTCGTCCGGCAGGCCGCCGACTTCGGCGAAGACCTTGGTGCGGACGGCGTTGGCGCCGCCGAGGAAGGTGGTCACGCGCGAGGAGCGCATGGGGTCGGCGGCGCGCAGCCGCGGGACGTGGCGGCGCTGGGTGACGCCGGTGTCCGGGTCGGCGATGCGGAAGCTGATGATGCCGAGCTTCGGGTCCTCGGCGAACGCCGTGCGGCACAGCTCGGCGGTGTCGTGGTTCGCCAGGAGGCCGTCGTCGTCGAGGAAGAGCAATATGTCGACGTCGCGACCGCTGGGGCCGAAGGCCTCGATACCGACGTTGCGACCGCCGGGGATGCCGAGGTTCTCGGGCAGCTCGATGGTGCGCACGCCCGCGGGGACGTCCGGCACGGGCGAGCCGTTGCCCACGACGACCACCTCGACGCGGTCGCCGTCCTGCTTGGCGACCGAGTCCAGCAGGGCCCGCAACTCCTCGGGCCGGTTGCCCATCGTGATGATGACGGCGCCGACCTTCATGGGGGCGCTCACTTGAGCCTGCTGGAGGCGAGGATGGACACCAGGTGCAGCAGCGTCTGGAGCAGCGCGATGCCGGCCAGTACGGCGACACCGAGCCGCGAGGCGAACAGGTCGCCGCGCGCGTTGTCGACGACGGCCAGCACCAGGATCAGCAGGGACGCCTCGATGCCGAGGATGAGGCGGTGGAACTTGAGCAGGGACGCGGCCTTGCGGGCCAGTGCCATGCCGGAGGAGCGCATCTCGGCCGCCGACTCCTGGACCGGCGGCTTGCCGGTCTGGTGCCGGGCGACACCGACGAGGTCGGTCTCCGCCTTGATCAGGATGGCGCCGAGCGCGGCGAGCGTGCCGAGGAACGCCCACAGCCAGTCGATACGGCCGCTGCCGAACAGGTCGGCCGCGCGCAGACCGAAGCCGACGAGGACGGCGGCGTCGGTCAGATAGGCGCCGACCCGGTCGAGGTAGACGCCGTTGAGCGAGTACTGCTTCTTCCAGCGCGCGATCTCGCCGTCGACGCAGTCCAGCAGCAGGTACATCTGGACGCACAC
>Ga0075363_100000603_pt1 | contig 11864 bp, 10 predicted proteins | sample EndMetdeltDD1763_FD_71470 | JGI IMG/M metagenome (GOLD analysis project Ga0075363, IMG submission 71470) | Populus endosphere microbial communities from Tennessee, USA - Endosphere MetaG P. deltoides DD176-3 | ecosystem: Host-associated > Plants > Roots > Endosphere | place: USA: Tennessee...
ACACTACTGCTGGCGATTACGGGCTTACTCGACGTCAATGACGGCGAGACCACCAAGGGCTCAGTGGTTTTCGACGGGCAACCCATACACGACGAGCGGCCGACCAAGATTGTGGCGCTGGGCATCAAGCAGGTGATGGAAGGCCGACGGATCTTCGCGGAACTCACCGTGGAGGAGAACCTGCGCATCGGCGGGCATGTCGCGCCCAAGCAATTGCCACAGAACCTGGAGCGGGTCTACGACCTGTTTCCGGTGCTCGCGCAGCGCGGCAGGCGCACCGCCGGATACCTGTCCGGCGGCGAACAGCAGATGCTGGCGATGGGCCGCGCGCTGATGTCGCAGCCGCGCTGCCTGCTGCTCGACGAGCCAAGCCTGGGCCTGGCGCCGATGATCGCGCAGCAGATCCGCGACCTGATCGTGGAGATCAATGCCGCGGGGACGACGGTGCTGCTGGTGGAGCAGAACGCGACGATGGCGCTGTCCATTGCCGACCACGGGTACGTCATGGAGAACGGCAAGATCGTCATGGACAAGCCGGCGGCCGAGCTGCTCGAAGACGCCGACGTGCGGGAGTTCTACCTCGGCCTTGGCGCCGAGGGCGCCGTCAAGTCGTTCCGCGAGGTCAAGCACTACAAGCGGCGCAAGCGGTGGTTGTCGTGACGGCCACCCTCGAGCGGGACGACCTGCCGGTGTTGGAATTCGACGACGTGCAGTTGGCGTTCGCGGGCGTGAAGGCCATCGACGGGGTGTCGTTCAGCGTCGGGGGCCACGAACTGTTCGCGATCATCGGCCCCAACGGCGCGGGCAAGACCTCGATCTTCAACGTGTTGTCCGGGGTGTACCGCCCGCAGTCCGGCCGGGTCGTCTTCGCCGACGCCGAATTGATCGGCAAGCGCCCCGACGAGATCGCCGAGCTCGGGATCGCCCGCACCTTCCAGAACATCGAGCTGTTCTCCAACCTGACAGTGTTGGACAACCTCATGCTCGGCCGCCACCACCACAACACCTACGGCGTGCTTTCGTCGTTCGCCTGGCTGGGCAAGGCCCGCCGGTGCGAGCTGCTCAACCGCGAAGCCGTCGAGGACATCATCGACTTCCTCGAACTGGAGCAGTGGCGGCGCTTACCCGTCGGCCAACTCCCCTACGGCGTGCAGAAGCGCGTCGAGCTCGGCCGCGCGCTGGCCATGCAACCGAGGCTGCTGCTGCTCGACGAACCGGTCGCCGGGATGAACCTCGAGGAGACCGAGGACATGGCCCGCTTCATCCTCGACGTCTGCGACGAGCTGCGCATCCCGATCGTCATGGTCGAACACGACATGGGATTGGTGATGGATCTGGCCGACCGCGTGCTGGTCGTCGACTTCGGCAAGCCGATCTGCGTCGGAACCCCGCAAGAGGTGTCGACCAATCCAGACGTGATCAGGGCCTATCTGGGACAGGAACACCGCACCGGCGGAGGTGCAGCATGACCGCTGTCGCGCAACAGGTAAGCACCAAGGTCACCACCGTCGCGAGCCGGGTGCGTGACCGTGGACGCGATATGCCCGATCAGATTGCACTGCGCGAGAAGGACTTTGGCATCTGGCAGGAGGTCAGCTGGGCCGACTACTGGAACTACGCCGAACTGGTCGGGCACGCCCTGCTGGCGCTGGGCATCGAGCCGGGCGACCGGGTTGCCGTGCACTCGGAGAACCGTCGCGAGTGGCTGTACTCCGACATCGGCGCAGTCGCGGTGCGCGCCACCACCGTCGGCCTCTATCCGACCAATCCGCCGCCTGAAGTCGCCTACCTGCTCTCGCATTCCGGTGCTCGCGTGCTGATCGCCGAGGACCAGGAGCAAGTGGACAAGGCCCTTGAGGTGCTCGACGAGCTACCCGATCTGGAGAAGATCATCTATCTCGAGCCGCGCGGCATCCGCTATCGCTACACCGACCCGAAGCTGATGTCCTGGACGGACTTCCTCGCTCTCGGTGCCCGACACCGCGATGCGGACCCCGACGCGGTGAACCGGCGGATGGCCGAGGCCACCGAGGACGACGTGATGACGATGGTCTACACCTCAGGCACCACCGGTCCGCCCAAGGGCGCGATGCTCGCGGTGTCGAACGTCGAGTACTGCATCAAGGTGCTCGTTGAAGGCGGTGGATTCACCTCTCCCCCACCATCACCCGCCGACGTGACGCTGTCCTACCTACCGTTGTGTCACATCGCCGAGCGGATCTTCACCACCTGGTTCTCCGCATGCGCGGGAATCCAGGTGCATTTCGCCGAGTCGATCGAGACGGTGCAGGCCAACCTGCGCGAAGTGCAGCCGACCATCATCTTCGGCGTGCCGCGTATCTGGGAGAAAGTCCTTGCAGGCGTGCGGATCCGGATCGACCAGGCCACCTGGCTGAAGCGCGTCTTCAGCCGGTTCTGGTTGCGGGTGGCCGACGACATCGCCGAAACCCTTGTGCAGACCGGCGGGCGGCACACGGTCGACACGCGGTTGCGCTACGCGATCGGTTGGGTCCTCTACTACCGCGCACTGCAGGACCGCATCGGTGTGCGGAAAGTCCGTTACGCGTCATCGGGGGCCGCCCCGATCGCGCCCGAAGTGTTGCGGTTCTTCATGGGCATCGGCGTCCCGATGCATGAGGTCTACGGAATGACCGAAAACACCGCCATCGCAACGGCGAACCGACCCGGCCGGGTGAAGTTGGGCACCGTCGGCGAACCACACCCCGGCATCGAACTGCGCATCGACGACACCACCGGGGAGATTCTCACCAGGCATCCGGGAACCTTCGCCGGGTACTGGAAGAACCCGGACGCCACCGCCAAAACCGTCGACGCCGACGGCTGGCTGCACACCGGCGACGTCGGCGAGTGGGTGGACGACACGTATCTGAAGATCACCGACCGGATGAAGGACCTCATCATCACCGCGGGCGGCAAGAACATCGCGCCGTCGGAGATCGAGAACGCGCTCAAGGCGTCGCCGTACATCAAGGAGGCCGTCGTAATCGGCGACAAGCGGCCATATCTCACCGCCCTGATTGGCATCGAGCTCGACACCGTTGGTCATTGGGCGCAAACGCGCAAGCTGCCGTACACCACCTACCGCGACCTCGGCGAGAAGAAGGAGGTGCTCGCGCTTGTCCAGTCGATCCTCGACGACGTGAACGCGCGATTCGCACGCGTCGAACAGGTCAAGAAGTACTCCATGCTCACCAAGGAGTTGGACCACGAGGACGGTGAACTCACGGCGACACAGAAGGTGAAGCGCAAGGCGATCGCCGAGATGTTCTCCGATCAAGTCGAGGGCATGTATCGATGACCGAATTGGTGCAGTGTCTGGTGCGAGGCCTGGGCGACGGCTCGGTGTACGCGCTACTCGCGTTCGGGTTCGTGATCATCTACAAGTCGATGGGCGTAATCAGCTTCGCCCAGCCGGCATTGATGCTGTCGGGCGCGGTGCTGGTGACCTACCTCGTCGCGACCGTGAACTTCTACGTCGCAGTGATTTTGGCCGCGGTTGCGGTGGCGTTGCTCGCGATGGGCGTCGAACGAACGGTGTTACGGCCGATGATCGGCAAGCCGGTGTTCGTCATCTCGATCATCACGCTGGGCGTCGACATCGTGATCCGGGTGATCGTCAACGCGTACATCGGACTCGATGTGCGGCCGATCGGGGCGCCGTGGGGCCTGTCCACAACGCAGCTGCTCGGGATCGAGGTGCAGCAGCGGCACGTGATCATGTTCGTCACGACGATGGTCCTGGTGGCGATACTCTTCGCGTTCTTCCGCTACTCGCGCATGGGGCTGGCGATGCGCGCTGTCGCATTCGACCAGGAAGTGGCTCTGGCCCAGGGGGTTTCGGTCGGTCAGGTGTTCATGCTGTCGTGGGCGATCGCCGGTGCGCTGGCGACGATCGCCGGGGTGTTCGTGTCCACGGGCGCTGGCGTCGACCAACAGTTGTGGATCATCGCGCTGAAGGCACTGCCGGTGATCATCCTCGGCGGGTTGGACTCGCTTGGCGGTGCGGTGATCGCAGGCTTGATGATCGGCGTGGTGGAGTCGCTGGTCGCCACCTACGGCTCCGCCGTCGCGCCCTGGCTGGGCGGCGAGTTCGCCCTCGTCACACCGTATTTGGTGATGATGGTGGTGCTGCTGGTGCGGCCGTACGGACTCTTCGGCACCCGTGAGGTGATCCGGATATGACGTCATCGATGCGCGTCAGGTTCGGCCGACCCGACTTGTACACGTCCTACAGCCAGGACATGGCCCTGCTGAACACCACGGGCAAGAAGCTGTTCGTCGGAGTGACGCTGGTTGTCGCGCTGGCCATGACGTTCTCTGTCGATGATGACGTGTTGCAACTGTTGGCGACGGGATGCGCGGTCGCGATCGGGGCAATCGGGCTGAACATCGTCACCGGCTACGCGGGCCAGGTGTCGCTGGGCCACGCGTTCTTCGTGGCGATCGGGGCGTACACCGCGGCCGTGCTGTCGGGGGATCCGGATGGCCGGTTGCTGGGGTTCGGCGTTACCGAGGTACCGATCTGGCTGCTGGCCGCCGGTGGGTTGTCAGCGCTGGCGGGTGCCCTGGTTGCGCCGCTGGCCGTGCGGCTGCGTGGACTGTACTTGGCGATCGTCACGCTGGGGCTGGTGTTCATCGGGCAGTACGTGTTCCGGGAATGGACCGAGATGGCGGGCCCGCCCGACATCGGCAGGCCCGCGCCCGTCGCAACGCTTTTCGGCGCTCGTCTTGACGTCGATTCACCGTCGATGACCCGGGTTCAACAGTTGTACCTGCTGATGCTGGCGCTCCTGGTGGTCTTCGCCTTGCTCGCCCGCAACCTGGTGCGGTCACGCACTGGCAGGGCTTTCGCCGCAATCCGCGACCGCGACATCGCAGCAGCGGTCATCGGGGTGAACCTCACCCGGTACAAGGTCATCGCGTTCGCGGTGTCCTCGTTCTACGCCGGCGTCGCAGGCGCACTGCTGTATCTCATCCCGCAGACGTTCACCGCGGGCAACTTCAACCTCCTGATGTCTGTGCAATTCATCGCGATGATTCTGATCGGCGGTGTGGCAACGATTTCCGGTTCGATCATGGGTGCGTTCTTCATCACGCTGCTGCCCCGGATCACCGCTGAACTGCCGGCCGTGCTGCCGTTCATCAGTACCAGCGCGACCGGTGGGGGCATCACCGTCGTTCAGGTCGAGGCGATCTTGTACGGGCTGCTGATCATCGGATTCCTGTTGTTCGAACCGAAGGGCTTGTTCGGGATTTGGATTCGTGTCCGCAATTACTGGAAAGCATGGCCGTTCTCATATTGAGAGCGACCGGAAAGTGGGGGGTCCCATGACCATTCGACGAAGTGTGGTCGCAGCTTTGGCGGTGTCGCTGGCGGTCCCGTTGGCGGCCTCGGGTTGCAGGTCGCAGGAATCCACCGCGGCACAGACCGGCAAGGAGGGTACGAAGGTCGACTTCGGCGTCACCAACGAACCCTGCCCGCAGGCGATCGACACCAGTAAGGGCTGCATCTACCTCGGCACGATCTCCGACCTCACCGAAGGTCCATTCAAGGCGCTCGCCGTGCCAATCACCGACGCGCAGAAGGCGTTCTGGCGCCGAGTCAACGAGCAGGGCGGCATCGGCGGCTACGAGGTCGACGTGACCACGTACGTCAAGGACAACAAGTACAACCCCCAGGTGCACAACCAGGTGTACCAGGAGATCAAGCCCAAGATCCTGGCTCTGGCGCAGACCCTTGGGTCGCCGACCACCGCCGCAATCCTGCCGGATCTGAAGGCCAACAACATCGTTGCGGCGCCCGCCTCGTGGACGTCGTTGTGGGCGTTCGAGGATGTAGTGGTCGAGTCCGGCACGGACTATTGCCTGGAGTCGATGAACTCGGTGGACTACGCCGCGGACAAGCTAGGCGCGAAGAGCATCATGGCGGTACACCTGGCAGGCGACTACGGCGACGACGCCGCCGCCGGGGCAAGGATCGCCGCGGAGAAGCGGGGACTGAAGTTCACCGATGTGAAAACTGCGTCGGGACAAGACAATCAGGCTGGCGCGATCGAGGCGATCGTCAGCGGCAATCCGGACGTCGTCATCCTGACCAATGGGCCGACCGACGCGGCCGTGATCATCGGGCAGGCAGCTGCTCGCGGATACAAGGGCAGGTTCATCGGCACCAGCCCGACGTGGAACCCCGGGCTGTTGGACGGGCCGGCCGCGTCCGCCATCACGGCGCAGTACCTGCAGTCGGGGCCGCTTCAGCCGTATGGCGCGGACACGCCGGGCCACCGTGCGATGCGGGCAGCGCTGGGCGACATTCCGGAGCCCAACGAGGGACACACCGCGGGATGGGTGTTCTCCTATCCGTTGAAGGCGGCGTTGACGAAGGCGGCGGAGAACAAGGACCTGACCCGCGCCGGTCTGCTGTCGGCGGTGAATTCACTGACGTCGGTGGACTATGAGGGCATGCTGCCGGCGGGCGCGGGCAACTACAGCGGCACGCCGAACGAAATAGTGGTCAGGCAGAGCCGCATCGCAAAGCCCGACAACTCCGCGCCGTCCGGGGTCAGCGAGATCGAGCCCTTCTTCGTAGGCCCGACCGCGAAGGATTACAAGCTCGAAAAGCCTTGCTACCAATAGGAGCGTTATGACGACTACTGGCCATTATGTGATTCGCGGCGGGTTGGCGGGCCGAGAGCGGCTGCGGGTACTGGCGCGTGTGACGTGGCCGACCACGAGCGCGCTGCTCGAACGGGTAAGGATTTCGGCATCGGCTCGATGTCTCGACATCGGGTGCGGTGGAGGTGACGTGACGGTGGCGTTGGCGCGCTTGGCAACGGATGGCTTCGTGGTCGGCGCAGATATGGATGGGCCGCAGCTCGACATCGCCCGGAAGGAGGCAGCGGACGCCGGGCTGACCAATGTCGAGTACCGAGTGCTCGATGTGATGGAACCGCCAACGGGCGACGAACAGTTCGATCTGATTTATGTGCGATTCCTACTGACGCACCTTCCCGATCCGACATTGGCGTTGGCGCACTTGTGCGCTCGGCTGGCACCGGGTGGGGCGCTCGTGGTCGAGGACATCGACTTCACGGGCAGCTTTTGCTACCCCGACAACGCTGCGTTCTGGCGTTACGTGCAGCTGTACAGCGACGCGGTGATCGGAAGGGGCGGCGATCCGAACATCGGCATCCGGCTGCCATCGTTGGTGCGAGCCACGGGATTGGCCGATGTACGGATGAACGTGGTCCACCCCGCAGGGTTCAACGGCGAGGTGAAGTTGATCGCGCCGATCACGCTGGAGGCCATCGCCGACGCCGTCCTGGCGGCGAACCTGTGCGGAGCCGATGAGCTGAATCAGACGGTTGACGACCTCTATGCCTTCGCCGCCGATGAGGGCAGTGTTCTGAGCACGCCGCGCGTCGTGCAGGTGTGGGGCCGAAAGGGCTCGCGCGGCTAAACCTTGGTCAGGTCGGTGCGCATCAGACGTACCTCGTAGTCGTTCCAGGTCGACATGTTCCAGTAGAGGTACTTCCGATCAGCATCAGGGACATTGGTGGTGCCAGACCAGGGGTGAATCATGGGCGCGTACAGGCCGGGCATCCGCGTCGATGTCACCAAAGTTTTTGGCGCTGACCATGTTCCCTGCGGCGTACTCGAGGTCCGCATCACGACGTTGTTGTTCTTGTCGGCATAGAGCATGACGTACTTGTTCAGGTACGGGTTGTACTGCACCGACATCTCGCTGACGCTCGGGTACGTCGTGGTCGCGCCGAAGCCGAAGAAGCCGCTGGTCTGCGTCGCCGGCAGGATCGGCTTGGCGGCTGCGGGGTTGTTGGTGACCCAGCTCGAGCCGTTCCAGTACTGATACTTCGTCTGGTCGAGTATCTGATACTGGTTGACCCGTGACAGATAGACCGTGCCGCCGCGCCCCGCGGGGGTGCCATACGAATAGACCCAGCCGGCGGCGGCCTGCGGCGAGCCCGGCGGCGGCTTGACGAACGCGCCCTGCTGGAAGTTCTGGTTGCCGGAGACATACGGCACGGTGGCCCGCCCCGGGGCGGCGGTGCGGATCGACGACGCCGGCACCAGCTCGGCCCGCCAATTCTGGCCGTTGTCATCGGAATACGCGATACCCGAGTAGTTGGTCGTCCACCGGCCTGGGGAGTCCCAGGACCTCACGGCCATGAAGTTCATGTATTGCCGCGTGCCGCCGTTCGGCCCCGCGCCGGGGACTGAGATCGCCGCGGTCGGGATGATCGTCACTTCGGGCCCGATGCCGTACGAAGGATGGCCCAGGATTTCTCTCGAGAAGTTGGGGTCACTCATCGGCGAGCCGCTGTACTTGCCGGGGTCATGCGGGATGCCGGCCGGCACATACAACCCGTTGGACAGCGTGGTATCCGAACTGCGGAACAGCGTGTTCATCCGCCAAATCCCCGACCGCACGGGGAAGCTGTTGCTGAACGTGTCTCCGAAGGCGATCAGCACCTGATGTTCGTTGACAGCCGTGGTCGGGTCGTCCGCAATTCCGTTGTCCCACATGATTCCGAGGTCGGTACCGCCGATACCGAAGCGCCTCTGCGTGTCGTTCAGATTGCCCGGTCCGGTCACGAATTCAATGAATTGCGTGTTGGTGCTCACGGATACCGGTGTTCTCGTCGTTCCCGGTTCTGATGCCAGCGCCGCGGCTGTCGGCGTTAGCGCCAATGCGGCGACGGGGGCACCGGCGGTAGAGAACGTCTGCTCGGTCTCGCGGCGCGCTCCCAATGCCAGCAGCGCCAGCCCAAGCGGCGACCAGCTGGGCACGCCGGGGAGGTTGGAGGCCAGTGCGCCGAGTCCGAAGGCGGACAACAGATTTGTGACCAAGCGCGGAAGAGTCACCTGCGCAGTCGAGGGCTGACGAGCCACCACGGTGCGTGGGGCTGCCAGCGTCATCGCGGTCGGCGAGGCAGCGGTTGTCGGCACGAGAGCAACGGCAATGGGTTGAACGGCGGCCGCGGGCTTTTCAGTAGTGACGTTGTCAGCGACGCTGTCGGCGGTGCTCGAGTCGACTGTCGACGTGGTGGCAGACAAGCGGCTCGTCGACACGTCGGCCGCCTTGTTCACCAGCCCGTCGGACGCCTTCTTCTCGACGCGGGTTGCGTTGGTGGGCGACCGCTTCTTCGGGCGGTGCGCCGACGGGGCAGCCGCTTCGGAGTCCGCAGCGGTGGACTCGGCTTCGGGATCGCCGGCCGGCTCACTCGCCGTTTCGGCCGGCGCTTCGCCGGTGCTGGTTTCCGACGACGTCGATGATGTCGAGGTCGTAGACGACGGTTCAGACGCGGACGACTTGGTGGTCGTTGCCCCGGACGCCGCGGTCGAATCAGAACTGGCGTCGGCGGACGTCGATGACTCCGATTTGGCCGGATCCGACTCGGTCGGACTAGCCCAAGCAACGCCCTGACCGGTAGCTATTGCAGCCCCGATCCCCAGTGCCACCGCTAGACCGCCGACACGACCGATATATGCCGATGCACCCATTTACTTTCCCCACCACGCTGATGCATCCCCGACTTGGGACAACTCTCTCACTCTTGACCGAACTCATGTACGAAACGGCAAAACAATATTCACGCCAGCTGGCGTGCTGTCCGATTTGCGAAACACCGGTTAGCAACCGATCGATCGACGCCTTCCAAGAATCCGCCAAGCGGCCGTTCCCACACTGTGCGTCATGAGCAACGCGGTTCTGTACAGCTATCTGATCGGCTGGGTCGTCACGACGATCGGTCTGGCGCTGACCACTCGGCAACAGTGGCGTCCGACGTCCGTCGCCGTGGTGGCGGGCGCGGCCTGGCCGCTGTTGCTGCTCGGGGCGGCCCAGTTTGCAGCCGTCGCGCTAGTCGCCAAAGCGGTGCGTGTTCGCGAGTCCGGCCCAAAGTCCATCGACGATGAACTCGCGGAGCTGCTCACCGAGTGGGCTATCAGCGACGCGGATGCACACGATCGCCGGTTGCCCGTCGCAACGGGCAGCGATAACGCTCATTGATCGACAGTGCGCTCGTACCGGCAAACCCTAGCCGCCCGTATCGACATCCGTTGCGCCGCTTGATAACTAGCGTGAATCACTCAAATGTTGCGTCCAGGTAAACCCTCGACCTAACTTTCTCCGGGATGGCTTGACCATTCGGGAGGTTCAGTGACGCAGGCCGAGGCACCCGCCCCGACCAGGCCGCGCTGGTACGTGAGTTCAGCGCCGCCCAGGCAGAGACTCCTGGTTATCGTCGTCGAGACGATTGTGAGTCTCGTGGCGCTCGGCATAGTGGCCGCGCTGACGGCGCTGACCCGCGAGCCCTGGCTGATTCCCCCGTTGGCGGCCAGCATGGCTTTGGTTATCGGCGGTGCTCACTTCCCGCTGTCGCAGCCGCGCAATGTCATCGGCGGTCACATCATGTCCGCGATTGTTGGGGTTCTCGTCGGCGCCATGGGCATGGATGCCTTGTGGGGTGGTGCGCTTGCTGGGGCGTTAGCCCTTGGCGCCATGAAGCTGATGCGGATGTCGCACTCACCGGCGGCCGCGACCGCGATGATCGCTGTTGCACCCGCCATTCCGCGCTGGGAGTTCGTCGTCCTAATCGGTTCTGCCGCAGCCATTCTGGTTGCGGTGGGCCTGGTGGGAAACAAGATCAACCGCGCGAAGTATCCCCACTACTGGTGGTAGGTTGCCTCGTCTTCAATCCGTTTCATCGGGTGGCACCAGCCTCAACTTCAGGGCGGCGGCGGTGAGAGGGCCAACGACGCCGTCGACCTTCAAGCCGCGGGTGCGTCGCTGAAACTCTCTGACCGCGGCCTCGGTTTGCGGCCCGTAAACTCCGTCGACCACGAGATGCCCGGCGTACGCCTCGTAGCCGTACTTCAACTGGCGCTGCAGCTGGGCAACTTGCGGCCCCTCGGCACCGCGAAAGAGCAGGACGTGCGCGTACTCGCCGACGGGCACCGGCGGTCTCGGTGTCGGCGCCGGATTGGGAATGGTGCCGATCTGGGCTTGAACGTCGCTGCGCAGTATGTCCATGTTGATCGCGCCCGGATCCCATTTGCCTTGTGAGTGGCCGGCATACTCCTTGTGCCCGATCGTCCGGCTGGAGTTCTGCGCCAAGCGGCGGTTGATCGCCGCGCAGCAACGAACCAACGCGTCATACTGCGCGTCGGGCCAATTCGTGCGGTGCGGTGCAGTCGGGCTGGTTCCGCTGTTGGCGCACTCGATACCGATCATGTGCCAGTTGCCCATGTTGGTCGGCAGCCACGGATACATGCCGACGCCGGCGTGCCATGCGACGCCGACCGCGACAACGGTCACCGTGCCGTCCCGCGCGAGGTGCAGCTGCGACAGCGGCCCAGCCAGGTCCGGCCTGCCGTTGGCGATCGAGGCCGCGCTGGCGTTGTCCGATCCGGTGTGGTGCACCATGACACCGCGGATGTCCTTGAAGTCACCGTGGCCACGGTCGCGCCAACCCGGATACTCGACGAGCCGGACACCCTCGGCGCGCAGCACGTCCGCGAGCCAGACTGGGTCGCCGGTCCACGGTCCTGTCTGCGACACGGAGCTTCCTGCCGCCGATGCCGGGTGTGCTACGCGAATCACCTTCTCCCTGGCTGCGGCGCGTGCCCTTATGCGCTGTCCCACGCGACTGCCGATGCCCGAAATTGACTGCCTAGGAACGACATTACACACATGTAGACGCTGCTTCTCGTGTGCTCGGCTCACCCGGCGCATCCAATCGGCGGACCGAATCTCGGAGTTCAAGATCAGGAACATCAAGGGCGGCAAACAGATTGCGCTACTTCGCTAACCCCCGAACTCGACC
>Ga0075363_100000604_pt1 | contig 11855 bp, 11 predicted proteins | sample EndMetdeltDD1763_FD_71470 | JGI IMG/M metagenome (GOLD analysis project Ga0075363, IMG submission 71470) | Populus endosphere microbial communities from Tennessee, USA - Endosphere MetaG P. deltoides DD176-3 | ecosystem: Host-associated > Plants > Roots > Endosphere | place: USA: Tennessee...
GCGGTCTGCTGATCGCGCTCGGCTTCTTCTTCGGCGGATGGGAAATCGCGAACAAGCCCGACGGCGGCACGCAGTCCTTCGGGAACATGTACGCGCTGGAGAACTCGCTGTGGAACCTGCCGCCCGGCGGCTTCTCGCAGTATCTCGGCGCGGTGTTGTTCAGCCTGGGCGGCCTGGCGTTCGGCTTCCTGGTACCCGCACTCGCCGGTTACATCGCCTTCGCGATCGCAGACCGGCCCGGTATCGCGCCGGGGTTCACCGCCGGCGCCGTGGCGGTATTCGTCGGTGCCGGGTTCATCGGTGGCATCGTCGGTGGCCTCATCGCCGGTTTCGCGGCGCTGTGGATCAGCAAGTGGTCTGTGCCGCAATGGTTCCGAGGCCTGATGCCGGTCGTCATCATCCCACTGGTCGCATCGCTCGTGGTGGGCCTGCTGATGTTCATGCTGCTCGGCCGCCCCCTGGCGGCGGCGACGACAGGGCTCACCAACTGGCTGACGGGCCTTTCCGGGACATCCGCCGTTCTGCTCGGCGTCATCCTCGGCCTGATGATGTGCTTCGACCTCGGCGGACCGGTGAACAAGGCGGCGTACGCGTTCGCTGTCGCCGGGCTCACGGCGGCCACCACATCGTCCTTCGAGATCATGGCCACTGTGATGGCCGCAGGCATGGTGCCGCCTCTTGCGATGGCGCTCGCCACGTTCGTCCGACCGCGGCAGTTCAGCGAGCCGGAGCGTGAGAACGGCAGGGCCGCTGTGCTACTCGGCCTCTGCTTCATCTCCGAGGGAGCGATCCCGTTCGCGGCGGCCGACCCGTTCCGCGTCATCCCTTCGATGATGTTCGGCGGCGCGATCACCGGTGCGATCTGCATGGCGGCCGGCGTCACGTCGCGAGCGCCGCATGGTGGCATCTTCGTCTTCTTCGCGATCGGGAACCTGCTCTGGTTCATCGTCGCGATCCTGGTCGGCACCGTGGCGGGTGCTCTCGCCGTCATCGCCGCCAAGCAGTTCGCCAAGCCCAAATCGGAAACCGCAGAGGCACCCGCACTCGCGGCCGCCTGATCCAACCCACCACCACTGAAGGAGATCACCCATGCCCACCAAGACCGTCATCGTCGGCTCTGCCATCGGTCTGCACGCCCGCCCCGCGGCCATCATCGCCGAGGAAGTGGTCAAGGCCGGAGTGCCCGTGACCCTCTCGATGGACGGCGGCGAGCCCGTCGACGCGGGATCCGCGCTGATGATCATGACGCTGGGCGCCGGCAACGGCGCCGAGGTGACCGTCGAAAGTGACGACGCCGACGTGCTTGCCACCGTCGCCGGATTGGTAGAGCAGGACCTCGACGCCTAGCCCAGCACGTGGGGCCCGCTCGAAAAGATTGCGGACCAGACCCCCTCCGCTGCCCTTTAAGATTGGCTGCGTGCAATCAGGCAGTTCGCTCGACGCGATAATTTGTGCTGCCCGGGGGCCTCTCAAGGGTTTGCTGTGGGAGCACCGGCATACTGCCACCTGGTCGAGATTCGGGGGAGGTGCGTAACGAGTGCACCGATTTGGTGTGCTGCTGGTGGTGCTCACGCTGGCACTGTTCAGCGCTCCTCCGGCAGCGGCTATCGAACCACCCAAGATCGATCCGGTGGCCATGCCGCCCGACGAGACCGGCCCCGATCAACCGATGGAACAGCGCCGCGTCTGTTCGGCACCGACGGCGTTTCCCAACGCGAATTTCGCCGATAAACCCTGGGCGAACGACTACCTGCGCCTGACTGAGGCGCAGAAGTTCGCAACGGGCGCGGGGATAACTGTCGCCGTCATCGACACCGGGGTCAACGGGTCACCGCGAGTACCGGCAGAACCCGGCGGCGACTTCGTCGACCAGGCCGGCAACGGTATGTCCGACTGCGATTCCCATGGCACGCTGACCGCGTCGATCATCGCGGGCCGGCCTGCCCCGACGGACGGGTTCGTCGGGGTCGCTCCCGACGCCCGCATCCTGTCGCTGCGGCAGACCTCGGAGGCCTTCCAAACGGTCGGCGCGCGCACCGACCCCAATGATCCGAACTCGACGCAGACCGCCGGCTCACTGCGCAGCCTGGCCCGCGCCGTCGTCCACGCGGCCAACCTCGGCGCACAGGTCATCAACATCAGCGAGGCGGCCTGTTACAAGGTCACCCGGCTGATCGACGAGGCCGGGCTGGGCGCCGCGATCAACTACGCGGTCAATGTCAAGGGTGCGGTCATCATCGTCGCGGCGGGCAACACGGGCCAGGACTGCAGCCAGAACCCGCCACCCGATCCGTCGATACCCGCGGACCCCCGCGGCTGGAAGCAGGTGCAGACGATCGTCAGTCCGGCGTGGTACTCGCCGCTGGTGCTCACCGTGGGCGGCGTCGCCCAGAACGGGCAGCCGAGCACCTTCTCGATGTCGGGACCGTGGGTGGGTGCCGCGGCGCCCGCTGAGAACCTGGTGGCGTTGGGCTACGACGGACGGCCGGTCAACGCGCTGACGGGCCAGGACGGTCCGATCCCGATCAGCGGCACGTCGTTCGCCGCTGCCTACGTGTCGGGCCTGGCCGCACTGCTCAAACAGCGTTTCCCCGTCCTGACGCCCGCCCAGATCATGAACCGGATCACCGCCACCGCACGGCATCCGGGCGGCGGCGTCGACAACTACGTCGGCGCGGGCGTGATCGATCCGGTGGCCGCGCTGACGTGGGACGTCCCCGCGGGTCCAACGCAGGTGCCGTATCAGGTCAAGGAGGTCCCGCCGCCGGTGTACATCCCGCCGCCGGACCGGGGACCGATCACCGCGGTCGTCGTCATCGGCGCCGGCCTTGCGCTTGCGCTGGGACTCGGCGCTCTGGCCCGTCGCGCGCTGAGGCGCCGATGAGCAGCTTCACGTCCCTGTTCGGGCTGCGCCTCACGACCGGCCACGCCATCTGGGCGGCAGCTCTGATTCCGGCGAGCATCCTCCTGTTCATCCAGCTGAATCTGCTCTGGGTGGGCATCACCGTGGCCGTGATCATCGCTCTCGCAGCGGTATTGACGATCCGTGGCCGACGGGTCACCGGCTGGGTCGCTGCGGTGTTCGCGTGGCGTCGACGCCACCGCAACGTTCCCGACCGTCCGTCCGAAGCCGCCGTCGGCGCGACCGTCATGCCCGGCGATCATGTCGCTGTCCGCTGGCAGGATGGATTCCTGATCGCGGCGATGGAACTCGTTCCGCGCCCGTTCACGCCGACGGTCATCGTCAACGGAGAGGCCTTCACCGACGACGTCGTCGACACCAGGCTCGTCGAACGGCTCGTGGCGGCGCACTGCCCCGATCTTGAGGCCGATGTGGTGTCGGCGGGCTATCGAATGGGAAAGACGGCGCCCTCGAACGTCGTGGCGCTGTACGAGCAGGTGGTGGGGCCCTACCCGGCGCCGGCCAATCGGCGCACCTGGATCGTGTTGCGCGCCGATCCGGAGCACACGCGCAGGTCCTCACAGCGGCGCGACTCCGGCGTCTCGGGACTGGCGCGTTATCTGGTGGCATCCGTGACGCGGATCGCAGATCAGTTGGCCAGCAATGGTATCGATGCCCAGCCCAGCCGCAGCTTCGACGACTTCGACCGCGCCACCGAGATCAGCTTCGAGCGCGAGACGTGGTCGGCGATCAAGGGACGCAGCGCCTTCACCACCGCGTACACCGCACCCGGCGGTCCCGACGTGTGGTGGTCGGCGCGAGCCGATCACACCATCACGCGGGTCCGCATACGGCCCGGTGCGGCTCCCACCACCACGGTGCTATTGACGACGTTGGCGAATCCGTCTACCCCGCGCGGGTTTTCGTGCCTGTTCGGCGGGCAGCGCGCCGCGTTGCTCGGTATCAGCCCGGTCAATGACCGGCACTACGAACTTCCCGTCGGATCCGCCGGGGTGCTCGTCGGCGAGACCGCCGACCGCTATCCGGTGTACCTGCCGTTCGACGACACCGACGTGAGCATCAACCTGGGCGACGCGCGACTGTTCACACAGTTCGTCGTGCGATCGGCCGCCGCGGGTGCGGTGATCACCCTGCTACCGCAGTTCGCGGAGTTCGCCGCCTCAGTCAACGGCCATATCGGTCAGGAAGCCAAGGTCGCATGGCCGAACGCCACGACCTACCTCGGTCCGCATGCCGGTGTCGGACGAGTCGTGTTGCGCGACAACTTCATCCAGACACCACGGCACAAGAAGCTACCGATCCGGTTGATCAACCCGCGTGAGGAGAGCCGCTATCAGATGGCGCTGGAAGGCTCAGCGTGACCGTCCAGCGGGTTGATCCCTCTGCACTAACCAGTCAGGCCTTCGAGATGAAGGGCCAGAACTGGCACAACCCCGCTGAGGACGCCATCGCGCCGCCGGACGCGCTGCCCTCCACGAACGATGCGATCGCCAACCTCAACGAAAATGCCCAGTCGCTCAAGGATTTCGAGGAGTGGGCCAAGGTCGAGAACCAGCGTATCGCCGAGATGCTCGAGATCGCCGCGGAGGCCTACCAAAGGGTCGACGACGACTACGGGAACGCGCTCGACAACCCGGAACGCGCTGCCGCCATCGATGCGATCAGCGTTCCTTCACCGCAGACACCGCCGCCCGAAATCCCCGCTCCCGCAGGCACTCCACGCTTGCTCGACGCCAGCGCATACAGCGACGTCAAGAAGACACAGGCCGACCTGAGCGCACCCGATACCGGCGCGTCGCTCAAAGGCGCAATGCTCTACTGGTTCGCGGCGTCCAATCGTGTCGAGAACAACAAGCCGAAACCGCCGCCCGGCGACTGGGAGGGCGACGCCGCCGACGCGGCCTACGCGCGAATGACCACGTTCAGCAGCTGGCTGACCCAGCTCTCGGACGCGTGGGACGACCTGCGTGAAGCCGCGTCGAAAATCCTCTCGGCACACGACAAGGCGAAGGCCGCACACGAGCCCATCTACCAGGAGTACATCCAGCTGGAAGCGCGGCTCCAGGAGCTGACCGGCCGGCCCGGGCCGCAGGCCGGGATTCAAAAGCAGATCGAGGTGGCCCACCAGCGGATGCAGGAGCTGCAAGCGCAGTCCGACGAGGTGCGTCAGGATTACGCCAGCAGTGCCACGTTCTCGCCGGTCCGCGCTGCGGACCCCCCGTTCAAACCTGCCGACAGCTTCAACGCCAAAGGCGACGGTGGCGGGCAGGGCGGCGGTGGCGGCGGCGGCGATCAACCCACTGGTGACACGGCGGCGATGGCGCAGAAGATGGGCGAGTCGTTGGGCACCGGCCAGCAGGAGCAAGGCGCCGGGCAGGGCGGCGCCTCCGGGGGCGGATCGCCATCCGGCGGCGGATCACCTTCGGGTGACCAAGGTTCCGGTGGTGGCGCCGGCGGTTCGGAAGGCGGCGCGTCGCCGACGAGTTCGCCGAGGCTGCCCACCGACCCGAGCCTGCGGCCGGCCGCCGGTGGCGGCTCGGGCGGCGGATCGGGCGGTGGGGCCGGAGGCGGCGGCGCCGGTTCGGCACCGTTGTCGCCCGCAGTGTCGGCCGAAACCGTCGCACCTGCCCCACCCATGCCGGTCGCCGCGGGGCAGGCGACCGCGGCGGCGGCCCCGGGTGGCATGGCGGGCGGGATGGGCGGCATGGCGCCCATGCACGGTGCGCAGGGTGCAGGGCAGGGCAAGGAAAAGCGCCGCGATCCGCGCACGGCACCCGACGAGGATCTATACATAGAGGACCGCCCGTGGACCGAGGGCGTCGTCGGCAATCGCCGTCGCAGAGAAGTGCACGAGGGCAGGCAGGTCGAGCGGAACGACGAGCAGGACGACGACGAGTGACCGACGAGATGCATCCCGATGTCGCCGCGGTGCTGCAGCAGGCCGAGCGGCTGCAGTCGCTGATGGACGAGCAGCTGCACAAGATGAAGAACGAAACGTTCACCGCCACCGATGACGCCGAGACTGTCGAGGTGACCCTCAACGGCCACCACCACCTCACCGGGACATTCATCGCGGACGGTCTGCTGCGGTTGGGCGCGCCGACGGTCGAACAGCGACTCAACGAGGCTCTGGAGAAGGCGACCGATGCCGCGACCAAGTCGATCGAAAGTGACAGGGACCGTATCGACGCTGTGGTCGCGGAGATCACCGCCGGCCTGCAGAACGATTGAGCCCTAGTATCGTTCGACCGTGCCCAATCGCGATCACGGTGACCCGGGCGATGCCCCCTCGGTCCCTCCGCCACTCACAGAGGTGGCGAATTCCACCCGCCCGTCCGCCGCGGAGGAATCCCGCACGATCGCGGGCTCGACGAACACCGGCACGCTTGCCACGCTGACCGACGCCGGTGACCCGTGGGCGTCGTACGTGACGTACGGATTGCTCGGCGGCGCACCGGTGTTGTGCGTCTCCAACCTCGCTGAGCACGGCCGTAATCTCGCGGGTGATCCGCGGGCCAGCATCGCGATCGTCGCGCCCAGTTCGGAGTCCGATCCGCTTGCCAGCGGCCGCGTGACCCTCGCCGGAGTCGTGGAGGCACCGAAGGGCGACGAGCTGACCGCGGCCCGTGACGCACATCTGTCCGCTGTCGCGGCGGCGAAGTATTACATCGACTACAGCGACTTCACGCTGTGGGTGCTGCGAGTGGAGCGGGTGCGCTGGGTCGGCGGCTACGGGCGGATGGAATCCACCACTGGCAAGGAGTATGCCGCCGCCGCGCCGGATCCGGTTCAGCCGAACGCAGCGGGGGCGATCGCCCATCTGAACGCCGATCACGCGGACTCGCTCGCCGCGATGGCCAAGGCGCTCGGCGGCTATCCGGACACCACAGCCGCGACCTGCACCGGCGCCGATCGCTACGGCCTGGATCTCCGGGTGACGACCGAACGCGGGATCGCCTACACCCGGATCGGCTACGCCTCGCCCATCGACTCGTACGACCAATTGCGTTCGGCGACCGTCGAGCTGGCACGTCGCGCACGCCAGGCTTGAATTCGGCCCGCCGATGGCCTGAAATACGATCGCCTAATGGCAGATGCGACCGAACGCCCCGAAACCTGGCCAGCAGCGTTCGAGCTGATCCGCACGCGCGGCTATGAGCATCGCGAGGAACCCTTCAAGTTGGCCAGTGGCCAGCTCAGCCATGACTACATCGACGGCAAGCATGCCATCGACAACGGTGAGCGCCTGACGATCGTCAGCCGTGCCATCGCCGATCTGGCGGCGCTCAACGGGATCGACTACGAGGCCGTCGGCGGGCTCACGATGGGCGCCGATTCGATCTCCATCGGCGTTGCGATGGTCACCGGTAAGAGGTGGTTCTCGGTACGTAAGGAACAGAAGTCACGCGGCCGTGAGCAGTGGATCGAGGGGACGCGGCTCGAACCCGGGACCCGGGTGCTGCTCGTCGACGACGTCATCAGCACCGGCGGTTCCACCGAGATCGCACTGGAGCGTGTCGTCGCCGTCGGCGCGGTAGTCGCCGGCGTGATCCCGATGGTCGACCGCGGCGACGTGGCGGCCAAGCGATTCGCCAAGCGCGACGTCCCCTTCGCCGCGCTGGTGACCTACCGCGACCTCGGCATCGAACCCGTCAAGGACGTCTGAGGCCTCAGGCCGCGATTACGAGCACTCTGCCTGGCTCGACCCCGACGGTCACCGCATCCCCGGGGGCCAACGCCTTGGCGGCCGAACCCGATATCTGGGCGTTGAGGACCGAGCCGTCGGGCATCGCGACGTAGACGCGCGAGATCGGCCCGAGGAACGCGATCGAGCTGACCGTCGCAGTGCCGCCGGGTCCGGCGCTCACCGTGACGGCCTCGGGGCGCACCATCGCCAACCCCGGACCCGATGCGATCGAACCGGGCAGGGTCGACACCGCAGAGCCGAGCAGCTGTACTCGTCCATCCGAAACCCGCACGGGCACTTTATTGTTCAGTCCTACGAACTCCGCAACGAACGGTGTCGCGGGGTTGGCGTACAGGTCGGCGGGTGCGGCCAACTGTTCGAGCCTGCCCTGGCTCATCACGCCGACGCGGTCGGCGACCGCCAACGCCTCCTCCTGATCGTGGGTGACGAACAGTGTCGTGATGCCGACCTCGAGTTGTACGCGGCGGATCTCGTCACGCAACTGTGCGCGCACCTTGGCGTCCAGCGCCGACAGCGGCTCGTCGAGCAGCAGCACCCGCGGCTGGATCGCCAGGGCGCGCGCCAGTGCCACCCGCTGCTGCTGCCCGCCCGACAGCTCGTGCGCGTACTTCTCCCTGTGCGCAGCAAGGCCGACGAGATCCAGCATGTCGGCGGCCCGAGAAGTTCTCTCGCGCTTGTCTTTACCGCGCATCTTCAGTCCGAATGCGACGTTGTCGACCACGGTCAGGTGCGGGAACAGGCTGTACGCCTGGAACACCATGCCCATATCGCGCTTATTGGCGGGAACGCGGCTGATGTCGCGACCGCCGACGGACACCGTGCCCGATGTGGCATCGTCGAGACCCGCGAGGATGCGCAGCGCGGTGGTCTTTCCGCAGCCCGAAGGGCCAAGCAGCGCAACAAGTTCCCCGGGCTCGATGTGCAGACTGAGCCCGTCGAGGGCCTTCACCTCGCCGTAGACCCGCGTCAGCTCGGTGAGGTCGACGGCCGTGCCTTGCGTTTTGGCGTTCATGCGGTCACTCCTTGGACTCGCCTGCGGCCGCGTGTCACCAGTGACAGCACGAGCAGCAGGACAAAGCCGAACAACAACACCGCCAGCGAGGCGGCCACCGACGTCGGGCCATCCGTCTTCCCGATCGCCACGATCTGCACCTGCAGCGTCTCGAACCCGGACAGCGATGCGATCGTGTACTCACCGAGCACGACGGCGATCGAAATGAACGCGGCGGAAACGATTCCCGACCAGATGTTGGGCACCACGACCCGCAGGATCGTCGTCCCCCATCCCGCGCCAAGCGACCGCGCCGCTTCCGTGAGGGTCTGCAGATCGATCGACGACAGCGCCGCATCGAGCGCCCGGTACGCGAACGGCAGCACCAGCACCACGTACACGAACGTCAGCGTGAGCGGAGATTCGCCGAGGAAGTAGGCCACCCACAGGTACACATTGCGCAGGCCGACCACGATCACCAACGCGGGAATTGTCAACGGCAGCAGGCACAGAAACTCCACCGCACCCCTGGCCCACGGCACGCGCAACCGCACCCAGATCATCGTCGGCACCAGGATCACCAGCGTCGCGACCACGGTGAACACGGCCAGCAGCAGCGAGACGACGATCGCCTGATACAGCGCGTCGTCGGTGACGAGGTTGACCCACGCCTGCCAGGTGCGGCCACCACCGACGAGCTTCTGGGTGGAGAAGTCAGCCATGGCATACAGCGGAAACAGGAAGAACAGACCGAACACCACCCAGAGGGCCCCGCGCACTGCACGTTTCATCGCAACCACCGCGCGGAACGTCGCACCAGCACGTTGTAGGCCGCCATCACCGCCGCGACGACGACGATCATCTCGAGTGCGAGCGCGTAGGCGAACCCGGCCTGGCCGAGCACGACCTCACTGGTCAGCGCGGACCGGATGAGCAACGGCACGATCGGGTTGCCCTGGCTCACCAGCGCAGCCGCGGTCGCGTACGCGGCGAATGCGTTGGCGAACAACAACAGTGCCGAACCGAGGAATGCCGGCGTCAACAACGGTACGACCACCTCGCGGAAGTACTGCCACCCCGATGCACCGAGGCTGACCGCAGCCTCGCGCCATTGCTCGCGTAGCCCTTCGAGCGCGGGCAGGAAGACGATCACCATCAGCGGGATCTGGAAGTACGTGTACACCAGGACCAACCCCGCCAGGCTGTAGAGCCATCCCGACCCGGAAAGGTTCCAGCCGAAAGCCTGTTGCACCCACGCCGTCAGCACACCGTTGATCCCGATCGTCGCCAGGAAGGCGAAAGCCAGTGCCACCCCGCCGAACTGGGCCAGCACGCTGCACAGCGAGATCACCGCCCTGCGCACCATCGACGAGGGCGGGCTGCTCACGATCAGCCATGCCAACACCGCGCCCAACACCGCGCCGATGATCGCCGTGCTGGCCGAAAGCAGCACGCTGGAGCCAAGTGCCCCTAGCGCGGTCGGTGAGAAGAGCGCACGGATCCGGCTGAACGACAAGGAGCCTTCGACGATGAAGGCGTTGACGATCACCGTGACCGTCGGGATCACCAGGAAGACCACGACGACAGCGAGGAACGGCAGCAGCGGCAGGGCTTCTGTCAGGCGTTTGCTTCGTTGGGTTCCGCCCCGCACGTCAGCCGATCGCTTTGGCCCAGTTGTCGGCGAGATACGCGGTGGCCCTGTCGGTCTGCTCAGGACTCGGCACGGTGACCGGGCCGTCGATCACCGGGATCGACGCCGCTACCGCCTGGTCCAGCGAGCCGTCGGCCATCATGTTGTCCGCCCGCACCGGACGCACACCGCCTGCCGCGTAAAGGTTCTGACCTTCGTCACTGAACAGGAACTCCTGCCACAGCCGCGCCGCCGCGGGATGCTGTGCGTCCTTGTTGATCGCCTGGTAGTAATACCCCGCGACCGCATGGTCCGGCGGCACCAGCACCTGCCACGACGGCAGCTTCTTCGTCTCGGCCGCGTTGAGGTAGTTCCAGTCGATGACCACCGGGGTCTGACCCGACTCGATGGTGGCCGGGGTCGGGTCGACCGGCAGGAAGTTGCCCGCCTCGTTGAGCTTGCGGAAGAAGTCCACACCCGGCGCGACGTCGTCGGCGGAACCTCCCTGCGACAGCGCGACCATCAGCACTCCGGAGAACGCCGCGCCGGCCTGGGTCGGGTCTCCGTTGAGCGCGACCTTGCCGTTGTACTCAGGCTTGAGAAGATCGTTGACCGAGGTGACGGGCGGCACCTTGGTGGAGTCGAAGCCGATCGACATGTAGCCGCCGTAGTCGTTGACCCAGGCGCCGTCGCTGTGCTTGTAGGCCATCGGGATGTCGTCCCACACGGTCACCTTGTACGGCGCGAACATCGCCGTGTTGGCCAGCGCCACCGACTGTGCGAGGTCGAACACATCGGGCGCGGTGCTGCGACCCTGCTGCTGGTTGGCGGCGTTGATCTCTTCCTGGCTTGACGCTTCGGGCTGCGCCGAGTTCACCTTGATGCCGTACTTGTCTTCGAACGCCTTGATGATGGCACCGTAGTTGGCCCAAGTGGGCGGCAGCGCAATGACATTCAGCTCGCCCTCCTTCTTGGCAGCCTCGACGAGACCGTCCATGCCGCCGAAGTCCTCGGCCGACGTGGCCTCACGGGCGTTGACTCCGGACTCGGTCTGCTCTTCCGGGGCTTGCTTCTCCGGCGGTGCGCAGCCGGTCAGGCCGGTGAACAACAGGACCGATGCGGCCGCGGCCGCCATGAGGCGTGTGGACTTCATTGCCGAACCTTCCGATGGCCGGGAAGCGGCGCAGTGGCGCGGAGATGACGGCTGTGCGACGCGGCGTGAAACGATTGCATGTGCGGCGCTCGACCCTACCGCGACCGCGCCGCGCAGTGGGCATGTTCACACGACTTCGGTTGTCGCACATATGCGCAGGTAACAGGGATAGCATCGGTATGTGGCTGAACGCGAAGCCTCGGGGGACTTCGATTATTTGATCGGCGACCTGCCCGAAGCACCCTCGGAAGCCGAGGTCTCGGACGGCGACGACGTGCTGCTGGAGCCGGTCCCGGCCGACGACTACGAGCCGACCCTTCACGTCCACCAACCCGGGACGTTCGACGCTTTCGACGCGGACACCTGGTACTTCGAACCCGCTCCCGCGCCCTGGTACCGGCGCAGGCAGGCGTTGACCGGATGGATCGCCGTCGGGGCCGCCGCGGCGGC
>Ga0075363_100000608_pt1 | contig 11841 bp, 10 predicted proteins | sample EndMetdeltDD1763_FD_71470 | JGI IMG/M metagenome (GOLD analysis project Ga0075363, IMG submission 71470) | Populus endosphere microbial communities from Tennessee, USA - Endosphere MetaG P. deltoides DD176-3 | ecosystem: Host-associated > Plants > Roots > Endosphere | place: USA: Tennessee...
CTGGACCATGGCGTGCGGCTCGGGGAGGGTGCTGGCGGATATGATGTCGGGACGGAAGCCGGACATCGATGTGAGCGAACTCAGCGTGAGCCGGTACGATCACCGGTTCGGGTGACGCCGTTACTTCCGCTCCGACGACCAGGGAAAATTCAGATATTGGTCGCGGCTGTCGTAGCAGATGTTGCCGTACATTTTCAGATAGGCCGCGCGCCGTGCCGGATCTGCGTAGACGCTTCCGGGGTTGGCAAGGTCAGCCTCGTATTGTGCGACGTTGGCCGCCGTCAGCGGGCTCGGCAGAATATCCATCGCCTGCGGGATGCTCTTGCCCTCGAGCCAGTCGGCGGCATGCTGGCCCATGGCGTAGCCGAAGATCGGTGAGGCCAGGCTGATGCTGATCCTGTAGGGCGAGTTGCCTTTCTTGATTTCCGACACCGCTTCGGGCTCGCCGTCGATGCCGCCCAGAAACTGGTTCGCGCGGGTCTTGCCGGCAGCCCGCAACGCGGCCAGCGCGCCGAGCACTACATTGTCCGCGCCGAGCACCACGTCCACATCCGGATTGGCGAGCAGGATGGTTCGCATCGTCGCAAAGCCGCCGTCCTTGCTGACGGGATTGGGCGAGATGTCGGCGACGACGGTGGCGCCGGGGATGTCGCGCAGGGAGTCGCGCAACGCGACGAAACGCGGCGCAAGAAATTCCAGGCTGTCCTGGGTCAACAGAACGACCTTGGCCTTGCCGCCAAGCGTTCCCTTGATGTGGGCGCTCGCGGCATCGCCCAGAACCTTGCCGGTGAGATACTGCGGAGCATTCAACAGCGAGGTCGCGGGCGGCGCGACAACGGTGCTGACATAGCCGCCGGACCACATGACTTCCTGCAGGCGCGGCGCGAGCGACACTGAATCGACTGCCGATGCCACCACCCCGCCGGCCCTCGTTGCGACGAGCGATCGTACCTGCTCGGCCTGCCTGGCAGCGTCGCTGTCGGCGACGAGCAGGCGATAGTGCAGGCCGCGATCCTTTGCGGCGGCCGCGAGCCCCTGGTCGACGCCCTGCATGAATTCGCGCCGTGTGTCCTGCGAGAACGCCAGCATCTTTTCGAGACCAGGTGGCGCACTGCAAGCCGGGGCGGAGGAATCGAACGGCGCCAGGGGTTTCGGCGTGGTGATGCCGGGCGGTCCGCTCTGCGCCCCAGCTGGTGCTGCTGCAGCGACCAGGCCGAGCGCGAAGACGGCCACGCCGGGCCACATGATCTGCGGCCGCATCGCTGTGTTACCTGGTAACATTGTCGTCCCCTGCGGCCCTAACTCCTGACATGGCCGGTGAACTTCTGTTAGCAGGCTTTCGTTTCAGGCCGCAATATTCTCGGCTGCACGCAACGCCCGCGGCATCGTCAGGCGAAAGCTGGTGCCACGACCGAGTTCGGATGTCAGGCTGATGGCGCCACCGAGGTTGTGGAGGACGGCAAGGACATAGGCGAGGCCAATACCGTCGCCCGGGCGGTCCTGGGTGCCGGAGCGTTTGAACAGATCGAACACGCGCCCCTGATCGCGTTCTGCAATGCCGCGGCCGTTGTCGGCGATCTCGATTTCGATGTCGTCGTCGGCAATCACGCGCGTCCGTACCTTGATGTGCAACGGCCGATCCTTTGCGTGATACTTCACGGCGTTGTCGAGCAGGTTGCCGACAATCATCTCGATCGAGAAGCGGTCGCTCTGGATTGTATCGACATCCATATCGATGTCGATTTTCCCGTCGGCCTCGGACAGCTGGTGCTGGATCGCGCCCGCCGCGTCTGTAACGATCTCCCTGAGATCGACCGGCTCGACTTTCAGCGGTCGTCGTCCTTCACGTGCGAGTTTCAGAACGGCGCCGATCAACCGCTCCATCTTCTCGGTCGAGGAGCGAATGTATCCGATCGCTTCGGGCAGCAGTTCGGTGGCGGCCGCACGCGCCTCCTGCAACACGGGATCGTCGGCCCCGCTGCCGGCATTTGAATGGTCGACCAGCAGGCGAAGGCTTCCGAGGCTTTCCTCTATTTCGCCGGTGAAGCCGACGATGCTGACCAGCGGCGCGCGCAGGTCGTGCGAGATGATCTGGACAAAGCGCTGGATCTCGGCATTGGCGTGCGCCAGATCGGCTGTGCGGGCCTCGACGCGTTGTTCCAGCCCGGCATTCAACACGCTCACTTCCGTCCGTGCCCGGCGAAGCTCGCGCGTGTAGCGTACGACGGTGACGGCGGCGATGCCGATCACGATGACGATCACGATGCCGCTGATGATCGAGAACAGCCGAAGCAGGGTTGCATTCGCCTTCTGCTCGGCAACGCCGTTGGTCAGTCGCTCGTCGGCAGCGCTGATGATGCCGACAAAGAAAATATTGGCTTCGTCCATCAGCGTCTTGCCGCGATTGGTCCGGGTAAGCGCGAGCGCTTCCGCATCCCGGTATTCGCGCTTCAAGGCGATGGCCTGGTCCATCTCGGCGAACTTCTCGTTGACGATCGTCGTGAGGCGCTGGAGCGACGCGTTAACGCCGTCATCGGAAGCCAGCATGCGGTTGACTGCTGCCAACTGCCGCTCGGCCAAGGCCTTCGCAGGGCCGTAGGACGCGAGATAGATCTCGTTGCCGGTCAGCGAAAAGCCGCGCTGGCTGGATTCGGCCGTTTGGACCGCGTTGCGCAGATCGACGGCGGCGCTGCGCGCATCGCGCGCTGCGATGACTTCGTTGAAATAGACCTGGGCGCGTTCGCTCAGCCAGATCGTCATGCCGACAATGCCGAGGAGCGCCAGGAACCCGACAAGCAACAGGGCGGTGGTGGATTGAACAAAGAAACGACTGGAAATGGGCATGTCCTTACGACTGCCCGAAATCCAAAGGCCGCGCCAGCGGATTCACGTCGTTCCTGCCGCACATCGCTGTCAGGGTTCCGGAGCGGAGGGGCGATCTCCGTATCAATCCTGATCGGGAGGATCGAAGGCGCGGATAGACGGCAGCACTCCCGAATATTTCTCGCACTCGACCACCGTCACCTGACCGCAGCAACCTTGCGCCAACCGCGATGTGCCGATGTCGCGGGTGAGCACATTCGGATTGCCGTGGACGCAGAGCGGTTGTTCCGCTGCGCCGGGTTCCGGATCGTACCAGGCGCCGGTGGACAATTGCACCACCCCGGGCATGACATCGTCCGTAACCGCAGCGGCGGCAAGGCACGCGCCCCGATCGTTGAAAAGGCGGACGATGTCGCCATTGTCGATGCCGCGGCCCGCGGCATCGACGGGATTGAGGCGGACGGCTTCGCGGCCGGCGACCTTCTTTGACTGGCTATAGGCGCCGAAGTCGAGCTGACTGTGCAGCCGGGTCGCCGGCTGATTGGCGATCAGTGTCAGCGGATGCCGCGAATCCGGCGGTTCGGTCGAGGGCAGCCATGCCGGGTGGGACGGACAATCGTCGTATCCAAAGCCAGCGATAGCCTTTGAAGAGATCTCGATCTTGCCGCTTGGCGTCGGCAGCCTCTTGTTGAGAGGATCGTTGCGGAACGCGCGCAGAAAGCCGCCGTCATCGGCGGCCGGCGGCAATGCGAGTTCGCCGCGTCGCCAGAACTCCTCGAAGTCAGGGGCATCGCAGCCGGCATCGGCAAGCGCCCGCCGCGTCGGTTCGTAAAGGTGGACCAGCCATTGCCAGCTGTCGCGTCCTTCCGTGAAGGCCTGTTCGACGCCCATTCGCCGCGACAGCGCGGCAAAAATATCGAAATCGTCGCGCGCTTCGCCGACCGGGTCCATCGCCCTGCGCATCGCGACCAGCCTCTGATCGGTGGCCGCAGCGCCGATGTCGTCGCGCTCCAGCGTCATCGTCGCCGGCAGCACGATGTCGGCAAACTTCGCCATCGGCGTCCACGCGCTCTCGTGCACGACGATGGTTTGCGGGACATTGAAGGCATGCCGCAGCCGGTTGATGTCCTGGTGATGATGGAAGGGATTGCCGCCCGCCCAATAGACCAGCTTGATGTCGGGGTATCGCATCGAGCGGCCGTTATATTCGAAACTCGCGCCCGGATTGAGCAGCATGTCGGAGATACGCGCGACCGGGATGAATTCGCTGGTGCCGTTCTTGCCTTGCGACAGTGTCGGAATCGGTGTGACCACAATTTCATAATGGTGAAAATAGGCCGGAACGGCGTTTCCCGCAACTCTTTGGTCTAACGCGGGGCGCGGCGGTGTTCGATCGAGGAGGTGGTGCCATGGCTCTCAAACGTTTCGTTCAGGCCGCGATGGCGGTCGCTATCGTCGCCGCGGCAGCGATGCCGGCATCCGCGCAGCAGGTGCTGAAAGTGGGCTCGACGCCAACGGGCGTGCCCTTCACCTTCCTCGACACCAAGACCAACAGCATTCAGGGCATCATGGTCGATCTCATCACCGAGATCGGCAATGATGCCGGCTTCAAGGTCCAAATCGAGCCGATGCAGTTCTCGGCGCTGGTGCCGTCGCTGACCTCGAGCAAGATCGACATCATCTCGGCGGCGATGTTCGCAACCGCCGCGCGGAAAGAGGTGATCGACTTCTCCGACGCCGTATACACCTACGGCGAGGGGCTCGTGGTGCCGAAGACCGACACCAAGAATTATGCTTCGCAGGAAGACCTCAAGGGTCAGGTCGTAGGCGCCCAGGTCGGCACGGCCTTCGTCGACGCACTGAAGAAGACGGGACTGTTCAGCGAGGTCAAGGTCTACGACACCATTCCCGACATCCTGCGCGACGTGAATGCGGGCCGCCTCAAGGCGGGCTTCGCCGACTATCCGATCCTCGCTTATAATCTCAAGCAGGGCAATTTCGCCGATGTCCGTCTGGTCGATTCCTACAAGCCCGTCACGGTCGGTACAGTTGCGATCGGTGTTCGCAAGAGCGACACGGAGCTGCTCGCCAAGATCAATGCGTCGCTCGCCAAGCTCAAGAAGAGCGGGGCCATCGCAAAAATTCTCGAGAAATGGGGACAGAAGGCCGACGCTTCCTGAACTGAGGCGCGACGCGAAGTTCCGCAGCAGGACGCAACCCTGATCCGAGCCGATGCAGAAGTTTTTCAGCGACGCCGTCGAGTTCGTGCCGATCCTGATGCAGGGCGTCTGGTTGACGATCGTCGTCACGATCGGTTCGCTGGCATTATCGACCGTGCTCGGGCTGCTCTGGGCGCTGATGCGGGTGTCCGGCATCGGCGTGCTCGTTGGCTTGAGTGCCGGGCTGATCAACGTGATCCGCGGCATCCCGATCATCGTGCTGCTGTTCTACCTGTATTTCGTGATGCCGGATTTCGGCATCGGGCTGACGGCGCTGCAGGCCTCGATCCTGGGGCTCGGCATCGCCTATTCGGCCTACCAGTCGGAAAACTTCCGCGCCGGCATCGAGGCGATCGACAAGGGGCAGATCGAGGCGGCGCAGACCATCGGCATGGGCTGGTGGCTCACCATGCGCCGGGTGGTGCTGCCGCAGGCGGTGAAGATCGTGCTGCCGCCCTACGGCAACATCATGATCATGATGCTGAAGGATTCTTCGCAGGCCTCGACGATCACGGTTGCCGAACTCGCGCTGCAGGGCAAGCTGATCGCCTCTTCCACCTTCAAGAACACCAGCGTGTTCACCCTGGTGGCGCTGATGTATCTGACCATGAGCATTCCGCTCATCCTGCTGGTTCGGCATTTCGAGAAGAAGGCGAGCCGGAAATGATCGAGCTCGACGACGTTCACAAGAGCTTTGGCAAGGTCGAGGTGCTCAAGGGTATCTCCGCGTCGATTGCGAAGCGTGAGGTCGTCTGCATCGTCGGCCCCTCTGGCTCCGGCAAGTCGACTATTCTGCGCTGCATCAACGGCCTCGAAAGCTATGACCGTGGCAACATCAGCGTCGAAGGCGCGCGCGTCGATCGCAATGCGTCGTCGATCGTCTCTATCCGGACCCAGGTCTCGATGGTGTTCCAGCGCTTCAACCTGTTTCCGCACCGGACAGCGCTTGAGAACGTCGTCGAAGGCCCGATCTATGTGAAGAAGGAGCCTCGTGCCGAGGCGCTGGAGCGCGGCCGCGCGCTGCTGGCGCGCGTGGGGCTGGCCGAAAAGGCAGATGTCCATCCGCCGCAACTGTCAGGCGGACAGCAGCAGCGCGTTGCGATCGCGCGCGCGCTTGCCATGCAACCGAAGGCGATCCTGTTCGACGAGCCGACCTCGGCGCTGGATCCCGAATTGGTCGGTGACGTTCTGGGCGTGATGCGAAAGCTCGCCGATGACGGCATGACAATGGTCGTCGTCACCCACGAAATGGCATTTGCCAAGGATGTCGCCGATCGCGTGCTGTTCATCGACGGCGGCGGGATCGTCGAGCAGGGGCCGGCGAAATCCGTTCTCAACCAGCCGCAGCATGCCCGCACGCAGGACTTTTTGCGTCGCGTGCTGCATCCGCTCTAAACGCCGGTCGTTGCCCATGAATCCGCCTGTCTCGATGCCGTTGCCGCCAAGCCTTTACGCCGATACGGCTGTGGCGCCGACACCTGCGCCGCCGCTCGATGGAGACAAGAACGTTTCGGTCGCGATCATCGGCGGCGGTTTCACAGGGTTGTCCACCGCGTTGCATCTCGCCGAGCAGGGCGTGAACGCGACCGTGCTGGAAGCGCAGCAGCCGGGTTGGGGCGCCTCGGGCAATAATGGCGGCCAGGTCAATCCGGGCCTCAAGCACGATCCCGATCAGATCGAGACCGATTTCGGCGCCGACCTCGGCCGTCGCATGATCAACTTCGCCTACGGGACGACGAATTACACGCTGGACCTGATCCGCCGCTATCAGATTCCCTGCGATGCGCGGCAGAACGGTACGCTGCGCGCGGCCTACAATGAAGCAAGTGCCGCGGGAATCGAAAACACCGCAAAACAATGCATCCGTCGCGGCATGCCGGTGACGCTGTTGAACCGCGAACAGATGCGGGAGATGACCGGCACCGACCGCTACCTCTGCGCCATGTTGGACAATCGCGGCGGCGATTTGCATCCCCTTAGCTATGCGCGCGGCCTGGCGCGTGCCGCGATCGCGGCCGGGGCTGCCGTCCATGGCGAAACTCCTGCGCTCTCGCTGTCGCGCGAAGGTGCTGGCTGGCGTATCGTGACGCCGCGCGGCGTAGTGCGCGCTGAGAAGGTGCTGCTGGCGACCAATGGCTTCACCGATGATCTCTGGCCCGGCCTGCGCCGCTCCATCGTGCCGGTGTTTTCGTCGATCACCGCCACCGAACCTTTGCGCGAAGACGTCGCACGTTCGATCATGCCGACGCGTCCGGTGCTCTACGAGAGCGGCCATATCACGGTGTATTACCGCATCGATGCGCATAATCGCTTGCTGATGGGCGGCCGAGGCCCGATGCGCTGGATCAGCAAGCCTGCCGACGTCGCCTATCTGGTCCGCTACGCGGAACGGCTATGGCCGCAGATCAAGGGCGTGAAATGGACGCATGGCTGGAACAGCCGGCTTGCGATCACGCCCGATCATTACCCGCATGTGCACGAGCCGGCGGATAACCTCCTGATCTCGCTCGGCTGCAACGGCCGCGGCGTCGCGCTCTCGACCGCAATGGGCGGGCAGCTCGCGCGGCGTCTGATCGGCGGCAGGAGTGCCGAGATCGACATGCCCATTTCCGGCATCAAGCCGATGGCGATGCATGCCTTCTGGCGGATCGGCGTCACTGCTGCTGTCGTGACGGGGCGGGTAAGGGACCGGCTGGGGATGTAGTTACCTCTCCGCCACGGCCTCGCTCCACGGCTGGAACACCTCGGTCGCGCCGCTGTTGGTGTCGCCGTCGCGCAGTACGATGCTGGGGCAGGCGAATTTCATCGGCAGGGTCTGGATGCGCGCTTCCTCGTAGTCAAAGCGCGCGCCGAGTGCCTCGTGCGCGGGCTGCGGCAGGCGAACATCGCCGATCACGACGGCGCCCTCGCTTGCGTCGATGCGGGGTTGGTGGATCACTCCATCGAGATCCATCCCGTAGTCCATCACGAAGGACAGCAGCTGGCTGACCGCCGGAAGGATGCGGCGGCCGCCGGAAGCGCCGATGGCGGTGCGGCGGCCATCGCTGGCCTGCGCCAGCACCGGCGTGTAATTGGTCAGGCAGCGCTTGCCCGGCGCGAGCGAGTTCGGCGTGCCCGGCGTCGGATCGAACCACATGATGCCGTTGTTCATGGTTATACCGGTCTGGCCGGATACGAATCTGGAACCGAAGGTCGACAGCAGCGTCTGCGTTACCGCCGCCATGTTGCCGTGGCGATCGACCGCCGAGAAATGCGTGGTGCAGGCCGGCGCCAGCGCTTCCGCGCCGAGCGAGCGCCTGCCGTCTTCGTCGCCCATATCCTTCAGCCGCTCGCGATAAGCCGCTTGCAGCGCCGAGGCGTAGGCGACGTAGGCTGCCGCATCCGGGCCGCCGCGTCCGGGCTTGAGATCCTTCTGCAGGAGACCGAGCGTGCGCGATAGCGTTGGACCTGCAGTAAGTTCTGGTGTCGCGAATACCTTGCCGCCGCGGTAGGGAATCGCCAGCGGCTCACGCAGATGCGCGCGGAACGGCTTGAGGTCGTCGACCGACAGCGCGCCGCCGGCGGACTGGATGTCGGCGGCGAGGCTGTTCGCCAGATCACCTTCATAGAAGTCGCGCGGGCCGGCGCTGGCAAGTTGCGCCATCGTGGCCTTCAGCCGGTCCTGCGGCATGCGGACATTCGCCTTGATGCCCCACGGCGCGTTCGGCGGCAGTCCGTCGACGAGATAGGCCGCGGCGCTGGCCGGATAGCGCCGCAGATCCACTGCCGAACTCGAAATCATCAGCGTGGTCCACCAGTCGACCGCGAGCCCTTCGCCCGCAAGTTTTACGCTCGGCGCCAGCAATTCCTTCCAAGGAAGCCTGGCGTGGCGTCGATGCGCTTCCTCCATCCCGGCCACTACGCCCGGTACGGCAATCGAGCCGGGACCGTGAATGTTGCGGTCGTCCTTGACGCGCGGCCAGGGGAAAATATCCGACGCCGCGCCGTCGCCGGCCAGCGGATAATCCGCCGGGTTGAGGCTCGCCGGCGCGCGCATGCCGTAGTCGATCACTTCATAGCGGTCTTCGCGCGCCCGGTAGAGCACCATCGCGCCGCCACCGCCGGCCCCGCTCATCCAGGGCTCCAGCACGCCAAGCGCAAAGGTGGTCGCGATCACGGCGTCGACGCAGTCGCCGCCTGCGGCCAGCACTTCGGCGCCGACCTGCGCCGCCGTGCCGGATTGCGCCGCGACGATGCCGCCCTTGGAAGTCACGGCTGGTTTGCGGATTGCTTGGGTGTTGGAGAACTGGTCGCGCATGGAATGACTTTCGCTGTCGTTAGAAGTTCGGTGTGGAAGTTGATGTGGAAGCCGTGCGGAGCGTGGCCGGAGCAGTTCTGCTCATGCGCTATGTCTGGCCGTGCCACCAGGGATACTGGCTTGGCATGTCCTGCGACACCTTTCCCGGAAATGACGGCGACCGCTTTTCGAGAAAAGCCTGAACGCCCTCGCGCACATCGGCGTGGCCGCCGCGTTCGATCGACATCGGCTTGTCGATATCAAGCAGTTCGAAGGGCGCGGGCGCGCCGGCAAAGCGCCACAGCATTTGCCGGGTCAGCGCGACCGAGACGGCGGACGTCGCTTCCGTCATCTCGCGGGCGATTTCGCGGGCGCGGTTCAACAGTTCGGCAGGCTCGACGACTTCGGAGACAAGCCCGCCATCCCTTGCTTCATCCGCATCGAAGGTCCGGCCCGACAAGCACCAGCGCAAGGCCTGCGGCAGGCCGACCAGTTTTGGCAGAAACCAGGCGCTGCCGGCTTCCGGAACGAGGCCGCGGCGGGCAAAGATGAAGCCGATCTTGGCGCCGCTTGCCGCAATCCTGACATCCATCGGCAGCGTCATGGTGATGCCGACGCCCACCGCCGGTCCATTGATGGCCGCGATCGATGGTTTCCTGCAGTTGAAGATTGCTTCGACAAATCGTCCACCGCTTTGCTTCGGACTGGCGAACACCCCCGCGCCATGCTTGCCCGACGTATCGAAGCTCGCCGCCCCGCCCGATACGTCGGCGCCGGCGCAGAAGCCACGGCCCGCTCCCGTCACGATGATGGCGCGGACGTTATCGTCGCCGTCGGCGCGTTCGAACGCATGTGCAATCTCGGCACCCATCTGGCCGGTGTAGGCATTCAACTTGTCGGGCCGGTTGAGCGTGACGGTCATGATCGAACCGTCGAGATCGCAGTCGATATGTTCGTAGCTCACGGGATCGTCCCCCATTTTGTTGTTCTGCGGCCCACCGATTGGCGGCTTGATTACACCCTAAAAATCTCGGGCGAGCCATGACAGAATAACATGCAAGGGGTCCATATCCGTTCGTCTTCGCGGTTGGCAGCGGCGGGGCGACAATGGCACATTGCAGAAAATTGCTGCATCCACAGGGGGGAGCGTGCTGCCGTGAACGCGGACGCATTCATTCATTTGCCCGAGCTTCAAAGCCGGGTAACGCATCCGGAAAAATCACTGCTGCGCCTGACGCCGGAGATGTTCTCGATGTGGGAGCAGCGCGCGCGGGCCGCGGGCTGGCCGGTTGGCTGGCGGCTGCCGGACGAGGTGATCGAGGCGTCGCGGCTTGCGGTGCTCGGCGAGCATAGGGCGGACCGCGACCTCTGGATCTATTCCTACGGCTCGCTGATGTGGGACCCCGGATTTCACTTCGCCGAGGTCCGGCTCGCCGACGTCGAGGGGTTTCAGCGGCGCTTCACGCTAAAGATCAAGCTCGGCCGGGGATCACCAGACAATCCGGCGCTGATGCTTTCGCTGGAGCCCGGCAAGGGGTGTTGCCGTGGGCTGGCGTTCCGCATCGCCGCGGATTCCGTGCATGCCGAGACCGCGATCCTGTGGCGCCGCGAGATGCTGCGGGGTGGCTATGCGCCGGCGGTGGTACCGATGCTCACGCCTCAGGGGCCGATCGAGGCGCTTGCCTTCGTCTCGAACCCTTCGCATCCGAGCTATGTCGGCGAACTGCCGATCGCCGAAACGGCAGCGATGATCGCAAGCGGGAAGGGCGTTCTCGGCAGCAACAGGGATTATCTCGTGCAACTGGCATCGCAACTCGACGCGTTGGGGATCGAGGACCCCTATGTCGCGCAATTGCACGCAGAGATCGGCGTCACATCCAATATGTGACGCAGCCAGCGGGAGAAATGACGCGCGCCGCTTTCAAACAATGTTTGAGCGTGCATTTTCGCAACGCAACCCGGCATCCTGACGCAAGTGCATCACGCCTGTTATTGGGTATAGTCGAACCCTGTCGCGCCACATCATCCAGGAAACAACATCGGGAAGCCGCGCATGACCGGGGACATCAAGTCGCATTACGAGGTCGTCGTCGTTGGCGCAGGCGTGTCTGGGATTTACCAGATCAAGCGGCTGGCCGATCTCGGAGTTGACGCACTTGTGCTGGATGCCGCCCCCGATCTCGGCGGAACCTGGTACTGGAACCGCTACCCGGGCGCGCGTTTCGATTCCGAGAGCTACACCTACGGTTATTCGTTCTCGAAAGAACTGCTCAACGAGTGGCACTGGAAGGAGCGGTTTTCGGCGCAGCCTGAGAACCTTCGCTATCTCAACTACGTCACCGACAAGTTCGATCTTCGCAAATACATGCGGTTCAATCGCAAGGTGGAGGCCGCGGTCTTCAATGAGGCCGGCTCGCTGTGGCGGTTGAGGCTCGACGACGGACGCGAACTGACCTGCCGGTTTGTCATCCTTGCGGTCGGGTTGCTGTCGATACCGACGCCTCCGCGACTGGAAGGCATGGA
>Ga0075363_100000609_pt1 | contig 11836 bp, 8 predicted proteins | sample EndMetdeltDD1763_FD_71470 | JGI IMG/M metagenome (GOLD analysis project Ga0075363, IMG submission 71470) | Populus endosphere microbial communities from Tennessee, USA - Endosphere MetaG P. deltoides DD176-3 | ecosystem: Host-associated > Plants > Roots > Endosphere | place: USA: Tennessee...
TTATGTCGTTCGCAAATTTGGCATTTAAACGAGGTGCCATACAAACGCTGCGCTGGCAACTTCACTGCCGCCATCGTCACCCGTGAGGGTAACTTTTGTGCCGATAGGGGTAATAACAGCCGTCTCGCACCGCAAATTGCCGCGGGATGCCTTCCCCAAACCGTCCAGCGAAGCGATTGCTCGTGCGAGCGCAAGCAGCAAGCACCGGGATGTAAAGCCATGTCTGCATTTAGGTACGGGCAAACACGGTATCTATGACTGGAATGAGGGCGCAAAGCGGGAATTATTTCCTCTTCGGGGCCGACGATCTGACTGTCCGCTTCTGTCTTGTGGACGAAGGAAGCGGACAACCTCGGAGGGTTGAGTCCTGCGGGATAGCCGTTGCCGCGGAGTGAGCTTGGACTTCCGCCCGGTGCATAAACCGCGTTATAATCAAATAGAACACCCGAACGAAGATTACTGCCAGCAACGTTCCGGAAATCATTCCGCCAAACATGAGACCTCTGACGTCGAATCTATCTGGCGGTCGGTCAGTCGGAAAACTCATCAGTGTAATGGATATTGGATAGGCGATACTGCGTTCTGAGGCAGTGGCGAGCGAGTGCGTGTATTACTTCGGCAGCTAAATACAGCCTCTGGATTTCGAGGGAAGAGTCCGCGTCCGACGGAACTTGGGCCGAAGCATGCGCGGTCGCTACTCGGCAATTCTGCGAAATGTATTTTTCAACCTCGATACCGTCGCGAGCAATATGAAAATCTCTGATCGTTTCTGGCTGTAGCGTACTTTCTACGAGCGGGAACGCGTCCCTAATCCACTCTGTCGTTGGGTTTGGATCGCCTCGCTTCGACGTCGCCCTAACCTCAAACACCTTGAAGAAGCTCAGGACCGCAAATGTCACTAGGCCTGCTTCGCGTGCATTGAGTCCCTCTCGATAGTACGCGAGCCTCTGCCTTAGCTCCTGATCGGTAGGTAGGGTTCTCGAAAACAACCATTGCGAAGTCGTTGAGAAGCCTTTTCGAGGCAGAGAAACTGGCACGGGCACCGGATTTCCTGACCAACCGAATCCGAGGACTGCATGCTGATCGTCACACCATGCCAGTAGGCTTAAAAAACGATTGAGTAAGGTTCTCGCTTCTTCCGCCGATAGCCGTTCGGCGGCGAGATCTATGCTTATCGAATGGGAATTTTCCTTCGTCCTAGGGAACAGCACGAATTGATGCCCCTCGAACTTCATACGGGTCGGTTCACTGGGCCAAGCTGCTTGAGTATCAACGGCTAAATTGAGGAACCGCGAGTTTTGGCGCGCGCCCAAACGCTTATGAAATGCGTTTTTCTCTTCTTCGGTTTCGTATTCTCGCCAGTCCGTTTTCAACGGTAGGTCGAGATGACGTGATAGCGTCAAATCTCTCCGTAGGCGTAGGAAGAAGTCCTGTCCAAGCGTAAGTTGCCTGCCGGAAATCGCGCGCATTTTGTCATGATCGTAGCGCTCCTCAGCGCCTTCCGCCAAAAGTGTAGTCGCCATGTGAGAAACGTAGGATACAACCCTACGAAGACCCCCTCCATCAAATACCGCTCGGGCATGGTATTCCTCGCTGCCATAGTCACGCTCGATAGAAAACGTGATCCCGACGAGTGATCGACATCCTCGATCACTGGCAAGAATGGCTGCTATTGTCTCCCGCAAGGTCGTCGTGCTTTCGAACGACGCACGACCTCCGCCAACTGCACATAACCCGCCAAGAATGAGCGACGCGTGTCCTGCCCAACCGGGCAACGGTGGCACAAAGCCCAGGATTGCGTTTGCAACCTCGATGTCGGTCAGCCGCTTGGCTGCATTTTCTCTTCCTCTCGGAAGAAGTGCACATCCTCGCAGGCGCTCGAAGCGGGTTAACGTCTCATCAAATGGTGACCCGCTGGCGAGAATTTCATGTAGAAGGTGAGCAAGATTCTTAGCGTACATGCTTGATTTCTATCACCCATCTAGTGGCTTAGTGATAGTCCAGAACGGAAAACCGCCCCGGTATATCTAGTCTTTCCATGAGTTATGTCTGAATAGGTTGTGGGGCCTACCCCAACCCTTGCCTTTTACGTAGCATATATCAAGGAACAGCTCCTCGGAATGCCGAGCCGCACGAAACAATCTAGCTGCCTGTGCGTGAGAGCCGCAACGTCCATTCGGAGAAAACAATGATAGAAGACGCCCGGCAAAAGGCACTCTCTCCTCGATTAGAGGACTTAATCAGCGACGTCCGGTTAGCCCGCCTATTTTCATTGGATCCACAACCCTGCGCGTTGCAACTATGGATCCTGCAGATCAGGGTGGACAATGAGAACGAAAACCGAACCCTGTATGGGCGAGTGCTTCCCTATAGCTTCTCAAACAATACCTGGTCGGCGACGGAGGACGACAATTTCGAGTTTCTCGGTGCGGCTCAGGCGCAGGTTGTCCGGCTGAACCTGTACCTCGGCAGCGAGCGATGCGCAGAGGTTCTTAAATTGCTTTGCGCTGGCGAGACCATCGCAGCGATCAGTGGCACTCTCAACCTCAGTCTCCCCGAAAATCTACGTACCCGGCTTGGCACAACAGCCCTGGACGGAGGAGCACTCATATACAGGCCAGCCGCATATCTGCTCAATCGGGGTGCGCATGACAAGCATCCCCTTGTAAGTCCTCATGAAACAGCAGGGGCATTCAGTGCCTCGATCGCACAGGCCGACAAGAAAGGGCTTTTTCGGATTGGAGAGAATTACGACATCGCGTTGACTAATCTCGTTGTGAAACATTTGAACGACGACACTGGTCTCGACTTTGGCGGCGCGGATGTAACCCGGTTCGGAGATATCGAACTCATCGTGTTTCCGGGGCTTGATGACAAGGAAAGATCTCTGCTGGACGTGCGATGGACAACTGCGCCGCTCGCATTGGAGGTTCGCTTCGATGCAAAGCAGGTTGCGGCATATCAGAGCTTTCAGTTTCGAGTCTCAGTCAGCAGTGATGATCATATCTATCATTCGTGCATCGCATTTGCCGAGCGAGAGGACGAGGGAACTTATAGACATCGATTTGAACTAAGCGAGGGGTTGCGCGCCCGCAGCGACAGCACGGATATCGAGATATTTGGCTTCAGCGGCGCAATTTCCGGCGAGGGGACGTTATGTTGCCGCTGGCGTATGCACTATATTCGAGAAATCCATTTCGGACTGCAAGCAATGGGCTCAGCCCCGATCCCGGTTAAATTCGATTGGCTGCAGAAAACTGCGCGACTATCGAGTACGGAACGAGTGAAGGCAGTGCTGACGCTCAACGGCGGCGGCGTGGTGACGAACAGCAAGGTTGGCGGGCGCGAAGCCGATCCATGGGTACCAGTGAATCGTGAGCTCCGCTCACTCTTCGGAAAGCTTCATCCGAGCAAATCGGAGGCCAGATTTTTTCAGCGTTGGAATCAAGGCGATGGCGAAGGCCGCTTGCAGTTCACGGAGTGGTTCAAGACCCTCCTCACGAAATACAACGAGCACCAGATCTTGATATTCGACCCCTATTTCGAGGATGCCGGGTTGGGGTTGGTGCTGCTTTCGGCGGCAGCAAAGGCGCAATACCTGATATTCACATCGTTACCCAAGGCTTCGAAAAGTGACGACGCGATTGTGAATGGGGAGGCGGTACCCCAGTCCGATCGCATGAACAATCTCATGGCAAGCTGCGAACGCAATCGCCAGCAGATGGAAGGTATGAATCTCAGGATTTACGGATTGCGAGAAGGACGCCTTCATGACCGGTACATTCTAGTCATTGCGCCGGACGGTCTCCCGGCCGCAGGCTTCAATCTCTCCAATTCTTTACAAAAAGCGGCCGAAAACTACCCGCTCCTTATCACTCCGATTCCGGCCGACACTTTGCTCGACGTCGAGCGGTACAAAACGGGGCTGGTGGCGGAAGCAATGGCTGCTCACAGTGGTCAAGACGCCATCAATCAACCAATCAAACTCCTCTTCGAGGCGGGAGGACGGGCCACTGTGCCGCGTCGCTATGAACCCCTACGCTTCCTACAGAAAGAAGGAGTCGGAGATATTCTTGCCACTTGGACCGGCGAGCGGTCGTTGGAAGGATTGGCGGGCGATCACTTAAGAGACTGTATGACGCAGCTCGGTCTCATCAAGGATGACAGGTTCTCCGTCACGGCGAGGTCGGGCCTTTTAAACTGCATCCAAAAGAGAGGAAAAGATTTTTCCGGGTTTGACGCAGATTGGGGCATAATTGGCGACGTTCTCGCCCATACCTGGTCAGACGGCAAAACGGTCCGTGAACTCCAGGAAAGCCCCGCCTTCTTGGAATTCCTGGCGTCTTTCATTCAGATGGCATTTGATCGGCAACCCGAGGCTTCCGACGGAGCACTTGCGTTTCTCAACACCGATATTGTCCGGGAGCCGTTGGATACGTTGCTGCACAAGTCCTACCGACCGGACCATTTTTCTCATACAACGAAATACAATGGCCTCGGCTGGGCAGATTTTTTCGCCATCAAGCTCCTGTGGACTTATGCGCCGGACAAGATATTGGCCATTGCCACAGACCAGATGAAGGATATGCCGGCTGAGGCGAGAAGCGCGAACGTGCAACGCATGTTGGTCTTGAGTCAAATCATCAGCGAAATCTCACAATCCGTAATGTTCGAGATTAACAGGGACCAGAGAGCTTCGCTCGTTCAAAGCGATATTGCACTTCTGCATTGGTTGGGATTGAACGCGATCGAGACCCGTCTCCAGGAGCCTGAGGCGCGAGACTCGTCGCTGAATCTGATATATACGTTACCACCAGCCGCGCAGGTTCAAGCTCTCGGCTGGATGACAGCTCGTGCGGCACGCTCATCCGATAATGCCGAAGTCTGTAAGGCACTGCTTGAGGCTTTAGATAAAGCTCTGCCTCCCGAACTCACTCATAATGATCTGAGCTGGCTTGTAGACTCATTGCGTGGACACATGCATCATCTCGGTTGGGCGGAGCCGTGGCTATTCGAAGATGTCATCTCCCCACTCGTTCAAGGTGGCCGCGTCCAGGTAGATGATGCTTGCCGTGTGTGGAGTGACGAATTGGAAGTGCTTTTGGGCGATGGTTGGGCGAGTCAATCAAGGCTTTTCGAAATATCTCGAGAAGGTCGAACTACCAATATAAGTGCGTATCTCTTTGCGCACAGCACTGCGGTCAGGCAACGAGCAACCATCAACGTGCTGAGAAATATCTTGAAGCGCAAAGAGCGTGCGGTGCGACAACCACTTGCGAGTACATCAAACTGGGCGCAGTGGAACGACGGGCTCATCGTGTCAATGTGGATTTTTGCGTGGTCGCGATGGGCAGAATATTATTTGCAGGCTAGCGGTCTTCGCCAGCCTGACCTGGATGACCTGCTGAAGAGCGCAGGCGCACTCGCGACACTGCGTCCCATAGAGGAGTGGAAGGTGTTCGGACCTGGCCGCTCCGGTGACATGGCCTATTTTCTTGAACAAGCAGAAGCACTTCTCGCGAATGGCCCGCTAGCCAGGCCAACACGATCGCCGCCGTTAGTTTCGTGAGTTCGTATGTGCCATTTGATGGCTATGCTTCGAGCAACAATCAAGTGACGTCCGCTTTGGGGATTTGGAATACGTTCCAGATTGACTGATTTGGGGGCGCGGAGCGGAAATGATTTCTGTTGTTGGCCCTTCGTAGTCGTGAGGCCGTGACCGAACGGGCAGATTGGGATCTTCTTCCTGCCGCTCCATTTTCGGAAAGCCGCCTGATAACTGCAATCAGCCCAACACCGAAAACCTCCTGTGATCAGCGGCGCTGAGTCGTAGTCGGGCTCGTCCGCCAGGAACGCATCGACGTAGCCGAAATCGACGGTAAAGTTCTCTTACAGACCGTGGTCTCAGAAGAAACAGCCGTTCGTCACGTCCCGATCCGTGATGATCGTCAAATGAACCGACACATCGGCAGTCTTCTCAGCATACTCGCTGCCCACGTCGACTCTCTTCGGTGAGTTGGCTGTGGGACGATCGAGCGCAAGCTCATCGTGAACCTTTGGCAGTACGAGCTAGATCAGTCCCAGCTTTGTGGCCAACGCAGTCGACTGCGGGAGAGTTACGGTCTTAAGTTTCCGTCGAATGCTCTTCATATGAAAATTGACCGTATGGTGTGTCATGTTCTCAAGGAGCGCTATCTCCTGGGTCGTTTTTCCTTCGGCGGCCCATTTTAGAACCATGGCCTGTCGTGCCGTCAATTCGACAGCCGGTGATCTGATCGATGCGGTCGCGGTCGCCTCCACGCACCTGTAGAGTAACGCTACAGCATTTGCACTCAAAGCGGGCTGCAACTGGTATTTGTGGGGCAACGTTACATCGCTGGTGAAAAGTGAGAGGGTAAACAAATCGCTGAAAGGCGCCATCACGGGCATGCATATGCTGGCCCTGATGCCCGCCTCGTCGGCACTGGAATAGAAGGTCTGGTCGGGTCCGCGCGCGACTTTTCTCTCATGCTCAAAATCAAAGACGAATGGTGCCATTATTTCACGGGTGCGGTCCAGGATTGGATCGATCCTGTCGAAATGCTCCTGCCGATATTGGTCCAGCCACGCCTCGGGAGCATTCGACAGGATGGAGTTCCCAAACCCGGGATGACGGACAGTCAGCGCATGAAAATAGTCAAACCCCAGCTCTTGGGTCAGGTGATCGAGTAGTTCTGTAGTCGCTTGGCTGGTTTTCATCATGGACGTCGTATCGATCAATTTGTGTAGCCAGAGTTTCATCCGAGGTATTTTCCTCCCATCCGTGAGAGACACGTCTGGCTGCGGGCTGCGTTGCAGGTCCAGAAGAGCTCCGTTTTTCTAAGAGGTTTGATGTGGTCCGAGCCTTGAGGCGTTTGTCTTGCGGCCGCTTCTGACGCCGCTGGCAAAAATCGCCTGTATAGAGGTCGTGCAACTCGAAGGACTGTTCGCATTTGCTGAAGAGTTTCCTCTGAAACAGCGAACACGCCGCAACACACCGGAAGCCGGCCATAACCGTCAGCACGGCCAATCTCCTCCACGATCAATCCGGCTCGCCGATATACTCTCTCCATTGGCGGTTCGTAGTTTGACACAAGTGTTTTGATGCCATGCGCAAAGGCGCATTCGAACAGGGCCAGCAAAAGGAACCCAAACGCTCTTGATGGGCTGAGCGTCGGTTGAGACGCTCTGAGGAGGTCGACATCAAGGCACATTCGTGTGCCTTCCCATGTGGCTGGTGACACCAGATCCTCTGCCGGCAAAGTTCGCCTGAACACATCATGCAGCAATGTCGGCCCTGTCGTCGGCATGAGCCGTACCGTGCCATAGAGATGGTGCGCGTCCTTGTCACACCAGACCAGGTACACAGCGCCTAACTCGTCATACGCGTCCCGTTCAAGACCGTGATGCACATCGACCTGCCAGCCAAGACAATCGTGAAAAACCCGCTTCCGCAATCGGAACGACTGCTCCAGCAGGCCTGCGTACCGATAATATTGATAGGGTTGGATAAGAAGGAACACGAGCCAATCTCCGATCATGTGTCGGAATAGGATGCACGTAAATCCCGAGTTGGCCATCGCTACAGATGGGTACAATCAATTGAGGTATTGCGCCGAAAATTGAAGGTCTTTGGTTGTTGTGCCACTAGGGTGAAAGTCCCGGTTCGTGCTGCTAAATCAGATGTTGATCAGCCTGAACTTCATCGCCTGGACTGCGGCGGATGAAATAGTTGCGCATCCAAGCTTTAACCGGCCCGACTTGAGGTAGCTTCTTGCCGTATGCTCGGAAATTCCGAGAATGAGTGCAATATCCTTGTGATCTTTTCCGCGTGCTACCCATGACAGGCACTCCCGCTCGCGTGCACTGAGACCCGGAACAGGGTCTTCTCCGCCATGAATCTCCGTGATCGCCTTCATATGGATCTGATAGGCGATTTCGATCCAGTCTGACATATTTCCTGCAACAAGTCTGTCCCAGCCTTTCGGGTCGTGCTCCGCACTGAGGGAGAAAATCGCCCGCCGGCCGACCCTGTCAGTAATGGGGATCGAATAACCGAACTCTCCGACGCCATGCTGCCGGGCATCATCAAAGAATGCTGCGATTTCGGGCGTCATTTCGAATTCACGCCAGTCGAATGGAAGCTGCCGCAAAAAGCCCTGTTGCACAACAGGATCGACCTGAACATATCGCTTCAGGAAATACCGTGCGATCCATTCCGGACTGTAAGTTGATTGAACAAACGGCGCATCAAGGTCGCTGATCACAGTTGCGGTGAGATGATAGGTGACGAAATCGACGTCGTAAATTCCCTGAACACATAAAAGAGCCTCGTAGACTGTGGGGGCATCTGTGATTGTCTCGATAGCCTTGGCGAGATTCGCAGACACTGATTTCATGCCGTAATCCTTTTCGTTGTGAGGTGAGTCTCACGGCGCAGACGACAAGCACCTCGTTCCCCATGGGCGCTCAACGACAACGCGCCAGCGTTTTAGACGACCGACATCCTCATGATTTTGCCGCTCGTCTTTCGGTTGAAGCCGTGGCAGGCTGTACCGCGTCCAGACTTATTGTTCGGCTATCGGCTCGACGTTGGGGGGAACGATCGCTTCGAAACCGACGCCTTATCAACATTTTTTAGCTTTGGTCAGCGTCCCGCTCGGTCGCTGATAGCTCGCCCGTCAGGAGTCACGCCGAGCGACCGTCTTGGTCTGGCAGCAGCATCTTTCCGTTGCGGCCTATGTAGCTTCCAACCAGACCGCAGCGATGGCGTGGTAGCCCGGATGCCTGTTGCCCGTTGGTGGAGGCATCTACTTCGGCAACGCAAAATAGCCGTTTCGCACAGGCGTTTATCGCTGTTTGGATGATGCGATGATAATTCAACGATTGCGACGCTACGCTTCCGATCTCGCTGCCAAGCGTTCGATACGAAGCCATCCCTGGTCTTTCCGCTCTTCGATGTGGTCAAATGTCCGTCCCTGCAATGATCGTCCTGCGAGTAGCCAAACTGTGTCGGCGGCCACCGTCTCCCCTGATAACAAAGATAAATTTCAAATGTGCCACAACGCATCACTTTTGGCGACTACTACTTCTAGTAGTCGATTTCACATCGAAAATGAGAGAAAGTAGTGTGTCGATTATAGGTATGTTGCTTCGATGCAGGAGGTAACAGCCCTGCTTTTGTAGGGTGCTGCCGACGCAAAGGACATTTGATGAAAAAATTGATCCTGATCGGTTCGGTTGATGCGGACTTCTTCCTCCTCCTTTCACATATTCTGGAAGTTGAGGGTTATCAGGTTCGGATGGCCAGAGGCGTGGAAGAAATGTCGCATCTGGCCGACGATCACCAAGTCATGGCTATACTGCTTGACTGCAGACCTGATCCCTTTCCCGCGGTTGAGCTCTGTGACAGGATCAAGGGAAATCATCGCACGGCGGGCGTCCCCGTGCTCGCGATCATTGGTGCGGGCGCCGAGGGGCAATATGTCGATATGCAGCGCGCCGGCGCCGAAGAATGTTTCGTCCGGCCATTTGCGCCGGTCAAGCTGCTTGAATATCTGCGCAAGCGTACGCTCAGCCGGGCACTGCCTCGAGTGCGATCAGGGCAGTTGTCCTATGGCGGCATTGAGATTGATTTCGAGCATCATCGGGTTTCAAGAAACGGTCTAAACGTCCATTTGGGACCACTGGAATTTGCTCTGTTGTCGTACTTAATGGAGCGACCGACCGAAATTTGCCGGCGGGCGGAGCTCATGAGTGCGGTGTGGCCAGGTCTGCATCATGTCGAAGAGCGCACACTGAACGTCCACATAGGCCGATTGCGAAAGAGACTGAACGGGAACGGGCAACCCGATCTTATCCGCACCGTCCGGGGTGTCGGCTACATTCTGGAATCCCATGCGCGTCAGGCTCCAGACGGTTTGGGGGACGATCGCAATGTCTCATAATCGGCTCGACAGGATCATACGCGGTGCTTCCGTGATAACGGGAGATGGCGCGACATTTCATGAAAATGCATCCATCGGTATCGGAGAGGGCAGAATTGTTTTCGTCCAGCCAGGAGATATATCCATCAATCCTGATGAGATCGACGTCATCGACGCTCACGGCCACACGATTATCCCGGGCGTTATCAATGCGCATGCCCATGGCTGCGTGTGCGGGCCATCTATGCCGAGCGGGTCGTCTCCTGTCGATAGGGACGTGATCGTCTGGAACAGGAACAGGCACCTTCTCGAAGGGACGTCGACATTGTTGAATGTATGCGGGTTGGCGTTGCCTGATGAGGCGTTTGAGGTCGATCCACATCCGCTTGATGTCCATATCTCCACAGCGCATACCCCTTCCAATATCGAAGCCGCCTTGGCAATCGATGGTGCCGGTCTTTCCGAACGACATCGACATGCATCCATCGATGATGCTTTGTCTCAAGGAGCAAAAGCCCTTGGCGAGGTTGGCGGGGGCCAGACACTGGGAGGCGGTGCACAGGAATATCGGTTCATTCCCGAGGCGATGAAACGGGCGACGGGACGGGAGGTATCACCTCTGGTTTCACGCCAGTTGCGAAATGCCGTGGTCGGCCGATACCTGAAAGTCGAGGATGGAGTTTCCGATCGCGAATTGCAGGAGATACTCAACGAATGCGGTCTGTCCGATGTCTGCAGCGTGCGAACCGTCCGTCAGGTCATTCTCGCGTCCGTAATGCCACCGGTCGACCTCGCGCTGAGAGGCTTTGAGGAGGTGGCGCGAGAAGCCGCGCGTGTGGGCTTCCCGGCGATTTTTCACAATTCTGCGCCGTCGGTCCAACGTCTGATCGAAGTCGCTGAGAAATACCCCCACGCAAACATCGTCGCGGGTCATACGAACCATCCGATGTTTCTGCCGGATGAATCCGTGTCATTCGCCCACGAACTGCGACGGCGTGGCGTCACCATCGATGTCTCAACGCTTGACAGCATCCAGACTCGTTGGCGCAATAATCCGGCGAATTTCGACGCCCTGATCGAGGCCGGATGCGTCGATACGATCTCGACTGACTATGCCGGCGGCCATTGGGACAGCATCCTCGTGGCAATCCAGCGCATTGTTAACAAGAAGCAGATGTCACCGGCTGCAGCTGTCGCATTGGCGACCGGGAACGTCGCACGCGCCTTTCCACAATTGGCAAGCGATCGCGGTTTGATCGAGAAGGGCAGGCGCGCCGATCTCGCGATCGTCGATCGTGTCAACCTGGGCCGCGTCCGTCACGTCATCATCCGTGGCAAGGTGGTGGTCTGGAATGGAACGATCAAAGGCAATAGTTCGGGCGCTTCTACGGCCAAGCGAAGCGATCAATAATCACAGGTCGGCCGAAATCTCTCGCAGGAACGGCAGAGGATCACCATACTTGAGCTGGTCAATCGCCGTGTCGAAAACGTCCTCACGCGCTGCACTCATTTTGCCCTTGCACACCTCATGGAACTTCTCCCCAAGGTCGTCCCAAAGCATCGGTCGGCCCGCATCGCCACGCGGCATAACGGTGGTGGAGGTTATTTCGCCCGAAGGAGTGGTTAATGTCACTCTAGCCAACGTTTCTGACGGAAATTTTTCGTCGATCTGTTCATCGAGGGCCAGGGTAACGGCACCGGCAAGGGAACAGATTTCCCGGTCATCGAGAAGTCGCTCATCGATGGGCGCCAGCGCAGAGGCGCCACGACGGACGGCCGCTGCCAGACAAAAAGGCAAACTGTATTGAGCCTCCACGAGAGTTTTCGGTATGACTTTGTTTTGCAGCCGCTGAGCCCACTGGAATGTGTGGACCTCGATTGACAGTACGTCT
>Ga0075363_100000612_pt1 | contig 11799 bp, 12 predicted proteins | sample EndMetdeltDD1763_FD_71470 | JGI IMG/M metagenome (GOLD analysis project Ga0075363, IMG submission 71470) | Populus endosphere microbial communities from Tennessee, USA - Endosphere MetaG P. deltoides DD176-3 | ecosystem: Host-associated > Plants > Roots > Endosphere | place: USA: Tennessee...
CCCCCAACACATCGGCGACTCGGCGCTACTCCTCACGAGTAACGCCGACTCGACCCCCAGCACCTCGGCGTGTCAGCGGACAGGGTGGCCGGAGTCGGCGAGCGCCTGCTTGACCTCGCCGATCCGGAGGGTGCCGAAGTGGAAGACGGTGGCGGCGAGGACGGCGTCGGCGCCGGCGTCGACGGCGGGGGCGAAGTGCTCGAGCCGGCCGGCGCCGCCGGACGCGATGACGGGGATCGTGACCTCACGGCGTACGGCGGCGATCAGGTCCAGGTCGAACCCGTCCTGGGTGCCGTCGGCGTCCATGGCGTTGAGCAGGATCTCCCCGGCGCCGAGGGTGGCGGCGCGGGCGGCCCACTCGATGGCGTCGAGGCCCGCGGACTTCCGGCCGCCGTGGGTGGTCACCTCGAAGCCCGACTGGGTGCCGTCGGCGCGGCGGGCGTCGACCGACAGCACGAGGACCTGGTTGCCGAACCGGTCGGCGATCTCGGCGACCAGCTCAGGTCGGTGGATCGCGGCGGTGTTGACCGCGACCTTGTCGGCGCCGGCCCGGAGCAGCCGGTCGACGTCCTCGACGGACGACACTCCCCCGCCGACGGTGAGCGGGATGAAGACCTCCTCGGCGCAGCGGGAGACCACCTCCATCGTGGTGGCCCGGCCCTCGTGCGAGGCGCTGATGTCGAGGAAGGTCAGCTCGTCGGCGCCCTCCGCGTCGTAGGTGCGGGCCAGCTCGACCGGGTCACCGGCGTCGCGGAGCTCGGTGAAGTTGATGCCCTTGACCACCCGGCCGCCGTCGACGTCGAGACAGGGGATGACGCGGACCGCCAGGCTCATCGCTGCGTCTCCTGCCTGCGCCGGGCGGCCAGCGCGACGTCGACGAGCGGCGTGCGGGGCTGGTCCTCGAGGTCGGCGAGGGGCACCCAGTCCGCACGGTCGGTCGAGCCGTCGACCTCGGTGGTGCCGAGCTCGCCACCGGTGATCGTCGCCTCGAACACGAACCGCTGGGAGCGGTACCAGCCCTCGAAGGACTCGCCCCGACCGGTGAAGAAGTCCTCGGCGAGCAGCGCGCCCGGTGCGACGTGGTAGCCGGTCTCCTCGAACACCTCGCGCACCAGGCCGTCACGGACGGACTCGTCGAACTCGATCCCACCACCGGGCAGCGACCACTGGGGCTCGGCCCGGCCCTCGCCGTTCCACCACGCGAGCAGCACGCGCTCCTGCTCGTCGACGAGCAGGACGTAGGCGGCCAGGCGGGTGTGGTACTCCGTGAACTCCACGGTCACCTGCCCTGCGTGAGGGCGAGCGCGTCCTCGAGCGTGAAGCGGCCCTCGTAGAGCGCCGTCCCGGCGATGGCGCCCTCCACCCCGACCGGCACCAGGTCCATCAGCGCGCGGATGTCCTCGAGCGTGGTGACGCCGCCGGAGGCGACCACCGGCCGGTCGGTCGCGGCGCAGACGTCCTGGAGCAGCTGGAGGTTGGGCCCCTGGAGCATGCCGTCCTTGTTGACGTCGGTGACGACGTACCTGGCGCAGCCCTCGTCGTCGAGCCGGGCCAGCACCTCGTAGAGGTCACCACCCTCGCGCGTCCAGCCCCGGGCGGCGAGCGTGCGGCCGCGTACGTCGAGCCCGACGGCAACCCGGTCGCCGTACGTCGCGATGGCCCGCGCGCACCACTCGGGGTGCTCGAGCGCGGCGGTCCCGATGTTGACCCGCCGGCACCCGGTGGCCATCGCGGCCTCGAGCGACTCGTCGTCGCGGATCCCGCCGCTCATCTCGACCTGGATGTCGAGCTCACCGACGATCCGGGCCTGCAGCTCGCGGTTGTGACCGCGCCCGAACGCCGCGTCGAGGTCGACGAGGTGGATCCACTCGGCACCCGCGTCCTGCCAGCGCAGCGCGGCCTCCACGGGGTCGCCGAACCGCTTCTCGGACCCGGCCACCCCTTGGACCAGCTGGACGGCCTGGCCGTCCGCGATGTCGACCGCCGGGAGCAGCTCGAGGTAGTCACTCATGTCAGCTCCTCCTGAAGAGCATCAGGTACAGGACGGGGGCGCCGAGCACGCTGGCCACGACGAGCAGGGCTGTGAGCGCCCAGTCCCGGGCCACGGCGAAGACCACGATGTTGAGCACGACCAGCACCGCGGCGGTGGCGAGCGCCTCGCGGCGCTTCTTCTCCGCGAGCAGTCCGGACTGTCGGGAGTGGGTGGCCGGCAGGAGCTTGGTGACCGCCTGCCTGCGCGCGTCCTTCTTGGCCTGCCTCGCCGCCGCGGCCTCGCGCTCGGCCGCCGCCGCGGCGGCCAGCCGCTCACGCTCCTCGCGGCGACGTGCCCGCTCCTTGCTCACCGCGTCGTCTCTCTGGGCAGGCTCACAGCGTCTCGACCCAGTTGCGCAGCAGCCGGGCGCCCGCGTCGCCGGACTTCTCCGGGTGGAACTGGGTCGCCCAGAGCGGCCCGTTCTCCACGGCCGCCACGAACCGGTCGCCACCGTGCTCAGCCCAGGTGACCAGCGGGGCCGTGGTGCGGTCGTTGGTCTCGAGGGTCCAGTCGCGGACGCCGTAGGAGTGCACGAAGTAGAAGCGCTCGTCCTCGACCCCGGCGAACAGCTGCGTGCCGGCCGGCGCCTCGACGGTGTTCCAGCCCATGTGGGGTACGACGGGCGCCTGGATGCGCTCCACGACCCCCGGCCACTCGTCGCAGCCCTCGGTCTCGACCCCGTGCTCGACGCCCCGCTCGAAGAGGATCTGCATGCCGACGCAGATGCCGAGCACCGGCCGGCCGCCGGCGAGACGCCGCCCGATGATCCGCTCACCCTTGATCCCGCGCAGCCCGCGCATGCACGCCGCGAAGGCGCCGACCCCCGGCACGACCAGCCCGTCGGCGTCGAGGGCGGTGTCGAAGTCCCCCGTCAGCGTCACCGTCGCCCCGGCCCGCTCGACCGCGCGTACGGCGGAGCGGAGGTTGCCGGAGCCGTAGTCCAGGACGACGACATCGGGCCGACGGGCCTCAGCGGTCAGAGCGCACCCTTGGTGCTCGGAATGCCGGTCTCGCGCGGGTCGAGCGCGACCGCGTCGCGGAACGCCCGGGCGAACGCCTTGAACTGGGTCTCCACGATGTGGTGCGGCTCGCGGCCCGACAGCACGCGGACGTGCAGCGCGATGTGGGCGTGGAACGAGAGGGTCTCGAACACGTGCCGGGTCAGGGACCCGAGGTACGCCGGCCCATGACCAGCAGAGCCGCCGAGGGCGACGTACTCCTGACCGGGCGGCTCGCCGGTGTGCACGCAGTAGGGACGGCCGGAGACGTCGACGACGGCCTGCACCAGCGTCTCGTCGAGCGGCACGGTCGCGTCGCCGAAGCGGCGGATGCCTGCCTTGTCGCCGAGCGCCTCGCGGAGCGCCTGCCCGAGGACGATCGCGGTGTCCTCGACGGTGTGGTGGGCGTCGATGTGGGTGTCGCCCGCCGTCTGGACGGTGAGGTCGACCAGCGAGTGCCGGGAGAACGCGGTGAGCATGTGGTCGTAGAAGCCCACGCCGGTGGAGACGTCGTGACGCCCGGTGCCGTCGAGGTCCACCTCGACCAGCACCTTGGACTCGCTCGTCTGTCGCTCGACCCTGGCGGTGCGTGCGCTCATGCGGTGCTCACTTCCGTATCTGCTGTCACATCAGTATCGCTGAGGGCGAGCACGTCTGTCAGCGCCCTCTTGAATGCGGTCATCTCGGCGCCGGTGCCGATCGAGACCCGCAGCCACCCGTCCGGACCGACCTCCCGGATCAGGACGCCGCGGTCGAGCAGGCCCTGCCAGACCGCGTGCCGGTCCCGGAAGCGGCCGAACAGCGCGAAGTTCGCATCGCTGTCGGCCACCGTGAGGCCCTGCTCGCGGAGCCACGCGACGGTCGCGTCGCGCTCGGCGCGGAGCTCGTCGACCTTGCCGAGCAGCTCCGGTGCGTGCCGCAGCGCCGCGAGCGCGACGGCTTGCGTCACCGCGGAGAGGTGGTAGGGCAGCCGGACCACCCGGATGGCGTCGCAGATCGCCGGGTCGGCGGCCAGGTAGCCGAGCCGGCCCCCGGCCAGCGCGAAGGCCTTGCTCATCGTGCGGGTCACCACCAGGTTGCGGTGCTGCGGCAGCAGCTCGAGGGCGCTCGGGGTCCCCGCGCGGCGGAACTCGCCGTACGCCTCGTCGACGACGACCAGGCAGCTCTCCCCCGCGGCCCGGCACAGCGTGGTGACCGCGGCCGGGGGCAGCGCCGTGCCAGTGGGGTTGTTGGGCGAGGGCAGCAGGACGACGCTCGGCCGTTGCTCCTCGACGAGCGCGCGGGCGCGGTCGAGGTCCAGGGTGAAGTCCTCGTCGCGGCGGCCCTCGACCCAGGTGGTCGAGGTGTCCCGGGCGTACTCGGGATACATCGAGTACGTCGGAGCGAAGCTGACCGCGGTGCGGCCCGGTCCGCCGAAGGCCTGCAGCAGCTGCAGCATGACCTCGTTGGACCCGTTGGCTGCCCAGACCTGGTCGGGCGTGACTCCGTGCCCGAGGTAGTCGGCCAGCCGGGTGCGCAGCTCGGTGAACTCCCGGTCCGGGTAGCGGTTGAGGCTGGACGCCACCCCCGCGACGGCGGCGGCGATGTCGGCGACGACGAGCGGCGAGGGCCCGTAGGGGTTCTCGTTGACGTTGAGCTGCACGGGGACGTCCAGCTGCGGGGCGCCGTAAGGCTCCAGCCCGACCAGCTCGTCCCGCAGCGGCGGGAAGGTCACTGGTCCAGCCGAACGCGGACGGCCGCGCCGTGGCCGGGCAGGTCCTCGGCCTCGGCGAGGGTGACCACGTGCTCGGCGACCTCGAGCAGTGCCGCGCGCGAGTAGTCCACGACGTGCACCGACTTGGTGAACGCGCGCACGGACAGGCCGGACGAGTGGCAGGCGCAGCCGCCCGTCGGCAGGACGTGGTTGCTTCCGGCGCAGTAGTCACCCAGCGACACCGGCGCGTGCGGTCCGACGAAGATCGCCCCGGCGTTGCGCACCCGGGCCGCGACCGACGGCGCGTCGGCCGTGTGGATCTCGAGGTGCTCGGCGGCGTAGGCGTCGACCACGGCGACGCCCTGGTCGAGGTCGTCGACCAGCACGATGCCGGACTGCGGGCCCGCCAGCGCGGTGCGGATCCGCTCGACGTGCTTGGTGGCGGACACCTGCTTGTCGAGCTCGGCCTCGACGTCGGCGGCGAGCGCCTCCGAGGTCGTCACGAGCACGGCGGCGGCCAGCGGGTCGTGCTCCGCCTGGCTCAGCAGGTCGGCGGCGACGTACGCCGGATCGGCGGTCTCGTCGGCCAGGATCGCGATCTCGGTGGGACCGGCCTCGGAGTCGATGCCGACCCGGCCCTTGAGGAGCCGTTTCGCGGTGACCGTCCAGATGCTGCCCGGCCCCGTGACCAGGTCGACGCGCGCGCACGGGCCGACGCCGTAGGCGAACATCGCGATCGCCTGGGCGCCACCGACGGCGTAGACCTCGTCGACGCCGAGCAGCTCGCAGGCCGCCAGGATGGTCGGGTGCGGAAGTCCGCCGTGCTCCTTCTGCGGCGTCGAGGAGAGCGCGATCGAGCGCACCCCCGCGACCTGCGCGGGAACGACGTTCATCAGCACGCTGGAGACCAGGGGCGCGAGGCCGCCGGGGACGTAGAGACCCACGCGGTCGACCGGGACCTTGCGGTGGGTGACGGTCGCCCCCGTGCCGAGCTCCGTGGCGACATCCTGCTCGAGCTCCGCCGCACAGGTCAGGCGGAGCCGGCGGATCGACTCCTCGAGTCCCGCGCGGATGTCGGGATCCAACGCCTCGAGCGCTGCCGACAGCGCCGCCCGGGGCACCCGGATGTCGGACTGCTCCACCCCGTCGTGCTTCGCGGACAGCTCGTAGATCGCCTCGAGGCCGCGCACGCGCACGTCCTCGCAGATCGCGTGGACCGCCGGGACCGCCGCCTCGACGTCGAAGTCGGCGCGGGGCACGGCTTCGCGGTAGTCGACGGAGCCGTCGGCTCCGCGCAGGTCGATACGGCGGATCATGTGACGATTCTAGGAAGGGTCGGCGACCCGCCCGGCATCCCCGACGCCCTGCGGACAGAGGGCTAATGTCACAGGCATGAGCTCCTCGCTCCCGATGTTCCCGCTCAACGCGGTGATCTTCCCGGGGGTGCGGGTGCCGCTCACCGTCTTCGAGGACCGCTACCGGGCGCTGGTTCACCACCTGCTCCGGGTCGAGGACCCGACCCAGCGGGTGTTCGGCTCGGTCGGGATCCGTGAGGGCTACGAGGTGGGCGAGCATGGCGCCCAGTCCCTGTTCCGGGTCGGGTGCCGGGTCCAGCTCACCGAGGTCGAGTCCCACCCCGACGGCACCTTCTCGATCGAGGCCGTCGGCCTGGACCGCATCCAGCTCGAGCGGCTCGACACCACTGGGACGTTCCCGGTGGGCCACGTCGTCGAGCGTCCCGAGCACGAAGCGCCCGTCCCCGAGGACCTGCTCGAGCGGGCCCGGTCCACGTTCACCGCCTACCGGGCGGCGCTGGCCGAGATCCGGGTCGACCCCTACGAGGGGGACCTGCCGCAGGACCCGTCGTACCTCTCCTGGACGCTCGCGGCCTGCGCGCCGCTGCCGCTGCACGAGCGCCAGGGTCTCCTCGAGGCCGAGGACGCCGCCCACCGGCTCCAGATGGTCACCGACCTGCTCCGCTCCGAGCTGCGGGCGATGAACGTCATCCCGTCGCTGCCGGCCACCGAGGTGGCCCGCACCCGCTGGTCCCCCAACTGACCGCAGGCGGACGGTGGCGAAGAAGCAGCCCGGCGGTACGCCGGCGACGGTGGCGCTCACCCGCGCGGGCGTGAGCTTCGCCCTCGAGAGCTACGAGCACGACCCTCGGGCGGCGTCGTACGGCCTGGAGGCTGCCGAGGCGCTCGGCGTCGACCCCGCGCGGGTGTTCAAGACCCTGCTGGCGAGCGTGGACGGGCGGCTCGCCGTCGGCATCGTGCCGGTGCAGGCCCAGCTCGACCTCAAGGCACTGGCCCGCGCCCTCGGCGCCAGCAAGGCGACGATGGCCGACGTGGCCGCCGCCGAGCGGGCCACCGGCTACGTGGCGGGAGGGATCTCGCCGTTCGGGCAGAAGCGCACCCACCCGACCGTGCTCGACGAGTCCGCGCTCAGCCACGAGACGGTGTACGTGTCCGCGGGCAGGCGCGGCCTGGACGTGGCGGTCGCCCCGGCCGACCTCGTGGAGGTGACCGGGGCGACCGTGGCCCCCATCAGTCGGTGGTGAGCCTCATGACGCTGTGCGCGACGCCGTCGTCGACGTAGCCCGAGATCCCGAAGCCGGAGATCGGCTTCACGTTGTCGAAGAGCTCGTCGTCGGAGTCGCCCATGCCCTCCTCGATGAGGTCCTCCAGCTCGTTGACGTTGACGAACAGGACCACCGAGGCGTCGTCCGCCTCGCGCACGACGTCCTTGAACACGTCGTTGTCGCCGAGCCCGTCCTTGTCGAGGACCTCCTTGCGGTAGTCCTCGTTGGGCCCGATCACGATGGTGTCGCCCTCGGAGTCCGCGTCGAAGACCAGCGACTCCTCGGACGGGAACTGGTCCCGCAGCTTCTCCAGGACCGCCTCGATCTCGTCGGGGTCGCCGTCGACCTTGAGGGCGACCGGCACGTCGGAGCCGTCGGAGGACTCGAACACCGCGTCCGGGTCGAAGTCCGAGCCCAGCGCGAGCGCGGCGGAGTCGCCCAGCAGGGTCTCGACGTCGTCGGGGAGGACCAGGCCCGTCTCCGACTCCAGCTCGTCGAGCATGCTGTCGAGGTCCTCGCCACCGCCGAGGTAGGGAGCCTGGAGCTCCAGCAGGTCCTGGAACCAGCCCTCGCTGAACCCGACGCCGATCGCGGCGGCGGTGTCCTCGGGGAGGCCCTTGATGGTGTCCCCGCCCGCGCCGCTGGCGAGCAGGTTGCTGCCGGCCACGTCGCCGTCGCTGGCGAACTCGACCTCGACGGCGCCGTCGTCGAACCGGATCACCCCGGCCATCCCCTTGAAGTCCCTCAGGGTCTTCTCGAGCTCCTCGCTGATCGACGCCCCGGACCCGCCACCGTCGTCGATGCTGGGCTCGCAGTCGTACTCGAAGGTCTCACCGTCCGAGTCGACCGACCCGGCCGCACAGTCGGTGGCGACTGCCCCGAGAGCCCCGAACGGGAACCCGAACAGGTCCTCGGCGTGCTCGGCCAGGTAGTCGCCGGCGGCGGGCGCGGCGTACATGGTGACGACGCCGGAGTCGCCGGCCTCGCCGGTCCACTTCTGGAAGTCCTCGTCGTCGGCCAGTGACGCCTTGGCGGCGTCCTTGCTGACCTGCTCGGCGATCTTGTCGGTCTCGGCGATGACGGCCCAGTCACCCTCGATGGCCCAGCCGCCCTCGTCGTCGCCGCCCTCGCCCAGCGCGCAGTCCTTGATCGTGGTCATGCCCTTGTCGGCCGCCTCGGCGTCCTTCACCTGCACCACGAAGACCGCGTCGGGGGTGTCGCCACCGTTGTCCACGGCCGCGACCGCGGCCCGGTCGCCGAGCCACGGCTCGATGTCGTCCTCGTAGTCGAGTCCGTCGCAGTCGAGGTCACCCTGGATCTCGTCGAAGATCGCCTTGCGGATGTCGTCGTCGGTGTCGATCCCGACCTCGTCCTCGAACGCCGGGAACTTGTTCAGGGTCCGGAGCGCCTCGATCTTCTGCCCTCCACTGGGGTCGAGGTCGACCGAGAGATAGGCGAGGGTGCCGTCCGGCAGGGCCTCGGCCGGCTGCGGGCCGGTCGCGAAGAACGAGACCGCCGCCCAGGCACCGACGCCGATCGCGGCGAGCCCCAGGACGCCGCCGCCGACCAGTAGGCCCTTCTTGAGCCCGCCGCGGCCACCGGTCGCGGGAGCGGGGTCGAGCGGACGGCCCCCGCCGCTGTCGAGGTACTCCGCCTGTCCCGGAGGCGGCGGAGGAGGTCCGGGCGGACCGGGGGGCGGGACGTTGCTGGACACGGGTTGCTCCGATCCGAGTGTCGTGGCGCTGGGCGATGGTCGCTGCTGTGACGGGCGGAGCCTACCCGCGGGTTCCCTCGCCCACGCGTCTTCTGGTGGTCAGGAGGTAGACGGTGCTCAGCGCGGTCAGGGCGCCGATCGGAGCGCTGAGCAGCGGTGTGCTGCCGTCGAACTCGAGGTCGCCGGGGATCTTCGTCTCGTCGGCCGAGCCTGCGGCCACCTGGTCGGGGTCCGGCGGGCTGAGCTGCTCCCCCACGGTGAGCACGAGGTAGGCGGCCAGGGCGGAGCCGAGCAACGCCACGGCGATGCCCACCAGCTCGGCGCGGTCGAGGACGACGGCGGTGACCGCGCCCAGCACCAGCCCGAGCACGAGCGCCACGACGACGTACCAGCCCACTCCGGAGAAGTCGTTCTGCAGCCCTTCCTCGACCGGGGTCGGGACCCAGCCGCCGCCGCGGGCCACGCCCTCGGGCGGGGTCCACAGGTGGCGCCAGGCGTAGCCACCGCCCGCGCCGGCCGCGGCGAAGCCGAGCAGCAGCAGCACCGAGCGCACCACCACCGACCGCCAGGACGCGCGCCCGCCGTCGCCGGGTGAGGTGTCGTAGTACTGCGGCGGGAGGGTCAGCCCGTCAGACATCCGGGGCCCAGCAGCTGCTTGAGGTCCGCGAACAGCGCGGGGCTCGGGGTGACTCGCAGCCGGTCGTCCAGCCGCATGACCTTGGTCGCCTCACGCGTCAAGAGTCGCAGCCGGACCTCGGTCATGCCGGGATGGGTCCCCAGCACGTCCTTGAGCTGCTCGACGACGGGACCGGTGCACCGGGTCGCTGGGAGGCTGATCGTGACCGGTCCCGACGCGGCGTCGGCCAGGTCTGGCGCACTGACCTCCTGCCCGTGGATCTCCGGCTGGTCCTTGTCCCGGCTCAGGCGGCCCTTGACGGTGAGGATCGCGTCCTCGACCAGCAGGGTGCTGGCCAGCTGGTAGGAGCTGGGGAACAGCAGCACGTCGATGGCTCCGTCGAGGTCCTCGAGCGTGACCATCGCCCACGCGTCACCGCGCTTGGTGATCTTGCGCTGGACGCTGGTGACCAGGCCGCAGATCGTCACCGACGACCCGTCGGCCCGCTCCTCGTCGAGCATGAGCTGCCCGATGGTGCAGTCGGTGTTGGAGCTCAGCACGTGCTCCAGGCCCAGCAGCGGGTGGTCCGAGACGTAGAGCCCGAGCATGTCCCGCTCGTGGCCGAGGAGGGTCGTCTTGTCCCACTCGTCGATGTCGGGGATGGTCACGGTCACCCCGAAGCCACCGCCCTCGTCGTCCAGGCCGCCGAACAGCGAGTCCTGGCCGATGGCCTCGTTGCGCTTGATGTCGACGTACTGGTCGACCGCCGACTCGTGGATCGTCACCAGCGCGCGGCGCTTGTGCTTCATGTCGTCGAACGCCCCGGCCTTGACCAGGGACTCGATGACCCGCTTGTTGCACACCAGCGCCGGCACCTTGTCGAGGAAGTCGGTGAAGTCGACGTAGCGGCCCTTCTCCTCGCGGGCCGCGACGATGCCGTCGACGACGTTGTGGCCGACGTTGCGGATCGCGGTGAGCCCGAACCGGATGTCGTGGCCGACCGGCGTGAAGTTGGCGGCCGACTCGTTGACGTCGGGCGGGAGCACCTGGATCTTCATCCGGCGGCACTCGTTGAGGTAGATCGCCGACTTGTCCTTGTCGTCGCGGACCGAGGTGAGCAGGGCCGCCATGTACTCCGCCGGGTAGTTGGCCTTGAGGTAGGCGGTCCAGTAGGAGACCAGCCCGTAAGAGGCCGAGTGCGCCTTGTTGAACGCGTAGTCGGCGAAGGGCAGGAGCGTCTGCCAGAGCGTGTTGATCGCAGCGTCGGAGAAGCCGTTGGCCCTCATGCCCTCGGAGTAGGGGATGAACTCCGCGTCCAGGATCTCCTTCTTCTTCTTGCCCATCGCCTTGCGCAGCAGGTCGGCCTGGCCGAGCGTGTAGCCCGCGACCTTGCGCACGATGGCCATGACCTGCTCCTGGTAGACCAGGAGGCCGTAGGTCTCGTCGAGGATCTCCGCGAGCGGCTCGGCCAGCTCCGGGTGGATCGCCTCGACCGCCTCGCGGCCGGTCTTGCGGCGGGCGTACTTGTTGTGGGAGTCCATCCCCATCGGGCCCGGGCGGTAGAGCGCGCCGACCGCGGAGATGTCGGCGAACGTGTCCGGCCGCATCGAGCGCAGCAGGGCCCGCATCGGTCCGCCGTCGAGCTGGAACACGCCGAGCGTGTCCCCGCGCTGGAGCAGCGCGTACGTCGCCTCGTCGGTCAGGTCGAGGTCCTCGAGCACCACGGTCTCGCCGCGGTTGGCCTCGATGTTGGCCAGGGCGTCGTCGAGGACGGTGAGGTTGCGCAGCCCCAGGAAGTCCATCTTGATGAGGCCGAGGTTCTCGCAGGTCGGGTAGTCGAACTGGGTGATCATGGCGCCGTCGGCCGGGCGCTTGAGCAGCGGGATGATGTCGGCCAGGGGCTCGCTCGACATGATCACGCCGGCGGCGTGCACGCCCCACTGGCGCTTGAGCCCCTCGATGCCCATCGCGGTGTCGACGACCCGCTTGACGTCCTGGTCGTTGTCGTAGAGCGACCGGAACTCGCCGCCCTCGCCGTAGCGGCCGTGCTGGGGGTTGAACACCTCGTTGAGCGGGACGTCCTTGCCCATCACCGCGGCCGGCATCGCCTTGGTGATCCGGTCGCCCATCGCGAACGGGTAGCCGAGGATCCGGCTGGAGTCCTT
>Ga0075363_100000613_pt1 | contig 11798 bp, 9 predicted proteins | sample EndMetdeltDD1763_FD_71470 | JGI IMG/M metagenome (GOLD analysis project Ga0075363, IMG submission 71470) | Populus endosphere microbial communities from Tennessee, USA - Endosphere MetaG P. deltoides DD176-3 | ecosystem: Host-associated > Plants > Roots > Endosphere | place: USA: Tennessee...
CGGCTGATGTCTTCGACAGCCGGTTCGCTTGGCATGAGAACTATTCCTTCGGCCGGTAATTACGATACGATCGGTAGCGTTATGAAAGCAGACCCGTCGGTCGTTGACAAGACCCCAGGCGCCGGGAGGCCCCGGGATCCACGCATTGACGCTGCCATTCTGCGCGCAACAGCCGAACTACTAGTGGAAATCGGCTATTCCAGCCTCACCATGGCCGCGGTTGCCGAGCGTGCCGGCACCACCAAGACGGCGCTGTACCGGCGATGGTCCAGCAAGGCGGAGTTGGTGCACGAGGCCGCCTTTCCCGCGGCGCCGACGGCGATAGACACGCCGCCCGGTGACATCACGGCCGACATCCGCGCGATGATCGACGCCACCCGACAGGTGTTCACGAGCCCTCTGGTACGGGCTGCGCTGCCGGGGCTCATCTCCGACATGGTGGCCGACGCCGAACTCAACGCCCGCGTCATGGACCGCTTCACCGGCGCGTACGCCGCTGTCCGCACCCGCCTGGCCGACGCTGTCGTGCGCGGCGAGGTGCACGCCGACATCGACCCCGACAGGCTCGTCGAGGTGATCGGCGGCTCCACCCTGCTGCGGATGCTGTTGTGGCCCGACGAACCTCTGGGGGCCGATTGGGTTGACCAGACCACCGCCATCGTCGTCCACGGTGTGGTCGCATAACAGGCGTGGCTGATCTGCAACCTTTCCCGTCCGATTGGGACAGCGCGCTGGTGCTCGTGCCCCATCCCGACGATCCCGAATACGGCGTCGCCGCCGCGGTCGCCAAGTGGACGGCGTCAGGCAAGACCGTCCGTTACGCGTTGGCATGCCGAGGCGAAGCCGGTATTGAGGGTATGCCCGCTCATGAGGCCGGCCCGCTGCGCGAGGGCGAACAGCGCCGCTCGGCGGCGATCGTCGGCGTCGACCATGTCGATTTCTGGGAGTTCCCGGACAGCGACATCCGCAACACCCCCGAACTGCGCGCCAAGATCGCCGAGACCATCACCAAGCTGGCTCCTGATGTGGTCGTCACGATCTACAGCGGCCCCGAGTGGGCGCCCGGTGAGCCGAATCAGCGCGACCACATCGAGTTCTCCAATGCCGTTGCGGATGCCTATGATTCGTTGCCCGACCCGCCGCGGTGGTTGTTCGAGAACGGTCCGGAGGTAACTCACGCCGAGATCATCGACGACAGGTGCTTCGACCGCGCGGTCGCCTCACTCGCCGCACACGACGTCTATCTCTCGGTGCTCGATCCGGCCACTCCCGTGCTCGAACAGGCGCGCAAGCAGGTGGAGATGGCGACGGAGCCGCGACCCGAGTTCCATGGCCGACGCACCGTCGAATTGATCCTCAAGCGCGGCGAACAGTGACCCGCGAGCGACCGTGTTTGTGCGGCACCACGCCGCGATCCGCGTGCATTTTGCGGTCGTTCGCAGAGATTCAGCGGTCGATCTGGCCCTTGTTGCGCTCCGTCACTGCACGGAACCGATCGCCCAGCCCCTCGAAATCGCGGTGCTGGGCATTCGCGATCTTGTCCTCGGCGGCCAGCGCCGGGTCGATGACGGCGGCAGCACCTGTCGTGTAGATCTCCTTGAGTCCCAGCATGGTTGGCCCGGGCACCTCGGCGATCTGCGAGGCGAGTGCCAGCGCGCGCTCGAGCAGACGGTCATGGGAGACGACCTCGGTCACCAGGCCGATGCGCTCGGCGCGCTGCGCGTCGACGACTTCGCCGGTCATCGACAGTCGCCTGGCCATCCCGAGGCCGACGAGCTGGGGGAGGCGTGCCGTCATCCCGCCGCCGGGCAGGATGCCGACGCGGGCGTGCGTATCGGCGAACACCGCCCGCTCCGACGCGATGAGAAAGTCGCAGCCGAGCGCCATTTCGAGGCCACCGGTGAACACCGCCCCGTTGATGGCGGCGATGATCGGGGTGCGCATCTTGCCGGTGGCCTCGATACAGCTGTGCGAGCGGAACTCCGCGAAGTACTTGGTGCCGTCGCGCTGCGCCTCCTTGAGGTCGACGCCTGCGCAGAACGCCGGGTCGGTGCCGGTGAGGACGACAGCACGCACCGACTCGTCGGCGTCGGCGTCGGTCAATGCGGCATAGATCGCGCGGATCAGGTCGCGGCTCAACGCATTCCGCGCCTCCGGCCGGTTGAGCGTCAGCACGCGCACCGGTCCGTGATCGACGACGAGAACGAGCGCTTCGGTCATGGTGAGTTAGCGCAGGAACTGGTTGGCGTTGTTCGCCAGGTCCAGCAGCGGCTGCGGCAGGGCGCCGAGTGCGAAGGTGACGGCCGCGGTGACCGTGACGACGGCGGTGCTCAGCACGCTGGGCACCACGACGGTCGGTGCGTCCTCGGGCGGGTCGGTGAAAAACATCAACACGATGACCCGCACATAGAAGTACGCGGCGACGGCGCTTGCGAGCACGCCCACGATGACCAGCGGTATCGCACCACCCTCGCCCGCGGCCTTGAAGACCGCGAACTTGCTGACGAAGCCGCTCGTCAACGGGATGCCCGCGAACGCCAGCAGGAACAGCGAGAACACCACCGCCACTACCGGATACCGTCTGCCGAGGCCGGCCCAGCGCTCCATCGCGGTGTCCTCTTCGCCGGCCGAATTGCGGACCAGGCTCACCACCGCGAACGCGCCGACAGTACTGAACCCGTATGCGAACAGATAGAACAGGGTCGACGACAACCCGGCCTCGTTCTCGGCGATCACGCCGGTGAGGATGAAACCGGTGTGGGCCACGGCCGAGTACGCCAGCATGCGCTTCACATCGGTCTGCGTGATCGCGGTGACCGTGCCGACGACCATCGTCAGGATCGCGATCGCCCACAGCACCGGGCGCCAATCGTCGCGCAGTTCGGGCAGCGCGACGTAGAACACCCGCAGCATCGCGCCGAAGGCGGCGATCTTGGTGGCGGCGGCCATGAACGCGGTGATCGGCGTCGGAGCGCCCTGATACACGTCGGGAATCCACGAGTGGAACGGCACGGCACCGACCTTGAACAGCACACCCACCAACAACAGGGCGGTGCCGATCAGGGCCAGCGAGATCTTCCCGGAACCGCCGGCGACGACTGCCGCGATCTCGCGAAGATCCAGCGTTCCCGCGTAGCCGTACAGCATCGCCGCGCCGAACAAGAAGAATGCCGACGAAAAGGCGCCGAGCAGAAAGTATTTGAGCGCGGCTTCCTGCGAGAGCAGACGGTGTCGCCGGGCGAGACCGCACAGCAGATACAGGGGCAGCGACAGGACCTCGAGCGCGATGAACATCGTCAGCAGGTCGTCGGCGGCGGGGAACAGCAGCATGCCGCCGACGGCGAACATCGTCAGCGGGAACACCTCGGTCTGGATCACGCCTGCCTTGGTGGCGAGTTGCTCGGCCACCGACCCGGGGATGGCAGAGGCCTGCGGGGTGAACCCGTCCAGTCCGCGGGCGCCGTTGCCGCCGTCCGCTTCTGTCCCGATCTGACGTTCGGCGATGAGCAGGATGCCCAACACCCCGACGAGCAGGATGGTGGCCTGCAGGAACAACGCCGGCTTGTCGATGACGACGGCGCCCATGATCGCGGAGTGGCCGATCGCGCCGTGCAGATCGCGGGCGAGCATCACCACCGCGACCAGGGCGGCGATCAGGCCGCCGAGGCACAGCACAAGCTGAGCGGCGTATCGGCGCTGCCGCGGCAGAAACGCCTCGACGAGGACACCGAGGATGGCCACCCCGAAGACGATCAGCATCGGGGACAGCAGGTCGTATTCGACGACGGGCGTTGGCAGATTCATCGCGTCGGCCCTTCTGCGAACTGAGGAACCGGATCAGGTTGATCGATGGTGGTCAACGTGTGAGTGACCGCCGGGTTGATCACGTCCAGTGCGGGTTTGGGATACACGCCCAACACGATCAGCAGTGCGATGAGCGGTGCGATGACGAGGATTTCGCGGGGGACGAGATCTCGAAGCTTGTCGTTGCCCTCCTTGACCGGGCCGGTCATCATCCGCTGGTACATCCACAGGATGTAGACGGCGGACAACACCAGGGCGGTCGACGCGAACACCGCGAACGCCGGGTAGCGGGTGAATGTGCCGACCAGCACCAGGAATTCGCTGATGAACGGTGCCAGCCCAGGCAGCGACAGCGTCGCCAGCCCCGAAACCAGGAATGTGCCTGCCAGAATCGGTGCGACCTTCTGCACCCCGCCATAGGACTCGATGAGACGACTGCCCCTGCGCGACACCAGGAATCCCGCGATGAGGAACAGCGCCGCCGTCGACAGGCCGTGGTTGACCATGTACAGCGTCGAACCGGACTGGCCCTGGCTGGTCATCACGAAGATGCCCAGGATGATGAAGCCGAAGTGGGAGATCGACGTGTAGGCGATCAAGCGCATCACGTCGATCTGGCCGATCGCGACGATCGCTCCGTAGACGATGCCGATCACGGCGAGCGTGATGATCATCGGCCGGAAATACGTTGCCGAGTCCGGGAACAACTGCAGGCAGTACCGCAGCATGCCGAACGTGCCGACCTTGTCCATGATCGCCATCATCAGCACCGCGCTGGCCGGCGTGGCCTCGACCGCGGCGTCGGGCAGCCAGCGGTGGAACGGCCACAGGGGCGCCTTGACCGCGAACGCGAACATGAAGCCGAGGAACAACAGGTTCATCACGGCCGGATTGACGACGAACTCGCCACTGGACACCGCTTCGACGATAAGGCGGAAGTCGAACGTACCCGCCTCGAAGGCGTCGCTGCCCGCGGTCACGACGTACAGGCCGATCACCGCGGCGAGCATGACCAGACCGCCGAAGAGGTTGTACAGCAGGAACTTCACCGCTGCCTTTGAAGCTTCGGTGCGTCGTCCTCCAGATCCGCCGAAGCCGCCGATGAGGAAGTACATCGGGATCAGCATCGCCTCGAAGAACACGTAGAACAGCAGGATGTCCAGCGAGACGAGCGACATGATCACCATGCCCTCGACGGCCAGCGTGAGCGCGAAATACGCGTGCGTCGAACGGCCACCCCACGCGGCCTGGTCGCTGACGTCGTTCCAGCCGGCGATCAGCAGCAGCGGCACCAGCACCGCGGTCAGCGCGACGATCGCCAGCGCGATGCCGTCCAGGCCGAGGATGTAGCCGGTGCCGAATGACGGTATCCACTTGTGGGATTCGACGAACTGGTACTGGTCACCGGCGGGATCGAAGGTGACCGCGAGCAGCACCGTGATGGCGAGCACCACGACCGAGATCACGAGCGCCAGCCACTTGGAGGCGGCGCGCAGCGATGCGGGCAGCAGGATCACGATCGCGGCGCCGACCATCGGTACCACCCAGAGCACCGTCAACCACGGGAATGAGGTCACCACAGCTGCACCGCCAGGATCGCGCCGACGACGAGTAAGGCGCCGGCCAACATCGACAACGCATAGGAGCGGGCGAACCCGGTCTGCAGTTGGCGCAGCCCGGACGATGAGCGGGATACCAACGCCGCCAACCCGGTTCCCGCGCCGTCCACTGCTTCATCGTCGATTTCGACCAACCCCCTGGCGACCAGCTGACCCGGTCGCATGAACAGCTCTTCGTTGAGTGCGTCACCGTAGAGGTCCTTACGGGCCGCGACGGTGAGCGCGGAACCGACGGGCACCTCGGCGGGTATCGGCCGCGTGCCGTACATGCGGTAGGCGATGACGATGCCGACGGCCACCACAGCCAGGATCACGGTCGTGACCACCCAGACCGGTGCGACGTGGTGGATCTCGTGGGTGCCGACGACGGGTTCCAGCCAGTGCTCCAGCGTGCCGCCGATCGCAAAGGCGGCGCCGGAGCCCACCGAGCCGACAGCCAGCAGGATCATCGGCCACGTCATGACCTTCGGGGACTCGTGTGGATGCGCCTCGGAAACCCAACGCTTTTCGCCGAAGAACGTCATCAGCATCACCCGGGTCATGTAGAAGGCGGTGATGCCGGCACCGAGAATCGTGGCGCCGCCCAGGATGTAACCCTTGACGCCACCCGCGCCGAGCGCGGCTTCGATGATGCCGTCCTTGGAGAAGAAGCCCGCCAGCGGCGGTATGCCGATGATCGCCAGGTAGCCGAGACCGAACGTCGCGAAGGTGATCGGCAGGGCCTTGCGCAGGCCGCCGTAGCGGCGCATGTCGACCTCGTCGTTCATTCCGTGCATCACCGAGCCCGCACCGAGGAACAGGCCGGCCTTGAAGAAGCCGTGGGTGAGCAGGTGCATGATCGCGAACGCGTAACCGGCCGGCCCGAGACCAGCCGCCAGCACCATGTAGCCGATCTGCGACATCGTCGACGCGGCAAGCGCTTTCTTGATGTCGTCCTTGGCGCAGCCGATGATCGCGCCGAACAGCAGTGTCACCGCACCGACGATCACGACGCCCAATTGTGCGTGCGGCGCGAGGTCGAAGACCGGGCCGGAGCGCACGATCAGGTAGACGCCTGCGGTCACCATCGTCGCGGCGTGGATGAGCGCCGACACCGGAGTCGGGCCCTCCATCGCGTCCCCGAGCCAGGACTGCAGCGGTACCTGCGCGGACTTACCGCACGCGGCCAGCAGGAGAAGCAGACCGATCGCGGTGAGCACGCCCTCGCTGACATCCGGCGCGGCGGCGAAGACACCCTCGAAGGAGATGGACCCGATGTAGGCGAACATCACCATCAGCGCGACGGCCAGACCGATGTCGCCGACACGGTTGACGACGAACGCCTTCTTCGCCGCGGTCGCCGCGGACGGCTTGTGCTGCCAGAACCCGATCAGCAGGTACGACGCGAGGCCCACGCCCTCCCAGCCCACGTAGAGGCCGAGGTAGTTGTCGGCGAGCACCAGCAGCAGCATCGCCGACAGGAACAGGTTGAGGTAGGCGAAAAAGCGTCGCCGTTCAGGGTCTTCGGCCATGTAGCCGATCGAGTAGATGTGGATCAGCGAGCCGACACCGGTGATCAGCAGCACGAAGCACATCGACAGCTGGTCGAGGTGAAGTCCGAAGTCGACCTGCAGCCCGGCCACCGGCACCCAGCTGAACAAGGCTTCGTGAATCGTGCGATGTTCGGCGTCTCGGCCGAGCATGTCGGTGAACAGCAGCGCGCCGACGGCGAACGAGCCGAGCGAGGCCACGGTGCCCAGCAGGTGCCCCCAGCCGTTCGTGCGCCGTCCGCCCAACAGAAGTATTGTCGCGCCTGCCAGCGGCAGGGCGATAGTGAGCCACACTGGAATCGTCATCGTGCCTTAGTTTTTCAGCAGACTGGCATCGTCGACCGAAGCCGAACGGCGGGCGCGGAAGATCGTCATGATGATGGCCAACCCGATCACCACTTCACAGGCGGCGACCACCATGGTGAAGAAGGCCACCATCTGGCCGTCGAGGTGGCCGTGCATGCGGGAGAACGTCACGAACGCGAGATTGCAGGCGTTGAGCATCAGTTCGACGCACATGAACATGATGATGGCGTTGCGGCGCAACAAGACACCCGACGCACCGATCGTGAACAGCAGCGCGGACAGATACAGGTAGTTGTCGGGGTTCACTTGTTCTCACCACCGCCGTTGGTCTGATCCACCGTCCGCTTCTGCAGCAGTGCGCTGACGGATAGCTCCGAGGCCGATCCGTCGGGAAGTCGGGCGGCCATGTCGACCGCGTTGTTGCGTGCGTACACACCGGGGTTGGGCAACGTCGTCGGGTGCCCGCCCGGCTGGAAGCGCTCGTGAGCCAGTTCGCGCTGAGTCTTGCGCCGTTCGAAGCGTTCGCGGTGCGCCAGCACCATCGCGCCGAGGGCAGCGGTGATCAGCAGCGCACCGGTGAGCTCGAAAGCCCACAGGTACTCAGTGAAGATGAGGGCGGCCAGGCCCTGGACGTTGCCGCCGGCATTCGCCTCCTCCAGGCCGACGAATCCGCCAACCAAGACGCTGCCGATGCCTGCGACGAGCATGATGCCGAAGCCCAGGCCGACGATGATCGCCGCAATGCGTTGTCCCCGAATCGTTTCGACCAGCGACTCAGAGGTGTCGACGCCGATGAGCATGAGCACGAACAGGAAGAGCATCATCACGGCGCCGGTATAGACCACGATCTGCACGACACCGAGGAATAGCGCGTCCTGCGCGATGTAGAAGACCGCGAGCACGATCATCGTGGTGGCCAGGAACATGGCCGAATACACCGCTTTCGGTGCGGCGACCACGCCGACCGCGCCGGCGACCGCGACGGTGCCCAGCACCCAGAACAGGACCGCTTCCGTGGTGGAGGTGTGGCCGGCGACGTCGGCGGCCGCTGATGCGAGGAACTCCAGTGTCACGTCACATCCTCGGTGACGGGTTTGATGTTCCCGCGGTAGTAGTCCTCGTCGGTGCTACCCGGTTGCATCGGATGCGGTGGCGGCAGCATGCCCGACTTCAGTGGGGCGAGGAGTTTGTCCTTGCCCCAGATCAAGTCGGCACGGTTGTCGTCGGCCATCTCGTATTCGTTGGTCATCGTCAGCGCCCGGGTCGGGCACGCCTCGATGCACAGTCCGCACCCGATGCAGCGCAGGTAATTGATCTGGTAGACGCGGCCGTAACGCTCACCGGGGGAGAATCGTTCGTCCTCCTTGTTGTCCGCGCCCTCGACGAAGATGGCGTCGGCGGGGCAGGCCCACGCGCACAATTCGCAGCCGATGCACTTCTCCAGGCCGTCGTCATAGCGGTTGAGTTGGTGCCGCCCGTGATAGCGCTTGGCGACCGGCCCCGGCTTCTCCGGGTACTCCTCGGTGATCCGCTTCTTGAACATCGTGCTGAACGTGACGCCGAAACCGGCGATCGCGTCGAGGAATTTAGGCATGTGACTTCTCCTTTGAAGTCGATTCCTTCACCGGCAGGGGTGGTACCGGGTAGGCACCCGGCTCCATCACCGGCTCGGGAATCTTCCGAATGTTTCTGGCGCGCACCGTTCTCCACAGCGCGAACAGCACCAGCAGGCCGACGACGACCGCCACCGTGATCAGTCCCGTGGTCACCCCGTCGTAGCCCTGGTTGCGCAGGGTGCGGACGGACGACACGATCACGATCCAGGCCAGGGAGACCGGAATCAGGACCTTCCAGCCCAGGGCCATGAACTGGTCGTAGCGCATGCGGGGCAACGTTCCCCGTAGCCAGAAGAAGATGAACATGAAGCCCCACACCTTGGCCACGAACCACAGCAGTGGCCACCAGCCGGTGTTGGCGCCGTCCCACATGTTGATCGGCCAGGGGGCGTGCCACCCGCCGAAGAACAGCGTGGTCGCCAGCGCCGACACCGTGAACATGTTGACGTACTCGGCGAGCATGAACATCGCGAACTTGATGGACGAGTACTCGGTGTGGAATCCGCCGACGAGCTCGCCCTCGGCCTCGGGCAGATCGAAAGGGGCCCGGTTGGTTTCGCCGACCATCGAGACGAGGTAGATGATGAACGACGGCAGCAGCGGGAAGATGAACCAGAGACCCGCCTGCGCCGCGACGATGCCCGACGTCGACATCGTGCCCGCGTAGATGAAGACCGCGGCGAAGGACAGGGCCATCGCGATCTCGTAGGAGATCACCTGGGCACTGGAGCGCAGCCCACCCAACAGCGGGTAGGTGGACCCGGAGGCCCAGCCCGCCAACACGATTCCGTACACCCCGATCGACGTGGCGGCCAGGACGAACAGCACCGCGACGGGCATATCGGTCAGCTGAAGGGCGGTCCGGTGGCCGAAGATCGACACCTCACCGCCCATCGGAATCACCGAGAACGCGATGAACGCGGGAACCACCGAGATGACCGGCGCCGCCAGGTAGATGAATTTGTCGACGCCGGCGGGGATGAGGCCCTCTTTGAGCGCCAGCTTGACACCGTCGACCAGGGATTGCAGCAGGCCCCATGGTCCGACGCGGTTGGGGCCTGGCCGCATCTGCATGTAGCCAAGGATCTTGCGTTCCATCAGGATCGCAACGAGCAGGGACAGCATGAGGAAGACGAAGATCGCCAGGGCCTTGATGATGATCAGCCACCACGGGTCGTGCCCGAAGAGCGTGGGGTCGGGGTAGGTCGTGGTGGGCGTCATAGCGAAGCCCGTCCGATCGAGACGACAGTTCCTGTGGTGACGCCGAGCTGCCGGTACACCGCCGACTGCGGTGAGTTCATCGGCAGCCATACGGTGCCGTCGGGCATCTCGGTGATCAGCAGGGGCAGGGTGACCTCACCGCGTTCGGTGCGCACTGTCACCAGATCGTCGTCCGCAGCGCCGATTTCGTCCGCGGTGCCCGCGGACATCCGGGTGACCGGTTGGCGAGCGGTGCCCGCGAGGTGGGGTTCACCGTCCTGCAGGCGTCCGTCGTCGAGCAGCATCCGCCACCCGGCCAGTACCGCCTGACCCTTTCCGGGCTTCTCGACCTGCGACGGCGACACCGACGGTGCGCCAGACCGCTGGCCCGACCACAGCCCCAGCTGTGCCATCTCTTCGCCGGCGGCGACAGCCGTCGGCAGGTTGAGATCGACCCCGAGCTCGTCGGCCAGGAACTGCAAGACCCGTCGGTCGGGGGTGGCGTTGGTTTGCAGGGCGGGCTCGAACGGGCGAATTCGGCCCTCCCAGTTGACGAACGCGCCGCCCTTCTCGACGACGGGCGCCACCGGGAAGACCACGTCGGCCCGTTCGGTAACCGCACTTTCGCGTAGCTCGAGGCTCAGCACGAACGGCGCCGCGTCGATCGCGGCCAGGGCCGCGTCGGGGTCGGGCAGATCGGCCAGCTCGACGCCGGCGACCAGCAGCGCGCCCAGCTCGCCATTGCGTGCCGCGTCGAGGATGCCCGCGGTGTCTCGGCCCGGGGTGCTAGGCAGCTCACCGACATGCCAGCCGGCGGCGGTCTGCTCGCGGGCTGTGGTGTCGCTGACCGGTCGGCCGCCGGGCAGCAGGCCCGGCAGAGCGCCCGCCTCCAGCGCGCCGCGCTCGCCGGCCCGTCGCGGTATCCACGCCAGGCGCGCACCGGTCGCTGCCGCCAATCTGCCTGCGGCAGAGAGCGCTCCGGGCGAGGTGGCCAGGCGTTCGCCGACCACGATTACCGCACCCGGAAGCTTCAGCTGTGCGTCATCGGCCAGACCATCTAGTGCGGCAGCCTCACCGCCGGGCACCGTCGCGATCAACTGGCCGCGCATCTTGCCTAGAGATCGCGTGGCGAACGCGGCGATCGACCTGACCTGAAGTCCGTGCTTGCGGACGGCCTTACGCAGCCGCAGGAACACGATGGGCGCTTCCTCTTCGGGCTCGAGCCCGGCCAGCACTACGGCGGGCGCCTTCTCCAAGTCTGAATAGGTCACCGTCATCGGCTGTCCGGCGACGTGCGCGGCCAGGAACTCGGCTTCCTCGGCGCTGTGCGCGCGGGCCCGGAAGTCGATGTCGTTGGTGTTGAGCACCATTCGGGCGAATTTCGAGTACGCGTAGGCGTCCTCGACGGTCAGGCGCCCGCCGACCAGCACTCCGGCGTTACCGCGCGCGGCGGCGAGCCCAGCGCACGCCACGCTGATGGCCTCCGACCACGACGCGGGCCGGAGTTCACCGTCCTCACGGATCAGGGGAGTGGTGATGCGATCGCCCTGCGTCGCGTAGGTGAACGCCCAGCGCCCTTTGTCGCAGTTCCATTCCTCGTTGACCTCCGGGTCGTCACCGGCCAACCGGCGCAGGACCTTTCCGCGGCGGTGGTCCGTACGCTCCGCGCACCCGCCCGCACAGTGCTCGCACACACTGGGGCTGGACACCAGGTCGAACGGCCG
>Ga0075363_100000614_pt1 | contig 11775 bp, 10 predicted proteins | sample EndMetdeltDD1763_FD_71470 | JGI IMG/M metagenome (GOLD analysis project Ga0075363, IMG submission 71470) | Populus endosphere microbial communities from Tennessee, USA - Endosphere MetaG P. deltoides DD176-3 | ecosystem: Host-associated > Plants > Roots > Endosphere | place: USA: Tennessee...
GGCTCAGCACCACGACGGCCGTCTGCGCGCCGACCACGTCGCGCAGCGCGTCGGCGGTGACACCGGCGGACCGGTCGACCTCGATCCAACGCACCCGGCCGCCGCGCTCGGCCGCGATGCCCTCGACGAGGTAGCGGTCCGTCGGGAAGTTGTCGGTGTCGACGACGATCTCGACGCGGGCGGAGTCCGCATCGTGCTGCGCGTCGAATGCTGCTCGGATGAGCTTGTAGAGCAGGACGGTGGTCGAGTCGCCGATCACAGTCTGTCCGGCGGCCGCCCCGATCACGGCGCGCCCGATCGTGTCGCCGATCTGGAACGGCAGGTCCATCCAGGACTCGTCCCACCCGCGGATCAGACGACCGCCCCACTGCTCGTGGACGAACCGCTCGAGACGCTCGGCGCTGCGGCGCAGAGGACGCCCGAGCGAGTTCCCGTCGAAGTACACCAGCGACGTGTCGGAGCCGATGAACTCGCCGCGCAGCCGGGCGAGCGGGTCGGCCGCATCGAGGGCGACAGCCTCGGCGGCGAACGCTTCGCGCACGGCGCTGTCGTCACGCGTGGTCATCGTGGATCAGCTCCTCGGTGGGGACGACGGTCGCGCCGGCGAGCCAGGCCGGAACCGCGTCGAGGTCGGCGGGCGCCGCACCCTGCACGAAGGTGGACACGCCGTGCGGCGGCTCGGCGAGGGGCCAGGGGTCGGTGAGGGTCGCGATCAGCGCGGCACCGCGGACCCCGGCCGCGTCGAGAGACCTCAGCTCGTCAATTTGGATGCCGCCCGGCCGCTGGCCGTTGCCGAGATCGGTGCCATAGAGCACGCGGCCGCCTGTGGCGGCGAAAGTGGCGAGATTGATCACCGCGCGTTCGGCGTCGGCGCCGTCGTGCATCGAGAGGGTGGAGATCCAGAGCTGACCGGTCGCGTGCGCACGTGCGATCGAGGCACCGTCCAACCACTCGCTGAATGGGGCGTGCGCGAGCGCGTCGACCTGCGTGTCCAGCGCGAGGCGCATCATCCCTTCGCCTTGGACGTGCGCGACGACCGGCATCGCGCGCGCGTGCGCCGAGGAGACGATCGCCGAGAGCGTCTCCAGGTCGAAGATCGGTCCGGCATCCCGATTGAGCGCGACCTTGATGACGGATGCACCGCACTCCGCCTGTTCATCGACCGCGGTGGCTGCGCCGCCCGGCACGCCCGGGTGTGTCGACGCGTTGGTCACCTCGTGCGTGATCTCGTCGGGCGCCCAGGGCCTTCCGACGGGATAGCCGCCCGCGGCGGTCAGGAACGCGCCGGCGTACGAGATCCGCGGGAAGCCGTCGGACGGTCTGCGCGCGAGCGCGACCGGATCCCCGCCGAGGTCCACGGCTGCCGCGATGCCGTGCGGCGCGAGCTGTCGCTCGTCGATCAGATGCAGGTGCACGTGGTGGTCGTGCAACGGCGGAAGCGCGACGCCGGACTCACCGGTGAGTGCACGGCGGCACAGGATCGCGTCCGGGCCGAGCAGCTCGAGCAGCAGCTGGGGGTCGTGGTGCGGCATCCGTCACGCTCCGATCTCGGTGCGCACAGCGAAGAGCTCCGGGAAGAACGTGAGCTCGAGCGCCTTCTGCAGGAACGGCACACCGCTCGAGCCGCCCGTCCCCTTCTTGAAGCCGATGATGCGGTCGACGGTCTTCAGATGCCGGAAGCGCCACAGCTGGAAGTTGTCCTCGAGGTCGACGAGCTCTTCGCACGTCTCGTAGGCCGCCCAGTGCGCCTGCGGATCGGCGTAGATCGACGCGAACATCGGCACGAGTTCGGGGGTGAACGTCCACGCTCTCGTGACGTCGCGGCCCTGCACTTCGGCCGGGATCGGGTAGCCCGAGCGTGCGAGCAGGCGCAGGAACTCGTCGTACAGGCTGGGCGCTTCGAGCGTCTCGCGCACGAGTCGCTCCGCGGCGGGGTCGGTCGCGAACACCCGCAGCATGGCAGCGTTCTTGTTGCCGAGGGTGAACTCGACAGCCCGGTACTGCGCCGACTGGAAGCCGCTCGCATTGCCCAGGACGCCGCGGAACTGCGCGTACTCGGCGGGGGTGAGCGTGGCCAGGACCGACCACTGCTCGGTCAGCGTCCGCTGGATGTGCTTGACGCGGGCGATGCATTTCAGCGCCGGGGCGAGCCGATCCTCGCGCAGGTACGCGCACGCGGCGGACAGCTCGTGCAGCACGAGCTTGAGCCACAGCTCGGTCGTCTGGTGCTGGATGATGAACAGCAGCTCGTCGTGGTGCTCGGGGGAGCTGAGCGGATGCTGCGCCGCCAGGAGCGTGTCGAGTTCGAGGTACCCGCCGTAGCTCATGCGGTCCGAGAAGTCGGTGACGACGGATCCTTCGATCGCGCGCGTATTGCCCTGCACGCCCTCGCTCATACTGCGCCTTCGCTCACGCGCCCCAGCCTAGTGAGGCGCCCGTGCCGAGATAAGTGAGTGGCTAGATGAGGGACAGCTCGCGCAGCTTCGACTCGACGTCCGCGTTCGAGGGCTCGACGTGGTGCGACGAGTCCGGGTACACCACGACGGGGATGTTCGTGCGGCCCGAGATCTCGCGCGCGACCTCGGCGGCTGCCGGGTCGGCCACGAGGTCCACGTAGTCGTACGTCACGCCGAGGGAATTGAGCTGGTTCTTGGTGCGCACGCAGTCGCGGCACCAGTCAGCGCCGAACACCGTGATCGTCGAGGGGGAGGAAGTCATGCATCCATTCTCCCGCATGCAGCCTGGGCGACCGCCGGATGCTTCGCAGACGTGCTCATGCGACGATAGACGCGCATGCAACTCTCGATCATCGTGCCGACCTACAACGAAGCTCCCAATGTCGCGGAGCTCGTTCGTCGTGTCGCCGCAGAGACCGCGGGGATCGATGCGGAGATCATCTTCGTCGACGACAGCACGGACGCCACTCCCGACGTGATCCGCGAAGTCGCGGCATCCGCCGCAGTTCCCGTCAGGCTGATCCACCGCGACCACGCCGTCGGCGGACTCGGCGGTGCGGTCGTCGAAGGCTTCGCCGCCGCCGCCGCCGATGCCTGTCTGGTGATGGACGGCGATCTGCAGCATCCGCCGGAGGAGATCCCGGACTTGTATGCCCGCTTCATGCGTGGCGATGTCGATGTCGTGATCGCCTCGCGCTACGCCGGCGACGGCACGTCGGCGGGCCTCGCGGATCGCACCCGGGTCCTCGTCTCGAAGGTCTCGACCGCGCTCACGCGGGCGATGTTCCCGATCCGGCTCAAGGACGTCACCGATCCGATGACCGGATTCTTCCTGATCGACCGCCGAGCGGTGGATGCCGCTTCCCTGAAGCCGCGCGGCTTCAAGATCCTGCTCGAGATCCTCGCCCGCAAGAACCTGCGCATCGCCGAGGTGCCGTTCGACTTCGCCGACCGTCACGCGGGCGAATCGAAGGCGTCGATGCGGCAGGGGATGCACTTCCTCACGCAGCTGACCGCGCTGAGGTTCGGCAAGATGTCCCTGTTCGCGGTCATCGGCGGGCTGGGCGCGGTGGCGAACATCGCGATCGTGTGGGCCCTGACGCATGTCGGCGTCAACTACCTCGTCGCGGCGATCGTCGCCTCAGAGGTGACGATCATCGCGAACTTCCTGCTGCAGGAGCGCTTCGTCTTCCACGACATGAAGGGTGAGGCGTCCGGAGTCTGGGCCCGCTTCGCCAAGTCGTTCACCTTCAACAACGCCGAGCTGCTGATCCGCATCCCCATCGTCGCGCTCATGGTCAGCGGCGGTCATATCTCGGCGGTGATCGCGACCGGCATCACGCTCATCGTCGCGTTCGTGGTGCGGTTCGTCTTCCACTCCCTCGTCGTCTACGCGCCGCGCAAGCCCGGCGCGCAGGTCAGCCGGGCACGCCAGCTCGTCGAGGAGCTCGACTCCCAGGCGATGTCGCCGGGCGAGCTGTAGGCCCCTCAGCCGATCAGGCTCGCGATCGCGTCCACGTTCATTCCGTAGTTGACGCGGACGACGGGCAGCGCGAGCTTGTCCGTGCCGATCGAGACATAGCCCGGCTCGATCGTGCGGGCCATCTCGAAGCCGGCCTCCGCCACGCCCTGTTTCGCGGTGTCGTTGTAGTGCCCGTACGGGTAGGCGATCACTTCCTTCACACCCAGGACGGATGCCGAGGTCTCGAGGTCTGCGGCGATCTGGTCGGCGGTCCAGTTGACCATCCGGCCCTTGCCGTTGTCGCCGGCCTGGTGCATGTCGTGGGTGTGCGAGCGGCGCAGCACATACGGGTTCGGCGGGGGATCCTGCCGGTACGCGGTGATCATGAACGACGTCGTCAGCAGCTTGTACTTGTCGACGATCGGCGCGGCCAGGTCGAACCAGGTCTGATCCGCGTCGTCGTCCGTGATGATCACCGAGTGGTTGGGCAGCCAGAGGCGACCGTCGATGAAAGCGCTCAGCTCATCCCACGTGGGCAGGTAGAACCCGCCGGCGGCGATGTGGTTCATGTGCGCCTCGAAGTCGCCGACGTACGCGTAATTGCCTCGCAGCCAGCCGTCCTCACCCTCGGGGCGCGTCGTGAACTGGTGGTACATCATGATCGGGATCTGGGCGTCCTCCGCGATGTTCTCCTCGGGCGTCTTCCACGCCCCGTACAGCGTGATCTGCTGATCCGTGCAGGCGACCACCTCGGATCCATTGATCCTGCTCGGGATCGCGAATGCGGCGGCGTCCGTCGGCGAGGCGTACCAGCCCGCGAAGACGAGTCCGTCACGCTGTGGGATCGGCAGGCCCGCGTAGAGCACACCCTGGGTCTGGAGCATCGGCGCGTCGGCGACGCCGTCGCCCGAGAAGCTGACCGCGCACGCATTCGGGTCGTCGGTGGTCTCGAGGAGCTGCTGTGAGGCGGTGAGCGGAGTCGCAGAGGGAGTGGGGGTCGCATTCGCGGCGGCCGACCCGGAGTCGGGCGCGGGCGCCGCACTGTTGCGGGCGCCGAGGTTCGCCACGAGCACGCTCACGGTGACGATCACGGCGGCCACGAGCACCAGCGACGTGATGAACGCGAAGAGCCGCCGCCGGCGGCGCACACGGGCTGAGACGCGGTGCGTCCGCGCACCGGTGCGAGTCGAGTCGGTCACAGTTCTGGATCTCCGAAGGCAGGTGGCGCGCGCGGTCCCCGATGACGCGCCTCATCGCCCATGGTACGGGCGCTTCCCGCGGAACCCCTGGATTCCCCGGCGCCGGTCGGTACGCTGTGGCTCATGACAACGCTTGTGCTGACCGTGGTCGGAGCCGACCGCGCGGGACTGGTCGCCGCCGTCGCCGATGTCGTCGACGCGCACGGCGGCAACTGGGAGAACAGCCAGCTCGCAGAGCTCGCCGGCGCGTTCGCCGGGATCATCGAGGTCTCGGTGCCCGCCGACCGGGTCGATGAGCTGCGTGCGTCGCTCTCGCGCCTCGACGGCCTTCTCACGGTGTCGGTCCACGCGAGCGACGAGTCGCGGGCGGATGCTGATGCCTCGCGCCGGTTTGCCTTCCGGGTGCTGGGCAATGACCATCCCGGCATCGTCCGGGAGATCTCCTCGACCCTGAGCGCTCACGGCCTCAGCATCGAGCGGATGTCGAGCGAGACGTATGACGCCGCGATGGCAGGAGGGCGCCTGTTCGAAGCGACGATCGCCGTGCGGGCCGCCGAGTCGGTGGACGTCGACGCTGTGCAGTCCGCACTCGAGGCGCTCGCCGCCGAGATCCAGGTGGACGTCTCGCTCGAGGTCTGACGTCCTCGCACGTCGTTGCTAGTCGGCGACAGCTGAGCTTCGGGCGCGTGCGGCGGGCAGGATGATGCGGTCGATGTTGCCGATCATGAACTCGCGGTCCACCGGCTTGCGCATCATGAGCGTGCGATACGCGACCATCGCCGGGCCGATCAGGCAGAGCTTCTCGATGTCGACGTCGGCGGGGATCTCGCCGCGATCGATCGCACGCTGGAAGATGATGCGGTTCGCGGCCGCACGCGGCTCGACGAGCGCCTCCTGCGCGGCCGCCGCGAGCTCGGGGTCGCGCGCGATCATCGACACGATCCCCGCCATGACCTTGAGCTTGCGCTCGCTCTCGCGGATGGTGGGGGTCTTCACCAGGGCGACCAGATCGCCGCGGAGGGTACCCGTGTCCGGGGGAGAAGAGAAGTCGACGTCGGTGGATTTCATGCACGCGACCGCGTCGAGGACGAGCTCCGACTTGGATGCCCAGCGACGGTACAGCGTCGCCTTTCCCGCCTTCGCGCGGGCGGCGACCATGTCGATCGTCATGCCGTCGTAGCCGGTCTCAGCCAGGACATCGAGCGCGGCCTCCAAGATCTCGGGGTCCCGCGTGTGGTCGCGCTTGCGCCCGAGACGCGGTTTCGGCTCGTCGAGGTCGAGCTGCGTCATCGCAGTCGCCTCCCTTCGTCTGTTCGATATTACCGTCAGGTTAATTCCTGTACCAGAAAGATCCGGAACTCAAGAGTACCGTATATAGTCATGTCCATGTCTTCTCTCCCTGCACCGCCGACCCCGACGAACCGGGGTCACTGGATGACCCTCGCGGTGGTCGGCCTCGCCCAGCTGATGGTCGTCCTCGACGCGACAGTCGTGAACATCGCCCTGCCCTCCGCGCAGGCCGACCTCGGTTTCACCGACGGGCAGCGCCAGTGGATCATCACGGCCTACTCTCTCGCCTTCGGCAGCCTGCTCCTGCTCGGCGGTCGCCTCTCCGACCTCTGGGGTCGCAAGCGCACGTTCATCATCGGCCTGATCGGCTTCGCGATCGCGTCCGCTCTCGGGGGCGCGGCCGGCACGTTCGAGCTGCTCGTCGGCGCGCGCGCCCTCCAGGGCGCGTTCGGCGCACTGCTGGCTCCGACCGCGCTCGCGGTGCTGACCACGACCTTCACGATCCCCAAGGAGCGCGCCCGCGCGTTCGGTGTGTTCGGCGCGATCGCCGGTGCGGGCGGGGCCATCGGCCTCCTGCTCGGCGGGATCCTCACGGAGGCCCTCAACTGGCGATGGAACCTCTACATCAATGTCTTCATCGCCGCGTTCGCCCTCGTGGGTGCGCTCCTCTACATCCCCCTGATGGCGCGCACCGGCCCGCGCCCGAAGCTCGACATCCCCGGAACGATCCTCGTCTCGGGCGGTCTGTTCGGCCTGGTCTTCGGCTTCTCGAATGCCGAGACCGACGGCTGGGATTCCCCTCTGACGTGGGGGATGCTGGCGGGCGCCGCGATCCTGCTCGTCGCGTTCGTCCTCTGGCAGCTGCGTGCCGCGCACCCGCTGCTTCCGCTGTCGATCGTGCTCGACCGCAACCGCGGAGCCGCGTACTTGTCGGTCATGGTGGCCGGTGCCGGAATGTTCGGCATCTTCCTGTTCGTCACGTACTACCTGCAGCTCACGCTCGGGTACTCGCCGATCCAGACCGGGCTCGCCTTCCTGCCGATGATCGCGATGCTGATCCTCGCCGCGCAGCTGGGGACGAACATCTTCGTGCCGAGGTTCGGCCCCAAGGTGCTGGTGCCGATCGGCATGACGCTGGGCGTGATCGGCATGATCTGGCTGACATTCCTGGACGAGTCCAGCGCGTACGCGGCGAACATCATGCCGCCGCTCATGCTCATCGGCTTCGCGATGGGCACGATCATGCCCGCCTCGATGCAGACCGCCACGCTCGGCGTCGACCGGCACTTCGCGGGCGTCGCCTCGGCGACCGTCAACACGAGTCAGCAGGTCGGCGGGTCGATCGGCACGGCCCTGCTGAACACCCTGGCGGCGACCGCGACAGCTGACTTCCTCGTGGCGAACACGCCCGTGACGCAGGAGGTCGGAGTGCAGGCGGCGCTCGCCGGCTACGCCACGGCCTACTGGTGGGGTGCCGCGTTCTTCGCCTCCGGCGCCGTGATGTCGGCTCTCCTGTTCCGTCGACGCGGTCACGGGCTCTCGCTCGCGCATACGCCGGCCGCGGCATCCGAGCAGGTCGAGCCGGTGATCGCGCACTGACCCCGTCGTGTCGCGTGGCGGCCTGCTCAGCGCTCCGGCGTGTGCGCGGCCGCCACGAGCGCGGGCAGAGCGCGATCGATCATGTCCATCGTCGCGGTGAGTGAGACCCGGAAGTGCGCGGGTCGGTCGAAGATCGTGCCAGGCATGAGGTGGACGCCCTGGGCGGCCAATGCATCGCAATATGTCTGCGCATCGCCGCTGGGGGCTTCGCCCCAGAGGTAGAAGGTCCCCTCGGGGCGGGTCAGCGCATATCCCGCGCGGCTGAGCTCGTCGTACATCCGGTCGCGCTTGCGCGTCAGCTCGGCGATGTCGATCGACACGGTCTCGAGTGCGGGCGCACTGTGCTGCATCAGTGCATTCGGGAAGCCCCAGCCGATCGCGAGCTGGATCGGCATGAACGCCGCGCGAAGCTCATCCCGATCGGATGCCGGCATCAGCGGTGACAGCGCGAGGTAGCCGAGCCGCTGGCCGGGTGCGAGCAGGACCTTGCCATAGCTGTAGTCGATCATCGTCCAGGGGTAGGAGCCGACGGGACTGGCGAAGCCGATCCCGTCGAAGCGAATCCGGCGGTACGGCTCATCGGAGAGCAGCCAGATGCGGCGTCCGTGCGCGCGGGACGCGCTCTCGAGCGCCACCGCGAGCTCGTCCCACGCGGCCTTGGGAAAGACCCTGCCCGTGGGGTTGGACGGCGAGTTGACGATCACCACGCGCGTGCGCGGGGTGATCGCGCGGGCGATCGCGTCGATGTCGAGCGAGAAGTCCGTCGCGTCGAGTGCTGCCGTGACCGGGACCAGGTTGGCCGCGAGCAGCATCGGCTCGTAGCAGAACCACCCGGGCGCCGGGATGACGATCTCGTCGCCCGCGTCGGCGACCAGGGCGAGAGCGAGGGCGATCGCGCCGAACGCGCCCTGCGTCATGGCGATGTCATCCGGCTCGAAGTCGAGCCCGATCTCGCGGCGCAGCCCGTCGGCAACCGCCTCCTGAGCGGGGCGCTCATTGGACTTGTACGCGTACCAGTCCACCGATCTCGGCTCGAGCTGGGCGCGCATCGCGTCGGTGAGCCCCGGCAGGGCGAACTCGTGCGGGTTGCCGAAGGTGAAATCCAGAGCGTCGGGATCGTGCGCGGCCGCCTGGATGCTCGAGAAGAATGCGGTGACTCGGTCGATCGAGGACTTCGCCCTGACCGCTCGCTGCGACATGGCCATGTCGCTCAGGCTCCCAAGTCCGGAATCCGCCGTCAATGGGGACCGTGCGCGAGGGGGTGCCGGGAATGAAGAAACCCCCGTGAGTAGAAGCCTCACGAGGGTCCCAGTGGCTCCGACGGGCGTCGATCCCGTGACCTCACGATTTTCAGTCGTGCGCTCTACCAACTGAGCTACAGAGCCTCGCGGCGTGCGAGACGCCGCGTCCTAGACGAAAGGCCCTTCTCGAAAAAAGGGCCCGTCGCTGTGGAGCGACCCTGACGGGACTTGAACCCGCGACCTCCGCCGTGACAGGGCGGCACGCTAACCAACTGCGCTACAGGGCCATGCGTATGAAGTTGTATGTCGGGAGTGACCCCAACGGGATTCGAACCCGTGCTACCGCCGTGAAAGGGCGGCGTCCTAGGCCACTAAACGATGGGGCCGGATGAACCCGGAGGCTCACCGTTACCGACGCTCAAGCATACGCAATCCCCTGGCGATCCGCCAATCGAGCGCGCGCCTGCCGGCGGAGGGCGCGCTCCCTAGGTGGAATAGGCAGGTGCGGATTCGCGCGAACAGGAGCAGGATGGGCAATTGCGGGTCCTTCCCGTTGCGCATGTGACTCGTGTTGCTAGTGTGAGGGAAGTCGACTTCGCGACGGGAGGATCCGTGGACTCCGAGAAGACCTTCGACGAGTGCGGCTGTGCGCCGACACCGGCCGAGCGCCGTGGTCTCTGGCCTGCGGTCACCCGTCGTCGCGCCCTCGCCCTCGGCGCATTCGGCATCGCCGCACTCGGCGGCATCGCGGGTCCCCTGCTGCCCGCGGCGTTCGCGGCGGACTACCCGTCCTGGGACGACGTCCAGGCCGCGAAAGCCAACGAAGCGGCCAAGGCCGCGGAAGTCTCCAAGATCCAGGGGCTGATCCAGAGCCTCAATCAGGAAGTCGCGCGCACGCAGGCCGAGGCCAAGGTCGCTTCGGATGCCTTCTACGAAGCGCAGCAGGCGTTCTTCGCGCAGGCGCGGCGCGCCGATGAGCTCCAGGCGCAAGCCGACCAGCAGGCCGCGCTGGCCTCGGAGTCCGCCAACAAGGCGGGCCGGGTCGCCGCGCAGCTGTATCGCAACGGCGGCGATGACACGTCGCTCGAGCTCTTCTTCGCGGGGTCGGCCGCATCGACCGATGACCTTCTCGCCCGTCTGGGCACGATGGACAAGCTCATCGAGCGCAATAAGGCCGTCTACTCTGATGCGGTCACCGCGCGGGACTCGGCGCAGAGCCTCAGCGACCAGGCCGTCGTTGCCCGGACCGAGCGCGATCGCCTCCAGCAGGAGGCCGAGCAGAAGATGAAGATCGCGCAGGAGGCGGCCAACGCCGCCCAGGCCGCGCTCGATGCCCAGACCGCGAACCTCGCAACGCTGGAGGCTCAGCTCGCCGCTCTTCAGGACACCACGGCCAAGACGATCGCCGACTATCAGGCCGGGGTCGAGGCCGCACGGATCGCGGAAGAGCAGCGCAAGGCCGCCGAGCGGGCCCTCGCCGAGCAGCGGGCAGCCGAGCAGGCCGCTGCCGCAGCGGCGGCGGCCGCTTCAGGCGGCGGCGGTGGCGGAGGAAGCGGCGGAGGCGCCGGCGGCGCCGTGGCCGGCACCGGCTGGGCCCGACCTGGATCGGGTGGAGTCACCTCCGGCTACGGCCCGCGGTACGTCCAGTGCGGCAACGGCTACTGCTCGAGCGGGTATCACGAGGGCACCGACCTCGGCCAGGCCTGCTGGTCGGGAATCTACGCCGCGCAATCCGGAACCGTCGTCTACGCGGGCTACAACGGTGGCTACGGCAACTACATCAAGATCGATCACGGCGGCGGCATCGCGACGGGCTACGCCCACATCTCGTACGGCGGGTTCTACGTCGGCTACGGGCAGTGGGTGAACGCCGGCCAGCTGATCGCCGCCACCGGGCAGACCGGCAACTCGTTCGGCTGCCACCTGCACTTCGAGGTCTACATCAACGGGCGCACCACGAACCCGGCTCCGTTCATGGCCGACCGGGGCGTCTGGCTCTGACGGTCAGACCGTCTTGGGGGCTTCGCCCTCGCCCTGCGTCTTGGTCTGTCCCTCGTGCTCGGCGAACCGCACGATCGACTCGGCGAGCAGTCGCTCGGCCTCGTCCTTGCCGGCCCACACATCGACCTTGACCCACTTGTTCGGCTCGAGGTCCTTGTAGTGCTCGAAGAAGTGCTCGATCTCGCGCTTGGTGTACTCGGGGATGTCGTCGAGGTCCTGGATGTGGCTCCACCGCGGGTCCTTCGTGAGCACCGCGACCAGCTTGTCGTCGCCGCCGGCCTCGTCCTTCATCTTCAGCACGCCGACCGGCCGTACGTTGACCATAACGCCGGGGAACAGGGTGACATCCAGCAGCACGAGCACGTCGAGCGGGTCGCCGTCCTCGCCGAGGGTGTTCTCGAAGAACCCGTAGTCGGCCGGGTAGCCCATCGGAGTGAACAGCACGCGGTCCAGGAACACGCGGCCGGTGCCGTGGTCTACTTCGTACTTCACGCGGCTGCCGCGGGGGATCTCGATGACGGCGTCGT